>Ga0209057_1000560_pt1 | contig 33079 bp, 28 predicted proteins | sample GraSoiAngelo_146_FD_185903 | JGI IMG/M metagenome (GOLD analysis project Ga0209057, IMG submission 185903) | Grasslands soil microbial communities from the Angelo Coastal Reserve, California, USA - 14_1009_05_30cm (SPAdes) (version 2) | ecosystem: Environmental > Terrestrial > Soil > Grasslands ... | reverse complement strand
CCCGACCCGGTCCTCGCCGTACTTCCAGCAGAGGAGGACGGTACGACCGTGCAGCCGGCTGCGGAAGTCCACCAATCCGTCTGCGGCCTTCACTTCCACGCCCAGCTCGGCCACGTCGCGGAGGATGTCGCGCAGCTTGCCGATGATCTGGACGGCGCGACCCTGCAGGCGCTGCACGGCCACTGGCGCCTCGGGATCGATCTGCACGTCGGGACCGTCGATGCCGCGCCCCGCCTCCTGCAGCTTCTGCTGCACGCCCATGAGATCGTCGCGAAGCTGGCGCGCGCGGGTGAACTCGTCCTGTAGCGTGGACAACAGCGCGTTGGCCTCGCGCAGCGAGAAGAAGCGGGTTGCCATCGGGACGTCCACGGCCGCACCCTATAGAATGCAGACCCGATCGGAAAGCGGAACGCATGGTACGGTCCGGCCGATGTTGCGCGAGCTGACCGGCGAGGAGCGGGCCGCCTACTTCCGGGGCATCCAGCCGATCTGGGGGGGCGGACTTTCCGAGGACCGGTTCCAGCTTTTTCAGCGCCGCCTCGCCGACGCGCCGGAGTCACGCGACCGCTACCGGCTCCTCGGGTGGTTCGCGAACGGAAGGCTCACCTCGGCGATGAAGACGTACGACCTCCGGGCCACCTGCGCGGGCCGGCCGCTGCGCGTGCTCGGCGTCGGCGCCGTCTTCACTCCCCCCGAATTGCGCCGGCGCGGGTACGCGGCGGCGATGCTGCGCGCCGCGATGGACGAGTCCGCGTCGGCCGGCGCCCAGGCCGCCGTACTCTTTTCCGATATCCCGATCCACTACTACGAGGGGCTCGGATTCCGCGTGGTGGAGAGCCGGGAGTGCACGGTGGACGCCGCCGAGCTTCCGCACATTCCGGCGGCCACCCGCCCCGCGCTGGCCGGCGACGAGCCCCTGATGACCCGCCTCTTCGCAGCCTCTTGCGGCACCTCCGGCCGCTTCGCGCTCGCCCGCGATGGCTGGACCCTGCGCTTCCAGCTCCGCCGCCTTCGCGAGCTGGCGCGGGCGCGCGGGTCTGGCGAGCCGGAGTGGGGGCTCATCGCCGAAGGCCGCTCCGGCGAAGGCGCCGCGATGCTGCGCTTCGGTCGCGACAGCCTCGACGTGCTGGAAGCGGCGTGGACCGACGACGCCGCGCGCGATCGCGTGCTCAGCGGGTTGCGCGACTGTCTCCACCGCGCAGGCCGCACCCGGCTGCGGCTTTGGCCCGCGGGGCAACTGCGCGAGATGTTCGACGCGCCGGACCGCCACACCGCGATCGCGATGATCGCTCCGCTCGACGGCGCGACCTCGTTGCCCGAGCGTGGCGGGCCGACCGACCTGGCGCTGCTCGATCACATCTGAGCGCAGCTACTGCCAGACCGCCGTTCGGAGAGCGCTATCGGACCATCTGCCCGGAGGGAGGACGTCGGCGACGGGCAGAGGAAACTTCTGCCACGAGACCTGCCAGTCGCAGGCCGCGCCGACCGCGGTGGCGAAGAAGGGCACCGAGGGCAGGCGCGCCTGCGTGGCGCTGGTCCTGATTTCCCACCACAACGCCCGGCGATCGAGTCCGACCGTGTCCTGACAGAGAACCAGGAGATCGTAGTTCGCCCCGTCCGGCCCCGCGGCCCAGCGAAAGGACGTGCCGGTGCCTATGGGCGCGCCGGCGGCCGGCTCGACGAAAGACACGGGTACGCCGACCTCGAAGGCGAGGCCGGTTGCCGGAGCGCCTCCGCCGACCTCCACGCGCTGCCGCTCTCCCGCAGAGATCCCCGTGTTCCCGCCGAAGAATGAAAAGCTGACCGACAAAGGCGCGCCGACCATGGGAACGACATGATCGAACGGGCCGGAAACGCCGGCCCTGCCGCCGGCCGGCGAGCGGACGAGCGGGACGGCCGACTCGTCCGGGAATTTGAGCCACAGTCCCAACAAGTACGTTCCTTCGCCGAGCGCCCCCGCGATCTCGAGGTTGCCGGCGACGTGGGCCTCGGCCACTGGGCCCAGCGGCACCGTCAAGCCCGTCACGGCGACGCCGTTGGAGACCGGGAGGGTGAGCGAGCCGTATCCGAGGTAGTGCGTGGGCGGGTTGGCCGTGTCCGATTCGAAGGCGTGCACGGCCAAGGAATTCGTGCTCGGACCTTCCCAATGCACTTGGACCTGGAACGACCCATCGCGGGCGACTTGCGCCCGCCAGAGGCTTCCCCCCGGCTTCGCCGCGATCACCTGGACGAGCGACGCTGCGCTGCCGGAGAGGTTTGTGACGACGCCGGCGATTGTCGCCTCGTTGGAGTCGTAGTGGAGGTTGTCCAGCGGGACCACGGCGGGATTCGCGTCGAGGCCGTCGACCTCCGCCACCCGGTGGTACAGCGCCGCCCCCTGATAGGTCATGTACGTGCGCACCGTGAACGGCCGGCCGACGTTGCGGAAGGTGGCGTTCCCGTGCGCGTCCGTAGAGGCCCAGGCCGAATCGTCGACCTGCACGCGGATGCCTTCGAGCGGCGTCCCGGGCCACTGCGCGGAGATCGTCTGCACGACGAGCTCGTCGTAGCGGGACCCGGCGCTGCTGCAGGCGGTCCACGCCATCGCAGCCATCACCAAAGCGCACGCAGCGCGCATCGGCAAACCTCTGGTAAGTCTCAAAGGGCGCTTTCCCGGATTCGCCGACGCAATTACCGCGGCGAAACGCGCCACGCAAGAGCGGCGCGCGCGCGATGTCAGCCAGCGCCCTTGGCCACCTGCTCCCGCCACCAGCGCTGCCCCGACTCGGGCAGCAGGTAGATCGGGTCGTAGTACTCGTACCGGCGCGTCATCGCCTCGGGATCGTTCTCCTCGATCCCCGTCCGGTAGTTCTTCGTCCAGTACGAGATGCCCTTCTCCCGATCGTACTCGGCGAGCTGGTGCACCCAGCGCTTCCCCACGTAGGGCACGTCGCAGACGATGCGCGGCGTCGCGAAGCCGGGCAGATATCCCATGATGTCGTGCTGGAGCTTCTCCGCCTCCCCGACGGTGGTGCGCCAGTGCTCGGAGTTGGGGATCATGTCGCACATATAGAAGTAGTACGGCAGCACGCGCGCGTGGTCCTGGAGCATGAAGCAGAGGTCGAGCAGCGCCTTCTGCGAGTCGTTCACGCCGCGCAGCAGCACTCCCTGGTTGCGGACGTCGCGAAAGCCCATCGAGAGAAGCGCACCCGCCGCCTTGCCCAACAGCGGCGTCACCTGGTTCGCGTGGTTCACGTGCGTGTGCAAGGACAGGTTCACGCCGCGCGAGAACGCCCTCTTCGCCAGCCGATCCAGGCCGGAAAGCACCTCGTCCTGGAGGAAGTGCTGCGGGATTCCCATCAGGCCCTTGGAGGCGAGCCGCACATCCTTGATGTTCGGCAGGTCGAGCAGCGCGGAAACGAACGGCTCGAGCTGCTGGATGGGCATGTTCGCGATGTCGCCGCCGGAGACCACCACGTCGCGCACGCTTGGCGTCGCGCGCAGGTAGTCGAGCATCTGCTGGTGCCGATCCTTCTGCGCCACCGCGAACTTCAGCTTCTTGACCTGGGGGACGGAGTTCCCCACCAGGTCCATGCGCGTGCAATGCCCGCAGTACTGCGGGCAGGTGGAGAGCATCTCCGCCAGCACCTTGGTCGGGTAGCGATGCGTGAGCCCTTCCACCTTCCACATCTCCGCCTCGTGCAGGCTGTCGCGCGACGCCTTGGGGTGGCTGGGCCAGTCGGTGCGCCGGTCGCTGAACGCGGGAAGCATGTAGCGCCGGAGCGGGTCCTCATAGAGGTTCCGCTCGTCCATGGTGTTGATCATGTGCGGCGTGATCAGCATGGACATGGTGGCGCGCTCGCGGATGTCGCGCGCCATGTCCTCGGCGAGCGCGTCCGTCAGGAACGCGCCGAGCGCCTCCTTCAGCTCGGCGAGCGTCTTGACCGTGTTCTTCCGCTGCCAGGTGGCGTCCTCCCAGTCCGCCCGCGTGACTGCGCGATAGCCCGGGAACCGCGTCCAGTCTGGCTCGGCGTAACCGCGGTCGAGGGGATAGTGAAAAGGCTGCTCCGACTTCTGCTTCGGCGCCTGCCGCGCTGCCGACATGCTCAAGAATTCCTCCGCAGTGCGTGAGTACCCGCGCAACACCGTCGGGTCAAGGCGGCTGCGCAGCCCGCTCGCGGCGGATACACTCGGGGGCCGTGCTCCGATTCAAGGTCGGCCCGTTCCCCGTCTCCGTCTATCCCTGGTTCTTCCTCAGCGCCATTCTTCTCGGCGCGGGGTACGGGTTCGGCTGGAGGATGGCGGCCTGGATCTTCGTCGTCTTCGTCAGCGTGCTGGTGCACGAGCTGGGCCACGCCATCCTCGGTCGGGCATTCGGCGGCCGCCCGGAGATCCGCCTGGAGGCGTTCGGCGGGGTGACCTTTCCCCAGTTCCGCTCCCGGCCGCGGCCGGGGCGGCAGTTCGTCCTCTCCTTCGCGGGACCCGTCGCCGGGCTGCTTCTCGGCTTGCTCGCGTACGGGATCGTTCGCGTTCTCCCCCCGGAGCGAGGTTCGGTGAGCGCGTTCGTGATGGCGCAGTTCGTCTGGGTCAGCGTCGTCTGGGCCGCCTTCAACCTGCTTCCGATCCTGCCGCTCGACGGCGGGAATATGATGCTCGCCTTCATCGAAGGGGTACGGCGCAAGCCGTCCGTCGCGCTCGCCTCCTGGATCTCGCTGGTCATGGCGCTCGCCGTCGCCGGCGCCGTCACCCTGATCTTCGGGCCCGACCCGTTTGCGCTGCTCTGGCTCGGCCTGTTCGCGCTGCAGAACTTCCAGCGGGCGCGGGCGGCCGCCGCCCACGAACGCGCTGCCGTCGCTCCGGCGGCGGTGGCGGAGGAAGACGCCGTCGAGCGCGGCGACGTCGCGGCAGCGATGGAAGACGCCCGCAGCGCGCTCCAGCGCCGCGATTTCGACTCCGCGATCGCCGCGGCCGTCCGCCTCGAAAGCGGCGGAGGCCCCTTCCGTCAGGCGGCCGCGCTCCGGCTGCGGGCCGGGATCGAGCTTGCGCGCGGGGACAACGAGTCGGCGGCGATGCTCGCCGGCCAGAGCTTCTCGATCTGGCAGAGCGCGGACGCGGCGGTGGTCGCGGCGCGCGCCAACTTGCGCGCCGGCGCCTCCGATCGCGCGCGCAACTGGCTCCGCCGCGCGCTGGAGGCGGGAGCGTCGGCGGCAGCGGTGCGAGCGGATCCGGAGCTGGCTTCCATCGCCTGACCCCCGCCCCCACGCGCTCACATCCGCGCCCAGTTGAAAAATGGACGCGCCTTTCCACGCCACCCGATAACGGTCGGACCGCGCCGTTGCGGCGCTGCCGGAGGGGTACTTCGTGAATCTCGCTCGCAACATCTGTGGCGTCGTGGCCGTGGCGCTTTCCTTTGCCTGCGCGGAGACGACGCAGGCGCCTTCGGTTGGCACCGTCGGGCTCAGCTCGGACGTCAGCGCGCTGAACAACGACGGCTCGCTCGCCCACGTCACCGCCAGCGTGACCGACGCCGCGGGCCGTGCCGCGACCGGGAACATCTCGTTCCTCGCCTCCGCGGGCAACGTCAACGGCACCGGCACGACGGCGGCCACGCTGACGCTGGATGCCGCCGGGCACGCGACCGTGACTTATGCCTGCGACTTCACGCTCGACCCCACCCATTGCGGAGCCGGCAGCGTCGTAGTGACCGCGAGTTGGTCGACCGTGGCGAACGGAACCCGCGTGACGCTCCAGGGTCCGTCGTCCACAGGAACGGATGCAGGCCCGACGTCCGGCGGCACCGATGCGGGCCCCATCGTCGTCGGACCGGCGGGTGCCGCGGCCTCGGTGACTGCCACGGCCTCTGCTCCGGCGGTCCTCGGTCTCAAGGGATCCGGAATCCAGGAGACCGGCGTCACCACATTCCTCGTCACCGATGCGAGCGGCCGGGCAGTGTCCGGCGCCACGGTCACCTTCGGCCAGAAGCAACCGGCCCTCGTGACGCTGGCGCAAGCCAGCGCAGTCACCAGCGGGGACGGCACCGTCTCCGTCGGATACGACGCCGGGCCACAAGTCGGTATTACGGCGATCACCGCCACGGTGACGGCGACCGGAGCTTCGGGCTCCCAGCCGATCGCGGTGCGCGGGGCCAAGCCGTCGGCGTCCGGCTTCTATTTCCGTTGCAACCGGATCAACCTGCCGGTCTACACGACGACCCTGGAGTACGAGACCAGCGAGTGCAGCGTCCGCCTCTCCGATCGCTACGGGAACCGCGTCGGGATCGCCACGCCGGTCTATTTCGCCGCCGAAACGGGCGCGATCAGCGCGAGCGCCACGACCAAGCCGTTCGACCTCAACAACCCGACGGATCCGGACGAGGGCACCGTCACCGTGACGTTCTCGTCCGATCCGGCGGGCGGCTTCGGTCCGGTCGAGACGGCTCCCTTCGCCGCAGACGCGACGCAGTTTCCGAAGCCTCGCGCGGCCGAGCCGTTCCAGGGTTCCGCCAACCCGCGCGATCAGCTCGTGACGATCATCGCCATGGTCCGCGGCGAGGAAGCCTTCGTCGATGCCAATCTCGACGGGCAGTACACCGCCGGGGAGCTGTTCGTCGACCAGGGCGACCCCTTCATCGACGCCAACGACGACAATGCCTATGACCCGGTCACCGAAGACCGTTTCTGCGGCGGGGCGAGCTGCGCGGCGTACAATCCGCCGAACGGCATCTGGGATTCCGACCGGACGATCTGGGCTCCGACGTGGGTGGTGTTTACCGAGGTCGGCGCGCCTATCTTCAGCGCCTGGGCTCCCGCACCCCAGACTTGCGCGGATTACATCGACAACAACGCGTCGAATACCTCCATTCTGTCCGCGTCCGTCCAGGTCCTCGATAGCTATCTGAACCTGCCAACGATCGGGACGAACTTTACCGTGGATCTGACAGCGCCAAAGGACGGGCTCAAGCTGACGAAGTACGGCGGCGACGCAATGCTCGACAATCTCGGCGCGATGGACTTGAGTCGTGAGGCGGTCTCGGCGGCGAACCCTACGTTGCCTTGCACCGTCGCAAACACGGTGAATGGCGCCTGCATCGTGCAGACCGAGTTCGGCGTTTGGTACAACGGCACCGTCCTGGGCTTCGACGTCGCCAACACGAACAAGACGCCCACCACCGCGGCGCCCGGGCACGCATGCGCGCCGTCGCCCACCGCCGGTACGCTCTCCGCCATCTTCCGGGTCACCGTCGGCGTCAACGGACCGCACGCGAGGAGCAGCGGCACGAAGAGCGGCACGTACGGTTTCTGAGCCGCGCAGGTTCATGGACCTGCGTCCTTGACCTGCCGCGGCGGGCGAAGCATCTTGCGCGCCCTCATGTCGACGGCCGCGAGACGGGTTGAGCTCTTCCCGCAGGCGAGCGATGCCGAGTGGGCCGACTGGCGCTGGCAGCTCCGCCACAGCATCCGCACCCTCGCGCAGCTCGAGCGGGCGATCGCGCTCACCGAGGACGAGCGCCGCGGCTGCGTCGAGACCGCGGACCTCTTCCGCCTCGGCGTCTCGCCGTACTACCTGAGCCTCATCGACCCCGGGCACCCGTATTGTCCGATCCGCATGCAGGCCATCCCGGTACGCGCGGAGGCCGAGGCGCATCCGGGCGAGCTGCGCGACCCGCTCGGGGAGGACAAGCACCGGCCGGTCCGCGCAATCGTGCACAAATACCCGGACCGGGTTCTTCTGCTTGCTCTCGATCACTGCTCGGTCTACTGCCGTCACTGCACGCGGCGGCGCATCACCTCCGGCGACGAGGGAGGCATCTCGCGGGAGGAGCTGCACGAGGCCGTGGACTATCTGCGCGAGCATCCCGAAGTGCGCGACGTGCTGGTCTCGGGCGGCGACCCGCTGTTGCTCTCCACCGAGCGGCTGATCGAGCTGCTGGAACAGATTCGCAGCGTTCCGCACGTCGAGATCGTCCGCATCGGCACCCGCATTCCCGTCTGCCTGCCCATGCGTGTGGACGACGAGCTGGCCGGGGCCCTGCGCAAGTTCGCTCCGTTGTACGTCGTCACCCACTTCAATCACGCGAAGGAGATCACCGGAGAGGCGCGTGAGGCCTGCGAGCGGCTCGTCGATCGCGGCATCCCGGTGGAGAACCAGGCGGTGCTCATGCGCCGGGTGAACTCCAGCGCCCGCGCGATCAAGGATCTGATGCAGAAGTGCCTGACCATGCGGGTGCGTCCCTACTATCTGCACCAGATGGACGTCGCCGAGGGCCTCGAGCACCTGCGCACGCCGCTCGCGCGAGGAATCGAGATCCTCCGCGAGCTCCGCGGCTGGACCAGCGGTCTCGCCGTCCCGCACCTCGCCGTCGATCTTCCCGGCGGGGGAGGGAAGGTGACGATCCAGCCCGAGTACGTGGTCGAGCGGCGCGCGCGCGAGACCATCTTCCGCAGCTACCAGGGCGAGCGGTTCGCCTACCCCGAGCCGCGCGCGACCGACTGCAGCGTTCCCTACGACGAAATCTTCTACGGCGCGGAACCGTCCCGGCCGGGACGCCGCCTTCGGGTCCTCCCTTGATCGCCAACGTCCTCGAAGCCGTCGCGCTCTGGATCCAGGGCGTCATCTCCGCCATGGGGTACGCCGGCATCGCCGGGTTGATGGCAATCGAGAGCGCCTGCATCCCGTTGCCCTCCGAAGTGATCATGCCGTTCGCCGGCAGCCTGGTTCCTTCGGGCCGCTTCACGCTCTTCGGCTGCGGCCTCTGGGGCGGCGTCGGCTGCGTCCTCGGCAGCATCCCCGCCTATTACGTCGGGGCTTATGGAGGCCGTCCGCTGATCCTGAAGTACGGACGCTACATCCTGCTCTCCCCGGAGCACCTGGACTGGGCTGACCGCTTTTTCGTCCGGCGCGGAGACGTGACCGTGTTCGTGGCGCGACTGCTTCCCGTGGTCCGCACCTTCATCGCCTTTCCGGCCGGCGTCGCGCGGATGCCGATGGGCAAGTTCATCGTCTACACCTTCGCCGGATCGTTCCCCTGGTGCCTCGGCCTCGCCTGGGTCGGCATGAAGCTCGGCGAGCACATCGACGAGCTCAAGCCCTGGTTCCACCGGTTCGACGCCGTCCTGTTGGCGATCGGTCTCCTCGCCGTCGCCTGGTTCGTTCGTAAACAGCTCAAGGCGCGCCGCGCGCTCTCCTGAAGCGGACGGTTCCGCGGGTGGGAACGGCCGTTCCCATCCCGCCTCTGCCACTCGCGTCGCCAGCGTGGCCGCCCGCTTGCACAGTTTTCCTCCGGACGCGGGCGGGGAGGCGGCACATGGGGTTCGGGCGGGTCGGGATGGCGTTGGTGCTGGCGGCGGGAATCGGGTGCGCGCATTTCGGCGCGTCGCGTCCCGACAGGCCGGTGCTCGCCGCCGGGAAGTACGCGGTCGAGTCGATCCGCTCTCGCGCCCAGCTCGACGGAATCGACCAGCTGATCGAGATCAGCGAGACCGGCACCAAGCTGACCGACGCGAATGGCGCCGAGCACGTCCTCACCGAGCGTGGCGCCCTGATGCTCGAGGAGAGCGGGCAGTGCCGGCTCGCGCTCGCCGTCTCCGTCGACGGCGAGGAGCCAGGCGTGTCCGATCGCGCCTGCCGCTGGCAGGCCGACGGCGACAGGTTCCTCCTCGGCGACTCAACCGGGGCCGGAACGCGCACGCTCTACCAGGTGCGCCGGAACGGCAGCCGGGTCGTGCTGGAGGGCGTCAACGACCTCGACCCGCAGGGCAACGTCGTCGGCGACGCGCGCGGAGAGCGTATCGTCCTGGTGGAGCGCGTTCCCGAGCTCGCGGGGCGGTCGGTCGACCGGACTTCCGAGGAGCAGGCCGCGCGCGAGATCCAGGAGTATCTGCACGACTTGTAGGAGTTAGACTGGGAGCGTGAAGCTCTTCGCCACCTCCCGCCTCCTCTCCGCCGCAGGCGTCCCCCATGGCTTCTCGATGCGGACGGGCGGCGTCTCTTCCGGCGCGTTCTCCTCGCTCAATCTCAGCGTTTCGGTCGGCGACGACGAAGCGGCGGTGCGCAGGAACCACGCGCTCCTTCGCGCGGCAGCGGGCCTCCAGGCGCCGATCGCCAGCGCCCATCAGGTCCACGGCGACCGCATCGTCGACGCGCGCATGCGCGAGGTGTTCGCGCCGACGGCAAGGCAGGAGGAAGGCGCGGACGCCATCGTTGCTCTCGGCGAGGGCGCCGTGGGAGTCCGCGTGGCGGACTGCGTCCCCATCCTCGTGCACGCCGAACGCGCCGCGGCGGCGGTGCACTCGGGTTGGCGAGGCGCGCGGCTGGGGATTGCCGGGCGCGCCATTCGCGCCCTTCAGCACGCGGCGGGAGCGGACCCGGCGCAGATGCTCGCCGCGATCGGACCTTGCATCGGTCGGTGCTGTTACGAAGTCTCGCCCGAGCTGGCCGCCGAATTTCGCGCGCTGTTCGGTCCGGAAGCAGCCGACGATCCGGCGCGGACGACAAAGCCGCACCTCGACCTGCGCCATTGCGTCGAACGCTCGCTTCTTCAGGCGGGAATTCCGCCCGAACGGATCGAGCAGGTCGAAGGGTGCACATCCTGCGACAGCAGCGCATGGTTCAGCCACCGCCGCGACAAAGGGCGCACAGGTCGGCATCTCGCCTTCATCGAAGTCCGCGCCTCCTGAGCCTTTCTTTGACATGTCAGGCCCCCCGCGTAGATGATCGCGGGACGCGGCGCCATTGCCGCACAGAGGGGAAATCCGCTTGCGCTTCGGCTTTATTGCCGCCACGGCCATGCTCGTCGCCTGCGCTGGAGCGGCAGTGCGTCCGGCCGCCGAAAGTGAGGAGCTGAACGAGATGCGCGGTCAGATCCAGGCGCAGTCGGCGCTGCTCGCTCAGCAGCAGCGGCGGATCGAGGAGCTGGAAGTGAAGCTCGCCGCGCTGGCGGCCAAGGCGCAGCCGGCGCACGTGACCCCCGCGTCGCCCGCCCGTCCGGATCCGCGCCCGCCGGCCAAGACGGTGAAGGCGGGCGGACGCCTGCGCCGCACCGATCGGCCCAATCCGGTCGAGCACGCGCCGCGGCTCCCGAGTGACGTCGAGCTCCGTGAGCCCGACGAGGAAGCGCTGGCGCGCCTCGCCACGGATCCTTCGGTGGCGCGCGATTTCGACGCCGATCACATCTGGGCGGACGCCGTGCGCAAGCTCAACGAAGGACGCCATGTGGAGGCGGAAGTCGATCTGCTCGCTTTCGTGGCCACCTACCCGCAGCACAGCGCCGCCGACAATGCGCTCTATCTCGCGGGCCTCATTCGGGAGGTGCGCGGAGACTGCGCCGGCGCGCTGCAGATCTTCGAGAGCCTGCCGCTGAAGTATCCGGCCGGCGATGCGGTCCCGCAGGCGCAGCTCGAGCGCGGGCGCTGCCTCCGGGTTCTCGGGCGCAAGGCAGAGGCGAAGGCCGTTCTCAACCAGCTGAGCGCGGAGCACCCGCAAGCGCCGGAATCGGCGCACTCGCGGCAGCTCCTGCAGGGACTGTAGGGAGGGCACCGATGCGAACGCGGACGATCGCGCGATGGCGCAGGGGAGCAGGATGGGGAGGGGCGCTAACTCTGGCGCTTGCAGTTCAGGTGCGCGCGCAGCAGAACCAGCCGCCTCCGCCGGTGGCGCCGCAGGCCATGGATCCGCAGCAACAGGTCAGCCCCCGCCCGACTGCGCGGCGGCCTCACACCCTGACGGTGCCGGCGCAGCGGCCGGAGAACGCCCCCATCACGGAGCAGAGCCCTCGCCCGCCGCCCGACGCCAACATCCAGCCGGTTCCGGGAACGCCCGACGAGTACACCATCGTCAAGGGCGACACGCTCTGGGATCTCTCCCAGAAGTTCCTCAGCAATCCCTGGTACTGGCCCAAGATCTGGAGCCTGAACCCGAGCATCGAGAACCCGCACTGGATCTATCCAGGCAACAAGCTCCGCATCGTGCCCGGCGACGGCGGTGCCCAGGCTCCGGCGCAGGTCCAGGCCGAGGAGCCGGGCATCGACGCCGAGGCGCTGAACGCGCCGGAAGAGACGCCGCCGGGAGCTTCATGGGAGACCTCGGTGACCACGTCCGACACGCCCGACCTCGAGGTGATCAAGAAGAACAGCCGCGAGACGCGCGCGGCGCTGAATTCCGTCAGCGTGAGCGGCAAGCTCGCCTTCTCGCCGCCGCCGGTCCTGAGCGTGCGCACGAGCGGGCTGGTGACGCCGGAAGAGATGCGCGACGCCGGCACGCTCGAAGCCTCGTTCGAGGAGAAGCAGATGCTCTCCACCTACGACACGGGGTACGCCCGGTTCAGGCATGACGTGCCGGCCAGGGTCGGCGACAAGCTGCTGATCTTCCGCCCGGAGGGGCCCATCGTCCATCCGATTTCGAATCGGACGCTGGCCCGGCAGACCAAGACGGTCGGTGTGGTCAGGGTCATCTCCATCCAGGGCACGCAGGCGACGGTGCAGATCGAGCGGACGTTCGAAGAGGTGGAACGCGGTGATCTCGTGCGTCCCTGGATCGCGCAGGAGAAGCGCATCGCCCCGCGGGCGAACGGCGCCGACGTGGTCGGCAGGATCGTCCAGAACGTGAACCCCGGCCTCACCACTTATGGCGAATACCAGGAGGTGTTCATCGACCGCGGCGTCGAAGACGGCGTCGAGGAAGGAAACACCTTCGCCGTCCTTCGCCAGGGCGACGGCCTGAACAATGCGTTCGTGACCAAGTCGTACACGGGCGGGAAGCAGGGCGCCCGGGCGGCAAAGGTCGCGGTCCCCGAGGAAAGCGTCGGGCTGCTCCTGGTCGTCGATGCGCGCGATCACCTGAGCACTGCCGTGGTGATCAAGAGCATCCGCGAGCTGCAGGCCGGAGACCTGGTCGAGATGCGCGGTTCCGGGTCCGGCGGCGGCGTGCAGTAGCTTGGCGCACGGGAGCCAGAGGGTGGCCGACGCCGCAGGGCGTGCGGGTCCCGACGTATTGGCCGCCTGTGCGCTGTCGGCGGTCCCGGGGATTGGCGCCTCGACGTTGGCGCGAATCGCCGCTCGGTTCCAGTCGCTCGAGGCTGCCCTGGAAGAAGGCCCCCGCGGCATCCTCGAGGCGGGCGAGCAGCTCGAGCTCAATCCGGAAGCGCGGCAGTATCTCGCGCAGGGTCCGAATCTCCGCGAGTTGGGTGTCCTGGTATTGAAGGCGGCTCGCGATGCGGGCGCCCGCGTGTTGCTGCTCGACGACGCGCAGTATCCGAAGAAGCTGCGGAGGATCCCGAATCCGCCGCGACTGCTCTACGTGCGCGGGAACCTGGCGCCAGAGGTCCGCCGGATCGCCGTCGTCGGCGCGCGCGAGGTCGGGGAGTCGGGACTGGCGCTGGCGCACGAGTTCGGCGACATGTTCGCCCGGGCGGGCGTCGAGGTGGTTTCGGGCGGAGCGCGCGGCATCGACGCCGCGGCGCACGAAGGAGCGCTCTGGGGACAAGGGACGTCCATCGCGGTGCTCGGATCTGGAATCGATGTCGTCTACCCTTCGGACAATCGAAGGCTCTTCGACCGGCTGGCGAACGGCGGGGGCGCCCTGGTCAGCGAGCTCGCGCCGGGAACGCAGCCGATGCCCAGAAATTTTCCGCGCCGAAACCGCACGGTTGCGGGATTGTCCGATGCGGTGGTGGTCGTCCGCGCCGCGCAGCGATCTGGCGCTTTGATCACGGCAGCCCACGCCACTGCGCAGAACATCCCTGTCTACGCCGTACCCGGCGATCCGGCGGATCCTCGTGCCGAGGGACCAAACGGCCTGCTGCGCGAGGGGAAGGCGAAGCTGGCAACCGGTCCGGCGGACGTCCTGACTGACCTGGGTTGGCCGATTCCCATGGTCCCACCAGTCGATGACGCATCGCATTCAGCCGTTCCGGCATCTAACGAAACCGGTAAAAGGCCCGATACGGACACCGAAATCATCGATGCGACCGGTGCGAAACTCTGGAGACTTCTGGACGAGAGGACCCCTGCTCATGTAGACGACCTCGCCCTCCGCGCGCAGATCCCCGCCCGGGAAGCGCTGGGTAAGCTGGCGGAGCTGGAGTTGAAGGGCGTCGTCGTGCAGAGGCCCGGGAAATATTTCCTGCGCCGCTGAGCTTTCGAACCCAATTGGGAGTGACGGCATCGATCGCCGCCCCGAGGGAGTCATGGCAACCAGCAAGGTAGCAGCGAAGACGGCGAAAACCCGAAAGACCAGCGGTAAGGCGAGTGGGCAGGGCGAGGTGCCCACCCGCGGGAAGGGCAGCACCCTGGTCGTCGTCGAGTCTCCGGCGAAGGCCAAGACCATCAAGAAGTACCTGGGCTCCGGGTACGTGGTGAAGGCCTCGGTAGGCCACGTGATGGACCTGCCGAAGAGCAAGATCGGCGTCGATGTCGAGAACGGTTTCCAGCCCGTCTACGAGGTGATCGACGCGAAGAAGAAGGTGGTGGCGGAGCTCAAGGCCGCCGCCAAGGGCGTGCAGCTGATCCTGCTCGCGACGGACCCCGACCGCGAGGGCGAGGCCATCGCCTGGCACGTCTACGAGCAGCTGAAGCGGACCAAGATCCCCGCGCAGCGCATCCTCTTCAACGAGATCACCAAGAAAGCCATCCAGGAAGCCATCCAGAAGCCGCTGCAGCTCAACCGCGACCTGTACGACGCGCAGCAGGCGAGGCGCGTGCTGGATCGGCTGGTCGGGTACCAGATCTCGCCCATCCTCTGGAAGAAGGTTCGCCGTGGACTCTCGGCGGGACGGGTCCAGAGCGTCGCGGTGCGGCTGGTGGTCGAGCGGGAAGAGGAGATCGCGAAGTTCGTTCCCGTCGAGTACTGGAGCATCGAGGCAGACCTGCGCGCGGCGCTCCCGCCACAATTCCGCGCCAAGCTGATCCGGCTCGACGGCGAGAAGGCGGAGATTCCCACCGGCGATATCGCGAGGCCGCTGGTCGAGCAGCTGAGGCGCGAGAAGTTCGTCGTCATCGAGGTGACGAAGAAGGAGCGTCGTCGCAACGCCCCGCCGCCGTTCATTACTTCCAAGCTGCAGCAGGAAGCCGCGAACCGGCTGGGCTTCACCGCCAAGAAGACCATGACTCTCGCGCAGCGGCTCTACGAAGGCGTGGAGCTGGGAGACGACGGGCAGACGGCGCTGATCACGTACATGCGCACCGACTCCGTCCGGCTCTCTCCCGATGCGGTCGCAGGCGCGCGCGAGTACGTCGCGGGGCGCTGGGGGAAGGAGTACCTGCCCGGGGAGCCGGTCCAGTTCAAGACGAAGAAGAGCGCGCAGGACGCGCACGAGGCGATCCGGCCCACCGCGCTCGACCATCCGCCGGAGCGCGTGAAGCCGTTCCTCGAAAAGGACATGTTCCGGCTCTACGAGCTGATCTGGAACCGCTTCATCGCCTGCCAGATGGTGCCGGCGGTGTTCGATCAGACTACCGCCGACATCAAGGCGGGCAGGGCCACGTTCCGGGCCACCGGGCAGATCCTCAAGTTCCCCGGATACCTCGCGGTGTACGGGCAGGAAGCGGAGCAGCCGCAGGAGGAAGCGGGCGCCGAGAAGATGGAGGGCGAGGACGAGGAGAAGGGCGATATCTCCCGCCAGCTTCCGCCTCTGGAGTCGGGGCAGACGCTCGAGCTCATCGACCTGATCCCCGAGCAGCACTTCACCCAGCCCCCGCCACGGTTCACCGAGGCGTCGCTGGTCAAGGAGCTGGAGGAGAAGGGCATCGGCCGGCCGTCGACGTACGCCGCCATCCTCTCGACCATCCAGGACAAGGAGTACGTGGAGAAGAAGGAGGGTCGGTTCTTTCCGACCGATCTGGGGAAGATCGTCACCGAGCTTCTGCTAGGCGCCTTCCCGCGGGTGATGGACGTGCAGTTCACTGCGCGGATGGAGGAGGAGCTCGACGAGGTCGAGGAAGGCAAGATCGACTGGCAGTCGGTGCTGGGCGAATTCTACGAGCCCTTCAAGAAGAGCCTCGCGGCGGCGGAAGCGCAGATGCGCGACGTGAAGCGCGAGGAGAAGCCCACCGACCTGGTCTGCGAGAAGTGCGGTAGCCCGATGGTGATCAAGTGGGGCCGCATGGGGCGCTTTCTGGCCTGCTCCGGGTACCCCGACTGCAAGAACACCAAGGACTTCGTCGAGGAAAACGGCACGATCCGGGTAGTCGAGGATCTGCCCACCGAGGAGACCTGCCCCACGTGCGGCAAGCCGATGGTGAACAAGCGCGGTCGGTTCGGCCGGTTCCTCGCGTGCTCGGACTATCCCACGTGCAAGACGACCAGGCCGATCACCCTGAAGGGCGTGGTCTGCCCCGACTGCGGCGGCGGCCTCGCCGAGCGCAAATCGCGCTTCGGAAAGAGCTTCTTCGGCTGCGTGAACTACCCGAACTGCAAGTTCGCGGCGTGGGACCGGCCGATTCCAGGGCCGTGCCCGCAGTGCGGGAAGCCGTACCTGCTGCAGAAGTACACGAAGCGCGACGGCGCGTTCATCGCCTGTCCCGACAAGCAATGCGGGTACCGGCGCGAAGTCCCCGAGCCGGGGACGGACCCATCCGTCCAGGCACAGGCTTCCTGACGACGAGCGCGGCCCCTGGTCGGGTCTCATCCGGCGATGCTGTTCCCCTGAACGCCCGCCAGCTAGTCTGTTGCGGCTGGCGCGCCCCGCCTTAGCTTGATGTGCGTTCCGCAGCCGCGCCGGTCCCCGCGGTGACGGTGGGCTCGGTCGACGGGTCGTGGGCGTGACCCGGCCGGACTGCGGGGCGTTTCCGAGCTTGCCAGCGCTGACGTTGCCGTATAGCAACGCCCGCGGATGCAGCGCGACGTCCACATCATCGGCGGCGGTCTGGCGGGGACGGAGGCGGCGCTCCTGCTCGCGGATGCCGGAATCGACGTCGTTCTCCACGAGCAGAAGCCGCAGCGGCGCTCGCCCGCCCACAAAGAGGACGGGCTGGCGGAGCTCGTCTGTTCCAATTCGATGCGGTCCGACAATCCGCACAACGCCATCGGGCTGCTCCATGAGGAGCTACGCCGCCTGGGGTCGCCGGTGCTCGCACAGGCAGACCGCGCCCGGGTCCCGGCCGGCGACGCGCTCGCGGTCGACCGCGTGAAGTTCAGCTCAGGCCTGACGGCGCGAGTGCGCGAGCATCCGCGCCTCCGCGTCGCTTCCGGCGAAGTTCGCGAGCTTCCCCCGGCGCCGGATCTTTGCATCGTCGCCACGGGCCCGCTTACCGGAGAGGAGCTCGCGCGTTCCCTCGCACAGGCGGTTGGCGCTTCGCAGCTCGCGTTCTACGACGCCATCGCTCCGATCGTGGCCGGCGACTCGGTGGACCGCTCCATCGCCTTCGCCCAGTCGCGGTACGGGAAGGGCGAAGGCGCCGATTACCTGAATCTTCCTCTGGCGCGCGACGAGTACGAGCGTTTCGTCGACGAGCTGCTGCGCGGGCAGAAGGTCGCGCCACATGCGTTCGAGGAAGCGCGGTATTTCGAAGGGTGCCTTCCCATCGAGGTGATGGCCGAGCGCGGCCGCGACACCCTTGCCTTCGGTCCGATGAAGCCCGTGGGGCTGACCGATCCACATACCGGAAAGCGGCCGCACGCCGTGGTGCAGCTGCGGCGTGAAGACAAGGCGGGGACCGCCTGGAACCTGGTGGGGTTCCAGACGCGGCTCACCTGGCCGGAGCAGAAGCGCATCTTCGCAAGCTTCGTTCCCGGGCTGCGCAATGCGGAGTGGATCCGTCTCGGCCAGGTTCATCGCAACACCTTCCTGAACGCTCCCAGCGCGATTGCCGCAGACGGTTCGCTGAAGGCCCTGCGGCACGTCTACTGTGCCGGCCAGATCACCGGCGTCGAGGGTTATGTGGAGAGCGCCGCATCCGGGCACGTCGCCGCCCGCCGCATCCTCGCCCGCCTTCGCGGAACGGAGCTCTCGCCGCCGCCGGGCACCACCGCCATCGGGGCGCTCCTGCGGCACGTGACCGGCGAGGCCCATCCCGACGATTACGAGTACCAACCGACCAACGTCGTCTTCGCGCTCTTTCCGCCGCTGCCGGATCCGCATCGCAAGCACGAGCGCAAGCCGCGCATGGTCGCACGGGCGCGGCGCGATCTCGCGACTTGGGCGGCAGAGCAGGATATTGCGCTGCGCCCCGAACCGGCACCATGCGCTTCGACCGAACTGCGGCCGTAGTCGCGCTGTGCATCGCCTGCACGCAGGCGCCTCCAGGGCGCAAGCTCGCGTCCGGCGTCGCGCGCGGATTGATTGCCCGCGACGGCGCAGTGGCGTTCCTGCTCGACGCCACCCATCCAGACGACCGCGGCGTTCCCGACGATCTGCTCGCGGGAGATCTCTGGCTCGACGATGCCAAGGTCGGCTCCGGTGTCTCGGCGCAGGACGGGGCCTATGCGTTCTCGCCCCGGGGAGGCGAGCTGGCCTTCCTTGCCCGCTGGCGATTTCGCGACGGGGAGGGCGAGCTGTGGACGGCGGCGCCGGGAGTCGCGCCGCGCCTCGTGGCGCACGCGGCGCGCGCGTTTGCCTGGTCGCCGCACGGAGAGCTCGCATTTGCGGGCAGGGACGTCCTGGGCATCGGCGGGAAGACGGTCGCGCTCTCCGCGCTGCAGGCGATCTCCTGGTCCCCGGACGGCAGGCGCGTGGCGGCGCGTACGTCCGCGGCATCGGGCGGGACGCTCTGGACCATCGATCCGCTCTCGGGGACGGCGCAGAAGATCGCGGTCGCCACCTCTGATTTCGCTTTCGCTTCCGATGGCGCGCTCGCTGCTCTCGGGCCCCCGCCGCCCAAGGGTGGAGACCGGCCGCTCCTCGTCGACGGCAGGCCAATTGCCACCGCAACCGCGTTTGCGTTCTCGCCGGACGGCAGGGAGCTGGCGCTGTTCTCGACGGAGAAGCAGCCCGGCGAGGCGGCCGGCGATCTCTACCGGATGCCGAGATCGGGCGGCTTGCCGCGCCTCGCCGCGACGCGGGTGATCGACTGGCGCTGGGGAGCGGGCGGCGATCTGCTCTGCCTTGCCCGGTACGATCTCCGGGCGCGAGCGGGGACGCTGACGGCGATTGGCCCTGGCGGTGCCGCCCGGGAGATCGCCGCGAAGGTGCAAAGCTTCTCCGTGTTCGGCCGCCGCCTGCTGTATGTCGTCCAGGCGCCGCAGAAGGGCGACTTCAAGCTCGAGCTGTGGGGCATCGACCTGGCCGCGCCGCGCGGCGAGCCGCACCGGCTCGACGAAGGAGTCTACGGCTGGGCGCTCTCGCCCGACGGCGCAACCCTCTATTACAAGGCGCGCTGCGCGGGCGGCTCGAGGAGCTGCTCGCTGCTGCGCGCGCCGTTTTCCGGCGGCGCGCCGGAGCTCCTCGCCGCCAACGTGGCGGGATTCGATCTCTCGCGCGACGGCATGCGCATCCTGGTGCAGCAGCCGCACCGCGGCGCGCCTCGCGCCGTCGACGTGGCGGTGATTTCCGCCGCCGGGTCGCCGATGGACCGGCTCAAGCCGCTGGCGGAGGAGGTCGATCCGACCTCGCGCTTCGCGGACGATGCAGGCAAGCATGTCGTCTACGCCATCGTCGCCGCCGGACGGTCCGGCGTGTTTCTGGCGGACGTTCCCTGACGCCGGCAGGATGCCCGGCATGAATCCGGAGATCGACGCCTTCGCGGCCCACCTGGCGCGGGTGGAGCGCGCCTCTGCCCACACCGAGCGGGCGTACGTCTCCGATCTGCGGCAGCTTGCGGCCTTCCTCGACGAGCGCGGGATTTCGCTCGATGCGGCGACGCGCGACGACCTGCGGGCATTCCTCGCCTCCCGCTACTCCGCCAACACACCGGCCACGCTTGCGCGCAAGCAGTCGAGCCTGCGGGCGTTCTACGAGCACCGCGTGCGCATGGGTCACATCGCAGACAGCCCGGCGCGCCGGCTGGCGTTCCCGAAGCGGCGTGTCTCGCTGCCCAATGTCGTCTCCGTCGACGACTGCTTCGCCATCGTCGCCGCACCCTCCTCGCGAAGCGCAGCTGGCCTGCGCGATCGGGCGGCGCTCGAGCTGCTCTACGGCGCGGGCCTGCGCGTCTCGGAGCTCGTAGGCCTGAATCTCGATGACGTCACGCAGGATTCGCTGCGCGTGCGCGGGAAGGGCGGAAGGGAGCGCATCGTTCCACTCTTGCGCAAGGCGCGCGGCGCGCTCGACGCGTACCTCGCGCGGCGCGCGGAGCTGCGGCCGTCGGGAACGGCGCTGTTCCTCAACCGCCGCGGGACGCGGCTGACGGTGCGCAGCGTCGCCCGGCATCTGGCAAAGTATGCGCTGATCGCCGGAGCGCGCCGGCACGTGCACCCGCATGCGCTCCGCCACAGCTTCGCCACCCACTTGCTCGACATGGGCGCGGACTTGCGGGGAATCCAGGAGCTGCTCGGCCACGCGTCGCTGTCGACGACACAACGATACACGCACGTCTCCGCCGAGCGGCTGCTGCAGGCATACGAAGACGCCCACCCGAGAGCGCACAAGAAGTAGGGCTTACCGGTCCCGGCGTCTGCGGGCGATGGCGAGCTGGCCTTCGAGGAACGAGAGCATCGAGGTCCCCTCGGCGGCGAGCTGCTGCGGCAGGAACGACGCGCGGGTGAGGCCCGGCAGCGTGTTGAGCTCGAGGAACACGGGTCCTTTGGCGGAAACGATCGCGTCCGTTCTCGAGTACCCCTCGCACCCGAGCGCCTGGTGCGCGGCGACCGCCAGGTCCTGCGCCGCCCGGGATACCGCGGCAGGAACTTCCGCAGGCGTGATCTCTCGAGTGCCCTTGCCCAGATATTTCCCCTCGTAATCGAACGCACGTCCTTCCTCGAGGCGCACCTCGCTCGCCGGCAACGCACGCGGTCCGGACGGCCCGTCGACGATCCCCACGGTCAGCTCGGTGCCGCTGACGAATTCCTCGGCGAGACAGGCTTCCCCCGACTCGTCGATCCCCCGCGCGGCCCGCTCCGCTTCCTCCGCGGATGCCACATGGTACAGGCCGACGCTGCTGCCTCCGGCCACCGGCTTGACCACGATGCGCCGGTAGATCGCGAGCATCTCCCCGAGCTCGTTGCGCAGGACCTTGGGATCCTTCGAGAGATGCACCGAACGGGCGATGCGCACGCCGGCGCCGCTGGCCACCTGCTTCGCCACCTCCTTGTCGAAGGCCCGCGCCGACGCGTCCGCCCCGGGACCGGTGAAAGCGATCCGGCGCGCCTCGAGCATGCGCTGGATGGTGCCGTCTTCGCCTTCGCCCCCGTGCAGGGCGAGGAGAAACACGCGCGACGGCTGACTCTCGAGCGCGGCCACGACCGAAGTGAACGCTGCCGGCGCCGCCGGTTTGAAGTCGCGCTCGAAAGGGCGCTCGAAGGCGGCCAATTCTTCGCGGGTCACCCGATGCACCGCTCCGCTCGGAGCGAGGAACCAGGCCTCCGCCTCGCCGAGCACCGCGGCGACATGTTGCGCGGAGGCCACGGAAACGCGGCGCTCGTTGCTGGTCCCGCCGAAAAGGATGATCGCGTCGGAGCCGGACATTGCCGGTCAAGGTACCATCGCACGCATCGGGGCGCAGCGTTACCATCGGCGCGCGATGAAGATCCGGTCGACGACGGTCGTTTGCGTGCGCAAGGACGGGAAGGTTGCCCTCGGCGCGGACGGGCAGGTCACGCTCGACAAGACGGTGATGAAGCACGGCGCGAGGAAGCTGCGGCGGCTCGGCGACGGGTCGGTGCTGGCGGGCTTCGCAGGCGCCACAGCCGACGCCTTCACCCTGTTCGACCGCTTCGAGGGAAAGCTGAAGGATTTCAACAAGAACCTCGCGCGGGCAGCGGTCGAGCTCGCCAAGGACTGGCGCACCGATCGGTTCCTGCGGCGGCTCGAGGCGCTGCTGGTGGTCGCCGACAAGGAGCGCACCCTGATCCTGTCGGGCACCGGAGACGTGGTGGAGCCCGACGACGGCGTCGCCGCCATCGGCAGCGGCGGTCCTTTCGCGCAAGCGGCCGCCGTGGCGCTCCTGGCTCATTCGCAGCTCGGCGCGCGCCAGGTCGTCGAGGAGTCGCTGCGCATCGCCGGGCGCATCTGCATCTACACCAACGATCAGATCTCCATCGAGGAACTGTGATCTCATGACCGCCGGAAAAGATCTGACGCCGCGCGAGATCGTCGCGGAGCTGGACCGCTACATCGTCGGGCAGGACGCCGCGAAGCGCGCCGTGGCCATCGCGCTGCGCAACCGGTGGCGGCGGTTCCGGCTTACCCCCGAGCTGCGCGACGAGGTGATGCCGAAGAACATCATCCTGGTGGGCCCGACGGGCGTGGGCAAGACGGAGATCGCGCGCCGGCTGGCGCGGCTCGCGGGCGCGCCTTTCGTCAAGGTGGAGGCGTCGAAGTTCACCGAGGTCGGCTACGTCGGAAAAGACGTCGACTCGATGATCCGCGACCTCGTCGAGGCCGGCGTGGCGCTCGTGCGCGAGGAGCGGCAGCGCGAGGTCCAGCCGCGGGCGGAGGAGATGGCCGAGGAGAGGCTGCTTGATCTGCTCCTGCCGGGGTCGCGCGACTCCACCCGCGAGAAGCTGCGCGGGATGCTCCGCGCCGGCGGCCTGGACGACCGCTCCGTGGAAGTGGACGTGCAGGAGCGCGCCGCTCCCACCATGCAGATCTTCGGCTCGCAGGGGATGGAGGAGATGGGCCTCAATCTCCAGGAGATGCTGGGAAACCTTCCCTTCGGAAAGAAGAGCAAGAAGCGAAAGCTCTCCGTCCCCGAGGCGCGGCGCGTGCTCGCGCAGGACGAGGGGGAGAAGCTCGTCGACAAGGACAGCCTGGCGCGCGAGGCGCTGGAACGGGTGCAGTCGAACGGGATCGTGTTCATCGACGAGATCGACAAGGTGGCGCTGCCCTCGGGGCAGGCGCACGGGCCCGACGTCTCCCGGGGCGGCGTCCAGCGCGATCTGCTGCCCATCGTCGAAGGGAGCACGGTGAACACGAAATACGGCCCGGTCAAGACCGACCACGTGCTGTTCATTGCCGCCGGCGCCTTCCACCTGGCGAAGGTGAGCGATCTGTTGCCGGAGCTGCAGGGGCGCTTTCCCATCCGCGTCGAGCTGGAGGCGCTCTCGCAGGCGGACCTGGTGCGCATCCTGGCGGAGCCGCGCAACGCGCTCACGCGACAGTACACGGCGCTGCTCGGCGCGGAAGGAGTCGAGCTGGTCTTCGACGCGAGCGGCATCGAGGAGCTGGCCCGCGTCGCCCAGGACATGAACACGCGGACGCAGAACATCGGCGCCCGCCGGCTCCACACCGTGCTGGAGAAGGTCCTCGAGGACGTCTCGTTTGCCGCGCCGGACTTCGCCGGGAAATCGGTCCGCGTCGACGCGTCCTACGTCCGCGACAAGCTCGACCGCGTCCTCAAGGACGAAGACCTTTCGCGATACATCCTCTGAGACCAACGGAGCGTCCCCGCATGGCGGTGGCGTGGGTCAGAGAGAGAGCCGCACGCCCAGCGTGACGAAGCTGAAGACGTAGTCGCCGGGCTTGTTGGGTCGTGTGATCTGCGGTCGAACATCCTGGTTGAGCTAGCGGCGCGGCATTGCGCGCTTGGCGACCGCCTGATCGCGGCCCTCGACCTGCACGACCCCCTGCTCGAGCAGCTCGCAGAGGATGCGCGCGGTGTCCAGCCGCTTGAGGCCGCAGATCGCGTAGAGGTCCTCGAAGGAGACCTCGCCGTCGATCTGGGCCAGCACGAATCCGGCGCGCGGATCGAGGTTCAGCCAGATGATCTCGTCCGGCGGAATGGCGGTGCGGGGCCGCGCATCCATCGCGCCGATCTTGCTCTCGTACATCAGCGTCAGGTTCTGCTCACAGACATCGTAGAGCTGGAGTGCATCCTTGTCGTTGGGCTTTCGGTCCAGCACCTTGTTCAGGAGCTCCAGCGCGCCGGAGAAGTCGTTGAGCGCGACCAGCTCGCGCGCGCCGCGCATCCAGACGTCGGTCTCGTCGTCGGACACAGCGGCGCTCGGAAGCGTCTCCGCATGGATGGACCAGGCTCCGCCGCCGCTGTCGCCGGTCTCCGGCTGCGGGATGGCGAGTGACGGTCCGTCGTCCCATGGGCTCTGCGGAGGCGCGGGCGGATTCGCGGCGGGAGGCGGACGCTGTCCGGGCGTCGCTCCGGGCTTCGCTTTCTTTGCCTTCGGATCCGGTGCAGCAGGCTTCGCGGCCTGCCGCGGAGCTGGTGCAGCGGCGGGCGTAGCGGGTGCCGCGGCCGCCGGCTGGGACGGGAGCCACGGGTGCGGAGCAGACCCGTTCGGAGCTGTTGCGCGCCCACCCGGGGCCATGACCGCATGGATGCGCTCCAGCGCCGAACGCAGGAACTCGCGCGCGCGCAGATTGGTCGGCTCGAGCAGGTAAGCCTCTTCCCAGGCGCGCACCGCGTCGAGCATCTTGCCCTTGCGGTAATGATCGAGACCCTCGAGAAGCAGGGCTGAAAAGCGGCCGCCGCCGCCCTGGAGGGCCATCTAGCGACCTCCAGTGCTGCGCGCGAGCGCGCCCTTGAGCGCTTCCAGCATGCGCTCGAGGCGGTCCAGAGAACCCGCCAGTGCCTCGCTCTCGCGCTGCGCAAGCTGCAGGCGCGCCACGGAGAGCGCCGCCTGTGCGCGCTGCAGAGGCTCCTGACCGAGGCCGTTCTGGGCCGCCCGCGTGAGGCGGGGCCAGAGCGCCTCGAACTCGCGGAACAGCTCCTCCGCCCGCGTCTTGTGGTCCTGGAACTCGGGGTCCTCCTTCTGGGCAAGCATCCAGTCCTCGTTGGACTGGGTCGCCTTCCGGATCTCGTCCTCGGTCAGGCCCGAAGAAGCGGTGACGGTGATGCTCTGGCGCGTCCCCGTCTGCATGTCGATGGCGGAAACCGAGACGATGCCGTCCGCGCTGATGTCGAAGATGACGTCGATGTCGACCGCTCCTCGCTTCGCAGCCCGCAGGCCGGTGAGCATGAACTCGCCGAGCAGCTCGTTGTCGATCGCCGCTTCGTTCTCGCCCTGCAACACGGTGATCTTCGCGGAGGTCTGATCGTCTTTCACGGTGGTGAAGACGTGGTGCGCGCTGGTCGGCACCGTGGTGTTCTTGGAGATGATCTTCTGGAAGAAGCCGCCGGCGATGGCGATGCCCAGGCTGTGCGGCGTCACGTCCAGGAGCAGCATCTCCTGCTCGTCGTGCAGCAGCATCGCTCCCTGGATGGCCGCGCCGAGGGCGACCGCCTCGTCCGGGTTGACGTTCTTCGCGGGATCCCTGCCGAAGAGGCGCTTCACTTCTTCCTGGATCTTCGGCATCCGCGTCTGCCCGCCCACCAGCAGCACGTCGCCGAGCTGGCCGGCGTGCACCTTGGCTTCCCCGAGCACCTGCTCGCAGACCTTCATGCAGCGCTGCACCAGCCCGGCCGTCATCTCCTCCAGCTGGTCGCGGGAGAGCGTAGCCTGCAGGTGCAGCGGTCCGGACTGCTGCGTGGCGGAGATGAAGGGCAGGTTGATCTCCACCTGCTTGAGCGAGCTGAGCTCGCACTTCGCCTTCTCCGCCGCGTCGCGCAGGCGCTGCAGCGCCATCTTGTCCTTGCGCAGATCGATGCCGTGCTTCTGGGCAAACGGCTCGGCGAGGAAGTCGATGATCCGGTTGTCGAAGTCCTCGCCGCCGAGCAGCGAGTCGCCGCCGGTCGCCTCGACTTCGAACACGCCCTTGAACATGTGCAGCACGCTGAAGTCGAACGTGCCGCCGCCCAGATCGAAGACCGCGACCTGCCGCTCCGCCTGCGCCTTCCCGAATCCGTAGGCGAGCGCCGCGGAGGTGGGCTCGTTGATGATCCGGATCACTTCCAGGCCGGCGATGCGCCCGGCGTCCTTGGTGGCGTTGCGCTGCGAGTCGTTGAAGTAGGCAGGGCAGGTGATGACCGCCTTGCTCACCGGCGCGTTGAAGAACGCCTCGGCGTCGAGGCGCAACTCGGTGAGGACCATCGCGGAGATCTCCGGCGGCGAGTACTGCTGCTCGCCGAGCGTGATGCGCACGTCGTCGTGCGGGCCCGCCACCACCGAGTAGGGCATGCGCTGGATGGCTTCCTGCGTCATTTTCGCGGACCAGCGGCGGCCCATCAGCCGCTTCACTGCGACCACCGTGCGTTCGGCGTTGGTGACCGCCTGGCGTCGGGCGAGCGATCCGACGAGCCGTTTCCCGTTGCGCGCCAGCGCCACCACGGAGGGGGTGAGCCGGTAGCCGCTGCGGTTGGAAATGACGGTCGGAGTGCCGCCCTGCACCGTGGCGCAGACGGAGTTGGTGGTGCCGAGATCGATGCCGATGACCAGCTCGCCCAAAGTGATCCTACAGCGTCCGGAGGAGCGCCTTGGCCTCCTTGTGATCGGGGTTCTTGTTGAGAAGCGCGGCCAGCTCGGTCCGCGCTCGCGCCTTCATGCCCGCCGACACGAACAGCCGCGAGAGCAGCCAGCGGGCGCTGCCGTCGTCGGGATTCAACTCCACCGCGCGGGACGCCCAGATGGTGGCGGCCCGGGCGTCGCCCGTTTCCATCGCGCAGCGGGCAGCGCCCACGGCGGCAGCGAAGCTCGCGGGATCGTTCTGGAAGGCGGCCGAATAGGCGGCGATCGCCTCGGGGAAACGGCGCTTCTCTTCGCGTTCCTTGGCGGACGCGAGCGCCGAATTGGCCCGGGCTTTGGCCTGCTCCCGCTCCAGCTCGACCAGCTTGGCGGAGATCTCGTGCCGCTTCGGATCGAGCTCGCGCGCGGCCTTGAGAGCGAAGATGGCCTGCGTGCGCTCGCCGTTGAGCACTGACTCCAGCGCCTCCTCGTAGAGCTTGCGCGCCGCGCCGATGCGGGCGAATCCCTTGGTCCGCAGCAGGCGCTCGCGGCGCTCGCGTGCGCGGCGTTCCTCTTCGGCGACGGAGAGCTCCCGGCGCTCCACCGCCACGCGGTCGGTCTGCGAAAGCTCCGCCCGATGGTCGCGGTCGTATCCCGCGCGCATCTCCTCGTCGGACAGCACCTGGTAAGCGGCCGAGAGACGCTGGAACCATTTCGAGAGGAGTGGCCCGAACTTGCCGGTCTCCTTGCGGTACCAGGCGTCGGGGTGGAAGCGCTTCGACTTCTCGAGGTACGCGCGGCGGACCGTACCACCGTCGGCGTCGGCACCGACGCCAAGCAGCTCGTAGTGCGTCAGCCGATCCCCGCGCGCCTCCAGCTGCTGCAGCTCGTTCTGCATGTCGGCCGGAAGCTCGATGATCCCTCCGGGGCTCGTTTCCGCCGCACCCAAAACGGTTCCCCCTGCGCGCGAGCGTTCCAGCCCCCGCGTATCGGCAAGATATCCCAGCGTGCAATCGCCACAAAAGGTTTGCTACGCCTTGACGACAGCCTCTGCGAGCAACTCTGACGCACGGTCGATCTCCTCGTCGGACACTGTGAGCGGAGGTGCGAGGCGCACCACCCGATCCCCCACAGCGTTCACGAGCAGCCCGAGCTCGCGCGCTTTCGCGACCACCTTCGGCGCCAGATCTTCTCCGAGGAGAAGCGCGCGCAGTAGACCCGCGCCGCGCTCCCCGCTGGTACGCCCGCCGATGGCCCCAAGCCTGCGCGACAGTCGCTCGCCGGCGCGCTGCACCCGCTCGAGGAGACCTTCCGCGAGCAGATCCATCACCGCGCTGGCCGCGGCGGTGGCGAGGGGATTGCCGCCGAAGGTGCTGGCGTGCGTGCCCGGCGTGAAGACCTTCGCCACATCCTCGCGGGCGAGCAGCGCGCCGAGGGGGACTCCCCCGGCGATGCCCTTGGCGAGGGTCATCGCATCCGGCTCGACGCGCTCGTGCTGATGGGCGAAGTACGCGCCGGTGCGTCCCATCCCGGTCTGCACTTCGTCGAGGATCATCAGGGCGCCGTGCTTCGTGCACAGCTCGCGCACCTTGCCGAGATACCCCCGCGGCGGCGGCAGCACTCCCGCCTCGCCCTGGATGGCCTCGAGCATGACGGCGCACGTCTTCTCCGAGATGGCGGCCTCGAGCTCGGCGACGTTCCCGTACTCGAGGAAGCGGAAGCCCTCGGGCAGGGGCCCGAACCCCTGCTGGTACTTGTGCTGGCCGGTGGCGGCGAGAGATCCGAGCGTACGACCGTGGAAGGAGTTGTGGAAGCACAGGATCTCGATCCGCTCCGGATGTCCGTTCACCACATGGAAGTGGCGGGCCAGCTTGATCATCGCCTCGTTCGCCTCTGTGCCGCTGTTGCAGAAGAAGGCGCGCTTCAGCGTCTTGGTCTGCGCGGTCAGCTTCTCCGCCAGCCGGATCTGCGGCTCGGTCACGTACAGATTCGACGCGTGCCAGAGGAGCTTCGCCTGCTCCATCAACGCCTCGCGTACGCGGGGATTGGCGTGTCCGACGCTGACGGTGGCGATGCCGCCGATGAAATCGAGATACCGCTTGCCGTCCGCGTCGAACACCCAGCACCCCTCGCCACGAACCAGGGCGATGGGCTGCGTCCGGTAGTTCTGGAAGAGCACGGACTGGGCGCGCTGCACGAGGTCCTGGTTGGTCATCGCGCCTCCTGCAGGTCGCGGAGCGTTCCGGCGAAGTACGCGACGTTGTGGAACGCCTCGCGAGCGATCTGTTCCCCGACGAAGCGGGCGTCGTCGCCCGAAGAGCCGAAGACGACGATGCGGGTATTGTGGTCGGTGTTGGGCAGGCGGTTGTCGTCCTTGGCCTTCTTCAGCTCGCCCACGTCCTTGCCCTGCAGCACCAGCGCGCGGGGAATGTTCCTCGCTCCCTGGACGGATCCGCGGGCGAACTCGTCGGCGGAGCGGACGTCGATGAATACGGCCGTGCGGTCCTCGCGCATCACCCGCTCGATGGCATCCGCCTCGATCTGCGTGACGCCGCCCAGCGCGCGCCAGACGGGGATACCGAGCTGGTAACGGCGGACGCTCGTGTATCCCGCTGCCGCGAGCTCCTCGCTCAGGCGCTTGCTCTTCCCGCAGAACGGGCCGTTGCAATAGAGGACCAGGGGCGTTTGCTTGCGGTCCTGCAGCAGCCGGCCCACTTCCGCCACGTCGGAGACGTATGCGGACGCCGCCATTCCGGGCTTGGCGGCGACGTTCAAGGCGCCGGGAATGTGACTGACCGCGTACTCCGCCCGCGGTCGCGAGTCGAGGACGGTGGCGCTCTTGCTGGCGAGGATCTCCCGCAGCTCCTGCGTGGAAATCTCCGGCGTCTTCGCCGAAGCGTCGGCGAGGGTGGCGGTGAAGACGTCGGCCGCGGAGAGCAACAGGATGGCGAAAAACATGATCAGGTCCCCTTGTTGCGCGCCTTCTGCGCGTATTCGATCAGCTTGTCCAGGTAACCTTCGATCGGCGGGCAGGAGATCCCGGTTCCGTCGAGGATCTCCAGCGTGTTCCGGCTCGAGTAGAAGCTGAGGTGGTTGACGGTCGCAAAGGCCATGCGCTGCTCGCGGGTCAGCCGCTCCAGGCCGGGCAGCTTCAGCAGCGTGTCGGTGAGCTTGTATCCGAGCGAGAGCCTCGGCAGCTTCTTGCCTTCGCGTTCGGCCACCCGCTCGTAGACGCGGCGGGAGCTGGAGGGATTCGGATCGACGATCTGGAACGTGCGGCCCACTGCGCGGGGATCGTGGTGGATGGCGGCCGCGGCGGCGGCGACGAAGTCGATGGGAACCACGTTCAGCGGCGCCACTCCGTCGCCGGGCAGGGGCAGCGGCACCTGCAGCCGGGTGGAGAGCAGCAGGCCGGCGACGATGTAGGGGCCGTCGAAGCGATCGATTTCCCCGGTCCGCGAATCGCCGACGATGAACGCCGGGCGCAGCACGGTGCAGGGGAGCTGGCCCATCGCCCGCCGCACCAGCAGCTCGGCCTCGAATTTGCTCTGCTCGTAGAAGCTGCGGAACGACTGCCCGGCGGAGAGCTCGTCCTCGGCGATGACCCCGACCCGGTCCCCGCTCACGAACACGGTGGAGAAGTGCGTGAAGCGGCGCAGCCCGCGGCAGTCTTGCGCGAGCTCGAGCACGGTCCGGGTGCCCTCGACGTTCTCCCGCTCCAGGGCCGGCTTGTCCGCGCCCACGTTGCTCGAGTCTGCGACGTGCACGATCTCGGAGCAGTCCGCGGAGAGGTCGCGGTACTCGGCCGTCGAAAGCCCGAGATGCATGGAAGCGACGTCACCGGTGAGCACGCGTGCGTCCGGCAGGGTGGCCGCGAAGTCCGCCGCCGGCTCCGCGTGCTCCTCCGGTACGAGGAGCACCACCGGACCGCGCGAGGCCAGGGCGCCGGCCACGCGGCGCGCGAGCAGCTTGGGAAAGCCGGTGACGAGGACCATCAGGCCTCCTGCCGCAGCCGCGCGATCAGTCGTTGCACCTGCGCGGAGAGATCGGCCTCGGATCCGGAGTTGTCGATGACGACCGTGGCGTGGCGCGCCTTCTCCTCGGCGGAAAGCTGCGAGGCGATCCGCGCGCGCGCCTCGCTCTCGCTCGTGCCGTCGCGCAGGAGCATGCGCTCGATCTGCGCTTCCGGTGGAGCCGTGACGAGGATGAGCCCGTCGAGGTCCCGCTGCAGCCCGTTCTCCACGATCAGCGCCGCTTCGTACACCGCTACGCGCTCCCCCGCCTGGGTGAGCGCCGCCATGCGGTTGGCCACCTCCTCGGCGATCCGTGGGTGGATGATGGCGTTCAGCGCGGCCCGCTCGCCGGCGTCCGCGAAGACGAGCGCGGCGAGCGCCTTGCGATCGAGCGAGCCGTCGCGGCGGAGCATTCCGGGAAAGCGCGCGGCGATGTCGCGCAGCGCCGGCTTGCCGGGCTCCACCACCTCGCGCGCGACGAGGTCGGCGTCGATCACGGGGATCCCGCCCGCCGCGAGCATCCTCGCCACCGTGCTCTTGCCGGAGCCGATGTTGCCGGTTAATCCCCAGATCCGCACCCGCCGAGTGTACACTGCGCCCCCTCCATGAAGCGCCTCGTCCCTCTGCTCCTCGTCGCCAAGGCTGCGCTCGCTTCCGACCTGGTGGGCCCCGCGTCCTGCCGGACGTGTCACGCCGAGGCCTACCGCATCTGGGCGGCGAGCCCGCACGCGCGCGCGGCGCAGGCCCTCACGCCGGAACAGCGCCAGAAGCCGCTCTGCCTGCAGTGCCACTCCCGCGACGAGCAGCGCGCCGGGCAGGCCGACGTGCAGGGCGTCTCGTGCGAGACCTGCCATGGCGGCGGCCGCTGGTACCAGCCCGCGGTGGTAATGCGCGACAAGGAGCTCTCCCGGCTCTTCGGCCTCGTCGATCCCGCTCCGCAGACCTGCGTGGTTTGCCACGGAGCCCAGTCGCCCTCGCTGCGCCCGTTCGATGCCAGGGAGGCGATGCAGCGCATCGATCACTGGACCGCCGACCGCGCCGCGCGCAAGCCGAAGCTGTCCACGTGGCTCAAGGAAAGGCCGTGAGCTCCGCAGCAGAGCTGGTGCCGGCGGGCCCGGCGGCGAACGCCGTCAGCGAAGTCGCCCAGCTCCCCCCTCTCACCGAGGAGCAGAGCCACTTCGTCGTCGAGAAGGTCTGGCGGTTCTTCTGCTCGCTGCGGCTGACGCTCGCGAACCTCTTGCTCCTCTTCCTCGCCATGATCGCGGGGACCTTCGTCAATCCCCAGAACGACTCGCTCGCGAACATCGAGCACGCGCTCGCCGGGCGCATCTGGACGCTTCGCGGGTACCGCTGGTTCGAGCTGTACGACCTGTTCCACTCCTGGTGGTTCACCGCCCTCCTCCTCTCGCTGGCGCTGAACCTCGTCGCCTGCTCACTCGAGCGGTTGCCCCGCATCTGGTATCTCGTGCGCTACCCGGAGCGGCGGCTCGACCACGTGGTCGGGCTGCGGTTCAAGGTGCCCGCCGCTGCGAGTGAGCTCTCCGCCGACGCGGTCGCGGACACGTTGCGGAAGCGGCGGTACCGGGTCCAGGTGCAGGACGGATTCGTCTTCGCCGAGCGCGGGCGGTATGCGCGCTTCGGCGTCTGGGTCGTCCATCTCTCGCTGCTGCTGATCCTCGGCGGCGGCGTCTTCGGCCGTCTCAGCGCCTTCGAAGGCACGGCGCAGGTTCCGCAGAACGGCGGGATCATCTCCGGCTTCGTGCAGCGCAATCCGGACGGCACCGAATTCAAGCACCGCCTGGTGGACGCCGGAACGGGGCGGCCGTTCCTCGTGCAGTGCAACGACTTCCGCCTGAAGGAGTTCGAGCCCGGGCGGCCCAAGGCGTTCGAATCCGATCTGGTGGCCTTCGAGGACCTCGGGTCGCGCGAGCCCGGCCGTGAGCTGGCGCGGGCCACCATCACGGTCAACCACCCCCTGCGTTACGGCGGCCTCACCTTCTACCAGGCGAGCTACGCCCAGCTCGAGGATGGCCAGCGAGCGAAGATCAGTCTCCGCGACCGCGCCAGCCGGACGACCCGCGAGATGATGGTCTCGGCGGACGAAGTGATCGAAGCGGCGGAGGGGCTGACGTATCGGCTCGTGGAGTACAGCCAGGACTTTGCCGGTCTCGGCCCGGCGGTGCAGGTGGTGCGCACGGAGGACGGCAGGCGATCGAGCTTCTGGGTGTTCGCGCGGGATTCCGGGTTCGATGCCCGGAACCGCGCCGACCGCTTCTCGTTCTCGTTCGAGCGGCTGGCGCCCCTCTACGCGACGGGGTTGCAGATCGCGCGCGATCCTTCCACGCCGGTGGTTTACGCCGGCTGCTTCCTGCTCTTCGCGGGAATCGGCATCGCCTTCTACACCTCGCACAAGCGGGTCTGGGTCCAGGTGGCCGCCGGGAAGGTGGCTCTCGGCGGTGCGTCTCACCGGAATGCGGAGGCGTTCGGGCGGGAGTTCGCGCAGCTCCGGCAAGACCTGTCGCTGTGATCGTGCTCTCCGCAGAGTTCGTCAAGTCCGCGGCGGATGCGCGGGGATGGCCGCCCGCCGGCCCCCCGGAATTCGCCTTCTGCGGGCGCAGCAACGTCGGCAAGTCGTCGGCGCTGAACGCGCTGGCCGCGCGCAAGTCGCTGGCGCGGGTCTCGCGGACGCCAGGCCGGACGCGGCTCATCAACTTCTTCGACCTGCG
>Ga0209057_1000554_pt1 | contig 33271 bp, 39 predicted proteins | sample GraSoiAngelo_146_FD_185903 | JGI IMG/M metagenome (GOLD analysis project Ga0209057, IMG submission 185903) | Grasslands soil microbial communities from the Angelo Coastal Reserve, California, USA - 14_1009_05_30cm (SPAdes) (version 2) | ecosystem: Environmental > Terrestrial > Soil > Grasslands ... | reverse complement strand
ACCGACCCGACCTCGGACGCAAGGTGCGAGTGCTCCGCGTGCGCATCGGCCGGTCCACACCGTCATGAAGCTCGGTCGGGAGCAGTCGCGCGCCGCGGCACTTGGCGCCGGCCCGGTGCGGGTGGTGGCCGGAGCGGGGACCGGGAAGACCGCCGTCATCGCCGAACGGTTCGGCCGGCTCGTGGCATCGGGAGTTTCGCCCGCGTCGATTCTCGTCATGACCTTCACGGAGCGGGCGGCCAACGAGATGCGCGAACGGATCGAGGAACGGATCCAGGCGCCGGCCCCGGCCGTGGGCACGTTCCACTCCATAGCGCTCGGCTGGCTGCGCGAGGACGGCCGGCGGATCGGCGTTCCTCCCGGCTTTCGAATCCTGGCCGGGGCGGACAGGTGGATCGTCGCTCGGGAGCTGATGTGGTCGATCGGCGATGCCGCGCTGACGGGAGAAGAGCGGCCCGACGACCTGGTCGCACCGGTCCTGCAGATGCTCGAGCGCATGAAGCAGGAGCTGGTCCCGCTCCGGAGTCTGCGGGCGTGGGCCTCGTCGACCGATGACGCCGAGAAGGCGGCACTCATGCGCGCCTGTGCGCGGCTCTTCCACGCCTACGAGAGGGAGTGCCACCGGCAGCGCTTCCTGGACTTCGACGACCTGGTCCTGCTCGCGGTCCGGCTCTTGGAGCAAAAGCCCGAGGTGCGGCGGAGCTACGCGGGACGCTACCCGCACGTGCTGGTCGACGAATACCAGGACCTCAACCTGGCCCAGGAGCGGCTGGTGGAGCTGGTCGCCGGCGGCGGCGATCCCTTCGTGGTGGGCGACGATGACCAGTCGATCTATCGGTTCCGCGGCGCCTCGCGCGCCAGTCTCGAGCGATTCCTGGGCAGCTTCCCAATGGCGCGCACCGTCACGCTCGGGCGCAACCGGAGAAGCTCGCGACGCATCGTATCGGCGGCTTCGGCCTTGATCGCGAACAACCTGGACCGTCTGCCCAAGCAGCTCCGCGCCGAGGCGGGCGGACCCGCGGTGCAAGCCTGGGAGGCGGCGGACGGAAATTCGGAAGCGCGCGCCATTGCGCGCGAAGCGGCGCGTTTGGTCGGGGATGGAACCGCGCTTTCATCCATCGCGGTTCTGTGCCGCACCAACGCGATCGCGCGGCCGATCGCGACGGCGCTCGCGGCGGAAGGCCTGCCGCACGTTGTGATCGGAGGCCACGGCTTCCTCGACCGGCCCGAGGTCAAAGACCTGATCGCCTTGCTGCGATTGGTGCGCGACCCGGCAGACCTCGTCGCTCTGGCGCGCGTGGACGCTCGGCCCGCGACGGCATTAATGCCGTCACTGGTTGCACGTTTTAGCGAGGCGGCGGATCGGCTGGACGTGCGCGACCTGTTCTTCGAGCTGATGGAACAGACCGGTTACCTCGCACAGCTCCGCGCGGGCCTCGAGGCCAGCGAGGCGGCGCGTGCCACCGCGAACGTGAGCCGTTTCGCCGAGATGATCGCCGAGTTCTGCGAATCATCACCTGACCACTCTCTGGTCGCGTACATGAGACACCTCGACCTCGTCCTGCTGTCCGGAGAAGATGCGGAGCCGGCGCCGGTCGAGGCAACGGACGCCATCCAGGTCATGACCATCCATCAATCGAAAGGCCTCGAGTTTGAAGTGGTGTTCGTGCCATCGCTGGTCGAGGGACGGCTGCCGCAGTCCGGACGGTCGCCGCGTTTCGAGCTTCCACCGGCGGTGCTCGAACCGCTCGTGCGCGGCCGCGAGGACGTGGTCGCCGAAGAACGGCGTCTCCTGTACGTCGCCATGACCCGCGCCCGGCGGCGCCTGTACCTGACGCGTGCCACCCATTACGAGGGTGGCCGCGGGTGGCGCGAATCTCGTTTCCTCAGCGAGGTTCGCGCGGTCGGGGCCGGTGCGATTCTGGAAAAGCAAATCCCACCCACACCGCAAGCTGTGCCGCCGATCGCGGTCAACGGACGCAGCGGAGAGGTGCAGCTCTCCTACAGCGCGATCACGTCGTATCTCGATTGCCCGCGGCAGTACTGGTACCGCCATCTGCAACACCTGCCGGTGGTGCAGAGCGCCGAAGCCGTCCACGGCGTGATCCTTCACGAGGTGCTCCGGCGGGCAGGCGAGGTGCGCCGGGAAGGCAGGTCGGTCAGCGGCCCGCGACTGCGCTCGATCCACAACGACGTCTGGAAGGAGACCTCGTTTCCGGACCCGCGCCGCATTCCCGCGTTCATGCGCAACGGTGCCGCGGATCTCGAGGCCTATCGCTCTCGCGGCGGATTGGATGCGGTCCCGGCGTACCTCGAGCAACAATTCGACGTCCCGGTGTATGGCTGGAAGCTTCGCGGCGTGATCGACCGCATCGACCGCACTGAGAGCGGTTGGCGGATCATCGATTACAAGAGCGGCCGACCCATCGCGCGGCGGCGCCGCGACCTGCAGGTGGCGCTTTACGCCCTCGGCGCAACCGCATCCCTGGGTCTGGATCCGGTCGAGCTGGAAGTCGTCTATCTGGCGTCGGGCGAATCGGTCCGCGTCGAAAAGGTCGCCGGGTTGATGCGCGACGCGGCGGTCGAGGGCTCCGAGGTGGCCACCGGGATCCAAGCCGGACGTTTCGAGCCACGACCAGAGCGACGGCGCTGCCGCTTATGCCCCTACAGGCTCGCCTGCGCCGACGCCCTGTAGCGCGCGGCCAGGATGAGGCACTCGCGGGCGATGTCCGACGACGCGTACGGATGCGCGAGCTCTTCTGCTTTGCGCGACATCTCACGCCAGGTGGGACCGCCTTCGGCCAGCACGCGGACCTCATCGACCAGGTCGGACTCTTTCGGCGCGAACGCGCCGATTCGCGACTCGACCACGAAATCGACGTTCGGCGATTCCTGGCCTGGGAGGAAGCCGGTGATCACGAGCGGCACTCCGGTGGCCAGGGCTTCGGCGATGGCGCCGGGACCTGCTTTGGTCACCACCAGGTCGCACGCGCGCATCAGTTCGGGCATGTAGTCGACGAAACCGAACACCAGCATCGGCGTCGCCGCCGGCAGCGCGAGCAGACGGCGGCGGAGCTTGTCGTTGCGGCCGCACACGACAGCGAGCTGCCATGGATGCGGCTCCGTCGCCAGCACGCGGACCTGCGCAGCGAGATGCCCGACTCCCGCCGCGCCGCCCATCACCAGGACGGTGAACCGGTGTTCGTCGAGTCCGAAACGGCGCCGCAGCGCCTGCTTCTCGCCCGGCGCTGGCGGCCGGAACCTTAGGTCGACCGGCAGGCCCAGCAGCTTGACCCGCTCGGCCGGCACGCGGCGCCGCATCGCGACCCGGCGCGCCCGCTCGGTCGGTGCGACCACCAGGTCGGCCTGGCTGAACGTCCAACCCCGATGGAAGTCGACCAGGTCGGTGATCACCGTCATCAGCGCGCGCGGCCGCCCGCTCTTGCGGATCGCCTGGTGCGCGACGTGGTTGAGCAGTGGATGCACCGACAGCACGACGTCGGGGTCGTGCTGCTTCAACAGGTGGCGTAGCACCCTGCGCACGGCGGGACCGAACACCGCCCGAATGGCGGCGAAAGTCGGCTGCGTGTTGCTCGTGTGATAGACGGCGCCCCACGCGGCGCGCGAGCGGCGGATCACGGGCGAGTAGAGCGAGGCGAGGCGGCGGACCAGGGCCGGTCCCTGCCCGATCAGCGGATCGGCGACCGTCACGACACAGGACGGGTCGAGCAGCTCCAGCGCGTCGGTGAGTGCGCGGGCCGCGGCGCGATGGCCGCCGCCCGTGTCGCTGAAGAGAATCAGGATTCGAGGCGCGCCGCCGACGGGTGTCGGGTAGAGAGGCGGTGCGGAGCCGGCTTCGGCTACTTGCGTCGCGCCGCGTTGCGGCGCGCGATCCATCGCATATTGTACGAAGACAGCAGGTACGTGATGAAGACCATGGCGATGATCCCGATGCTCACCCAGAGTATGGTCCGTTTCGCCAGCTCGCCCGGCGAGAGCGCGCCGCCGCCCGGATTGCGGTTCTGCTGGATGATGTAGGCGGCGAGGTCCTTCACGTCCTGTTCGGTCAGGCTCGGGTTGCCGCCCTTCGCCGGCATCACGCGACCGTTGTCGGTGCGCCCGTTGGTGATGATGCCGATCAGGTACGTCGGGTCGAGCGGATTGGTCACGCCAGGCAGCTTCTCGATCGGGTTCAGGGCGGGCCCGATCCCACCTTCCAGGCTGGCTCCGTGGCACGTGGCGCAGTTCTGGGCGAAGAGCGTCTGGCCTTTCTCCGGGTCGCCGGGGAGCGTCGTGGCGCCGCTGGCGGTCGATGCGGGCGACGGCGACGTGTCGGCGAGGGTCGACAGTGCGGTCAAGATGAAGAAGGCAGGAATCCCCAGGACCAGCAGGAGTCCCCTCGTGACTCGCATCGAGTCCAAATCATATCTACCCTACTTCACCCGGGTTCGGGCGGGAATACCTCGGGAACTCGTAGGTTGTAACGGTTATGGGTTCCTGTTCGCCGGTCTCTCGTTCCGGCTTCTGCTGCGTTTCGCGACGCTGGCTTGACGCGAGATCGGCGTACCGTGGCTGAGAACGCCCGCTTGACCCCTGACCGCGCCACTCGGCGGATCGCGGTCATCTCTATGCACACGTCGCCCACGGCCTCGTTGGGCGAGAACGCAAACGGCGGCCTGAACGTCTACGTGCGCGAGATCGCCGGCGCGTTCAGCGACCGAGGCATCGCGACCGACATCTTCACCCGCAAGCAGACGTCCGAGGACCCCGTTATCGAGCATCTCGCCGCGCTGTCGCGAGTGATCTACCTGCCGGCCGGACGCGGGCTGGACAAGTACTCGCTCTACGACCAGGTGCCTGCGTTCGCCCTCCAGGTCATGGATTTCGCGGAGCGTGAAGGCATCACCTACGACCTTCTCTTCTCGCACTACTGGCTGTCCGGTGAGGTCGCGTGCTTGCTCCGGCCGCAGCTGGCCGGGGGATGGGCCCACATCGCGCACACGCTTGGACTGGTCAAGAACCGGACCTTGGCGGCCGGAGCCCGCCCGGAGCCCGCGCTTCGTATTCGCGTGGAAGGTGAGATCGCGCAGCAGGCGGACCTCCTCATCGCGTCGACCGCCGAGGAAAGCGTGGACCTGGTGACGGGATACGGAGCCGACCCCGAACGGGTGCGTGTCGTCCCGCCCGGCGTCGACCCGTCGGTTTTCCAACCGATCGACCGCGGCGAGGCACGCCGGAAGATCGGATATGGACCCGGCCGCATGCTTCTGTTCGTCGGACGGCTCGAACGCCTGAAAGGCGTCGAGGTGGCGATTCGCGCCCTCGCCTTGCTGCGGGACCGCAGCCACGATGACGTCCGCCTTGTCATCCTCGGCGAGGACAGCAAGGACGGAGACGAGAGCGAGAAGGAGCGTCTGAAGTCAGTCGCCAGTGATCTCGGCGTTCGCGACCGGGTTGATTTCCTCGGCTCGGTGGCGCACCACGAGCTGCCGTACTTCTACTCGGCGGCTGACGTCTGTGTGATGCCTTCATACAGCGAATCGTTCGGCCTGGTCGGGCTCGAGGCGCAGGCCTGCGGCAGGCCGGTCGTCGGATCCGACGTCGCCGGTCTGCGGTCAGTCGTGCGAGACGACGTGAGTGGCTACCTGATCGACGGCCACGAGCCTGCCGCATACGCGGAGCGGATCGGCCGGCTGCTGGACAACCCGGAGCTTGCGCAGCAGATGGGGCGTCGCGGCCGCCTGCTCGCCCAGCGCTTCTCGTGGACGCGCACCGCCGACCGGCTGCAGGGGCTGTTCGAAGGCATGGTCGAGCGGGCTCAGGTCCGCGTCCACGCCACGGCGCGGCACGAGTAAGGAAAGGACGCCGGGTCCTCCCTCGTCAGGGCGGTCGGCCGCGTCCCGTCCGCGTTCATCAGCCACACCTGGTTGCCGCTGAGAAACGCGATCTGGTGCCCGTCCGGCGATGAAACCGGTGACGACACCTCGATCGCGGGGTCAGAGGGCAGGGCCGCCGCCAGGTTGAGGGCAGCGGGCGGCGAGACCACGTTGATGACGAAAGCCTTGTGCAGGGAGCCGCTCGGCGTGGATACCGCGGCGGAAAAGACGAGATGCGTCGAGTCTGGAAGCCACGCTGGCCTGCCGATGTCGCCGGCGATCAGGGTGCTGCTCGCGGCCGCGCCGGTCAGGCTGCGCACTCGAAGACTCGTTGTCGAGAGGTCGTGTCGAAGGTATGCGATCCGGTTGGCCGTCGGAGCCCATGAGACAGCGCTCACCGGAGCCGAGTCCAGCGCGAGCTCATAACGCGCACGCAAGCCGACGTCGTAGCCCCAGATCTCGTTGAGGTTGCTTTTTGCGTTGATGAATGCCACGCGCAGGCCGCTTGGCGAGACGGCCGCCTCCGCGACATCGGCGGAGATGACCTCGTCGTCCCCGTTGGCGTCCTGCCGGTGCAGTACTCCAGCGTCATCGATGTAGATGAAGCCAAGCCCGTTCGCGAGCGAAGAGGCCCATGCCGCCTTGAACGTAAGGCGCGTGGCGTTGCCGCCTGGCGTGAACCGCCACCAAGCTTCGTTCGGGCCCTGGATCAGCAGCGAGTCGCCTCCAGGCGACCAGCTGAAGGAGTGCACCGCGCTGCTGTCGAACAGCTCGCGTGGAAACCCGCGCTCGTTCACAATCCACAATCCTCCGGCTGGTCCGTCCGGTCCGGCGGTGGCGAATGCGATCCAGTGGCTGAGCGGATGGAGCGCTCCGGTGGTGAACCTCAGCAGCTGATCGCGGCCAAGCTGGTTGCCATCGACGTCGAGCGCCGCCGTGTTGAGGAGCAGCTGGTAGTCGGTGTTAGCCGACAGAAGCTGGGACGGCGCGATGATCACGCGCCGGCTGTCCGTCGGTTCGAGGCGGACGTCGAAAGGAACGCTCGGGCTGAAAGACAGCGCGCTCTTAAGCGATGCCGGTTCCATGGCGCGGGTGAAGTCGAGGGTCAGATATGCAGACGGGTCCACTCCGCCCTCGCCGCTCGATGGATTGGAGCCTGAGAGCGCAGGCGGACCTTCGGTGACGAACGACCAGTGGTGCCGCAGGGTGTAGATGTTGCCGGCGGGATCGCGGTATCCGGGCTCCAGGATCACCTCATAGATGGCGTTGGTGTGCAGAGTGGCGTGGACGTAGGCGAGCTGATGCCCGTTGATCCACTGCACGGAGCCGGTCGTCGCCGGTGCCAGGCGGAGCCGGCTTTCGACCGAGGCCTGATCGACGTCGTGGTCGAAAGTGATCCGGATCGGGGCCGCCGTGGAGACGTCGACTGTATTGCGCTGCGGAAAGTAGTCGACGATTTGAGGAGGATCCCCGCCGCATCCTGCCAGCGGTAGGAGAAGCACGACGAGGCTCGCGCCCAGAATCGGGAACGCCTTCCGTGGGCCCTCCCTCCTCCCGCGGCTCCCTCCCCCGAGCCGACGCACCTGGTTCGAGGCTAAGCGCGAAAAAATCGAAAACCAACCCACCCTGTTAAGGGTTTATACCGGACGGCTTAGAGGTGGGACTTGAGCCGCGCCCTCATCTCTTGCGCCAGCTGCTCGAGGCGCGAGGAATCGACGAACAGGAGGGAGATGCTGGGGATCTGATCGATCGCCGCCTCGATGCCGCCGAGTGATTGGTCCGCGGCTCCCAGTATGTCCTTCACCTTGCGCGCGCGGTTGCCCAGCGCGTCTTCCGCCATGGCCTGCAGCTCGGCCACGATGCCCGCCCAGTCGAGCTGCGGCCCGCCGGATCTGGGCGGCGTGGTCGGAGCCACCTGCACCGGTGACGGCCCCCCCGGGTAGTTGGAGAACGAAGGGGTCGGAATCTGCGCCGTCGGCGGCTCGGGCTGCATCGTGGGCATGACCGGTACGGTCGGGTTCGTGGGTGCGGTGGCTTCCGGCGCCGGCGACGCGGCAAACGCCGACGGCGGAGCCTGCCTGCCACGCTGCCCGCTGACGATCTCCTCGACATCCAGCGGCGGATGCTTCGTCGCGTCCGCCGACTTGACCTCGATCATCGCGTTCGGGTCGTCGCACAAGGCAAGCGCGCGGTCAGGTTTGTCGGAGATGTCACGCGATTCGCTCGTGTAGGCGCCCGCAAGCTCGCCGGCGGCGAGGATGATGACGCCGGTGCCGCCGCCCGAGCGGATCATCACGCTGCCGCTCAGCTTCCGCTCGCTCAAGAAATTCAGGAGAGCCTTCATGTCGACCCACGCCGCGTACAGCTCCGTGTACATCGGACGCGAAACGGTCAGCTCGTAGAGGCCGTCGATCAGCTCCGGCGAAAGGCCGACCACGTCGAGCACCCCGTGCCCGGCCGTGACGTCGTCGTTGAAGTGCTGCAGCGCTTGCTTGCCGAGGACGAGGCTTCCAGCGTCGGCGGCGCCGTCGTACAGGCACTCGAGGGCGGAACCTTCACGGAACAGGATCAGGCCCGACGCATCATCGGTCAGCAGCCTCACGTATCCGGTGTAGCCCTCGCGCTCGAGCGTCGTCAGCAAGCGTGGGAAGTCGACGAACGAAGTCTTCAGCGAGTCGTAAAGGATCTGACCCGCCGGGACCGGAATCGGCTCGCGGCCGTGCTTCGGCGATGGGCGGTGCTTCACGCCCCGTCTCGGCTGTGGTGCTTCCACTTTGCGCTCCGCTTCAGCATGCTCTCTCCTCTCATTTTTCGGCTCGGCCTTTTCAGGCCTGGGCTCGGCCTTCGGTTCGGCCGGAGCCGGCTTGGGCGCCGTCTCCGCGGCGTGGACCAGCTCCGGGATGCCGGCCTTGACGGTCTCGTCGGCCGGCAATTTGGCCTTGGCGTCGAATTCGAAATCGCCTTTGGTCCAATGGAGGGCGTTGACCACCGCGTCGTCACCCGACTTGCCATTGCCCTGGGCGTGAAAAAGGTGCCCGAAGAGGAAGTACAGCGACGTGGATTCGCCGTTCCCATTGCGGACGATAAGGGTACCGGTGGACCGCTCACCCTGAGCGGACTCCAGGAGCGATCGAAGGGGGTTTTCGGCCAGCGAGCCGTGCGACTGCAACAGTCTTCTCTCCTGAGATCGGCCGAGCCCGATCGAGAATTAAGAGAAAGTTAGTATAGGCATCGAGATCAGAGCCGCGCGCCCGGAGCCTCCAGAGCTCCCACTACCTGCTCGCCCTGCCCCGGCGCGCCTCATCCTCATTCGCCACGGCCAGTCGACCTGGAACCACGACCGGCGCATCCAGGGCCAGCTCGACCCTCCACTCTCCGAAGCAGGCCGCCGCCAGGCCGAGCTGTTGGGCGGCCGGTTGGCCGGGCGCCCCTTCGTCGGTGTCTACGCGAGCGACTTGAAGCGCGCTCTGGAAACGGCCGAGGTCATCGGCCGGGTCTTGGGTCTGAAGCCCGAACCCACACGCGCGCTGCGCGAGATCTATCTCGGCGAATGGGAGGGCCTGCGCACCGAAGAGATCGCCGAGCGATTTCCACAGGCGTGGGCGGCCTGGGTCGAGGAGCCGGATTGGGATGTCGTGCCGGGCGGCGAGGGCGCCGCGCTCTTCGACGCGCGGGTCGGCGCCGCGCTCGACGAGATCCTGCGGCGACATAAGCACGGCGACGTTCTCGTGGTGACACATGGAGGCGTGATCCAGGTGGCACTGCATCGAATCGTCGGCAGGCCGAGCCGCGGCTTGTTCCCTTTCCGGATTCAGAACGCGTCGATCTCGCTGATCGAAAAACGCAACGGTCGGATGGTGATTGGCGGCGTGAACGACATCGCACACCTCGAGTCTTCGCTGATCACGGAGGTCGGACCCGGATGAACGCCGAGGCGACCAGGTGGGACGCCGATATGGAAGAGCTCGCATCGCCGGCTCCGCTGCTGCAGTCGTGGGCATGGGGCGAAGTCCAGGCGCAGTCCGGCTGGAGTGTCGAGCGTTTGCGTCTGGTGCGGGGCACGATGGCCAGCGTCCAGATCCGCAAGGTGGGTTCGGCGCGAGAGGCGTACGTCCCGCGCGGTCCGGTCCCCGCCACGCCCGAGGCGGTGGACTGGCTTGTCGCGTGGGCGCGCAATGCCAACATCGCGCGGCTTGTGGTCGAACCGGAGGCGCCTGAATCGCTTGGCGAGGCGCTGACCGAACGTGGCTTCGCACAGGTTGCTCCGACGCAGCCAAAACACACCCGCATCGTCGAGCTGCGTCCGCCGAACGAGCTGCTGTCGACGTTTCGCCATGGCCGCCGCTACAACATCAAGACCGGTATCAAGCGTGGCGTCGTGGTGGAAGAGGGCAGAGACGCGATCGAGCTCGCGCGTCAGTCGGCCGCGGTCGAGCGGCGCGCGTCGATCCACCTGCCTGACCGGCGCTACTACGACCTAATGCTCTACCTGCTGCCGTGGTGCTACACGTACACCGCCTACGCGCCGGAAAAACATCAGCCACTCGCGAGCGTTCTGGTGGCGCGTCACGCCGGTCGCGCGTACAGCCTTTTCGCCGGACGCAGCGGGGCGCACCGCGAGCTGATGGGCAACGACCTCGCATGGTGGTCGGCCATCTCGTCGGCGGCCGAGGCGGGATGCAAGGACTTCGACCTCTGGGGTGTCCCGCCCCCCGACGCGGGTCCCGCGCATCCGTGGCACGGCATCGGCTTTTTCAAGTCGGAGTTTGGCGGTGAGGAGATCGCCTACGCGGGCGCATGGGAGCTGGTGCTTTCAGCAGGCGGCGCGAGGCTGCTCGGTATGGAACGCAAAACGAGAGCGTTCATTCGGGGCCTGAAACGAAACATTCCCTAACAATCCTTCAAAGACGTTAGGATGGAGTCATGGCTGTGGCGGAGTCCTCTCGCAAGGTCCTCGTCGTGGAGCCGGACAGCTCGACCCGCCGCGAGATCAAGCTGGTGTGCGAGCAAGACGGTTATCAGGTCGTCGAGGCCGAGGCGGGCTCGGAGGCGCTGCGCCAGGTCGAGCATTCGAGGCCGAGCGTCGTCCTGTTGGAGGTGACCCTGCCCGACGCCGCGGGCTTCGATGTATGCCGCGAGCTTCGCAAGATGGACCCGGCCGTCCCGGTGATCATGATGAGCTCGCGGTCCGACGAGATCGACGCCGTCGTCGCCCTGGAGATCGGCGCCGACGACTACGTGACCAAGCCCCTCCGACTGCGGGAGCTGGTGGCGCGGATGGCGGCCCACCTCCGCCGCGCGCGCCTCGAAAACGCGGAGGCGATGCGCAGCCGGCTCGAGTTCCGCGACCTGGTGATCGACGTCAACGAGCGGCGCACCTACAAGTCAGGCACGGAGGTGGAGCTGACGCATACCGAGTTCGACCTGCTCACCTTTCTCGCCAGCAATGCCGGCAAGGTCTTGAGCCGGGAGAAGATTCTGAACTCGATCTGGGGTTACGAATACCCGATCGAGACGCGCGTGATCGACGTGCACATAAGAAACCTGCGCCGCAAGATCGAGACGCAGCCCTCGCGTCCTTATTACATCCTGGCCGTGCCCGGCATCGGCTATCGATTCACGAACGCGCGACCCGTTTAACACCGAGCTCTCTCAGCGACTCGACGACGAAGGGTCGCTCCCCGATGCGCGGATGCGGAATCACCAGGTCGCGGAGCTGCACGCGGTCATCACCGAAAAGCAAGATGTCGACGTCGATCATGCGTGGCCCCCATCGCCGCGAGGGCTCACGCCCGCCCTCGCGCTCGACCTCCTTCGCAAGTTGCAGCAGGCGGCGCGGATTTCCGCTCCACTCGGCCTCGACGACCTGGTTGAGAAACCTGGGCTGGTCCGCCACGCCCCAGGGCTCGGTCTCGATGACGCGGCTTTGACGCAGGATACGGACGCCTTTCTTACGCAGCCTCCGTCGGGCGGCGCTGAGGTTGCGGCGCCGCGTGCCGAGATTGGAGCCTAGGCCGAGGTAGACGATCGTCACCGAATGTGGTCGGCTACTCGAACGGCGCGGACCATCTCCTTTACATCGTGGACGCGAACGATGTCCGCGCCGCGCAGCACCGCCGCGACCACCGTGGCGGTCGTGCCCTCGAGCCGTTCCGTCACCGGCAGATCGAGCAGCTTGCCGATGAAGGATTTGCGCGAGGTGCCGACCAGGATCGGATGCCCCAGCTCCTGGAGCTCCGAGAACCGGCGCAAGACCTCCCAGTTTTGGTCCGCGGTCTTGCCGAACCCGATGCCGGGATCGACGATCACCTTCTCCTTCGGCACGCCGGCCGCGATCGCGCGGGCGGCCGCCGCGCCCAGGAATCCCTTGATCTCATCCATCAGGTCGCCGGCATATTCAGCGCCGTCCTGGTTGTGCATCACGACCAGGCCGCATCCATGCCGACCGGCGAGCTCGGCGAGGGCAGGAGTGCGCGTCAGACCCCACACGTCGTTCAGGATCGTGGCGCCCACAGCGACTCCGACCTCCGCCACCTCTTGCTTGTATGTGTCGAGCGACACGGGCACGCCTGACTCGCGCGCCAGCCGGCGGACGACCGCCTCGGTGCGCGAGATCTCTTCGGCGGCCGACACGGGGACGTGACCCGGGCGGGTTGATTCGCCCCCCACGTCGAGCATGTCCGCGCCGTCGCTCACCATGCGCAAGCCCAGCGCGACCGCCGCGTCGTAATCCTGGCCGAGGCCATCGCCGCTGAACGAGTCAGGCGTGACATTGACGATTCCCATCACGTACGTGCGGGCTCCCCACTCGAAGCGGCGTCCGCCGATTTCGGCGATCACGACGCGATTATCCTGCCGTCTATGAGGCTGTCGGATCTGGCCCAAGGGGCCGGCGCCGTGCTCGAGGGCAACGGGGACGTCGAGGTCACCGGCATCGCCTACGACTCGCGCCGCGTGGCTCCGGGCGACCTCTTCGTCGCCGTGCAGGGACTTCACGTCGACGGCCACGTGTATCTCACCGACGCAGTCGCCAAGGGCGCCGTTGCTCTGGCGATCGAACGCGACGTCAAAGTTCCGGCGGGCATCCCGGTGCTGCACCTTGTGTCCACGCGGACCGGGCTGGCCGAGCTGTCGGCTGAGTTCTACGGCCGGCCTTCCCGCCGCCTCAAGCTTGCGGGCGTCACAGGCACCGACGGCAAGACCACCGTCACGCACATGGCCGAGCACGTGTTGCAGGCGAGCGGGATCGTCGCCGGCGCGATGAGCACGGTCGCCTTCAAGGTCAGCGGGCGGGAGGTCGACAACGTCAGCGGGCAGACGACGACTGAAGCGCCTGAGGTGCAGGGGTGGCTGGCGCGCATGGTGGAGGCGGGAGCCGCGTGCGCGGTGATCGAGACGACCTCGCACGCGCTGGTGCAGGAGCGGGTGCACGCGTGCGATTTCGACGTCGCGGCTTTCACGAATGTCGGCCACGACCACCTGGACTATCACGCCTCTTGGGAGGAATACATCGAGGCGAAGGCGCGCCTGATCGACCTGACGTCGAGCGCGGCCGACAAGGGCGTCGAGAAGACCGCGGTCCTGAACCGAGACGACCCGAGCTACGAGCGGCTGGCGCGGCGTCCCATCTCGCGCCGGTGGACCTACGGCCTGACCACCGCGTCGGACCTGCATCCGCTCGACCTTGCCATCACGGGGTCGGGGTCGCGATTCCGCATGCAGACTCCCATGGGGGAGACCGAGGTCACCCTGAACGTTCCGGCGCGTTTCAACATCTACAACGCGCTCTGCGCAGCAGGCGTGTGCCTTGCGCTGGGCGTGCAGGTCGAAGACGTCGGCCGCGGGCTGGCGGGATTTGAAGGCGTGCGCGGCAGGCTCGAGCCCGTCGATCTCGGCCAGGACTTTCGCGTCTACATCGACTTCGCGCATGCGGCCGGCTCACTCGCGAGCGCGCTGGCGGAGCTGCGACCGTTCACGCGGGGTCGGCTCATCGCCGTTTTCGGCTCCACCGCGCGCTCCGACCACGACCGCCCGGGGATGGGCCGCGCCGCCGCCGAGTTCTCCGACTTTTTCATCATCACCACCGACGATCCGCTGAGCGAGGACCCGACTGAGATCGCCCGCGACGTGCAGGCGGGCGCCGAGGGCAAGGCTCCGGGTCGCGACTTCGAGGTCGTCATCGACCGACGCGCCGCGATTCGGCGGGCGATCGAGATCGCACGTCCAGGTGACACCGTCCTGCTGGCAGGCAAGGGCCACGAGCGCTCGATGCGGACGGCGCGCGGCTCCGAGCCGTGGGACGAGCGGGCGGAGGCGGAGGCGGCGATCAGGGAGCGGCTCGCGGTCAACTAGGCGATCCGCCGCCGACCATGCGCACGATCTCGACCTGGTCGCCATCGCGCAACGTCACTTGCTCATACGCGGCGCGGTCGATGATCTCGCCGTTGTGCTCGACTGCCACCGTCCGCGGGTTGACGCCGAGCTGCTCGAGATAAGCGAGCAGTGGGGTTGGGGCACCAAGCTCCACCTTCTTGCCGTTGACCTGGAGCGCGATCACCGGAACATCCTTATGGCCGCGTAGCCCTCGGCGCCCGCGGCGTGGACGCTCGCGATGCGCTCTTCGGTCACGCCCCCGATCGCGAGCACGGGGATGCGCAGCGCGGCCGCGACACGGGACAGGGCCTCGACCCCGACCGGCTCGACGTTCGGATGGCTCTCGCTGCGCCAGACCGGTCCGAAGATGACGAAGTCCGCTCCTTCGATCTCGGCGCGCTGCGCCGCCGCGATCGAGTGGACCGAGCGGCCGACCAGGCCATGCCTCATCAGGCCGCGAGCGAATTCGATCCCGATGTCGCGTTCGGGCAGGTTCACGCCGGCGGCGCCGGCGGCGAGGGCGATGTCGCACCGCGAGCTGATCAGCACGGGAACTGGCGACGACGCCACCAGGCGCGCGGCCTCGCGCTCCAGCTCGCGAGCGCTGAGCTCGGCTGCCCGCAGCTGCAAGATCGTTGCCCTGGGCGCAGCGCGAAGGCCGGCCTCCGCGCTGGCAACGATCGCCATCGCCACCGGTGTGACTAGCTCGGGCGCGAGATGCCCTCGGTCGGGGAGCTCGGGCTGGCGTCACCGCGCCTGGGGATGCGCCCTGCGAGGTACGCCTTGCGGCCGGCCTCGACGCCCTCTTTGATGGCTTCTGCCATCAGCGCGGGGTCTTTGGCGAGCGCGACCGCGGAGTTGACGAGCACCGCGTCGGCGCCGAGCTCCATGGCGAGCGCCGCATCCGAAGGCACGCCGATGCCCGCGTCGACGACGACTGGCACGCGCGCCTCTTCGACGATGATGCGGATCTGCTCGAGGGTCTGCAGGCCCTGGCCCGATCCGATGGGCGAGCCGAGTGGCATCACGGTCACCGTTCCGAGCTCCTCGAGCTTGCGCGCGAGCACGGGGTCGGCATTGATGTATGGCAGGACCTGGAAGCCTTCGGCGACGAGCACGCGCGCGGCCTTCAGCGTCTCCTCGGGATCGGGGAAGAGGTAGCGAGGGTCGGGGATGACCTCGAGCTTGACCCAGTCTGAGAGGCCCATCGAGCGAGCGAGCCGCGCGATGCGGATCGCCTCGTCGGCGGTGCGGCAGCCGGCCGTGTTCGGCAGGATGCGGTAGCGCGACCAGTCGATCGCGTCGAGGATCGTTTTCTTGTTGGGACCGTCGAGGTCCAGCCGGCGTAACGCGACGGTGATCAGCTCGCACCCGGAAGCCTCGATGGCGGCAAGCATCGCTTCGTCGCTGGTGTACTTGCCGGTGCCGAGGAAGAGGCGCGAGCGAAGGGTCACTCCAGCGACGACCAGAGGGTCCGCGTGCGTCAGGGTCTGCACGCGACCAAGCTTACCGACTCGCTAAGGCAGGTCCTGCTGCAGGAGCAGCGTTTTATCGCGGCCGTAGCTCAGTCGCTTCACCGCGTCCTCGACCGGCAGCCACAGCAGCTTGTCGACCTCGATCCCCGCCTTGAACTTGCCGCCCCGTACCCCCATCACCCAGTAGCAGGCGACCTTGTCGCGTCCGCGGCGGTCGACGTACGCGGTGCACCCGAGCGGTCGCAGAAGTTCGCACCGCAGCCCGGTCTCCTCTCGCACCTCGCGCAGCGCACAGTCCTCCGGGCTTTCGTCGGGCTCGATCTTGCCCTTGGGCAGAGTCCAGTCGTCGTAGGCGGGTCGGTGGATGACTGCGATCTCGGTGTCGCCCGATCTCGACTTGCGCAGAACAACTCCACCCGCGGCTCTGATCACGTTCACATCCGCAATCTCAAGGATCTTTGTTGCCACGTTTGCTCCTTCGTCAGCTGAAACGTTTGGGGCGTTCGGTCCTCGGCAAGTTTAACCGTGGAGACGCAGATCAGAAATAGTCTTTACGCTAGCTATCCATGCAAGCCGGCGGTATGGAGGATGGCGAAAGCGACCCACGCAATCAGCGCGGACGCGGGAATCGTCACGAACCATGCGGCGATGATGTTGGCGCCGAGACCCCAGCGGACTGCTGATAGCTTTCGGCTGGCGCCGACGCCGATTACCGCCCCCGTGATCACATGCGTGGTGCTGACAGGTAGTCCGGCAAGCGTCGCGGCTTGAATCACGGTCGCGCCCATGAGCTGCGCTGATAGAGCCGTCGCCGGCTCCAGCTTCAGGATGCTCCAGCCCATCGTCCTGATGATTCGCCACCCGCCGGCGTAGGTACCAAAGCCGATCGCGGCCGCGGAGAGAGCGACCACCCACAAAGGGACCTGGAACTTCGGCAGATCTCCCGAAGCCACCAGGGCGAGCGTGATCGCCGCCATCGTCTTCTGGGCATCGTTGGCCCCGTGCGAGAAAGAAAGATAGGCCGAGGTGACGACTTGCACGGCGCGCAGGGTGCGATTGACCGGGCCTGGCCGCCATCCTGCCCGGTAAACGACGACGGTCAAAAGGACGGCAAAGATCCCCGCGGCCAGAAAGCCCAGGGGTGGCGAGATGACGAGGCTGGCTATCTGCTTGACCAGCGCGGACCATTTGACGCCACCAAGCCCGCCGGCGGCAGCAATTCCGGCGCCGCAGAGACCGCCGATCAAAGCGTGGGTTGAGCTGCTAGGCAATCCTCGATACCAAGTGATCAGGTTCCATGCGATCGCGCCTAGCAGCGCAGCCATCACGACCACGAGCCCAGGCTTGATCGCCAGAGTGCTGGCGATGGTGTTCGAGACCTTGGCTTGAAAGAACGCGACGGTGATTACGGCTCCGATCAGATTGAAGACGGCGGACAGCCCCACGGCGGCCCGTGGAGACAGCGCGCGGGTGGAAATGGACGTGGCGATGGCGTTCGCTGTGTCGTGAAAACCATTGGTGAAATCGAAAGCGACGGCGACCGCAATCGTGAACCACAGGAGAACCGCGGTCTCACGCATTCTTGATCGCGATCGTCTCCATCACATTGGCCGTGTGCTCACAAGCGTCCATCGTTGCTTCGAGCAGGTCGTAGATGTCTTTCCACTTCACAAGCTCGGATGCGTCGGTGACCCGCGAAAACAAGTCTCCGATGGCAGTCCGCATCAACTGATCCCCCTCGTTTTCCAGCCGGTGGATTTCGTCCCGGTGAGGCTGGAGTTCGCGGAAACCTTCGAAACGATCCAGCGCGCCGGCGAGTTCGATGCCGGCTCTGGCGAGGTACTCGCCCATCTGCCTGGCAGGGTCGGTGATGGATTGGATGCGGTAGAGGTCGATTTTGTCGCCGGTTTCCTCCGCAAGGTCGACCACGTCGTCAAGGCTCGAAGCCAGCAGCAGGATGTCGCCTTCATCGATGGGCGTGATAAACGCGCTGTTGACAAGGTTGTGTATCTGATGGGTCGCGTCGTCGCACTCGTGCTCGAGGTCACGCAGCCGGGCGTGGCGGCTCTTGCCCTCGAGCAACGACTTGCTGAGCTCGGTCAGCGTTTCGCTGACGAGCTTGCCCTGGGTCCGGAACAGCTCGTAGAAGCGGCGTCCGGGGGTGACTGGTGTGAGTTTCATCTGTCCTCCGCAAGAAAGGCTAGGCAACCTTTGGTTAAGGCGTCGTTAACGTCGCCACTACCATTCTCGGAGTGACCGAGACTGGCGTGCAGCGCCTCGGAGGACTGGTTGAGCAGGCACTGCAGGGTGCGTTGAAAGCGTTCACCCGAGGCGACCTGGCTCTGGCCGATCGTGTCGTTCGGGACGACATGGAGGTCAACCGTCTCCGTTACGAGCTGGAGGAAAAGATCACCGGTCGGCTTTCGGCGGCGGCTGAGGAAGACATTCGGGTCTTGGTTGGGACTCTTTATGTGCTCCCCGAGCTGGAACGCATCGGTGATCATGCGGAAGGCATCGCGAAAGTAGCGCTGATGCTTGGGCCCCAGCCTTCGCTGGGGGTGCCAGGCGTGATTGTCGAAATGGGCTCCCTAACTCTGTCGCTGCTGACGCGCACTCTGCAGGCCCTCGAGACGCGCGATGTGGACCTGGCGCGAGCCCTATGTCGCGAAGACGACGACATCGACGGACTCTATGACCGCGCCTACCAGGAGTTGATCTCGACCATGGTTGCCGATCCGCGTCACATCACCGAGGCGACGTACATGCTTTGGGTCACTCATAACCTCGAGCGAATTGCCGATCGAGCCACCAACGTCTGCGAGCGGGTCGTCTACCTAGTGACGGGGCATGTGGAGGAGCTGAACGTCTCCAAGTACTGAGGCGACCCGTACCCGAGTCGTCGTGATCGGCGGCGCACCGGGGACAGCCGCGCATCTCAAGGAACGGCTGGGCCCCCGCGGGGCAGACATCGTCGCCCATGGGCGCGTCGACGGTCTTCAGCGCGAGCCCTTCGTGGATGCGATCGTCCTCGACGGCGTCGATCTGGTCGATGGGACCGCTGCTGTCCGTCGCGCCACAGCTGCGCCGCTGTTGATCATCGGCCCGGATCAGGCGGTGGCTGCGACCTGCCTCGGGATGGGGGCGGACGCATGGCTACCGAGCGGCAGCGCAATGAACCTCGTCGCGGCACAGGTCCTGGCAATGTTGGCCAAGCGTGCCCTGTCACCGCCAAGGACGCACCTGAAGGTCGGTCGTATCGAACTGAACTTAGAAGCTCGGCGCGCCCACGTCCAGGATCGCGAACTCCCTTTGACGCCCCGTGAGTTCGACCTTTTGAATGTATTCCTCTTGAACGAAGGTACCGTCTTGAGCCGGGACCGAATCCTGGCCGCCGCCTGGGGCCCGAGGTTTGTAGGTGAGCCGAAGACTGTGGACGTGCATGTGGCGTGGCTCCGGCCAAAGCTCGAGGCCAGCGGCGTGCGAATCACAACCCTGCGCGGGATCGGTTACCGTCTGGACGAGTTGGAACGTGCCCGACCACGTGTCCTATTTGTGTGCGTTGAGAATGCGGGCCGCAGTCAGATCGCTGCAGCATTCCTCAAGCGCATGTCGGATGGCCGAGTCGATGTGGAGTCGGCGGGCACGAGGCCCGCCAAGCGTGTCCACAGCGAGGTGATAGACGTGATGCGCGAGGTCGGCATCGATGTCAGCAATGAGCGGCCCAAGGCACTTTCGGCCGAGATGGCGAGGGCCGCGACGCATGTCGTCACGATGGGCTGCGAAGCGGAAGAATGCCCGGTTTTCGCCTCTCCGGTCGAAGATTGGGGCATCCGCAATCCGGCCGGTCTTCCGGCGCCGGCAGTCAGAGAGATTCGCGATGAGATCGAGCGCCGCGTGCGACTGTTGCTGTCCGAGCTGAATCCCTGATTCGCCGGCCTACTTGATGTTGATCGATTCCATGATCTCTGCCGCCGACTCACATTCGTCCAGCGTCGACTCAAGCAGCGCGTAAAGGTCCTTCCATTTGATCAGGTCGGCCGCCGTCCGATGGTTTGTCTCGAAGAGTCTCTGCAAAGCTTGTCGCGTGATGTGGTCGCCCTCGTTCTCCAGGCGGTGGATGTCCTCGAGCACCTCGACCAAATCCTTTCCATCGACCAGCTTGTCGGCTGCGCTGGCGATTTGAGAGCCTGCCTGAGCGAGGCAGCGGCCCATGCTTTTCGCAGCATCCGTAATGGACTCGACGTGGTATAGATCGATCTTGTCTGCAGTCTCCTCGGCGAGGTCCACGATCTCATCGAGCGAATGGGCAAGCATCAGGATGTCGGCCCGTTCGAAAGGAGGCACGAAGGTCCGGTTCGTCAGGTTGTATATCTCATGCGTTACGTCGTCGCATCTGTGCTCGAGCTCTCGCATGACCGCGTGATGGCTGCGTTCGTCGTTCAGGGAGCCGCCAAGCTCGGCCAACGCCTCGCTCACGAGCTGGCCTTGACGACTGAAAAGTTCATTGAACCTGCGCTCGCGCGGAACAAGATTCAGTTTCGGCATCCCACCCCGGCTCCAAGGTTAAGGCTTCCGTCCGCATCGCTTATAGGGGCTTGCGTCGAGCGAGTCCGGGACGGCGTGGGTACGGCGCCGGCGTCGGGCGGACCTTCTCCACGATCACCAGTGTCCCGGTTCGACGGACAGCCGAACGAGCAGGCACCACCCTCGCCCTCGACCCGCCCAGAACCTCAATTGCGCGTTCGGCCGCTGTAATGGGTTCCTTATCCGTTTTCTGCGCGAGCAGCCTGCCGCCGATCCGGACCAGGGGCAGGCACAGCTCGACCAGCACGGGCATGGGGGCCACCGCTCGCGCCACCGCCACGTCAAAGGTTTCGCGGTAGTGTTCGTCCTGGCCGACTTCCTCCGCGCGTCTCGCCAGCACTTCGACGCCTTCGAGATGCAGCCTCGCGCAAGCCTGGACGAGGAATGCGGCCTTGGCCTGGTCCGCCTCGATCAGCGTGACCGCCAGGCTGGGCTGCGCGATCTTCAGCGGCAGGCCGGGCAGGCCGCCTCCGGACCCAACGTCGACCAGCCGGTCGCCGTCGGCGAGGTGTTCCAGCAGGACGAGCGAGTCGTCGATCAGGTCTTCGGCCGAACCGGAAACGAGGCCCGGCCACCCGGAGATCATCCTCGCGAGTTCACCGAGTTTAGAATCAGTCACTGAAATGCCCATCTACGAGTATCGGTGCGAGAGCTGCGCCGGGAAGTTCGAGGTCTTGACGCGGTTCGCCGAGCGCGACCACGCGCAGGTCTGTCCGGCATGCGAGTCGACCAAGACGCGGGTGCTGGTCTCGAGCTTCGCCTTCGCCAGCGGCGGCGAGCCATCGTCGGTCTCGGACTTCGCGAGCGAGACCAGCGGCGGCGGCTGCTGTGGGGGCGCGTGCGGCTCCTGCGGCTCGAGCCCGAACTAGACACCCAGCCTTGCTCTTCCCGGTCACGTACCGGGTCAACGCCGCCGGCCACATGGAGGTGGGTGGCTGCGACCTCGTCGAGATCGCCCGCCGCCATGGCACCCCGCTCTATGTCTACGACGAAGCGACGGTACGGCAGCGCGCCGCGGAATACATGTCCGCGATGGACGGCGCGGGACAGGTCCTCTATTCCGCCAAGGCATTCGCCTCTCCGCAGTTCCTCCGCGTCATCGCGGAGGAAGGCCTCGGCCTCGACGTCGTTTCGGCGGGCGAGCTGCACCTCGCTCTGAAGTCCGGCTTTCCGCGCGACCGCGTGCACTTCCTCGGCAACAACAAGAGCGTCGAGGACCTGGAGGCCGCGTATCGCGCGGGCGCGACCATCGTGATCGACGGCGACCACGAGTTCGACCTGCTGCGTCGCGTGGTGCCGGACGGGGCACGGGCCCCGGTGATGCTGCGGCTGTCGCCGGGGGTGAAGCCGGACACGCACGACCACATCTCGACCGGGCAGCTCGACTCCAAGTTCGGCTTCTCCATCGAGTCGGGCGCCGCGCGAAATGCAGTCGCGGCCGCGCTGGAGCATCCACGTCTCGAGTTGGTCGGGCTGCACTCGCACATCGGGTCGCAGATCTTCGCGCTCGGCGCGTACGAGCAGGCAATGGAGATCATGCTCGGCCTGCTGGTCGACTTGCGCGACGGGCTTGGCTTCGAGCCGCGCAAGCTGGGCGCGGGCGGCGGGCTGGGCATCGCGTACACCAACCAGGACGATCCACCCACACCGAGACATTTCGTCGAAACGGTGCGGCATGCGCTCGTGACCGGCTGCGCGCGGCGCGATCTGAAAGTGCCGGAGCTGGTCGTGGAGCCAGGGCGATCGATCGCCGGGCCGGCCGGGATGGCGCTCTACACGGTGGGTTCGATCAAGGACATCCCCGGCGTTCGTCGGTATGTCGCAGTGGACGGCGGCATGGGCGACAACATCCGCCCGAAGCTTTACGGCGCGCGCTACGAGGCGTTCCTCGCCTCCGACCCGGACCACGCGGCTGACGGCAAGGTGACGATCGCCGGCAAATACTGCGAGTCGACGGACATCCTGATCACGGACATCGCGATGCCACCGCTCGAGCTGGGGGACGTGATCGCGGTGCCGGCGGCGGGGGCGTACTGCCTGGCGATGGCGAGCAACTACAACGGCATGCCGCGGCCCGAAGTGCTGATGCTCCGCGACGGTGAAGCGCGGGTGATGCGCCGGCGCGAAACATTGGACGACTTGGTCGCAGCCGAAGTCTTCTAGAGAACGATGTTGATCTTCGCTGTGACGCAGCCCTTGGCGACATCGCACGCCACGACCTTGTCGGTCCGGACCACGCCTCCGTTCGTCGTCACGCTGGTCGTGAACCCACCGGCACATGTGGCCTTCACCGACCACGTCTTGGTGGGTGCTGCTGCGGACTGCGGCGCGTAGTAGCTGAGGCTCACCGAGCTGTTCGGTGTGAAGTTCGAACCGGTGAAGTTCGCAATTCCACCGAGGATCACGGTTTGGTTTGCTGGCGTCAGTGCGGCCGCGCTGGAATTCCCAGGACAGGGATTCTGAGTTGGGGTTGGACTCGGTGTCGGTTGTGGAACCGAGCTCGGAGTTGAGGTCGGGTGAGGCGTCGAGCCCGAGGTCGGAGTTGCCCCCGCGGTTGGAGTCGAGCTCGGTCTCGGCGTAGACCCGGCGGTGGGCGTGGCGCCAGGCGATGTGTTGGCGACCGCCGTCGGCGACGCGGCTGCGACGCCTGACACCACGCGAAGTCCCGTCTGCGCATGGCACGCGTTCTTCCAGCAGATCTTGACCACGTGATCGCCCAGCGCGATGTCCCGGGGCACCGTCATGTTCAGCGACACCTCGCCGTTCGCGTTGGCGGTGAACGGGTAGGTGTGGACGACGCTCCACAGCTGGATCTCGCCGACTTGGTTGGCGGGTACGTGCGTCGCGGTGACCGTCACGGTCCCACCCGGCGCGACCCTGTTTGGGTTCACCGCCAGGGTCGTCGAGGCAAGCGCAGCCTGGCACAGCCCGAGCAGAAGCAGGAGCGCGACCACGGCCGCGATTCCAATCACCAGGCGCCGGCGCACTCGTCGCAAGCGATTGGCGGGTGGCGCAGGGCCAGAACCCAAAGGCGGTGGATTGGCCACCGCGACTGTCGCCGGCTGGGCCGGTGCGGCAACCCGCTCGGCGACAGCCGCGCTCGCGATGGGCAACGTCGAGGCAAGGGCCGGAGCCATCACCATCGTCTTGGCCACGAGGGGTGGCGGCGTCGCGGGGGAACGGAGTGCGGCGGCCAGTGCATCCACGAACGCCGAGGACGACTCCCATCGCGTGGCCGGGTCCTTGGCCAGCCCCCGCTTGATCACCTCGTCGACCTGCGGGCCGAGCGAGGGGTTGCGCGAGCTCGGTGCGGGTGGCTCGCGGTGGACCTGGGCGTAGAGGAGCTCCATCAACGCCTCGCCGTCGAAGGGGATGACGCCGGTGAGCATCTCGTACGCGATCGTGGCCAGGGAGTAGCGGTCGGACGCCGGCCCGACCTTGCCGCCTGTCACCTGTTCCGGCGCCATGTACGCGGGCGTTCCGGTGGTGACGCCGGTCATGGACTTGAGGGACGAACCCTGGAGCAGCTTGGCCAGCCCGAAGTCGGCCAGCACCGGCGCGTCCTCCGCCGTGAGCAGCACGTTCGCCGGCTTGACGTCCCTGTGCACGACGCCGTGTCCGTGCGCGTAGTCGAGACCGGCCGCGATCCCACGCAAGTACCGGATGGCGCCGTCCTGGTCGAGCGTGCCGTGGTTCATCTTGGCGGCCAGGCTGCCGCCGGGGACGTACTCGACGATCATGTACGGCGTCCCCTGGAACTCGCCGAAGTCGTATACGTCGACGATGTTGGGGTGCCGCATCTTGGCGATCGCCTGCGCCTCGTGGCGGAAGCGGGCGACGGTGTCGGCGTCAGGCGTGATCGCCTGCATCACCTTGACCGCCCCAATGCGCTCCAGCTCGGCGTGATAGGCGCGGTAGACCACCCCCATCGCCCCCTGGCCGATGAAGTCCTGGACCTCGTACGGGCCCAGCTTCGTCCCCGTCCCGATCGACACGGCCCCTGATTATGCGGTTGGGCCGTTCGAACTCAGTTCGAGTTAACCGTTAGTTGATTTCCAACCGGCGGCGCCGCCCCGCCGGACGGCGACGAGGCCGGCGAGGATGGACAATGCGATCTCGGCCGGCGTCCGCGCACCCAGGTCCAGGCCGACCGGGCTCTGGATGCGCCGGATGACCTCTTCGGGGACGCCTTTGGCGCGCAGGGCCTCGAGATGGTGGCCGGTGTGCCGCCGGCTGCCGACCAGACCGATGAACTTCGGGTTGCGCGGAAGGATCGCTTCCAGCGCCTGAATGAGGTCCTCCGCGTCGTGGTTCGTGTGCACGACATACAGCTCGCCGGCGCCCGCGGCCGGGAGGTCGGCGACCCTCTCCACGAGGACGCTGCGAAAGCCGACTTCGGGCGCCCATCTCACCAACGCTTGCGCGACCGGAGTCGCGGCGAAGACGATGAGCGTCGGCGCTGTCGCGTAGGGCTCGACGTAGACATCGATCGAGCCCAGGTCATGACGGTAGGTTCGGACCTGCGGGGCGCCGGCAGCGGCGATCGACGCGGCATCGGCCACCGCGGCGGAGTCGAACTCGCTGCACCCGAGCGTCCCCGCCAGCGAGGCGGTCCGCGTCATCAGCAGCTTGGCGCCGGCTTGCGACGGCGGCTCGCCATCGAGCTTGATCACGGTCGCGAGCACCACCTCCTCGCCCCGCGCGAGCCGAGCGGCGAGCTCCTCCTCGACGCTAGGCATGCGATGGAGCGCGGCTCAACACCCTGCGCAGGATCTCGATCGCGCGGGCGATCTCTTCGTCGGTGGTCGGGTGCCCGGTGGTCAGGCGCATGCTGCCCAGCGCCGCCTCGAGGCTCAAACCCATCGCGAGCAGGACGTGCGAGGGGTCGAGCGAGCCCGACGCGCAGGCCGACCCGCTGGACGCGGCGACGCCCGCGAGGTCGAGCGCGAGGAGCATATCTTCGCCGCGCCTGTCGGCAAACGTGCACGTCGCGAAATTGGGAAGACGCTCCTTCCCTCCCGTCGGCGCTCCGCCCAGCTCCAGCAACGCCGCTTGCAGAGCCTCGGCCTGGACCTTGGCCGCCTGGGTACGGGAGGCGCGATCGCGGCCGCAAACGTTCAGCGCAGTCGCCACTGCGGTCGCCGACTGGACGTCTTCGTGTCCCGCGCGCCGGCCCCACTCCTGCGGACCGCCGTAGAGACGCGGGTCGATTCGCACTCCGTCGCGCACGAACAGCAAGCCTCCGCGTCCGGCGCCCAGCTTGTGGCCGCTGATCGAAATCAGGTCGGCGCCGTCGGGAATCGGGATCCAACGCGGCCCGGCGCAGGCGTCGACGTGCACCAGCGCGCCAATGTCGTGCGCCCTCGCGATGACGTCGGCCACCGGCTGAATCGTGCCAACCTCGTTGTTGGCCAATCCGACGGAGACGAGAGCAGTACCGGCTGGGATCGCATCGGGATCCACTGTGGCCGCGGCATCGACCGGCGCGATGACCATTTCGCGCCCCATCTCTTGCATGCGGCGCGCGGCGGCGAGCGCCGACTGATGTTCGGCGGTCCACGTCACCATCCGTCCGCTTTTCGGCAGTCGGGCGCCGGCGCCGAACAGCGCCAGGTTGACTGCCTCCGTGCCGGAGGCGACGAAGGTGACCTCGGTGCGCCGTACGCCGAGCGCCGCGGCGGCGACATCGCGCGCATGGTCGAGCGCGGCACGTGCGGCGCGGCCTTCGGAGTGGGGGCTCGACGGGTTGCCATCGGGCACGTTGCGAAGCGCCTCGCGCACCTCGGGCAGGACAGGCGCCGAGCCGGCGTCGTCGAGATATATGCGGCTCAACGCCGAGCCTGTGTCGCGATCAGCCGCGGCTGGGATCCGGCTGCTGGATCAGCTCTGTGAGAGTGCCCTGGAAGCTCTTCAGGTAGAGATGAAGGTCGAGGATCTCGTCGATGCTGATGGGTTCCACCTCCAGCACAGGCGCGCCCGCCGGCTCTGGCGTGGCGTTCTCGATCTCCTCCATTGCGCCGCCGGCGATCGCGAGCACGACGATGAACGTCACCTGGCACTGAGCGCACGTGACCTGGAGCCGAAAACTCTCGTCTTCGTGGCTGAGGACCTGCACGTCGCAGCCTTTCAAGCTGCGCCCGCAGACAGGGCAGTTGTAAAACCTCGCGCGGTCGCGAATGAACTCGATGATGCCCATCGCGGCCCATATTACGCCCCGCGGCTCAAGTCAGAATTTCTTAGCGGTGGCCCTCGATGCATGTGCATCCGGATCCCCCGACGATCGCCGAATGCATGGTTCCCGCGGGCAGCACCATGCGGTCTCCCGACTTCAATTCCACGCGGCGTCCCTCGCTTTCGAGCACGAAGGTGATCGACCCGTCGACGCAGTACAGGACCTTCTCGTAGCTGTGGTTGTGGGCGGCGTAGCGGTCACCGGGGCCATTCGACCACGAGTAGCAGCCGCTCGCCTCCGTTTTGAGCCTGGCCATCAACTCGTCCAGTGTCGCCACGGACCGATTCTAAGATTGCTTGCATGAGACCTCGTTTCCTGGCCGACTGCAACGTCGGCCGGCTCGCGCGGTGGCTACGCGCTCTGGGCTACGACGCGTCGTACCACGCGCGCATCGATGATTCGGAGCTCGTGCGCGAAGCCGCTGCGGAAAGCCGGGTACTTCTAACCCGCGATCGGGACCTGACCAAGCGGCGGGTGATCCAGACCGGTGTGGTGCGTGCGATCCTGATCCGCGACGACGACGTCACCCGGCAGCTGCGCCAGGTGTTCGCCGAGCTTGGGCTGGAGCTCCAAGAAGCGTTGACCCGGTGCATCGAATGCAACTCCGAGCTCGAATCGCGAGTGCCCGCGATGGTTGCGGAGCGAGTGCCGCCATACGTCCGGCGGACGCAGTCGCGTTACTCCGAGTGCCCCGACTGCGGCCGCATCTACTGGGCAGGCACGCACTGGCAGCGGATGCGAGAGGTCTTGCTCGGCCTGTGAGGGACGTGCTGCGCCGGCTCATCGCCGGTGAGATCAGCGAAGACGAAGCGGTGGCGGAGCTCAGGCAGCTGGAGCTGGGTGAGCTCAGCGGTCGCGCGAGGCTCGACCTCGGCCGCTACCTGCGCCGCGGGATTCCCGAGGTCGTGCTCGCCCCCGGCAAGTCGCCGCGCGAGGCGGCGCGCCTTGTGATCGCGATGGCCGAGCGCCAGGGACAAGGACTCGTCAGCCGCATGAACGACGACCATGCGTCGGCGCTGACGGAAGCCGCGTTCGCGGGCCATGTGGAGCTGGTGCGCTACCACTCATCCGCGCGCGCCTTGCGGAAGGGATTTTCACCTGAAGCGGTGGCGGCCAAGGTGGGCATCCTGACGGCGGGTACGTCTGACGTTGCGGTCGCGGACGAAGCTCGGATGGTGATCGAGGCGTGCGGCCTGGAGGTACGGATGGAATCCGACCTCGGGGTCGCCGGCTTGCACCGATTCGTCGGCCCGCTCGCCGCGATGCTCGAGTGGGGCGCCGACGTGATCGTCGTCGCGGCGGGGATGGATGGAGTGCTGCCCGGATTGGTCGCGGGATTGATCGATCTCTCGGTGATCGGGCTTCCGGTGTCGACCGGTTACGGTCGGGGAGGAGCAGGCGAGGCGGCGCTGACCACCATGCTGCAGTCGTGTTCCACCGGTCTCACGGTGGTGAACATCGACAATGGAGTCGGCGCGGGGGCTGCGGCGGTACTCATCGCCTCGCGTGCGGCTCAGGGACGGCGGCGAGGCCGCAGCACGGCGATGACGGCGAACACCACAGCGCCGGCGATCAGCAATCCAAAGACGACGCCAGCCACTGCGCGTGAGACGTCGGCGCCACCTGGAATCGCGAAGAATAGGCCCAAAACGAGGATCGCGGCCAGAACTGCGACGAGCAGCCACGGGAAGCCGCGCCGGCGCCGTCCGTAGAACAGCAACCAGAGCGCGCCCGGTCTTTTCTTCGGCTCGCTCACAACAGCGACGGTAGATCCGCGAGGGAGTGGATCGTCGGCACGCCGTCGGGCGGAACCTCGTCGGCGTGCGCGGTGACCACGACGGCGCGCATCCCGAGCGCGCGCGGTCCCTCGTAGTCCTCGCGCACCCGGTCGCCGACAAAGAGCGTTCGATCCGGATCCGTTCCGACGGCGTCGAGCGCGGCTTGATAGACCTCGGGCGCCGGTTTGCGCCGTCCGACCTCGCTGGAGAAGACGATTGCGTCGACCAGCTCGGCGATGCCGTTGGTGGTGACCTGGCGACGCATCATCGCGGGTGGGAAGGGAGCGTTGGAACAGACACCTCGCTTGATTCCCTGATCACGGAGCCATGAGAGCACGGCGAGCGCATCCCGGTCGACGCGGACAGCGCGGTCCCAGCACCGCTGTTCGGCGTCGAGGATCTCATGGAGCAGGCCGTCGGGCAGCCGCAGGCCGGCGCGCTGCCAGGAATCGCGGTACACGCCGGCGTAGTCGACCTCGTCTTCACTCTTGCTCTCGACATACGTCTCCATCGGAAGCAGCACCTCGTGAAGGATCGTCTCCGCCTCCGGCGCCGGAACCCCGAGCGCCGCCGCGATTCGCGGGCGAAACTCTCGCAGCACCCGCAGCAGCTCGTCCGTCGGATAGTCGAACGTCACCAAGGTGCGGCCGTAATCGAACAGCACACCGTCGGTGTCGGGCATGCGCATATCCTGATGCCCGTGGCCAAGCGTCTCACCCACGTCGACGACAAAGGGGCCGCGCGCATGGTCGACGTCGCCGACAAGGTCGCGACTGTGCGCGAAGCGACCGCCGAATGCGTGGTGCGTATGGCGCCCGAGACGGTGCGCGCGGTGCGCGAGGGGACGCCCAAAGGCGATGCGCTCCAGGTCGCGCGTGTGGCCGGGATCATGGCCGCGAAAAAGACCGCGGACCTGATCCCTCTTTGCCATCCGCTGCCGCTGACGAGCGTGAGCGTGGACTTCGAGTTCATCGACGGAGGCGTCCGCGTCACGACCAAAGCGCGTGTGGTCGGCCAGACCGGCGTCGAGATGGAGGCGCTCACCGCGGCCGCGGTCGCGGGACTGACCTTGATCGACATGACGAAGGGCGTCGAGCGTGGTGTCTACCTCGAAACCGTGCGGCTCCTCGAAAAATCGGGCGGGCGCTCGGGGACCTGGAAGCGTTAATTGCCCCACCGCGCGCACGTGATCACGGTCAGCGACGGTGTCTCGGCCGGGACGCGCGACGACGTCAGCGGCCCGGCGCTGCTCGACGTGCTGAAGCGCGCGAGTTTCCAGGTTTCCGGCCCCGAGGTCGTGCCTGACGCTGAAGACCGCATCTCCGACGCGGTCGTCGCCGCCGTCGTCGACGGTGCCGACCTCGTGGTCACCACCGGCGGCACCGGGCTCGGCCCGCGCGACGTCACCCCACAGGCGACCTCGCTGCTCATCGACTACGAGGTGCCTGGAATCGGCGAGCTGATGCGTCGCGCCGGAGAATCGAGCACGCCGATGGCGGCGCTCTCGCGCGGCGTCGCGGGCGTACGGGGACAGGCGCTCATCCTCAACGTGCCGGGGAGCGTGAACGGCGCGACCGAGTCGCTCGAGGCGGTGATTCCCGTCCTCGGCCACGCGATCCAGCTCCTGCACGGCGACACCAAGCACGGGTGAATCTCAACGCCGACATCGGCGAGGGTGCCGGCGAGGACGAGGCGATCCTGGCCTGCGTCGACAGCGCAAACATCGCGTGCGGCGTCCACGCGGGATCCGCGTCTCTTTCCATCGCCACCGCCTGGCGGTGCCGCAAGTTGGGCATCGAGGTCGGCGCGCACCCTGGGTATGACGATCGCGCCGGCTTCGGCCGCGTCGAGCGCTCGCTCGGCGCAGTGGACATCGAGGCGCTGATCGCGTTCCAGGTCGCAGGACTCGCCGCTGTGACGCCGATCGCCTACGTCAAGCCGCACGGTGCCCTGTACCACCGCTGCCAGCGCGATCCCGCGGCGGCCGACGCGCTGGCCCGGGTCGCCAAGGCGCATGCCGCCGGCCTTGTCGGTCAGCCCGGTTTCGAGATCATCGGCGCCGCCGAGCGGGCCCGAATTCCCGGGTACCGGGAGGGCTTCGCCGACCGTCTCATGCTGCCGGACGGCAGCCTTGCGCCGCGCAGCCAGGCCGGCGCCGTCCTGGGCCCGACGGTTGCCGCGCAGCAGGCGGTCAGCCTCGCCCGGTCCGGCCGTTACGACACGATCTGCGTTCACGGCGATTCCCCAGGCGCGGGCCACATCGCGGCGGCGGTTCGCCAGGCGCTCCGCGAAGCCGGCATCGAGACCGCGCCCCTGGCGCGTTGAGCCTGGACGGCGGCCTCGCGCTCAAGCTCGTCCTGACGCCGCTGCTGGTCGGCGCTGCCAGCCTGGCCGGCCGCCGGTGGGGATCGGCGGTCGGGGGTTGGCTGATCGGAATTCCGTTCACGTCCGCGCCCATCGCATTGTTTCTGGCGCTGGATCACGGGCCGCGATTCGCCGCAGTCGCCGCCGTGGGGATCATGGCCGGCACCGCCTCGCAGTCGGCCTTCTGCCTCGGGTACTCGTGGACCGCCCGGCGCGTGGGGTGGACGCTCTCGTTGCTCGCGGCGACCCTAGCTTTCGCGGCGGTCACTGCCCTACTGGCCGTGGTCTTGCTGCCAGCCCTCGAGCTGTTTGTCGTCATGATCGTGTTGCTCGTGGTCTCGTTGTTCTTTATGCCCACGCACTCGGCGCGCAACGATCAAGCAATCGAGCGGATCGGCTTCCCGCGATGGGACATCCCTTTGCGCATGGTCGTGGCCACCTCCTTCGTCCTCGCGCTGACCTCGGCCGCGCCGCTGCTCGGACCTCGCCTGGCCGGGTTGCTGGCCCCGTTCCCGCTCTATGGCGCCGTGCTCGCCGCGTTTGCCCATCGCATGCAGGGCGCGGCTTCAGCCGTGGCCGTGTTGCGGGGACTGCTGCTCGGGTTGTTCGCGTTCGTCTCGTTCTTCCTCGTCCTGGCCCTGCTGCTTCCAGACGGCCTCGCGCTCGCTTTTGGGACGGCGATCGTCGTGGCGCTGGTGATCCAGCCCGCATCACTCGTCGCGGGCCGGCGACTGGGTCTGGCGTGAAGTACGAGATCAAAGAGCTGACCGACCTCGAAGACCTGCGCCGCCTGGCCGAGCTTTTCGCCGTGGTGTGGGGCCGGCCCGGGGAGCCTCCGATGAGCTCCGATATCCTCAGGGCGCTCGGCCATTCCGGAAACTACATCTCCGGCGCCTTTGCGGACGGCCGCCTCATCGGAGGCCTGGTCGGGTGGCTCGGCGGCGATCCGCGTCACGAGCTCCACATGCATTCGCACATCCTTGGCGTGCTGCCGGACAACGAAGCTCGCGGGCTCGGCTTCGGGCTGAAGCAACACCAGCGAACGTGGTGTCTCGAGCGGGGCGTGATGGTGATGGAGTGGACGACCGATCCGCTGGTCCGTCGCAACGCCTACTTCAACCTGACCAAGCTCGGCGCTGAAGCGCCGCGCTACCTGGTCGACTTCTACGGACAGATGCGTGACGGCATCAACGCCGGCGACGAGTCGGACCGCCTTCTCATCCGCTGGCGGCTTGACTCCCGCAAGGCGGAGGCCGCCGCGTCGGGAGAGACCCTCGAGCCGGACGTCGGCACGTACCGCGGCCAACCGATTCTTTCGGTGGGCCAGGACGATGCGCCGGTCTTCACCGCGTCGTCATCTCGCGTCCTTTTATGTGAGACGCCCACGGACATCGTCGCGCTGAGGCGCGCACATCCCGCGCTCGCACGGGCGTGGCGAATGGCCATGCGCGAGGCGTTGGGCGGTGCGCTCGATGACGGTTATGTCATCACGGGTGCGACGCGCGCGGGCTGGTACGTGTTGGAGAAGCAATAAAATCCTTGGGTGCTGCAGGTTGGGGACAAGGCGCCCGACTTCAAGCTGCCCACGACGGGCGGCCAGGAGCTCACGCTCGGCGACGCGCTCCAGAAATATCGCGCGCTCGTCTTCCTTTTCTATGTGCTCGATTTCACAGGTGGTTGAAGGACCGAGCTGACCGAGTTTCGGTCCAGGAACGACGATGCGGTCGCCAACGGCGTCGGCATCTACGGCATCAGCGTCGACTCTGTTTTCTCCCATCAGGCGTTCGCCAAGGAGCTCGGCGGACTGCCGTTCGACCTGATCGGTGATTTCGAGCGCAAGATGGTGACCGATTACGGGGTGCGGCGGGATGACGTCGCCGGTTACTCGGGCATGGCGCGCCGCACGATCTTCATCATCGACCGGGAGGGCGTGATCCGGTGGACCTGGGTTGGCTCACGCGAGAAGCCGCAGCCGGATTACGACGCCGTGGTCGACGAAGCGAAGCGGATCGCAGCCGGCGCATGAGCGTGGCCAACAACGTCATCGCGCCGATCGAGCGGGGATGGGACGAGCTCAACGCCTTGATCGATTCGCTCGGTCCGCGTGGTTTGAGCGTGACCGGCGCTGACGGTTGGGCGGTGAAGGATCACCTCGTGCATATCGCCGCGTGGGAGCTGTCGCTGCTCGGGCTGCTCCAGGGCGAGGACCGGCGCTCGGCGATGGGCGTACCCGGTGCGGATGAGGCGACGGACGCCATCAACGCCGCGGTCTGGGCGCTGCACAGAGGCAAGACGCCGGAGCAGGCGCTGGCATTCTTTCGCGAGACGCATGGCAGCCTGATGCGGAAGCTCGGCACCCTGAGCGACGCCGACCTGCAGCGTCCGTACAACCACTACCAGCCGAACGACCGGCGTGACGCGAGTGACAACAGGCCGGTGGTCGATTGGGTGGCCGGCAACACGTGGGAGCACTACGCCGAGCACATCGGCTGGATCAATCAGCTGGTCAAGGATTCGAGCGCGTCGCGCTGAGCTGCGCGCATCTCCAGCGCGGCCTCGATGGACGTTTCGGCAAACCGGACCTCATCG
>Ga0209057_1000553_pt1 | contig 33313 bp, 36 predicted proteins | sample GraSoiAngelo_146_FD_185903 | JGI IMG/M metagenome (GOLD analysis project Ga0209057, IMG submission 185903) | Grasslands soil microbial communities from the Angelo Coastal Reserve, California, USA - 14_1009_05_30cm (SPAdes) (version 2) | ecosystem: Environmental > Terrestrial > Soil > Grasslands ... | reverse complement strand
GGAGGTTGATGGTGAAGCCGAAGTAAGGGTTGCCCTGGTTATCGATCGTGAAGGCGGCAAACGGACTCGATGCGTCGTGACCTATGCCGGCGTCGAACGCCTGCTGCGCGGCCCACGTGACTCCGCTGTCATCGGAGTACGAGATGAATAAGTTGTGAAACGACTGGAACATCGAGACATTGCAGCCCGATGCGTTCTGCACCGAATCTGCGGCGATCCAGGCGACGAAGATGCGTCCCGCGTGCGGTGTGCCGGGCGGAGCGATCGCGACACCGGCCGGCACCGTATTGCAGAAGGTCTCGGCGCCTACAACCACCGCCGTGGTCGGGTCTCCCTGGACAGCCGTCGCAAGCACCGGCTGCGCGGGCGAGAAAGTGGCGCCGCCGTCGTGCGAGATGTTGACCCAGATCTCGCTCGGTCCGTAGAAATCGTGGTACATCAGCACGACCTCGGCATGGCCGGTATCGGAATAGGTCGGCGGGATCGAAGCGGCGACCCAGTCACGGTCGACGCCAAACGGGCTGCAGCTCGCGGCGCAGACAGATCCCAGTCCGGCGATTGGCTGACCTTGCGTCCAGGTCTGACCGCGGTCGACCGACTTAAAGACGTCCGCCTGCAGCCGCAATGCTTCCGCGCTCCCGTTCAGGTTGCACAGATACACGGCGCCGGACTGGTCGGTGGCCAAACAGTCGTCCCCGCTGTCGGGGTCGGCAGTCGTGACCTGCGTCCAGCTCGTTCCGTGGTTCGTCGACCTATAGGTGATCGTGCCGCCGCTTGGCGTGCTGATGTAGAGCCGGCCCGAGTTGTCGGACACGATCGACGGCTCGCCGCCGTACGCTCCGACGTTGGCGATCGTGTAGCCCGATGTCGATGCGCCAAGGACGCCAGGCGACAGCCCGATCGCGGCCGCGACCACGGAAGCAATGCCGGCAGCAGCTAGCAGGGCATGACGAGAGTTCTTCATTTTCCGCACCCCCGGTTGAGTCGCGGGCTTCGCCCGCGCAGCCGTCAAACAACGTATCAGGGAAAAGGGGTGCGGGGCAAATTTGCCCCGCACCGTCAGGCGACCCGGGCTTCCACTTCCTCCATCACGATCGCCGGCCTCGGCCGCCGGACCGCGACGATCGCCGCGACGAACCCGGCCACGGCGATCAGTCCGCCCAGCTGAAATCCCGCGCTGAATCCCGCAGTCAGCGCGTGGTTGACGGTCTCGTGCGTTATCCGAACGCCGGCGAGTTGATCTTTGCTGACGCTCGTCGCGATGGTGCCCATCACCGCGATGCCGATCGAGCCGCCCAGCTGCCGGCCGACGTTGAGCACAGCTGAGACGAGTCCCGACTCGCTCGGCTTGACTCCCGAAATCGCGACAAAGCTCGTCGAGACGAAGACCTGGCCCAAGCCCACCGCGAGCACGACCAGCGGTCCGAGCACCGAGGCCACATATTCCGCGTGGTCGGTGATGGACGAGAGCCAGAACAGCCCAATCGCCGCCATCAAGGCCCCAGCTGTCATTGGGACACGCGGGCCCGTTCGGGCGATCAAGCGTGATGTGAGGCCGGCGCCGCCGATCACACCGAGAGCGGTGGGCAGGAACGCAAACCCGGCCTGCAGCGGTGTCAGGCCGAGGACGTTTTGCAGGTAAAGCGTGAGAAGGAACAGCATCCCGGACAGGGCCGCTCCGGTGGCCAGCGAGAGGGCGTACGCGCCAGTCCGGTTGCGGTTGGAGAAGACCGTCAGCGGCATCAACGGTTGCCGGCTGATCGCTTCGACTGCGACGAACACCGTCAGGAGGGCGAGCCCCGCGCCGAGCGTGAGGAGCGTTGTGGAATCGCTCCACCCGTGCACCGAGGCGCGCGAAAGTCCGTAGACGAGAAGCGTGGCGCCCGCGGTGACGGCCGCGGCGCCGGGCAAGTCGAGGCGGCCGCGGGTGCCCCGGCTCGCGACGAGGACGCGTGGCGCGACGAATGCGAGCACGAGTCCTACCGGGACGTTAACGAATAGGATCCAGCGCCAGGAGAAGTAGTTGGTAATCACGCCGCCGAGAAGAAGGCCGAGCGCACCGCCTCCCGCTGAGATGGCCGAATAGACGCCTAGCGCCCGGTTGCGTGCCGGCCCCTCGGCAAACGTGTCCGCCAGAAGCGACAGAGCTGTCGGCGCGACGATCGCGGCGCCGACACCCTGCGCTACGCGGGCGGCGATGAGCGCCGTGGACGTCAGCGCCAGTCCTCCCGCCAGCGAACCTGCCGTGAACACGAGCGTTCCGATGACGAACATGCGCAGGCGGCCGAAGAGATCGCCCGTCCGACCGCCGAGCAGTAGGAGGCCGCCGAACGCGATGGCGTACGCGTTGACTACCCACTCGAGGTCGGTGGCGTTGAACTTGAGCGCGTGCTGAATGGATGGCAGCGCGACGTTGACGATGGCCACGTCGAGCACGACCATCAGCTGGGCGACGCCGATCACGCCAAGGGCAAGCCCAGGCGAGCGACGCGATTTTTCAATGGACATCGATTCCTCCTCAGAAGCGGCCGTCAGCCGCAGAAACTGGGTGATCCCTATCGCGCGGAACTGAAGCCGCTCATAGCGCGGGAATGCCGGCGCGGCGGCCGCGAAATCGACGACCTCCGGGCCGCGCACCTCGTGGTCCCGGCCGCCGTATGTGACGACCGCGTGCCCCGCGGCGAGCACGTTCTGATACCAGGCGGCGTGCTCGCTGAACGTGAGCGGGATGACGAAACCGCCCGGCGCCGGACGCATGCCCAGGGGGCTCGCATACGTGCGTCCGCTGCGCCGGCCGCGATGGTGCAGGATGCCGACGATGGGCATCCATCGCCTACCCGCGATCAGCAGCACCAGCGGATTGACGAAACCGGCGACGAAACGGATGGCGCGTCGGGCCCTCGGGCCAAGGTGGATGGTTCTCGAGTGTTTCATGCCCCAAGGACGGGACAGACCCCCGCGGTGTGACCTTTTTCGGCAATGTCACATTCCCCCGGCGTATCTCGTCCTTGTTTGATGGGCATCGCATGATCGACAGCTCAGGGTTCAACGAAGCCTGGTCCGAGCACCACGGTTTTCTGCTCGACGTCGCGTACCGGCTACTGGGCAGCTACGGCGATGCGGAAGACATCGTGCAAGAGGCGTTCAGCCGGCTTCTGCGCACCGACCTCGACCCGATCGAAGACGTTCGTGCGTGGCTGGTCGTCGTCGTCAGCCGGCTTTGCCTGGACCAGCTCCGATCGGCGAGGGTGCGCCACGAGTCTTACATCGGGCCTTGGTTCCCAGAGCCGTTGCTCCAGCTAGAAGCCGACAGCGCCGATCCAGCCGATGTTGTCACCCTCGATGAGAGCGTGCGGATGGCGATGCTCATCGTCCTCGAACGGATGTCCCCGGCGGAGCGGGTCGTGTTCGTGCTCCACGACATCTTTGAATTCCCATTCGAGAAGGTGGCCGAGATGGTCGACCGCACACCCGCGGCCTGCCGTCAGCTGGCGAGTCGCGCGCGCCGCCGTGTTAAGGCAGAGAACGCGAACGGGCGGTTGAAGCTCGACCGCGTCGAGCAGCAGCGCATCGTCGATGCGTTCATCGCCGCGACCGCGACAGGCGACGTCAGCAAACTCCTGCCGCTGCTCGATCCGTCAGTGATCGGTTGGGCGGACGTGGGCGGCACGCTCGCGGCCGTCCGCAATCCCAACGTGGGACCTCAGAAAGTCGGCAATGGCGTCATGTATTTCTTCGGCCCTGCGTCCGGTTCGATCCTGGAGCGGCGCAACATCAACGGCGAGCCTGGCATTGTCGTCTACCGCGGCGGCGAGGTCGCGGCCGTGATCGCGCTCACTCTGAAAGCCGGGGCGATCACGAGGGTCTATGTAGTGGCAGATGCTAGGAAGCTGGAGCACGTGAAGCGCGCTCTCAGGAGCTAGCGGGTTCGGATGCCTAGCTCATCGAGGTGTTCGAGCAGGTCCAGCGGATCGTCATAGCTGCGGTAGGCGCCCGCCGTCTCCAGCTCCTCGCGCCCGTATCCGCCCGACAGGACGCCGATTCCGAGCGCTTGAGCTCTCTGCGCCGCCAGCATGTCCCACACGCTGTCGCCCACGACGAAGCTGTCGGTGATCGGTCGGCCGAGCGCCTCGGCGGCGGCGAGAAAAAGGTCGGGGTTCGGTTTGGCGTAGGCCACCTTGTCACGGGTTATCACCGGCACGTCCGGCGGCACCTCCAGCATCGTGAGCGACGCGGTGGCCGTGACGTCGCTGCTGCTCGTCGCGATCGCCCACGGCACGCCGAGGTCGGTCAACACCTCGAGCAGTCGCTGCGCTCCTGGCAGCGGCTTGACCTCTTGGACCCGGCGGGCGTACGCCTCCTCGTGCAGCTTGCGCAGGCGATCTGCTTCGCCGGCGCTCAGCTCGCGCCCGGTCTCGCGGACCAGCGCGCGCACGAACAGGCCGCCGCTCATCCCGATGCGGCGGTGGATGCGCCAGATCGAGAGCGGGATGCCCGCGGACTCGAGCGCTTCCTTCCACGCGAGCACATGCTGGTAAACGCTGTCGAGCAACGTCCCGTCCAAGTCGAAAAGGACCGCAGGCCGGTCGGTGCGCAGGCTTGAGGTGTGCTGCGTCACGCGGGTGACTCTATATAGACTCCGCTTGCGGTGAATCCCAGCATCCGGCTCGGGCGATTGTTCGGGATCGAGGTTGGATTCAACTGGAGCCTCATCTTCATCTTCGCGCTTGTCACGTGGACGCTTGCGACCAACATCCTCCCCATCACTGCCCCGGGCTACGGTGCCGTTCTCTACTGGGTCATCGCTGCGGTGGGCGCCGTCCTTTTCTATGCCAGCCTGCTGGCGCATGAACTGTCGCACGCGATCGTCGCTCGTCGTAACGGCGTCAAGGTCGCCGGCATCACGCTCTGGCTGTTTGGCGGGGTGTCGAGGCTCGAGGGTGAACCGAAAAGCGCCCGCGCCGAGGCGCTGATCGCCGCCGTCGGACCGCTGACCAGCTTCGTCGTCGCGGGAGTCGCATTCGTGCTCGCGTATGTCACCTCAGCCAATGCGCTGCTGTCGGGCGTGCTCGCGTGGCTCACATTCGTCAACGTCGTGCTCGGGCTGTTCAACCTCGTGCCGGCGTTTCCGCTCGATGGAGGACGCATCCTGAGCTCGCTGCTGTGGTGGCGGTCCGGGAGCCGGCAGCGCGGCGTGCACAACGCAGTACGGGTCGGCCGCGTCTTCGCCTACCTGATGATCGCCGGCGGCGTGCTCGAGTTGTTCCTGGGCGGTGGCATCAGCGGGATCTGGATGGCGTTTCTCGGCTGGTTTCTCCTGCAAGCGGCCGCGTCAGAGGAGGCAGGCTCGGTCGTTCGCACGCTGCTGCGATCGGTACCCGTATCGGCCGCGATGACCTCGCCAGTGGTGACATTGCCCGACTGGGTGACAGTGGAGCAGTTTCTCGAGTCGGTCGCGCCGAACCACAGCTTCACCACCTACCCGGTGCACGAACCGTCGGGCAAACTGACCGGCGTCGTTCGGCTCTCCGACCTCGTGCGCATTCCGTCCGGCGAGCGCGGCCAGAAGCACCTGATCGACGTCGCACGGCCCATCGCGGAGGTGCCCGTGACCAATCCGCGCGAGGACCTGTCGGCGCTCATCCAGCGGATCGGCGCCGGGCTCGATCAGAGGGTCCTCGTGTTCGACAACGACACTCTCGTCGGTATCGTGTCGCCGGCGGACGTCGCCCGCGTGCTGACCGTCAGGCAGACAATCGGCGCAGCGCCGCGGGCCTGAGCCCGGTTACTTCTTCTCGGCGGGCTTCCGGACCGCTTTCTCGATCTCATCGCTCAGGTCGCGGAACGTTTCCGCGACGGCAGAGCCGAACGAGCGCGCCGTCTCTTTCGTCTTCGACCTCACCTCGGGATCACGCGTCGCCGTCTCGAGCGATCTGAACACGGCGTCGGCGGCCTGGCGCAGCTGCTCCAGCGAACGATTAAGGTCGGCCGTGTTCTTTTCGTCGCTCGCCTGCCGGTAGTGGCGCTTGAGCTCGCCGGCAAGGCCCTGGATGTCCGCCTCAAACCGATCCCACGCGCCTTTCGTCTGGTTACCCAACTCAATCCTCCTTCAGCGTTTGAACGTGCCGACAAGCTCGCCGCTCGCCAGGACATGACCCTTGATCGCGTCTTGAAACGAGGATTCGGACGCGCCCGACCGCAGTGTCAATTCGGTGTCCAGCGCGTAGAGCTTGAAGTGGTAGTGGTGGGGCGAGCCGGGCGGCGGACAAGGTCCGCGGTAACCGTTGCTTCCGAAATCGTTGCCTCCCTCCGTGCTTCCCTCGGGCCGCCGCGCGCCTTCTCCCAGGTCGGTCGTTGTGGCCGAGAGGTTGAACACGACCCAGTGCACGAACGGCTTGCCCGGAGCGTCGGGGTCGATGACGGTCAGCGCCAGGCTTTTCGTACCGTCGGGAGCGCCGCTCCAGCTGAGGGGAGGTGAGACGTCGGCGCCGCTGCACGTATATCTCGCCGGTATCGCGGCGCCCTGGCTGAAGGACTGGCTCGTCAGCGTCATGGAGCTGGGCATCGTCGCCTCCTGCCCACAGGCTACGAGGACGACGGCGAGCGCGATGAGTGACCCAAGTCGAGCCTGGTGCACTTTCTCAGCACGTGATGTGCAGCACGGCGTTGGTCGCGGCGCCCGCGTCGCGCAATAGCTTGATCGCCTCTTTCGTGCGCACCGCTGTGACCTCCACGCCCCGCCGCTCTGCTTCCTCAAGGACCGCGGGCATCACCGGCAGCGCGCCTTGCGCGCCCGTGCCGATGACCAGCCGCTCGCACTTCCACGGGATCTTCTCGTCGGCCGACAAGGGCGTGTGGCCGAACTCGTCGCGGTATCGCTTCGACGGCTTCTTCTTCCGCAACCGGACTTCGCCGCGGTCGATCACGACGTCCTGGTCGTACGTCTCACCGTTGATGCGAATGGTTCCGAACGAGAATCCGTCGATTCGCACTCTGGCTCCAGCGTAGGACCATCGGGGGTGGCAAGGTATTTCAACATGGAAAGCGCGGGGCTCCTCCTGCACCGCCTACACGATGGCCGGCTCGAGGTGCTGCTCGTGCACCCCGGCGGACCGTTCTGGAAAAAGCGCGACGAGGGCGCGTGGTCGATCCCGAAGGGTGAGATCGAACCGGGCCAAAGCGCGCTCGACGTGGCCCGCCGCGAGTTCGAAGAAGAGCTCGGTCAGCCGCCGCCCCAGACCAAATTCATCCCGCTTGGCTCGGTGCGCCAGGCCGGCGGGAAGGTCGTGCACGCGTGGGCCGCGCCGGGCGACTTCGACGTGGATCGCTTGCACAGCGGCAGCTTCGAGATGGAGTGGCCGCCCCGCTCCGGACGCATGGCGGCTTTTCCCGAAGTCGACCGGGCTGGATGGTTCGACCTGGCCGCGGCGCGACGAAAGATCAATCAGGCGCAGGCCGAATTCCTGGATCGTCTAGAGAAGCTGAGGGAGTAACTGGGCGCTCCGCCATCTGGGCTTGAATGCACCGTGGTGCCAGAACGGCTACCAGGGCACCGGGTGGCCATCGCGGAAGAAGCCTCCGGTCGGTCCGCCGTCCGGCAGCTCGACCGCCCAAACGATGGACGCCGCACCCTCGCGGACCGGACGGCCGCCCGGTCCGCCCATATCGGTCGCCACCCAGCCCGGGCATACGGAATTGATGAGTATCCGGTCCCGCCGCAGCTCGGCCGCGAGCATGCGCGTGAGCGCGTTGAGGGCCACTTTGCTGACCGCGTACGCGGGCGCGCCGGCGCCCATGCTCGCGAGGGAGCCCGCCTCGGAGGAGACGTTGACGATGCGTCCGTGCTTCGACTTGCGCAGCAGCGGTATGAATGCCTGGCACATCCGCCACGCACCGAGGAGATTCGTATCGAGTGCTTCCTGCACGGTCCGCAGGTCAGCATCGGCCGCGTTCTCCCACGTGTCGTAATGAATCGCGGCGTTGTTGACGAGCACGCGCACGGATCCGAATGTGGTCGCGATCTCGTCGCGCAGCCGATCGATGGTGGATTGCTCGGTCACGTCGAGCCGGCGCGCCAACACGCGATCGCCGACCTTCAACTTCCTCGCGGCGGCCTCACCCTTGCCCAGATCGCGCGAGCCGAGCACGACGGTGTAGCCGAGGTCCGCGAGCTGCCTGGTGACCTCGAGCCCGATGCCCCGGTTGGCGCCGGTGACGATGGCGACGCGTTCCTGCGCCACGAATAAAGGCTAGGCAGATTCGGTTCATGCGTACGTATCTGACCCGCGACCGGCACCGATAGCGTTGGGAGGTGAGATGAGCACGATACGAATCGAGACGGATGGAACGAGCGACCTGGCACGCGTCTACCTGTGGCTCACCCGACACCGCGGGCAGGCTGTGGAGCTCGATCGCAACAAGCGCCTGGTCTTCGGGGTGCCGATCTCGGGCGCCCGTGCGGTGATCGTCGCCGTCTCGCTGCAGGACGACCGACGACCCGGGACCCAGCTCGGCGGTGTGATGCGCGCCATCTCGAGTCGCATCGACACCGAACCAGTACGGCTCGTGTTCGAGGGACGGTCGCCGGGCGGGCTGACGCCCGATGAGGCTGAAGGGGCCGCGACCAGGATCCTCCAGACGATCTCGGAGCAGATCGCGTCCGACGGGCTCGTGGAGAACGTGGCCTAGCCGCTCCTGCGCTGGTCGGACGGTTTCCACAACGCTCGCCCGAAGGTCTAATGTTTTGACATTCGGGTGGCCAAGGGGGGGCCGAACCGGAGCCGGGGGATGCTTTTTCGGGGACCTGATTGGTTTGATCTGACCTCCCTCTGACGGCCACGTTGGTGCGGGCCTATGCCCGCGGGGGGGACGTGTCCATGGAGACCGATCGTCCGCTGCCTGCCCAGCCCTTGGACCGGGGTCCCGGAGAGGTCCGAGTGGCTGGCGTGACGAGCGAGGACACCGCGTACTGGGAGGGTCTCGAGCACACCGATGAGTTCCGCCAGCTGATTCGCGCGCGGATGCGATTCGTCCTTCCGGCCACCGCGTTCTTCCTCGTCTACTACTTCCTGCTGCCGCTCGCCAACGGTCTCGCCCCGGGATTCATGCGGACCGACGTGATCGGCCACATCAACATCGCGTACCTCTTCGCGCTCTCGCAGTTCGTGGTCGCGTGGTTGCTCGCGTGGTTCTACATCCGGAAGGCGAACAACGTGTTTGACCGCCTGGCGGCCGCGGTCCGCGAGCGGGCCGGCCGCGGCAGGAGGGCGGCCCCATGAACCTGACGCTCACGCTGTTCTTGATCGTGGTCGGGATCACGCTCGTGATCACCGGCTGGGCCGCGCGGAGGACGCGCACCACGGTCCAGTTCTGGGCCGCGGGCCGCGGCATCAAGGGATGGCAAAACGGCCTTGCCATTGCCGGTGACTATATGAGCGCGGCGTCGTTCCTCGGCATCGCGGGCTTGATCGCGTTCAACGGATACGACGGTTTCATGTACTCGGTCGGGTGGCTCGTCGCCTATCTGACCGTGCTCTTCCTGATCGCCGAGCCGATGCGCAACACCGGCAAGTTCACGCTCGCCGACGTGCTCTCCTACCGGATGTCGCCGATCCCGGTGCGGTCGGCCGCCGCGTTTTCGACCGTCGCCGTCAGCGCTTCTTACATGATGGCGCAGATGATCGGCGCGGGCAGCCTGATCAAGATTCTCATTCCGACCCTCGACGCATCCCTCAAGCCGTGGTTCAACTGGACCGTGTTCGGCACCAAGCTCGACCCGTCGATCACCGTCGTCGGCGTGCTGATGATGATCTACGTCATCGCCGGCGGAATGGTCGCTACGACCTGGGTGCAGATCGTCAAGGCCGTGCTGCTGATGGGCGGCGCGGTGCTGCTCAGCTTCCTCGTCTTGCTGCACTTCGGGTTCAACTTCGGCAGCTTCTTCGACGCCATCTCGGGCGTGAAGGACAAAGCGACCGGCCTCAACTTCACCCAGCCCGGCATCCTCTACAAGTACGGTCAGAAGCAAGCCTTCGGCGTCGACCTCGCGCTGCTCGACAACATATCGCTGGGCATGGCTTTGATTCTTGGCACGGCCGGCCTGCCCCACATCCTGATGCGCTTCTTCACCGTGCCCGACGCCAAAGCCGCGCGGCAGTCCGTGGTTTGGGCGATGGGCCTGATCGGATCCTTCTACATCATGACCACGTTTCTCGGCTTCGGAGCCGCGACGCTCGTCGGCAAGGCGAAGATCTGCGCCACGGTGGCCCCGAACTGCAAGACGAACAGCAACCTGGCGGCACCGCGGCTCGCTGAGTTCCTCGGCACGCAGTACTTCGGCGGCACAGGTGGTGAGTTCCTCCTCGCCTTCATCGCCGCGGTCGCGTTTGCGACGATCCTCGCGGTGGTGGCCGGGCTCACCCTGGCGGCGTCGGGTGCGTTCAGCCACGATTTCTACGTCAACGTCATCCGCACCCACATCCTTCACGGCCACGTCAGCGACCAGGAGCAGGTGCTGGTCGCGCGCATCACGGCCGGCCTCGTTGGACTCCTGTCGATCTGGCTGGCGGCTCGTGTCGGCGCCACCGCCAACGCCGCCGCCCTCGTCGCGGGGGTGGCATTCGTGATCGCGTCGGCGGCCAACCTGCCGGCGATCCTCTTCACCCTTTTCTGGAAGCGGTTCAACACCTGGGGGGCTGTGGCCTCGCTGGTGGGCGGCACCGCGGTCACCATCTGGCTCGTCGCCATCGGCCCGGGCTGGACGGTACCGGTGAACGAACACCCCGCCTTCCCGCTGCAAAACGTCGGCATCGTCAGCATCCCGATCGGATTTGTGCTGGCGATCATCGGCACCTACCTCGGTGAGCTGGCCGGAGCTGGCCGGCTGGCTGAGCAGAAATTCCACGAGATCGACGTTCGGGCCCAGACAGGGCTCGGCGCCGAGCCGGTCCCGGTGGCCGGATGACCCGAATTCAGAAGGGGAGCTTCGGGCTCCCCTTCACCCTTTCTGCGCCATGAACGACGTCTACGTGCGCCTGGCGGCGCTCGACCTCGCGTGCATGCTCGCCGCCGCGATGATGTTCCGGGCATGGCGTAAGCGTCAGACGCGTCCGCCGTTGGTCGCCGCCGGTTTTCTGATCGTGCTGGCCGTCGTCGCCAGCGCGCTCGTGATGTTGGGAGTGCCCAGCGGGATGGTCGTCGGACCCACCTTCATCTTCGCCCTGCTTGTGGTGATGTACACAGCGCGTCTCGAAAGGAAGTTGAGCTCGACTCGTCGCTAGACTCGGCTGGTTGGGGATTCGGTTTCTCAAACAGAACGAGCTGCCGACAGACGCTGCGTCGCACGAATTCGTCGGTGAGCAGCACGGTGGTGTTGGCGCGTGCGTGATCTTCGTCGACGTTGCGCCCGGTGAAGGACCACGCCTGCATCGTCACCCTTATGTCGAGATCCTGATCGTGGTCGAGGGCACCGCCACCTTCGATGACGGGCAGTCGAAGCGCCAGGTCAAGGCCGGGGAGATGGCCGTCGTCGAAGCGGGCCAGCCGCACGGATTCGCGAACTCCGGCGCGGGCCGGCTGCGCCAGATCGACGTCCACCTGAACCCGAAGTTCATCACCGAGTGGCTCGCGTAACGCGGTGCCCAAAGCCTATCCGCACGATCCAGGCGTAGAGGTCGCTGGCCGGCGCGCCGAAGAGTCCGGCGACGTTGCGCGCGCCCCGATCAAGGTCGGCAAGGGCGAGGTGCGCTTCGGCACGGCGAGCTGGACCGACCCGACGATGACCGTGCCCGGCGTGTTCTATCCGAAGGGCGCCAGCAGCGCAGAAGAGCGCCTCCGTTTCTACGCGAGCCAGTTCCCGGTCGTCGAGGTCGACGCCACGTACTACGCGATGCCCAACAAGCGAACGGCGGAGTCATGGGTCGAGCGAACACCAAAGGACTTCGTCTTCGACATCAAGGCGCACGCGCTGATGACGGGTCAGCCCACCGAGGTGGCGCGTCTGCCCAAGGCGATTCGTGAAGAGCTGGGCAGCGAGCTGGCGGAGAAGACGCGGATCTATCGCAAGGACCTGCCCGCCGAGATGCTCGACGCCGTCTACGCGCAGTTCCGCGAGGCGCTCGAGCCCCTGGTCGAGGCGGGCAAGCTGGGTGCGGTCTTCGTCCAGTTTCCGAAATGGGTCTTTCCTTCGAACGAGGCGCGTGAGCTCATCCTCGAGACTCGATCGCGTCTCGACCTTCGGATCGCGGTCGAGTTCCGGCACGGCAGCTGGTTCAACGAGAAGAACGCCGAGCGGACGGTCAAGTTCTTGCAGGACAACAAGATTCCCTACGTCGCCGTCGATGAGCCGCAGGGGTTCAAGAGCTCGGTGCCGCCGGTGGTGATCCCGACCAATGAAGAGCTGGCGGTGTTTCGCTTCCACGGGCGGAACCAAGAGAACTGGGAGAAGAAGGACATCCCGCCGTCAGAGCGATTCCGCTACCTCTACGACGAGGACGAGCTCGCGGACTGGACGCCGAAGATCGCAAGTGTGGCGAAGCAGACCAGGCAGACACACGTTGTCTACAACAACTGCTTCTCGAACTACGGGACGACGAACGCGCGCGAAGCGGCACTCCTACTGGCCCAGTTGCAGGCCTAGCCAGCTCCCCGCCTAGCCCCTCCGTCCGGAATCGCCGGACACCTCCCCATAAATGGGGAGGACTGCGCTTCAGGCGTCCATATGTTTAGCGCACCACTCGTTGAGCGCGGCGCCGTCTCGCCACGCCTTCGCCACCCGCTCACGGGCACGAGAAGTGGCGATCCACGGTTCGACGGGCCAGCGCTTCCAGTAGATGAGGCGCTTGTGGCGCAGCAGGTCACCGCGCGGGTGGTCTTGCGGATAGGGCGGCGGCACGCGCTTGAGCTCCTGGCCCTCCACGTCGTACCCCTTCTTGCGCAGGTCGGCCACGATCGCGACCAGCTCCTTCCCTGAGCGGTCGGCGGCGATCGCCTCGCGAAGCTTTTTGAGCTGCACATCTTCGACCATGTACCGGCCGCCGGCGGCGACCAGACCCTCGGCGTCGAGCGCGACATAACCGCCGCGTTCCACGTCCGCGTAGATGTTCAGCTTGTAGGGCGACTTGTCGGCGGAGAAGCGGATGTCGCGATTGGGTCGTGACACCCGGTGCGGCGGACCGAACTCGGCTTCTAGGTCGGCGAGCAAGGCCAGCATCGGCGCCTTGACCTCATTCTCGTACTGGCGCCGGTGCGTCTCGAAGTAAGCCTTGTTGTTGTTGGCGCGCAGGCCGAGGAAGAAACCCTTGAAGTCACCCTTCCAGCCGGAAAACTCGCCCACACATATAAGGTAGTGTCCCTCTTCGACTCACCGGCCGAAGTGACGGTCGTACTCAGGAAAGTAGCTGCGGATCACTGCGAGGTCGAACGTGCGGAGGATGGAGGTGGCGGGCTCGCGCTCGAGGAGGAAGTCGAAGCTCCGCCTGACCAGGTCCTCGGCAGCTTGGCGATCGGCACCGCGTCCCCAGCGTTCCAGGCCCTCGCGGGTCACGGTCACGAAGTGGTGTGTCTTTGATCCGTCGTCATCGACGTCGACCTCGCACACCCAGCCGTCGCCTTGCGGCACAGCCTGCACCGTGACCACCTGGGCAGTCTAAAGCCGGATCCGGGCTGGCCTTCCTCACGACTTAATTAACAAAGACAAGGCCGGGCTGTCGATAATTTGACATTGGTGGCTGCGAGCCCGGACTGGAACGAACTCCCTGCAGCGCTCGTCGTGTACGACCCCAGGGGTCAGGTGCTCGAGGCCAACGATGCCGCCGTCGCGCTTTTGGGGATGCGTCGCGAAAGCCTCGTCGGTTCGTACGCGCAGGACGCGGACTGGTTGGTCCTGGAGGCGCCCGAGGGACCGATGTCCGTGCACCCCGTCACGGTGGCATTGAAAAGCCGCCAGTCCGTGCGCGGCGCGCTGGCGAGGGCGACCCGGCCGGACGGCACCGACGTTTGGATCCAGGTCGACGCCGTCGCGGACCTCGCGCCTTCCGGCGAGGTGGCACGGGTGGTGGCCGGCATGACCGACGTCAGCCACCTGTTCGCCCGCAGCCGGCTGACCAGCCGCAGCGCCGGCGACCACATCGTAAGTGAAGTCCTCGCCGAGCTCGCCGATGCCCGCCTGGAAACCCGGGCGATCCTCAGAGCCGTCACCGCCTCCTTGAGCAAGCTGCGGCCTGGAACATGGGTGGCAGCCCTACTGAACAAGGATCCGAGCACCTCGATCCTGGAGGTGGCTGACGCAACCACCCCCGAGATGGTCGAGTACTTCGAGCTGGGCATGGCGGCGATTGAGCGACCAGGGGAGCTGCCGACCACGGGCCTCACGCAGCAGGTCATCGAGACCGGCAAGCCACTGCTCCTGCCTCAGGTCTCAATGGAGGAACTGCTGCGGATGAGCAGTCCGGCGGTGGCAGCCTATGTCGCGAGCCATCCCCTCCCGGTCGAAATGCATTCGATCGGCTTGCTGATGGTTCCGATGAGGGCGCGCGGGGCGGTCGTCGGGGTCCTGTCGCTCGGTGAGCACCGCAGCTCGAATCCGCTGACCGAGAAGGACGTGCTCTGGATGCAAGCAATCGCTGACCGGACCGCGCTGGCGGTCGAGAACGCCCAGCTGTACGAGGACGCCGTCATGCGTCTCGAGCGGCTCGGCTCGCTGCAGAGCCTGAGCCTGGCCCTGAGCGCGAGCCCCGACCTACGCCTGACGCTCAAGGTGATCCTCGACCAGGTCACGGCGCAGCTGAAGGTGGACGCAGCCGACATCCTGCTCCTCGAGGAGCCGGACAACATGCTCGCGCTCGCCGCCAGCACCGGATTCCTGGCCACCGCGGTCCCCGACTACCGGCTGCCGGTGGATGAGGGGCTGCCGGGACGGGCTGTGGCCGGGCGCCGGATCGAGACCGTGACCGCGTTGAGCGCCTTCTCTCAGTTCCGTCGCAGATCTCTGTTCGCCCGCGAAGGCTTCAAGGCGTACGGGGCGGTGCCGCTGATCACGCGCGGCAAGCTGCTGGGGGCGCTCGAGGTGTACCACCGCACGGCACTGACGCCGGACCAGGAATGGATCTCATTTCTCGACGCGCTGGGCAGCGTGGCGGCGATCGCCATCGACAACGCGGCGATGCAGGACCGGCTGCGCAAGGCCCAGTTCGCCGAGCTTCCCCGGCGCGCGCCCGCCCCGCCGCTCGCCCTCAGCCGGCTCGAGATCCAGATCCTTCGCCTGATCGTGGAAGGCCTCACCAACCGTGAGATCGCCGCCCAGGTCCACCTCAGCCAGAACACGATCAAGTTCCACGTCCGGCAGATCCTGCAGAAGACCGGTACTACGAATCGCACCGACCTCGCGCACCGCGCCGCCAAGGAGTCCTGGCTTTAATCGTCTGGATTAACGGAATTACCCATGTGGGTAGGAAATTGGCCCGTCGGGACGTAAGCCGCTAACTAAGCACTTCTTAACCTAACGCCAAGGGAGAAGTGGGTTTGACCTGGCTGGTGGGTGCGCATGTCGGAATCAGCAGCATTAGCTGAGGCTGTCGACCGCCGGCGGGCGTGGAGCCTGGTCGTGCTGGCGATGACGCTCGGGTTGATGGTCCTTCCACCTACCGTGGCTGCTCTCGTTTTGCTGGGGGTGATCGCATGAACGTCCGCGACGGCATGACGCTGGGCCCGTACCGCGTCATCGAGCGGATCGGGCGCGGTGGTATGGCCAGCGTGCACCGCGCTTATCACCCCGGCCTCGACCGCTACGTCGCAATCAAGGTCCTGCCGGACTTCTTCGCGGACGACCCGGGGTACCGCGAGCGCTTCCAGCAGGAGGCGCGCTCGGTGGCCCGCTTGAAGCACCCCAACATCCTGGAGGTCTTCGACTTCGGGTACGAGGAAGGCCTGGCGTACCTCGTCCTCGAGCTGGTCGAGGGCGGCACGCTGCAGGACCGCGTCGGCAGCCCGATGGAGCTGCATGAGGTCGTCCTCATCCTCGAGCAGCTCGCCGGCGCGCTGGACCACGCGCACGCGCATGGCATCCTGCACCGAGACCTGAAGCCGTCGAACATCCTCCTCCATAAGGACGGCACGCCGGTCCTGGCGGACTTCGGACTGGCCAGGATGGCGGGCTCGCTGCGCAGGTTGACCAGCTCCGGCACCGTGATGGGGACCCCCGAGTACATGTCGCCTGAGCAGGCCGCCGACGAACCCATCGGCCCGGCCTCGGACCTCTACTCGTTCGCGATCGTGGCGTACGAGATGCTGACCGGGCGCGTGCCGTTCGGTGCTGACACGCCGGCCGCGGTCCTCCTCTCGCACGTGACCAAACCGATGCCGTCGACTCGCGAGCTGCGGGGCGAGCTCTCCGCGCACATCGAGGAGGTCCTGCGCCGGGCGCTGGCCAAGCGCCCCGAGGACCGCTTCCAGACCGCCGCCGCTTTCGTCGCCGCACTCAAGCCCGCGGCATGGCCCAACGGGAAGAGTGGCGAGGCGATCGGAAACGTTCCGCTCACGCGCCGGCTGATCCAGCCCGACCGGACACCGGTCGTGCTCGTCGTCGACGACGGCGCCGCGAACCGCGAGCTGATCGAAGCGTGTCTGGCCGGGGTGGAATGTCGGGTCCGTACGGCTGAGGATGGAGTGAGCGCGCTCAAGGTGATCAGCGCATCTCCCCCGGACCTGGTCCTGCTCGATGTGCAGATGCCCGGCATGGACGGCTACGAGGTCTGCCGGCGGATCAAAGCGAACTCAGCCTCCAGGCTGATCCCGGTCGTGATGATCACCTCGCTCGACCGCGTCGCGGACCGGGTGCGCGCGCTCGAGGCAGGCGCGGACGACTACATGACCAAGCCGGTCGACCGCGTCGAGCTGGTGGCGCGAGTCCGCTCAGCCCTGCGGCTGAAGAGCACCTACGACTCGCTGGACAGCGCCGAGCACGTGATCTTTGCACTCGCGGCCGCCGTCGAGGCGAAAGACCCCTACACCGAGGCGCACACGCACCGGGTCGCCGAGTCGGCGCGACGCATCGGTTCGCGGATGGGACTCTCGCCCTCCGACCTCGATGCGCTGTATCGAGGCGGGCTGATCCACGACATCGGCAAGATCGGCGTGCCGGACGCGATCCTGCTCAAGCCCGGACCGCTGGACGCCGAAGAGCTCATGTCGATGCATCTGCATCCGATCATCGGCGAGAACATCGTCGCGCCGCTGCGCTCGGCCGCAAGTCTTCTGCCCATCATCCGCAACCACCATGAAAATTTCGATGGCAGCGGCTACCCGGACCGGCTGTCGGGCGCCGGGATTCCTCGGCTCGCCCGGATCGTCTCTGTCTGCGACGCGTTCGACGCGCTGGTCAACGACCGTCCGTACCGGCAGCGCAAGCCGGTCGATGAGGCGCTGGCGATCCTGACCGCGGGCGCGGGACGCCAGTGGGACCCTGAAGTCGTCGACCTATTCGTCAAAGACGTGCCTTTGCTCAAGGCACTGGGCGCGGCCTGAGGTGACTTCATGAGTGACCTCGTCAGGTTCATGCAGGACGCGGTCGCGGTCGCGTTTGTCGCGCTCGGCGTGCTGGTCGCTATCAACTGGCTCCGGCGCCGGGACCGCTCGATGGGCTTCCTCGCGCTGGCCATCATCCTGCTGGCCGCCGTTTCCGGGCTCGGCCGGCTGCAGGCCCACCTCCCGTTCACGATCCCACTCCTCGGCACGCTCAACCTCATCGGCTTCGCAGGCTCTGGTTACGCGCTGCTGCTTTATCGAAACAGTCTCATCCCCCTCCCTCGGCGCTGGCATGCCGTCGCGATCTCATCGTTGGCGGCAGCCAGCGTCTTTCTCATCGCCGCCCAAGCTCTGTCCGCAGGTAAGACCGCGAGCACGATCGTCGCGGTCGTCTGGGTCTTGATCTGGTGCGCGTGCGTCGGTGAGCCGATCGTTCGCTTCTGGCTGGTCGCGCGAAACCTGCCCGCGGTGCAGGCCTGGAGGCTGCGTTCCCTGAGTCTCGGTTTCGGCGGGCTGGTCGCGGTCCTTCTCTTCGCGATCTCGATCGGACTGCTGGTCAAGCAACCCGTGGTCCAAGTCGTCTTCGAGGTCGTGGTGCTCGCGATCGTACCCCTCCTGTACGCGAGCTTTGCACCGCCGACATGGCTGAGGCGGCAGTGGCGCGCCCCTGAGGAAGAAGGCCTGCGCGCCTTCATGGAAGAGCTCCTGCTGAACGAGGACCGCGACGCCCTGGCGGCGCGTGCTCTCGAGTGGGCGACGCGACTGGTCGGGGGCGCCGCCGCGGTTCAGTTCGATGCCAACCGCAAACCCACCGCGTTCCGAGGCCTGGACGCACGGCAGATCGACGAGCTCGCCGCCCGCGTGTCGAGACTGGATCGCGGCGTGAGCCGCATCACCCTGTCAGGCGAGGAGACCAGCGTGATCGCGCTGCCGGTGGCCGGACTCTCCGGTTCGGGCACGCTCGTCGTCGTTGCCGGTCCGTTTACGCCCGGCTTCGGCGGCGACGAGATGAACCGCACGCAGCAGCTGATGAGCGCGTTCGTGACCGCGCTCGACCGCCGTCACCTGATGGCGCAGCTCGAGCAGCGGAACGTCGCCCTGCAGGAGGCGAACCGGCACAAGAGCGTGTTCCTCGCCAACATGAGCCACGAGCTCCGCACCCCGCTGAACGCGATCATCGGATTCTCCGAGCTCCTCACGGACGCGCGCGAGGGCCAGTTCGACGACGCGACGCGGAAGCGATTCCTGAGCCAGATCCTCACCAGCGGCAAGCACCTGCTCGGATTGATCAACGATATCCTCGACCTGTCCAAGGTCGAAGCCGGTCAGATGGAGCTGCGCCTCAGCCTCGTGTCGGTCGCAGAAGCTGTCGACCAGGTCAGCAAGACGGTCGAGCCGCTGGTCGCGAAGAAGAACATCACGTTGCTGGCCAAGGTCGATGGCGCCGGCGAGGTGCTGGCCGACGGCGGCAAGCTGAAGCAGATGTTGCTGAACCTCGTCTCCAACGCGATCAAGTTCACACCCGAAGACGGGACCGTGACGATCGATGCCATGCGCACGAAGGACACCGTCGAGATCTCGGTCGCCAATACCGGGATCGGCATCGCCGAGGCGGACCTGAAACAGATCTTCCACGAGTTCCACCAGGTCGACCCAGGACCTGGACGCAAGCACGAGGGCACGGGTCTCGGGCTCGCCCTGACCAAGCGGTTCGCCCTTCTCCACGGCGGCGACGTGCGCGTGACCAGCCGGATCGACAAGGGCAGCGTCTTCACGCTCGTCATGCCGATCCACGCAAGGGTGCAGCCTCCGAGCGAGCATGCGAGGGCCGGGGCGGTGAACGGGCACGGTTCTGGGCCACTGGTGCTGGTGGTGGAAGACGACCCGGCGGCTGCGGAGCTGCTCACGCGCCAGCTCGCGAACGCCGGCTATCGGACCGAGGTGGCGCGATCCGGGAATGACGCGCTCGAGCGCGCGCGCCGGCTCAAGCCGGCCGCGATCACGCTCGACATCATCATGCCCGAGCTGGACGGCTGGGAGGTGATCACGCGATTGAAGAGCGACGAGGCCACCAGCGGCATCCCGATCGTCGTCGTGAGCGTCGTCGACAACCCCGAGCTTGGCATGGCGCTGGGCGCGATCGACTACTTCGTCAAGCCCGTCAACTCCTCGGCGCTGGTGGAACGCCTCAGCCGCTTCGACGTCGAACGCGCTCCGGGCCAACGCAAGGTCCGCGTGCTGGTGGTCGACGACGAGGCGGCCAACCGGACACTGCTCACAGAAGCGCTCGAGCCCGCCGGCTTCACAGTCCTGCCCGCGACGGGCGGCCGGGAGGCGATCGAGATCGCCAAGTCGTCGAAGCCCGACCTCGTGCTGCTTGACCTCATGATGCCGGAGGTCAACGGCTACGACGTGGTGGAGGCGCTGCGTGCGGATGAGAGGACTCGCGACACGCCGATCATGGTCCTCACCGCGGCCAACCTGACCGAGGCCGACAGGCGTCAGCTCAACGGTCGCGTCTCGCAGATCCTGAGCCGCGGCTCGGTGGCGACGTCGGACATCGTCGGATTGCTCAAGCGCGTGGTCGACCACCACAACGGCGGCGATAAATGACCGAGCGAGCCCTGGTCCTGATCGTCGAGGACAACGAGGCCAACCAGCTGCTAACCAGCGCGGTGCTCGAGCTCGAAGGGTTTGAGGTGCGGATCGCCGGTTCGGGACCCGAAGCCCTCGACGTGCTGCGCGACTGCGCTCCCGACCTGATCCTGATGGACGTCCAGCTGCCCGGCCAGGACGGGCTCACGCTGACGCGCCTGATCAAGTCGGACCCAGCCACATCCGCCATCCCTGTGGTGGCGCTCACGGCCCACGCGATGACCGGCGACCGTGAGCTGGCTCTGGCGGCCGGATGCGCCGCCTACATCTCCAAACCGATCGACACGCGCACCTTTGGCGTCCAGGTGAGGCAGTTCCTATCCGCCGCGGTCGACGGCGATCGTCGTGCGGTCGCCCAGTGAGCGAGCGCAACCGCATTCTCGTCGCCGACGACGACCCTGCGAGCGCCGAGCTACTCACCTATTTCCTGGAATCGCATGGTTTCCAGGTCTCGACCGCGAACGACGGCAATCGCGCGCTCGAGATGGGGACGAGCGGGGACTACCAGCTCGTGATTCTCGACGTCCACATGCCGATGTACGACGGCGTCGAAGTGCTGCAGCTCCTGCGCAAGAGATACGTCCTGCGGCCGATCAAGGTGATCGCGCTTACCGGCGACCTCTCGGACGAGGTCCGGCAAGCGCTCGAAGGCAATGGGATCGACAGCTTCATCACCAAGCCTGTCGACCTGGCACTGCTACGTGAGGAAGTGAATCGCCTGATGGCGGCGTAGGCGGTGGGCCTGTGATCGCGGTCTCGCCGGTCGGCATCGACCCCGAGCTGGTCGAGGTGACGCCGTGGGTTCTCCTCGTCGTGAGCGATGCGCGCAAGCTGCGGCTGGTCCGCGCTGCCTTCGAGCGTGCGGGGTTCGGGGTCGAGGTCGCGGCGTCGGTCGAGGACGCGTTCGAGTTCCTCGCGGTCATGACGCCGGCGCTGATCGTGATCGACGAGCGCCTACCAGGTTCGGGTGACCTTCTGTATCGTGCGCGGGCTGTCGGGATCGAAGCCTCGGGCGACCGCGACGCGGTGAGCCAGCAGCTGGCCCGAGACGGCCAGCGTGACCGGGGTGAGCTCTTCAGGGAGCCCTGAAGCGTCCACAAGGTGCAGCACTTTGCACCCCTTCTCCTCGAGTCGCACCTTTACCGCTTCCAGGTTCGCGGCCACGTGTCCGCCGCCGTCGACGATGAGCGCCGGCAAACCTGCTTCGACCACCGCGATGGGCCCGTGCTCGAAGTCCGCGACCGACCAAGCGCGCGCGAGCACGTAGCTTGTCTCGCTGAGCTTCAGCGCGATCTCCTCGGCGGTCGAGAAGTTGAAGCCGCGGCCGAGCACGATGGCACGCGGGCCCGTCAGAGACGGGACCAGGGCCTCGACCGACGTTTCCCTCTCGAGCGTGCGGGCGATAGCCTCCGGCACGGCCTTGAGCCCGGACTCGAACGCCGGGTCCGGGCTGATCGCCTGCGAGATGAGGGCCAGGGCCAGCAGGCTCGCGGTGTAGGTCTTCGAGGCTGGGACGCTGACCTCCGGACCCGCCTCCAGCGCCAGCACGAGGTCGGCGGCATCTGCGAGCTTGGATCGCGGGTCGTTCGTGATCGCGAGCGTGAGCACGCCCTGGCGCCTTGCTTCTTCGAGCACCGCGACCACGTCCGGCGATTGACCCGACTGCGAGATGCCGATCACGCATTGGCCGTCGAGGCGTGGTGGACGAGCGTAGTGGGTGAACAACGACGGCGCTGCGAGCGCGACGAGGTACTGGTTCCGCGCGCCGAAGAGGTATTTCGCGTACAGAGCCGCGTGGTCCGAGCTGCCGCGTGCGGCGATCAGGATGCCGCGCGGCCCCACCTCCCGAATGCGAGACGCAATCGTGTTGGCCGCTTCGGCGCCGTGGGCGAGCAGCCTGGCCGCAACCTCAGGCTGCTCGGCGATCTCCGCGCGGAAGCGGCTCACCGGCGCCCGAGCTCTCGCGCCACCCGCGCACGGCTCGAGGAGCCGCCGATGTCGAGACCTAAGAGGGTCGCCTGAATTTCACCACCCCCCTGACCATGGTCAGCCGAACGCGGAGGTCCGGGTCGAGCACGACGAGATCCGCGCAGGCGCCTTCGTGGACGCGGCCCAGCCGGTTTTCGCCGAGCACCTTCGCCGGGACGGCCGACGCAAGGCTGATCGCGCGTGCAACGCCCACGCCCGGCAACCGCGCCATGAGGCGGACGAGGTCCGGCATGGTGGCCGCGCTCCCCGCCAGCGTTCCGTCCTCCAGGTGGACGACCCGGCCGTCGCTGATCACCGCCCGGCCAGAAAGAGCGTAGGTCCCCGGCGGCGACCCGGCGGCGGAGGTCTGGTCGGTCGTGAGCGCGATGCGCGAGGCGCCTTTGACGCGAAACAGCTGCTCGCAGACCGACGGATGCACGTGCTCACCGTCCGCGATCACCCCGGCCGTGACCCTGGGATCGAGGAGCAGGGCGAGTGCGATGCCCGGCCGCCGATGGTGCACCGGAGGCATGGCGTTGTAGATGTGGGTCGCGAAACGGACACCAGCCGCGATGGCCTTGCGGCCCTGCTCGAAATCGGCGCCCGTATGGCCCGCGGCGACGACGATCCCGGATCGGCGCAGGCGCTCGATGGCGGCCAGGGCCCCCGGCAGCTCCGGCGCGAGGGTGACAAGACGCGGCCTGGCGGCCTCGATGACTTCCACGTTTTCAGGAGTCGGCTCAGCCAGGTTGGTCAGCGGGTGGGCGCCTTTGAAGGACGGGTTGAGAAACGGCCCCTCGATGTGCGCGCCCAGCACCCGGGCTCCCTGGGCTTCCGCGGCGGCGCTGACCGCGGCGGCAAACGCCGCCCCGACTTCGACCGGCGCGGAGATGATCGTGGGCAGGAACGCGGTGACACCGGTGGCCGGCAGCGCTGCGGAGATGGAAGCGATCGCGGCGGCTCCGGAGGCCGCGTCCTGGCCGGCGAACCCGTTGACCTGGAGGTCGATGAATCCGGGGGCGATCATCTCGCCGGGTAGGGCCACCACCTCTTCGTCGGGACGGTGCGGAGGCTTGCCCCGTCCGACCCAGGTGATCGTGTCCCCGTCGACCAGCACTGCGTCGGCGTCCCCCGCGCCGTGGATTCGGCCGCGCAAAACGATCCTCAAGGCCGGCGCACCTCCTCCAGGACGACCTTGAGATCGCCGCCCCCCGCCTCCAACCGCGTGCGCGCCTCATCCGCGTTCAGGCCGCGGCGGAGCATGACGATGGCGACCTTCACGTTTCCGCCTGCGGCCTCGAGCGCGCTCACCGCCTCCTCATGCGATGCGCCGCCGAGGTCGGCGACCACGCCCGCTGCCCGTCCGCGCTGCTTTTCGTTGGATGCGACGACGCCGACCATCCTGCCGCGGTGGGTGTGGGCCAGGCGCGTGAAAACCGCAGTGCTCAGCATGTTCAGGATCACCTTCTGGATCGTGCCCGCCTTCAGGCGCGTCGAACCTGCGATGACCTCGGGACCTTTGTCGACCTCGATCGCGATGTCCACCGCCCGGCCGAGCGGAGAGCCGGGTTTGCAAGTGACCGCTATGCGCAGAGCGCCGTCCACCGCCGCGCGCTCGAGCGCACCGAGGACGAATGCGGTTTTTCCGCTCGCGCTGATCCCTACCGCAACGTCGCTGGGCCCGAGTCCGGTGCGGCGGGCCGTCTCAAAGCCCAGATCGCGATCGTCCTCCTGCGCATCCCCGACCGAGTGAGCGCGTACCCGATCGCCGGCCACGCCGAACGTCGCCGGGCACTCGGCCGCATCGAGCGCCGCGATCAGTCCGCTCGTCCCGGCCCCGAAATAGTAGAGTCGCCCACCCGAACCGAGGCGATCCGCGACCGCCTCGACCGCCCGAGCCACCTCGCCGAGCGTTGGCGTGATCGCGTCGACGGCGCTGACGTCTTCCGCGTGCATCAGCGCGACGAACTCGAGAGCCGACAAGTCGTCGAGCTCGTCGGCGCGCGGGTGCAGGTTCTCGCTCATCTATTCATCGGGCCATCAGCTCTGCGGCTGCTTCCGCGCACACGCGGGCCGATCCGTGAGTCGCAATGTACGCGCGCGCCGCTGCCGGCCTGCACACGGGCACTCCCATCTCGACCAGGATCGCGTCAGGCCGGCGGGCCAGCAGTGAGTCGATGACCTGGCGCTGCTCGGGCAAGCGGTGCAGATCTTTTACGACCAGAACGACGCTCTTACCCGCCGCCGTGTCGAGGTCTTGCGTCGCGGTGACAGTCACCCCCCGGGCCGCAAGCGATGCGGCCACGCCCCATGGCACGTCGCCCGCCGCGACGGAACGTGTCGTCTCCAACTGGATCACCACCGCCTCGCGGCCGACCCGTACCGGTCCCTCGCTCCGGACGGCGCGACGAGCGGCGACCATGCCGACCTGGTTCGACACCTGCGCGGGCTTGCCGCGACCTTTGTGCCAGGCAGCCAGCGCATCGACGCGTGAGGCCGCCTCCGCCAGGCGATCCTCGGACAGGCGTCCCTGCTCCAGCGCGGCGACGACGGCACGGACGATCTCGTCCACGACCTCTTCACCCGCCAGGTGGCCGCCGATGCAAAGCGCGTCGCATCCCGCGACCAGGGCGCCGACGGCGACATCGGCGACGTCGCGGCCATCGCTCAGGCCGCGCATCTCGAGCGCGTCGCTGACGGCAAGACCACTGAAGCCCAGCTCTTCACGCAGCAGGCCGGTCATGACCCGCCGGCTGATTGTCGCGGGCCGGTCATCGATGGTTGGCGCGGCGATGTGCGCGCTCATGATCGCCTGCACTCCGCAGCCGATCGCCGCGCGGAACGGCGCCAACGCGCGCACGTGTGGGTCTTCTTCCACTACCGGCAACCCGAGGTGTGAGTCGACCGAGGTGTCGCCGTGGCCTGGAAAATGTTTGGCGCACGCCGCTACACCGGAGCCCTGCAGGCCCGTGATCCACGCGACGGAGTGCGCGGCGACGGCCGCCGCGTCCGAACCGAAGGAGCGGACGCCGATGACGGGGTTCTGCGGGTTGGTGTTCACGTCGACCACCGGGGCGAGGTCGAGGTCGATCCCGACCTCGGCCAGCTCGCTGCCGATCGCGCCCGCAACCTCTTGCGTGAGGGCAGAGTCTCCGGCAGCGCCAAGGGCGAGGTTGCCCGGGTAGGAGCTGCCCGTCGTCGCCTCCAGCCGCGTGACGTCGCCGCCCTCCTCGTCGATCGCGATCACGAGCTCCGGGCGCTCCGCGTGCAGCTCTTTGTTCAAGGCCGTCAGCTGCGCCCGGTCCTCGACGTTGCGTCCATAGAGAACCACCCCGCCCAAACCGGACGCGACGCGACCAAGCACCCAGTCGGGAGCTGAGGCGCCGGCAAAGCCCGGCAGCAAGCATCGCAAGACCAGGTCCTCGGTCTTGCTCATCCCTTGACCGCGCCCGCGGTCAGGCCGCCGGCCAGATAGCGCTGGAGGACTAGGAAAAAGGCCACCACCGGAACCCCGGTCAACGTCGCGCCGGCCATGAGCGGCCCCCACTGCGGACCGTGGTTCGTCGTGAACGAAGCCAGCCAGATCGTGAGTGTCTGATTGTTGGGGCTGGAGAGCAGGACATAGGCGACGATGTACTCGTTCCAGGCCTGGATGAACCCGAAGATCGCGGTCGCCACGAGACCGGGGCCAACTAGCGGGAACGTGATGCGGAAGAAAGAACCAACCCTGCTGCAGCCGTCGATCATGGCCGACTCCTCGAGCTCGACCGGTATGTTGGCGACGAAGCCACGCAGCGTCCAGATCATGAAAGGAAGCACGACCGCGAGGTAGATCGCGATCACCCCGGGCAGCGCATCTGTCTGGCCTGCACGATCGAGCATCAGGTACAGCGGGATGATCAGCGCGTTCAGGGGCACCATCTGCACTCCGATGATCATCACAAGGAACGCGGTTCGGCCCTTGAAGCCGAATCGAGCGGTCCCGACCGCCGCGAGGAAGGCGACCGTCAGCCCAAGCACCAGCATCACGGCAACGACGATCACGCTGTTCTTGACGTCCTCCAGGAAGTAGGGACGGGTAATCGCGTCCGTGAAGTTCTCCAGCGTGAACGGTGCCGGGATCCATTTCGGCGTCAGGCTGAGGATGTCGCGGCCCGGTTTGAAGGCCGTGGCGACCATCCAGTAGATCGGGAACAACATCACGGCCGCGACTGCGACGCCGGCGGCGTCATACAGCAGCTGTTTGGCCCGCTGCCCCACGTTGAGCCGGAAGCCGACCTGGGTCGCCGCACGCGCGCGCCCGGTCCCTACGCCCTGCGCGGTCCCTGGCGCGATCATGCGATCTCCGCCACCTTGACCGTCTCCCTCACGTAGAAGAAGGTGACCACAACGAGGACGAGCACGAGTACCACGGCAATCGCAGCCCCCAATCCATATTGGGTCACCCCGAACGACTCGCGGTAGGCGTAGATCGCGATCGTGTAGTAGTCGGCGCTCGGCCGTGCGTTGAGCATCACGTAGATCTGGGTGAACACCCCGAAGTCCCAGATCGTGGAGAGGCAGGTCACGATCAGGAAGATGGGCTTGAGCATTGGCGCGGTCACAAACCAGAACCTCTGCCATGCCCCCGCGCCGTCGACATGCGCCGCGTCGACCACATCGCTCGGCACCTGGAGCAGGCCGGCGAACAATGTGATCGTGACAAACGGGATCGCGCCCCAGACGACGATGACGACGAAGACGGACCAGCCCTGGATCGGGTCGTCAAACCAGTTGTGGTGGATGAAATTCCCCACATGAAGCTGGGTCAGCAGGTAGTTGATGACGCCGAACTCGTAGTCGAACATCCACTGCCAGATGTCGACGGAGACGATCACAGGCGTCGTCCAGACGAACACAAGAGCGCTCATCACGATGATGCGGACCGCCTGCCTCACCTTGAGCAGCAAGAGTGCGATCAGCGTGCTGAGGCTCACCGTCAAGGCGACGCACACCAGGGTGAACAGGAGAGTGCGGAGGATGACCTGATGGAAAAGCGGATCGGCCAGGATCCTCAGGTAGTTGCCGGCGCCCACCCAATCGCCCGCATGGGCGATGAGCTCGCGAAGACCGTAGTGCTGAAGGGAAAGCCAAACCAGCATCCCGAGCGGAAAAGCGAGGATGCCGGCGATGACGGCCACGCTCGGGCTGATCAGCGCATACGGAAGAAGATTTGTCCGCACCCGGCCCGGCCGGCGGGGAGCCGATTCGAGGTCAGGCGCTGTGATCGCCAATCCCATCGAACCAGCCCCCCTTATTGCCGAGGATTCTTGCGGCTCTAGCCGCCGCCGTTCAGAAGCGTAGTGATCCGGGTGCTGGCCGACGCCGTGGCGTCAGGAATCGCCTGCTGCTTGGTGAATATCTTGACGAGCATGTCCGGAAGGACGTTTGCGTTCTCCACGCTGGCCCAGTTCTGCGAGTTGGGAACGAACTTGCTGTTCTTGGCCGCGCCGTAGAACGTCGCGTTGATGCCGGTGCCGAGGTTGAGCATCGAGGTGTTGTTGGGGATGACGCCGCCCACGGTCGCCATCTCGGTCATGTGCTTGTTGTTGGTGAACGTGGCGACCCATTCGTTGGCCAGGTCTCGGTGCGTGCTCTTGGCTGCGATACCGAGGTCAGAGCCGCCGAGGAACACCGGGGCCGTCTGGCCGGCCGTGTGGCTCGGGATCGGGAATGCGCCGAGCTTGTCCTTGAGACTCGGGTCGCCGGCTTTGGGGTCGGTGATGACGCCGACTTCCCAGCCGTTGGCGATGATCATCGCGATGTGGCCCTGCGCGAACGCCGCGTCTTGCTTCGCCTCGTCTCCCGTCTTGTCCGCGCGGGAGAGCGCCGCGACCAGGCTGTTGAGCTTGGTCAGACCCTGCTGCGAGCTCGACGAGTTGAGCGAGCCCTGCCACTTGCCGCCGGACTGGGTGGCGATGTCGCCGCCGAAGTCCCAAACGAACGGCAGCGCGGCGTACCAGTACTTGCCGGGGAAATAGAGCGCCGAGAAGTTCGGGTCGGAGCTGTGTGCCGTCATGAGCTTCTGGCCCACAGTGAGCAGCCCGTCCATGCTGTCAGGAGGCTGGACGTTGGCCGCGGTGAAGAAGTCTTTGCGGTAGATGATCGCGCGGCTGCCCGCGTAGTACGGGACGCAGTAAAGCTTGCCGGACACGCTGCAGGAGTCCGTCAGGGACTGCAGCCACGTGCCGGAGTTGTCGAAGGACGACTTCTTGCCGCTGATGTCCTCGAGCGCCCCGGCCGCGGCGTACTTGGCCACCAACGTATTGCCGAGCTCGATCACGTCCGGTGGGCTGCCGCCCGCGAACGCAGTGTCGAGCTTGGTGCCGATCTCACCCCACTGCTGGATTTCGACGTTGACCGTCACGTTGGGATATTTGGCTTTGAAGTCGGCGTTGACGCCGTCGACGACGCTCTGGGGCGCGCTGCCGTTCATGAGCCAGACCGTGAGGGTCCCGGATTGGGTCGCCGGGTTATTGGTGGCTGTGCCACCACAAGCGGCGGCCACCAGCGCCGCGGCGAGCCCGAGGACGCTAAACGTTGCTTTTCGCAGTTTCATCTAGGCGATTTCCCCCTATTTCTTGAATGTGGCGCGGGAGCGCCTTGCGGTTGGTCGCCTCCACGATCCCTCGCCGGCGCAGGCGAGCCGCGCACGGCGCCGGCCGAGCGCCCGTTGCGGCTTCTCTGCGGTACGAGGTCGGCGACCAGGCGATAACGGTCGCCGCGATAGATGGAGCGGACGAACTCGACGATCCGCCCTGACTCGGAGACGGTCGTCCGCTCGAAGAGAAATGCAGGCGTGTGGAGTGGGACCCCGAGGACCTCAGACTCTTCCTCGTTGGTCACGGTGGGTTCGATGGATTGCGTGCCCGAAGCGACGGTTATGCCGTACCGCTCACTAAGCAGCTCGTAGAAGGAGCGGCCTTCGAAGTCGGCGCGCGTCAGGCCCGGCACGAGCGCCTCCGGGACATGGAGGATCTCCATCGCCATGGGCATCGAATCGGCCAGTCGGAGGCGCTTGACGCGGAACAAACGGGCCTCAGGAGAGACGCCGAGCCGGTGGGCCAGGCGCGCGCCCGCGAGCGTCGAGGTGAGCTCGAGGGTGCGACTTCCCGGTGTCATGCCACGCCGGCGCATGTCGTCGCTGAACGAGGTCAGAGTCAGCGGCTGAGCGATCTTCGGTTCGGTGACATAGGTGCCGCTGCCGTGACGCCGGTCGAGATAACCATCCCGGACCAGGTCGTCGAGGGCGGCCCGCAGCGTCAGGCGGGAAATGCCGAAGTCGGTCGCGAGCTGGCGCTCGGCCGGGATCGGCTGCCCAACCTCGAGCGACTCGACGAGGTCGAGCACGCGGTCGCGCGTCTCCTCCTGCTTACTCACGCCCGGCCCGCAAGTGGTATTGGCCTCCAGCCCAACTCATCCGCGAAAGTTAAGCACAGATTTGGCAAGTGGTCAATACCACTTTTCACATCGAGGTGGGGACCCCGGCCCCGGCACGTAGGGGTCAGGTAGTGGGCGGGCCGCCCGGGTTAACTGATTGAGACTCGCCGCTAGGCGAGCAGCAAATCATCTGGAGGTTGTGGGGATGCAACTCATCGGGTTTCTCATCATGGGGGCCATCGTCGGCTGGCTCGCCGGCAAGATCATGAGCGGGCACGGCTACGGGATCATCTGGGACGTCGTGCTCGGCATCGTGGGGTCGTTCCTGGGCGGGTTTATCTTCTCGGTCCTCTTCGGGACCCAACCGACCGGCCTGGTGATCTCGTTCATCGTCGCGCTGCTCGGGGCCGTCGTCCTGGTCGGGATCGTGCACATGATCAAGCGGGAGCCGATCCGCACGGCCTGAGCGCGAGCGGCAGAATCCTGCCGCCATAATCGACGCGGTGGAGGAGCCGGAACGGCAGGCGGCCCTGCAGCCCTACCTGCTGCCTGACGAGCGAATCCTGTGGACCGGCCGGCCCGGTTCGCGCCGTTGGTTCACTGCCGCTGACATCTACATCGTCCCGTTCAGTCTGTTTTGGGGTGGCTTTGCACTCTTCTGGGAGGGCCTCGTGCTGACATCGGGCGCTCCATGGCCTTTTGCCCTGTGGGGCATCCCGTTCATCGTGATCGGTCAGTACCTTATCTGGGGCCGATTTCTCTACAAGCACTGGGACCGAGCGCGAACCACCTACGCCGTCACCAGCCGCCGATTGGTGGTCCTGAAAGGTGGCAGACTTCAGTCGCTCTTCCTCAACCAGCTGCCTGTGGTCAACCAGTCCAGTGGGAGAGACGCATCGGGCACCCTCATCTTCGGATCGGCTCCGTCCGGCTATGCCCTGTGGGCGAACACCGGATTGGGTTGGTTCTACCAGCACGCCGCTCCGCTGACCTTCGATGACATCCCGGACGTGAACATGGTTTATGGCCTGGTGGCAAGCGCGGCCGCGCGGTAATGCACCTCACGACGGTCCTGCTCTTCGCCCTGGCCACCTTCCTGCTGACCGTTTCGCCTGGGCCGGGAGTGCTCTATGTAACCGCCCGGAGCCTGGCCCAGGGAAGGCGCGCGGGGTTTGCCTCCATGTTCGGGATCGAGTTCGGCGAGGTGGTGTGGATCGCCGCCGCGGCGACCGGAGTCGCCGCGCTCCTCTCCGCTTCGGTGACCGCCTTGGATGCGCTGCACTTCGCCGGTGCCGCCTACCTCGTCTACCTCGGCATCCAACGGTGGCGGCAGGCCGGCGCAGTGACGGCGCCGTTGCCCGCGCCGCTCGGAAGGATCTTCCTCCAGGGTTTCGTGACGCAGCTGCTCAACCCAAAGGTCGCGGTGTTCTTCGTCGCGTTCCTGCCCCAGTTCTTGAACACCACACAGGCAATCGCGCCTCAGGTCATGGTGCTGGGCATCGTCTACATCGCGATCGCGATCGCGGTCGATGCGACTTACGTGCTCGCGGCCGCGGCCGTGTCGCGTCGCTTCATGCGAAGCCCCGTCGCGCAGGCCCGCACGGGTCGAGTCGCGGCCGCGACCTATGTCGCGCTTGGACTCACGGCGGCGGCGACCGGCGTCAGGAAGCCGTAGGCGTTGCGTCGGGCGAAGCCGGCCTGCCCAGAGGCGCCCTCGCCGCGGCAACGATGATCGGGATCCCGAGCACAAGTCCAAGGCATGTCAGCGAGATCACGATTCCGTCCGCGAGGGCGACCCATCGCGCCCATGGAGAGCGGCGGGCAACGCCGACGATTGCCACGATCGCGAGCCCGAAGAGGGCCACGAAGACGAGCCAGAAGATGATCCCTGCGACGAAGTTTGGGTCCTCCCTTGCAGAGGCCTGGCTCAGGTTCTGGACCTCGCCCAGAGTTCCAAACAGGCTCAGCAACCCAGTCAACCCTGCGTCCAGTCCGAGGAAGACGAGCAAGAACGTCCGCAGGCCCGGCGACGGCGCCCAGCCGGATGTCGCGGGCGGCGGGATGGAGTAGTAGTAGCTCGGCGGGCCCTGCGGCGGCTGGGGCACCGGAGCCTGGTTCGCCGGCACCCACCTCGCGCCGTCCCACCACCACATCAAGTCGGGTGACCAGCGCGGGGTCGTTCGGTCAGGCGGTTGCTGCATCCGGGCAATGGTGCCAGCTATGGATGCGCCTGGGGCGCCTTCCGGCAGACTGTGCACTGAGTTGCGCACACTGCTCACCGTCACCGGCAAGACACCCTCGATGCGCGTCGAGGACATCGTGCGCTGCTTTGACGAGGCGCATGAGTCGGGTTTCTGGCTCGACATCGAAGCGCCTGAGGAAGCCGACTATGAGCTGCTCGAAAAGACTTTCAAGTTCCATCCCCTGACCATCGAGGACATCCGCCACCAGAACCAGCGGCCGAAGGTCGACGAGTACCCCGAATACAACTTCACGGTCATCTTCGTCGCGGTCTGGGAGAACGACGAGATCGCCCTGCGCGAGCATCACCTATATGTGGGCGCGCACTACCTCATCACTGTCCACCAGGAGCCCTCTACACAGCTCAAGGAGCTCGCGGAGAGGGTTCACAAGAGCCCGGAACTGACTCACGGAAAACCGGCTTTCCTCACCTATCTCGCGATCGACGCCCTCGTCGACGCAACCTTTCCGGTTCTCGAGAATCTCGATGACGAGGTCGACAAGCTCGAGGACGAGATCACCGAGAAGGCGACGCAGGATTCGCTCCAGCGCATCTATCACCTGAAGCACTCGGTCACGGAGCTGCGCAGGTTTCTAGGTGCGCAGCGAGACGTTTTCCAGGCCCTGATCACGCACGGCATCCACCTGCAGCAGGCGGACATGACGCTGTACTACCGCGACGTCTACGACCACATCGTGCGGCAATACGAGACCGCGGACTCGCTGCGCGACTTGCTGACGAGCGCGATGGACGTGTACCTGTCGACCGTCTCCAACCGGCTCAACCAGACCACGAAGGCGCTCACAGTCATCGCCAGCCTGTTCCTGCCCTTGAGCTTCCTGACCGGCTTCTACGGGATGAACTTCGCTTATCTCGTCGGCGTGCTCGAGACACCGACCAATGCGTTCCTGGTCGGGATCGCGACGATGCTGATTGCCACGTTCATCCAGCTCTACCTGTTCCGTCGCCGCGGCTGGCTATGACGTGAGCGACTGCTGCTCGCCGAAGGGTTATCGGTGGGTCTTCAGCGAGCGGTCCGCCCGCGCCGAAGCGCGCAAGTACCGTCGCCGGGGCCTGGATGGGACGTCACGCCGGATCGTGGACTTCTTGAAGGCGCAGGGCGTCGACGGACAGACGGTGCTCGAGGTGGGAGGCGGCATCGGCGCCATCCAGATCGAGCTCTTGAAGGCCGGGGCGGCGCGCGCGGTCAGCGTCGAGCTGACGCCCACGTATGAGGACGTCGCAGCCGGCCTGCTCAGCGACGCGGGGTTGACCGATCGTGTCGAGCGCAGGGTGATGGACTTCGCGCAGGCGTCGAGCCAGGTCGACGGCGCCGACGTCGTGATCATGAACCGCGTCATCTGCTGCTATCCGGACATGCCCCGCCTGGCCGGCGCCGCCGCGGACCACGCGCGGCAGATGCTCGTCATGAGCTATCCCACGGGAGCGTGGTGGATGCGCGTCGCACTGGGCCTCGGCAACTTCGTGCTGTGGCTGCTGCGCCGCGAG
>Ga0209057_1000547_pt1 | contig 33587 bp, 30 predicted proteins | sample GraSoiAngelo_146_FD_185903 | JGI IMG/M metagenome (GOLD analysis project Ga0209057, IMG submission 185903) | Grasslands soil microbial communities from the Angelo Coastal Reserve, California, USA - 14_1009_05_30cm (SPAdes) (version 2) | ecosystem: Environmental > Terrestrial > Soil > Grasslands ... | reverse complement strand
CAAACCAACTGACGACGAGGATCGTGGCGGGAATTCCGAGCGAGGAAGCCAGAAGCGAAAAAACCAGCGGCGAAAAGGGATTCATGCCACTGGAAAACATATGCTGACCCCAGACGCAAAAACCGAAGACACCTACGCCGCAAAGCGCTAGAACCACGAGGCGTTCTTTCCAGACCGGCTTGCGGGAAAACGTGGAAATCAGGTGCGTCGTAAGGCCGAAGCATGGAAGCATGGCGACGTAGACTTCGGCCAGCGCGAAAAACCAGAACAGGCGCTGCCAAAGCACGGGGACGGCGTTGGGGATGACGCCCGACCGTTGATTGGCAACGAAATTCAGTAGGGGAAAAAAGTGTGTGCTCAAGAGGCGGTCCGAGAGCAGGCAAACGCAAGCCGCCAGCAGAATGCTGAAAATTAAGGCGCCGAGAATGGCGTTGATGAACCAGGCCCAGACGGTGAGCGGAAGGCGAGGGAGAGTCATGCCCTGGGCGCGGAGATCGATGGTGGTGACGCTGAAATTGAGTGCGTTGAGGAGCGACGCGGCGCAAAAGATGGCGACGCTGACGATCCAAAGTGTGATGGCGGGTTGAGGAGAAAGGAAGAATGTTGTCGTCAGACCGAAGAGCGAAGCGACCGTGAGCCAGAACGCGAGAAGGTTCAGCGTGGGAAAGGCCATTTCGCGTGCGCCGATTTGCAGCGGAAGAAAGTAGTTTCCGAAGCCGGCCTGCGCCGCCGCAGTGAGCACCAGAAAAACCATCAGCGAACCATGGAGCGTGGTGAGCGCGGCAAAGCGGTCCGGCGCGTTGCCGAGGTTGGAGAGGAACGGGAGATGCAGTCCCGGCCAAGCCAGATGGATGCGCATTAGCAACGACATCGCCATGGCAAGAAAAACGCTGAACAGCGCGAGCCACAGGTAGTTCAGGCCGATGGTCTTGTGATCGCTGCTGAAGACGTAGCGGGACACGAAGCCGTTCTTTAGCGTTTCCGGTTGATTTGCGTTGCTGTCGTCCGTGGACATGCCTGTCTTGGAAGCGGCTGGCGGCCTGCTGCTGAACCCAGCCGCCGAGCGCGGCATAAATAGAATACATCCGCAAGGAAAAGGCAAGGCGCACGACGAGCGGTTCGTTGCAAAGAGCTGAAACCCACAAAAGCCCAGATCCAGAGCAAGATGGGGCCCTGAACGGGGATCTACGTTTCTGTAAATTCTGGTTTAGGGCTTTGCGGCCGATGCCGCCTGGACAGCGGTTGCCTGGGCTCTGCGGAAAGCGTCGAAATCGGCCCAGACATGCTGCACGGTCTTCTCGTCGAAAGCCTTCACGGTAGGATCCCCGCCCTTCGAGGAATAGATTTCCAGCTTCACCTGGCCGCAACCCGGTTTCACGGCGTCCGGCGAATACAAGTAAATGCCTTTGTAGGTGGAATCGTCCATCTTTACCAGGCGGTTCTGTACTGACACCGTTACGGGAACCCTGCCAGGATGGATTGGCTCCACTTCCTTGTCCCCGCAAAACAGCTTCATGGTCTGGAAATCGGTCTTGAACTTGAGCTTTGCAGCTGAATTGAGGCTGAACGAGCGGCCGAACGCCGATCCAAACCCTTCCTTGGCCTTAGGCATTACGTATATTCCGAATACTGCTGGATGCGCGCCGGCTTCCTCTTCCCACTCCTTCGGTTCATCGGAGTTGCCTGTGTTCTCCTCGGCGGCTTGTTGTTTCTTGTTGCGCTTCTTATGCTCGCGCTCGGCCTGCAGGCGCCTCTCCTCCTGCTCCCGGTAATCCAGGGGAGGTGTGGAAAGAGCGATATTGAAATCTCCGGCGGCGAAATAATAGGGGCGTGGATCGTATTTTTCCGCCTGCAACGCCTCCTTGAGCCCTTCGATGGGATAAGACGTCAGAGGCTCGACCGGTAGGAGCGCACCGGGCGGCGGAGTCCCCGTGGCTTTCGCGCGATTCTGCTCGAGCAGGGCAAGTGCCTCCTCAATGCGCACGATACCCGACACGCCTGGCCCGTCTTCTCCGCGCGTGCCGAAAGTTGTCAGCCCGATGACCTGGCCCGCTCCGTTAAAGAGCGGCCCGCCTGAATTTCCCGGGTTAATGTTGATGTCCGACATGATGGTGTGCGGCTCGACCTTGCTAACGATGCCGGTGGTGATGATCTTATCGAGGCTCAGCGGGCTGCCGATGGTGAACACGCGCTCGCCCTCCTGCACCGGGGTTCTGCCCGCCCCGGCCCGATACAGCGGCGCGGGCGAAGCGTTCGGAAGAGCAGCAATGTTCACCGACAGCAACGCGACATCCTTCTGAGGATCGGCGGCAATCAGCTTGGCCGCGATCTTGTGTGTGCGATCAAACTGCACAGCCAAATACTCCGAATTACCCACGACGTGCTGATTGGTCAGGATGAGCCCTTTCGCGTCGACGAAAAATCCTGTGCCGTGCCCCGATTCGCTCCTTACAGTTACGACCGTGTTCTTCAGCCGCTTGAAGTGCTCCGTGAGGTCATTGCTGGCGGCCTTTGCTGCGGACGCGGGAGCAGGAATTTCCTCCACTTTGGCGTTGTCATTGGTGAGGTCAATGTTCTGCTCGCCGCCCGAAAGCGATACCTGAATGTTCCAAGAAAAGCGCTTGCCTCCCAGTTCGGCGGGCTTCTCTGACGAAACCGCGCACCGCCCGGGCGGAAGCTGTGCTTCCGCAGTTCCCTCCAGGCTGGTCTTCACCTCCGTGGCCTTTCCCGCGCATTTGAGCGACACCAGGAAGAAGGGGACCGGCTTCTGACTGAGTTCCTGGTCCACGAGGATGACCCGGAGTCGAACTTTGACCAAATTGGGGTGTGCAAGCGTTGCGAGAGCAGACAAGAGTCCGAACAAAACCACCGATAGGTAGCGTTTCATGACCTGCCTTTCGACGTGAGCGCGATACTTCTATGATTGGGCCGCTCGCGCCGTGGATCAATAGTTGCGGGTCAGCCCTATTCCAATAAGTTAATCTACGGATGGGCAAGGCGGGGGAGGAGGAAGCGGAAGAAGGCTTCGGGGTTGGAGTCAAGGCAGACTTGGGTGTTGGAGGGATTGGGCGCGCTGGAGGGGCCCGGGTCGGCGCGCGTAAAACCTTTGTCATCAACGCGAATATGCATCGGTTGGACCGGGCAAAGGGCGGGATTGACGAGGAAGGCGATGGTCATAGGGTCGAAGAGCGTCGGCGTTTGCTGGCCCCACTGGTGGTAGAGGAGCGTGAGCGCGTCTGTGAGCGGAGTGCCCTGGCTGAAGAGGAATGCGCGCTTAACTTCGTCGAGCTTGAGCTGGGTAGCGTCGAGGGGCATGACGAAGAGCGGCACGCCAGCGGCGAACAGTTTCTGGGCGGAAGGAATGTCATTGAGGATGTTCCACTCAGGCTCCGGAGGTGTGGGAGGGCCGAAGCCGAGATCGCCGTACCCGCGCTTGATGGAGCCGCCCATCAAAATGACGCGCTTGAGCTTGCGGAACGTGGCGGGGTCTTTGTCGATGGCGGCGCCGACGTTCATCAGCGGGCCGATAGCGATCAGCGTGATTTGGCCCGGGTTGCGGCGGATCTGGTCGAGGAGGAAGGCGACGGCGTCGGGATGGGACGGCTTGGCGAAGCGGTTGTTCTCGGCGTAACGACGCTGGGTGAACGTGCCTTTTGGCGGAGTGGGCGTGCCGGCGGCTACGGGAACGTCCTGGCGGCCAGCTTCGGCGAGAAAGCGGTCAAGAACCTTGGCGCGGGTTTCCGTGTCGCCAAAAGTGGTGGTGATGCCGAGGATTTGGAGTTCGGGGCTGCGGAGAGCAAGAGCGACGGCGAAGGCGTCGTCAATGTCGTCGCCGATGTCCGTGTCGATGATGACTTTTTCAGGCGAATTCTTGTCTGGAGCGGCAGGACTCGCGACGGATTGGGCTTTGCTGGCAGGAGCGGAGAGCAGGATCGCAAAACCAAGCGTACAGGCGAGGATCGCATTGAGTCTGAACATGGATAAACGATTGAGTGCGGAAAATTTTGGTGCGGTCGAGAGGACTCGAACCTCCACGCCTTGCGGCGCTAGCACCTCAAGCTAGTGCGTCTGCCAGTTCCGCCACGACCGCGATGAGAACCATCGTAAAGGCAATACTGCAGGGTGTCAAATGAGCGCCTTGGAATTGGGAGAAACGAGCTGGCGGCATAAAGCCGCCTCTAGGAATGCTCGTTACGGTTTTTTCGGCTGCGTTGGAGCCGGTTGTGAAGACGCCGGCGGTGGAGAGGCCGGTTTCGTCCCAGGCTGCGACGTGGATGGCGTCGAGGTCGCGGGAGGCTGAGAAGCAGGCTGGGAATTGGGCTGCGACGTTGCCGGCGTTGTCGCGGGTGTGGTTGCCGGAGTAGTGGCAGGGGCAACTGGGGTTGTTATCGGCGCCGGTTTTGGCGCGGGCTGAGAAACCTTCTCGAGGATCGAGCTGCCTGTGCCGACGGCTTTATCGGTGCGCAAGACCATGGCAAAAGCGCACAGCATGAACATGACGGCGCACCACGTGGTGGCCTTCGATAGAACGTTGGCCGCACCGCGCGGTCCAAAAGCGGTCTGGCTGCCCGCTCCGCCGAAGGCGCCAGCGAGGTCCGCGGCCTTGCCGCTCTGGAGCAACACCACGATGATGAGCACGAGGCAATTCAAGACGAAAAAGCTTGAGAGCAGCCATCCAGCAAAGCGGAAGCCGAGGGCAATTATTCCGAAGCCGACAAGCAGGGCGAACGCCCACTTCATTGCAGTTTTTGTTTCCATACTTCCCTTCCATCAATAAAACCAGAATCACTGACCGTGAGCCAGCGCTACTTGAAATTTACAATCGCAGCAAACGACTTCGGGTCGAGGCTTGCGCCGCCCACGAGCGCGCCGTCCAATTCTTCCTGCGCCATCAATCCCTGAATATTGTCAGGCTTGACGCTGCCGCCATAGAGAATCCGCAGGGCAGAGGCGAGAGGGACAGAGAACGTTTGTCCCGCGCACCGCCGAAGAAGCCGATGCGCTTCGGCGGCAATTTCCGGGGTCGCGGTGCGACCCGTGCCGATGGCCCAAACAGGCTCGTATGCAATGAGAATACGGGAGAACTCGTCCGGGGTCAACGCGCCAGGGCCGCCGTTGAACTGGCGGGTGAGAACTTCTTTGGCGAGGTCGGCGTCGCGTTCTTCCTGGGTTTCTCCCAGGCAGACGATGGGGGTGAGGCCGCTTTCGAGGGCCATCAAGGTTTTCTTGGCGACATTGTCGTCGCTTTCGCGAAAAAGCTGGCGGCGCTCGGAGTGGCCGATGATGACGTAGCGGCAGCCGGCTTCGGCGAGCATGGGAGCCGAAACTTCACCGGTGAAGGCGCCTTCCTTGCTCCAGGAAACGTTCTGGCCGGCGATGGCGACGCTGGACCCTTTCGCGGCTTCGACAGCGGTCGAGATCGCGGTGAAAGGCGGGGCGACGACAATGTCGCAGTGTTTTGCGTTCGAAACGAGCGGGGGGAAGGAGGAGAAAAACGCGCGGGTATCGGCGAGCGTTTTGTACATTTTCCAGTTGCCAGCGATTACCCGGCGTCGCATGTGAGCCTCCGAAGAAAAAAAGGAAAAAGATAACGCAGAGACGCTGAGAACTCCGGGGGTTCGCAGAGAAGACAGGCGGTCATTTGTTGGTGAGGGCTTCGACGCCGGGAAGTTTGCGTCCGCCGAGAAATTCGAGGGAGGCGCCGCCGCCGGTGGAGATGTGCGAGATTTTGCCCGCGACCCCGGACTGATGGACGGCGGCGACGGAATCACCGCCGCCGACAATGGAAGTGGCGCCACTGCCGGTAGCCGCGGCGACGGCTTTAGCTACTTCGAGAGTGCCTTTGGCGAAAGCCGGCATTTCGAAGACACCCATTGGGCCGTTCCAGACGATGGTTTTGGCGCTGGCAATTTTCTGTCGATAGGTGTCGATCGTTTTCGGGCCGATATCGAGACCCATCCAGCCTTCGGGCGTGGCGGAAACGGAAACCGTTTTCGTGGCGGTGTCGGCTTTGAACTCGGCGCCAACGACGTGATCGACGGGAAGAAGCAAAGCGAATTTTTTCTGCTGAGCTTCGGCGCGAAGACGCTTGGCGAGATCCAGCTTGTCATCTTCGACGAGGGATTTGCCGATGGGCTGGCCTTCGGCCTTGAGAAACGTGTAGGCCATTCCACCACCGATGAGCATGGCGTCGGCGATTTTCATGAGATTTTCGACGACTTCGATTTTGTCGCTGACTTTGGCGCCGCCAAGAATGGCGACGAAAGGACGCGCGGGATTCGTTACCGCTTTGCCGAGATAGGCCAGCTCTTTTTCCATGAGCAGGCCGGCGGCGGCTTGCTGGACGAAGCGCGTGATGCCGACAACGGAAGCGTGCGCGCGATGCGCCGAGCCGAAAGCGTCGCAGATAAAAATGCCGTCGCAGAGGGCGGCGAGCTGTTTGGAAAAAGCTTCGTCGTTTTTTTCTTCCTCGGGATGGAAGCGGACATTTTCCAGAACGAGAACTTCACCGTCGCGCAAGGCCTTGCTCTGGCCTTCGGCGCCGGGGCCGACGCAATCCAGCGCAAACGCCACAGGGCCACCGAGAAGCTCTTCCAGCTTTTTCGCGGCTGGCCTCATGGAATATTTCAGATCCGGGCCGCCTTTGGGGCGGCCGAGATGCGAGGCGAGCACGACGCGAGCGCCTTTCTGAATAGCGAGGCGAATTGTAGGCAGCGTTTCGCGGACGCGAGTGTCGTCCGTGACGATGCCGTCTTTGAGCGGAACGTTGAAGTCCACGCGGATGAAGACGCGCTTGCCGCGAAGGTCGAGATCGTTGATGGTGAGCTTGTTCATAGTTTGAGAGAGCGGCGAGTGACTAGTGCCGAGAAAACTGAACCCTCGCCAAGAACCACACAGCCAACCAATTCCCCCTAGAACTTGGAGGCCAGGAGCTTGATGAGGTCGCGGCAACGGCAGGAGTAGCCCCACTCGTTGTCGTACCAAGCCAGAACTTTTACGCAGCGGTCGCCGACAACTTTGGTGTATTCAGCGTCGACAATGGAGGAATTGGAATTCCCCTTGAAGTCGGCGGAGACGAGTTCCTCTTCCGTGTAACCGAGAATGCCTTTCATGGGACCGTTTGCGGCGGCTTTTAGGGCGGCGTTGACGGATTCTTTGGTTGCTGGCTTATCGACGAAAACGGTGAGGTCGACGACGCTGACATTGGGGGTGGGGACGCGCATGGCATAACCGTCGAGTTTGCCCTTCAGTTCAGGAATAACGAGGTGCAGGGCTTTGGCGGCGCCGGTGGAGCTGGGAATCATGTTGATGGCCGCGGCACGCGCGCGGCGGAGATCCTTATGCGGCAAGTCGAGGAGTTTTTGATCGTTGGTGTAGGAGTGGATGGTGGTCATGGTGCCGCTGTGGATGCCGAAGGTTTCCTGGAGAACTTTGGCGACGGGCGCGAGGCAGTTGGTGGTGCAGGAAGCGTTGGAAATGACGTGGTGGGACGCAGGATTGTAGGTCTTGTCGTTGACGCCGAGAACGAACGTGGCGTCGGGACCATCGGCGGGCGCGGAGATGATGACTTTTTTGACGGGCGCGCGGAGATGCTTTTTTGCGTCGGGGCCTTTGGTGAAGAGGCCGGTGGATTCGACGACGATATCCGCTCCGACGGAGGCCCAATTGATTTCGGCGGGATCCTTGGTCTTGAAAACCTTGAAGCTCTTGCCTTCGACGGCGATGGTGTCATCGGTATGGGTGACCTTGTGGGGCAGATTGCCGAGGACGGAGTCGTATTTCAAAAGGTGCGCGAGAGTTTTCGCGTCGGTGACGTCATTGACGGCGACGAACTGGATGTCCTTATCGTCGAGCGCAGTGCGCATAATGTTGCGACCGATGCGGCCGAAGCCGTTGATGCCAACCTTAATGGGCATTCTTCCTCCGATGGAGTGTCCGAAAATAGCGGCTGTGCAGGAGCAAGTGACGGCCGCGGGTGAACAGAAAATGCTAGGGGTTGCGGAGACAAAAGTCAACGCGGGGAAACCACGCGGGGAAACCAAGTCATTTAGAAAGATCTAAGAATTGATTTGAAGTCGAGGGCCCGCACCGTGACCAGACGCTAAGGGTATAGCAATGGCTTCGACACGCATAAACGAAAGGCGAGCCCCGAACGACCCTGAGCAGTTTTCAAAAGTTACTGGATCGTGCAGCTACGCTGCAGAGGCTCGTTCCAGCCGAAGGCACGAAACGAGTCAGTGCGAATGATCTTAGTGCGGACTCCATCGAGGTCCGTAGGAAGGGGAGCGTGCGAACGGCCCTCTTCCAGATAGATCACGACAGCAGCTTCGGAGGGATCCTCAGAACTCACCCCTACGCCGACGCCGAGAACGGCTTCATCGAGCATGAGGCGATCTGCATGTCGCTCTTTGGCTGCTACAGCGCGAGTAAAACTGGCGGGTGAAGTGGCCGCGCGCGGTACGGTCGGGGCAATGGCGCCAGCTGCCGGGGCGGGGCACTTAAGAGTGGGAGTTGCGTTGGCGGGGCCGACAAAGTTGATGCCCAAAGCAGAGGTGACATCAGAAATGCGGTTCCCAACGGTAGAGGTACTGCTGCCGGCGAAGAGAAGGGCGATGGGCTGAACTGTGTCCGCGGTCACGATCAGAGAGCCGGAATCGCCACCCGCGCTGAACGAGCTGCCGTTGATAAGCACCTGATTGGCGTAGGAGACGACGAACTTCTTGCCTTTGCCGCAACCGCGCTGATACTGCACTTTGACGTTCGTGCTGACGGAGGAGATGGCGGCACAGGTGAGGCCTGTTGTGCGTCCACTCTTCGCCACCTGACGGCCAACAGCCGTGCCGTCATCGGGAGCGATCGTGCTGGCGGGATTACCGATTTCCAGGATGGCGCCCGAGGAATCTACTTGGTCAACGACGACTTGCGCGAGGGCCGCGTCCACATTGGCGTTGCCAAGGGGGATGGCTTCGGAAAACGTCGCAACCGTTTGAGCTAGGCTGGCGTTGCAGCCGACATCCACGAGGCCGGGCTGGCTGATGGCATCACCTACGGTGGCTGCGTCCGCATCAGCCAGGACGTGATTGTTGCTGAGGATGTATTGCACGCCGCCCTTGGTTACCAGCGAACCGAGCGTGCCGGAACAGCAAAACCTTCTGCTGGCGTCGTGGATGTTACCACCGGAAGTACCTAGCTGGACGGGTGGAGTTTGTGTGACCTGATTAGCAGTTTGCGCGATGGCCGGCTGCATTCCCAACAAGAACGACAACGCAGCGAGGAATTTCGTCAAAGTGCTGATGCGGTGGAACATGAAGGGCCTCCAGGAATTAGAAGTTCGAAGGTAAACTGAGGGCTAGCACGGCGATTGCGCTTGCTCGCCGGGGAAGTCGAAACATACACCTGACGGCGTGGAAATGCAAAGGTAAGAACGTTTGGCGAAACGCTCTCATCCACGGGGTTAGACTGCCGGCTGAACGAGGTTGATGAGGTTGCCGCAGGTGTCCTCAAAGAGGACGGAGGTGGACACTGACCCACGCCAAAGTGGTGTGCAATTTTGAACAGTCGTGCGTTCCTTGGTGGCTCATACTCCATGCGCCCAGCCTTTGTAAAACTGTGTCAACTCTTATTGGCCATCAGAACGTGGGCAGTCCCTCCTGTCCTGTTTCTAAAATGGGAATCTTCTCTTAATGAAAATTCTACTGTACAACCCAGATAACGGTGTGACCCGCAATTTCATGCCGCATCTTTGGATGTTTCTCCTCCAGGCACTGACTCCGTCCGGCCACGAAGTAGTCCTGATTGACGGCAACGCCCAGCCCATGGATGAAGAAAGCATTGCACGCTACGTGCGTGAACAAAATATCGGACTGGTCGGCATCGGCGCGATGACCAGGATGATCGCCAAGGCCTATCGCATGGCAGACGCAGTGCGCGGCGTGGGAGTAAAGGTCGTAATGGGCGGCCCTCACGTCACGGAAATGGCCGATGAGGCCCTCGGGCGCGACGGCGGCTCGCGCCATGCCGACGCGGTTGCTCTTGGCGAAGCTGATGAGACATGGCCCAAAATCGTCGAAGATGCCGTGCGGGGCACGCTCAAGGATGTCTACGCGCCAGTCGACGACTTTGGCCAAGAGCGCAAACCATCGCTGCAACCCTATCCGGAGATTCCCTGGGATAAAATCAAGCTGGACCAATTCAATTTGCTCCCGGCCACGCTGCATCCGCTGCTCAAGCGCGTGGGCGCTGGCTGGGGAACCTTTCGCATTATTCCCGTGGAGTCCGGGCGGGGCTGCCCCTACGGATGCGAGTTTTGCACCGTCACGGGATTTTTTGGCGACTCCATCCGCTTTCGTACCAATGAAAGCGTGGTGAACGAACTCTTGCTGCTGAAAGCGCGCGCCCGCGAGGAGCGCGGCCAGATTGCCGTGTTTTTCATCGACGACAATTTTGCCATCAACGTAAAGCGCACAAAATCATTGCTGCGAGACATCATTGCCGCTAACGCACAGGTGCATTGGGTCGCCCAGATCAGCGCCAATCTGCTGCGCGACGAGGAGCTCGTTGATCTGATCGCGGCTTCGGGCGGCAAGTGGATCTTCATTGGTATGGAATCCATCGATCCGGCCAACCTTGCGGACGTAAACAAAGGCTTCAACAAGCCAGGCGAGTATGCCGTGGTGCTCGACCGGCTCGCCCGGCGCAACGTTTTTGCTATCACCTCGTTTATCTTTGGCATGGACAATGACACGCCCGGCGTTGCGGAGCGAACTCTGAATCAAATTCGCACTTGGCCTCCGGGGCTGCCTATCTTTGGCTTGATGACCCCACTGCCTGCGACGCCCCTGTACAAAAGGCTGGAAGCCGCCGGGCGGCTGACCCGCCCGAAGCACTGGCAAGAATTTGTTCCCTTTGCGATGGCCCACACGCCGCTGAAGATGAGCATCGACGAGGCTCACAAAGAAGTACGCATTGGGTGGGCCAGCTCTTACAGTCCGGAGGCCATCGAAAAGGCGGTGGATTCCCTGAACCACAAACCCCTGGGTTATCGCATCAACATCCTTATCGCACGCCTCTGCTTCCGGGGAATTTACTTTCCGCAAATGGGCCGCTTCGCCTGGCTGAAAGCGATTCTCGAAAATCGGCGCACAATTTTCAAACTCATAAAGCAAGGGTTCGGTGGAGGACTGCACGCAGCCGTGCCGTCAGGTGCAACACAGACAGTCACAGAGCGTCGGGACTGAGGCCGGCGTTTTTTTTCAACGAAAGATTGTTGTTCGCGAAAAGCTGTTTTGGCCTGGAGCAAGTTTTCCGTTGCAGGAGCAACCATTGAGAACGAAATTAAAAATCTGCACCGAAGCGGATTACTTGCAGGCCCACCTAACGTTTATTGTGAGAGAATCTCGCCACTGGAATCCGGCCTTGCGCAGCCTCAAACAGCGCGTAACTTCGATACTGAAGAAATGGACGGCGCGATCAATTCCGCTGCCTGGGCTTCGCGCAACTAACATGTCGGGGCGATTCTTCAATTGAATTAACCCAGAAGGCAAACTCTTGTTCCGACAAAGCCCCTCTGAAGTGCCTCTCCAAACTGCAGTGACTAACCTGTGTTCATCTCTGTGACCCAGTGTCCGATACCGCGTTTATCGGGAGCTGGCCCGGCGCGTTGAGAAACTGACGCATGGCCAACATTGGGCCGTTATAATGGCCGCTGATGAGCGGCTGGTCACCTGCGTCCGTATTGCGATGGCTGTTTGACCCCGAACATGGCGCCTCCAGCCGCTTGCTTCCGCGGTGGATTTTTCTGCGCGCGCTTGGCTTGATTTACTATTCGGCATTTTTCTCTCTACTGCCGCAAATTCGCGGATTGATCGGGCCACCCGGAATTCTTCCTGCCGGCGAATACCTCGAAGCACTCGCGGAACGCTTTGGACACGCAGCTTACTGGTACGCGCCGACGGTGCTGTGGCTATCGAGCGGTCCGCACATGCTTACTGGAATTTGCTGGGCAGGAATGATCGCTTCGGTACTGCTGGTATTGAATTTGTGGCCGCGGGGCATGCTTGCGATTTGTTTTGTGTGCTTTCTTTCGTTCGTCAGCGCGGCGCAAGATTTCTCGGCTTATCAGTCGGACGGAATGCTTCTGGAAGCGGGTTTCATTTCCCTGTTCCTCGCGCCCGCGGGATTCCGGAAGAAAGCAAGCCATCGCGCGCAAGCTTGTTCCTGCTGGTGTGGGAATGCTTCCGGATTTACTTTGAATCGGGCGTAGCGAAGATCATGGGCGGCGATCCGCAATGGCGCAATTTCACGGCGCTCGACGAATATTACCAGAACGGCCCGCTGCCGACGTGGATCGGCTGGTATATGCAGCATTGGCCGCACTGGTTTCATGCGGCGACAGCCTTGGGAACGCTCGTTCTGGAGCTAGGGCTGGTATGGATGATGTTCCTGCCGCGGCGATTGCGAAACTTGTGTTTTCTCATTGTGACGCCTTGGCAGATCGGGATCATTCTCTCGGCGAACTACACGTTCCTGAATTACCTGGTGCTGACTCTGGGGATTTTGCTGCTGGACGACCAAGTTGTGCTGCCCTTCCTGCCGTGGTTCATGAAAAAGAGTTACCTCGCCACGAAAGAGGCTAAACCTCTTGCCGCACTGGCTCCCGAAGACAAATGGCGAACGAGACTACGGGCACAGTTCTCCGCGTTGAAGATCGCCGCGGCGGCGGTAATGCTCGCTTGGATTTTCTATGCGACGCTTGCCCAGCTGGTATGGATGGTGCGGCCGTGGCGGCTTCCGACGACACCGGTCTCCGCGCTGGAGCCGTTTCGCATCGCGAACCGCTATGGGCTGTTCGCCATGATGACGCGCGGGCGCTATGAAATCGAGTTCCAGGGTTCCGACGACGGACAAACCTGGCTCGTGTATCCCTTCCGTTTCAAGCCGCAAGACCCAAGCAAGGCGCCGAGGATTTACGCGCCGTATCAGCCGCGGTTCGATTGGAATTTGTGGTTTGCGTCGCTGAGTTCGTGGCGGCAGGAGCCAATCGTGGTGCGGACAGAGGAGAGTTTGCTCCGCGGAGATACAGATGTGCTGCTGCTTTTTTCGGGGAATCCGTTCCCGCATGCTCCGCCGCGGCAAATACGCGCGGTGGTCTGGCAGTATTGGTTTACGACGCCAGAGGAAAAGCGAGCGCACGGTACGTGGTGGAGAAGGCAGCAGCTTGGGCTATACGCCCCGACACTGGAACGCCAATCTGATGGAAGAATTGCCGTCTCGGAGTGGCCCCCTGCCATGGAACCGCGGGAATGAATCGCTATTGCTGTGTCTTACTGCGGGAATTGTTTGATCGAGGTGACGTGGTCACCTTGGAAGCGCACGAAGACGGTCTTTGAGGGCGGCTGGCCGTAAATCCAGTCTTCGATGTCGTTGCCGTCGGAATCACGCTCGCGCACTTTGTGGTCGGGCTTGCCGATAGCCGCGATCAGCTCTTCGCGGTCCATGCCTACCACGGGCCTGCGGTCCTGAATGGCTTTCTTCATTTCCGGCGGAAGCGTATCAAACCACTGCACGGCCGCGGAGCGCTCCTTGGAAAAATTGAGAAACGGAGTCAGGAGCTGCTTTAACTCATCCGGCGTCAGGTCGGGAACGGGCTTGTTGAAATCCAGGAAAATCGTACTACCCATGCCCGGCTGCATCCCTGGCGGGCCCTGATCCTGCCTAGAGGCCGGCTGCATGGTGGGATAACCCCCACCCATACCGATTTGGATATGATCGCGCCAGTGCCTCTTGCCGCGGCCACCGCCGTTTACATCAACGATGATCTGATGGTCATGGAATTCCAGCTTGGTGATCTGCACGCTATCGCCGGTATTCACTGCCGGGCCGTGCGAGGCGACGGCGCGGTCCAGCATCTCGGCCTCCAGCGGCTTGCCGACGCTGACATGGACGCCTTCCTTGCCCGCCGGCAGTGGTTTGACGGCTTTGGCAAATTCACCGGAGACATAGCGAATGAGGTTCAGCTTTGAGTTCTCCTGGAGCGTGGCGTTAGGGTTCTTCGCGGGAGGCGCAGCTTTCGACTGCGATTGGCTCTGGGGCTGCGTGCCGTCAGACGATGCGCCCGCGTTCGGGAAAAGAGGGATCTCATCGTCCGCGGGGAAACTGGGAGAAGAGTTCGCGGGCGGACGAAGGCTGTTGACGCGGGGAACGTCCGCATCAGCGAAGAGAAAGAGCGTCAGTGATAAGGCGAGCCAGATCATTGTTACGCACAGCGGACCCTGGACCGAAGAGGGGCCCCGCATACACTATTCTACGATGCCGGGAGGCCCGTGAACAGGTGCCTGCATGGGAAGGGGATGCCTCTTCCTTACCTGTCCTCGTTTGGGGCTGAACTGTACGGCTGTACGGGGGATTCGGACGAATTTCTAGCGAGATACGACTTGGACACCCTGGCGGTCGATGGTCATGGGCAGCACTTCGGCGCCAGCTTCACGAATGGTGTTTTCCACGCGGTCGCGGGCATCTGGTTCAATCAAAAGGACAACGCAGCCGCCGCCGCCGGCTCCGCAGACTTTGCCGGCCAGCGCGCCATTGCGGCGGGCATTGTCGATGACGCGGTCAATGGTCTTCGTCGAGATGGTGGGCAAATTTCGCTTGCGGAAGGACCATTCCTCGCGCATGAGGCGGCCGGCCTCCTGCCAATCGGGTTTTTCCATGGCTATGCGCATTTCCTGGGCCACTTCGGAAATGCGCTCGAGGCTGTTTTGCACCGCACGCTTGCCGCCGATATGCGCCTTGAACACTTCCCAATTGTTGATGCCATGCTGGCGCGGCTTGCCGGTGTAGGCGACGACTACGCGGCGCTCGAGTTCGTCAAGATTGACGCGCAATTCAACGCGGTGTTCGCCGCCCGGGGGAAGTTCGATGGCCGCGGCACCACCGAAGGCGGGAGGGTAATGATCCTGGGTGCCAGTGGGAACATTGATGACGATGGCTTCTGCGTCGCGGCTGATGTGGATCCAGTCGACCTTGCTCTTCCCCGCCCCGGTGAAGCGGTCGAGGGCGGCGCAAATGGCTACGGCCATGGCGCTGGAGCCGCCGATGCCCGCGCCAGCGGGAGCTTCCGAATCGGTAGTGAGGGTGAAGCCGCCCTGCGGATGGAAGAATTTGGCGATTTCCGCGAGGAGCGGGAGGCGGTAGCGCTTGGCTTTTACCAAGGCGGCGAAGGAGGCGAAGCTTTCTTCGCACTTAATGTCGCGGGAAACCAGCTTAATGCGGTTGTCGCCCGGATCTTGCGTTTCAATGACACAGGATGCGTAGAGCGAAATCGCGGCGTTCACGGTGAGGGCGCCCGGGTGAAATAGATAAAGCGGCCAGATGTCGAGCGTTCCCCCGGCGAAGTCGACGCGGGTCGGTGCTTTGGATTCGATAATCATGGGTGCGAGCTAGCTCGATCCAGGAGGATTTCGGTCAAGCCAGTTTGACGGAATGTGCCAGCTATCTCAAGCGATGACAGCGATGAATGTCAACGGAAAGGCAATGATGCTCCGAGGGGAAGAGATTAGCTGCCGCCCGCCGTGGCGGTGCGGTTGCGAGAGATGAGCTGCGGACCGTCCTTCTTTTCCTGGGCGAGGGCCGGATTGGGCTCGAAGCAGCGGCGGCAGCGAGCCTCATAGGCGCCCATGGCGCCGACGACGATCAGCTCCTCGCTTTCGACCAGGCGCTGCGTGTGAACCGCGGGATTGCCGCAGCGGACACAAATCGCGAGCAGCTTGGTGATTTCTTCAGCGATGGCGAGAAGGCGCGGCATGGGTTCGAACGGGCGGCCGCGGTAATCGGTGTCAAGGCCGGCGACGATAACACGCTTGCCGAGATTGGCGAGTTTGGTACAAACGTCGACAACTTCATCGCCAAGGAACTGGGCTTCGTCGATGCCGATGACTTCGGTGCGCGGCGACAATTTTTCCATGATGTCGGCGGCTTTCAAGACGTTGTCCGATGGAATGCCGAGGCCGGAATGGGACACGATTTCGTTGGCGGTGTAGCGGGCGTCGATGGCCGGCTTGAAGATCTGCACGCGCTGGCGCGCGATCTCCGCGCGGCGCAGGCGGCGGATCAGTTCTTCGCTTTTGCCGGAAAACATCGGGCCCACGACGACTTCGATCCAGCCCATATTGCCTTTGACGATGTCCACGGTCGCTCCCTTAAGACCAGTTATCGGTTTTCAATACTCAGTGTTCGGCAAAGAAGTTCGTTCTTTGACGTTATTATCCGATATCGGCCGCAAATTTACCCTAAAGAATTTGATGCGCCAGCGGCTCGCGTGCGATACATCTTGGAATTATAGAATGGCGCAAACGCGGCGACCACGGCAACGCGAAAGGCCTCCTGCCGGCTGATGAAATTGTTCGAGAGCACGCCCCATGCGCCTTGCGCATCACGGATCCCAACAGCGCCGGCAAAGCGGTCGATGGCTACGGCAAGCTCGACGCCATTTTCGAGAACTTCGTGAGCCAAAGCTTCAGGGAGCTCAATGCTGCCGGAGCGCCCGTAATGGCCTCGCGCGCCATCGGAGACGTAAGCCCAGCTTTCCAGAAAGACGCGGCGCTGGCCGTTCAGCAAAACCGAAGGAGGCGGAGCCTCGTCCGTTGACTCGCCTTCCTGCACGACATCGAGCCCGCCTTCCAGGCCAACGAAATATTGCCAGGCAGCCCCACGCTGGAGCGCGATTTCCTGCAAAGCTTCCGAACGCTGGCGAGCGCCGCGCATCAATTCATCGCGGGACGCAGGCGTGTGGCTGACGCCGCTCTCCACTTCCACGCCAACTATTTCGAATTCAGAGTCCTGAGCGAGAGCTGCTGAAAAGGACTGGAGCGCTTCCATGACAGCATTGAGCTTCGGACCGCGCTTGCTGCCGACGGCGATAATGATTTTTTTCATTTGAAAGAATGGCAACGGCTCGATTCTAACGGTAGTTGGATAAATATTTCACTGGAATTTCGCAAACCTGAGGAAAACTCGGGAAGAGATCTCCGGGTGGCGATGCTCGCGAACACATTTGCACAATGCGCTTGAACCTTGGCAATTCTGCAGGGAACCGTGGGTCAACTTACAGAACCTCTAAAGGTAAAAGAATCCCCGGACTAAAGAATTCTCAATCCTCCGCTTCTTGGGTCACGATGTGGACGTCGACGGCAGGAGATTCGCGCAAGAAGCGGTGGACCGCCGAGAGGTATAGGTATTTTCGCCAATCACGCACAGGTGCCCGGCCGAAAATAACCTGAGTAATGTGCTTGGAGCGGACAAAGTCCGCAACTGCGTCCGCAACGCTCTTTGCCTTCAGACGAACGACTTTAGCGCCCAGGCTTTCGGCAAAGCGCAAGTTAGCCGTCAAGGCACTCTGATTGGACTCCTTTGGTCCAAACTCGCGGTCGATGTGGACGACATACAATTCCGCGTCCATGCGCCGCGCCATTCTTGCGCCGCGGGCGATGAGATACTGCCCGGCGGGATTCGAGGAAACGCACACGGCCATGCGTTCTCGGACACCCCAATTCTTGCGGATGTCCTGCGCCTCCATGTAGGATTCGAGGCTACGGTCGACCTGCTCGGCTACCTGGCGCAGGGCCAACTCGCGCAAAGCAATCAAATTCCCCCGGCGAAAGAAGTTCTTCAGCGAACGTTCGACCTTTTCAGTACTGTAAACATCGCCGCGCTTCATACGGTTCTGCAGGGCTTCCGGCGTCAAATCGACCATGACTGTTTCGGAGGCTGTGAGCGGCACCCAATCAGGCACCGTCTCGCGTACGACGATCCCGGTGATGGAGCGGACGACCGGCGCAATACTTTCGATATGCTGAATATTTAGAGTCGAGATCACGTCGATTTTTGCCGCCAGAAGTTCTTGCACATCCTCATATCGTTTGCGGCGCTTGCTTCCAGGAATGTTGGTATGCGCGAGTTCATCTACGAGCACGACTTGAGGATGACGCGCGAGAATCGCATCAACATCCATTTCTTCAAAAATTGTGCCTTTGTACTCGATTTTCCTGCGGGGAACGGATTCCATCTGCTCGGCAAGTTCTTCAACACCTTTGCGTCCGTGGGTTTCGATGAAACCGATGACTACATCCTCGCCACGGCCGCGCCTCCGCAGAGCTTCACTTAACATGCTGAAGGTCTTCCCGACACCAGGCGCATAGCCGAGGAAAAGCTTAAAAACTCCCCGTGTCTTTTCCGGCGGTGAGGCGATTTCCAGCCATTCTTCGGGCTTCTTTGGCAAGGCTATCTCCCCGTCAAGCCTGCGCCTTAAGATAGAATGTACCGATGCAGAGACTCCTGGGAGGGCGCATTGCGGGAGTGGCGGCGTCCCTGGTTGTACTCGCCGGTATCATCGTTTTCTATCGTCATGTCTTACGTGTAAACCAAACGACAGTGGCATTGTCTTTTCTGCTGGCCATTCTAGCAGTTTCCGCAGTGTGGGGAATGGCCGTATCGGTGTTCATGTCCGTCCTGGCGATGCTTTCGTTTAACTATTTCTTCTTGCCGCCAGTAGGAACGTTCACGGTGGTGGACCCTCAGAATTGGGTCGCGCTGTTCGCTTTTCTAATCACGTCGATTACCGGAAGCCAGCTTTCCTCTCGCATTCGCAAAGAGGCGGATGAAGCTCATCAGCGAAGGCGGGAAGTCGAGCGTCTCTACCGTTTCAGCCGCCAATTGTTGGGCGAGGGGAATGTAATCCAACTCATGAACGCCATTCCTGATTACATTGTGGAAAGCTTTGAGGCCGGCGCGGCGGAGCTTTTCTTGCCGCAGAAAGACAAATTTTACCGTTCTGGATTCGGCGCCGCTCACTTGGACGAAGAGAGAATGAAAGCCTCCTATTTGAATGACGAAGTCACAGTCGACACGGAGCATACGGCGTACTTCATTCCTGTGCGGCTGGGAGTGCGTCCCATCGGCAGCTTGGGAATTTCCGGTTTACAACTCTCCCGTCAATCGGTGGAAGCCCTAAGTACTTTGGTGGCCATTGCCATCGAACGCGCCCGTGCTGTCGAGCAACTCGGGCAAACCGAGGCAGAGAGGCAAGGCGAGCGTCTTAAGTCCGCGCTGCTCGATTCCGTCACTCATGATTTTCGCACGCCGCTGACCTCAATGAAGGCAGCAGTAACAAGCCTTTTGAGCTCGCCTAACCCGGATTCGGCGCAATCGCGCGAACTCTTAACGATCATCGACGAAGAGTGCGACCGGTTGAATCATCTCGTCGAAGAAGCCGGCGAAATGGCTAAGCTGGAAGCGGGTGAGGTTTCGCTCGACTTGGCTCCGACTCCGGTCAATGAAATCATCGGAGCTGCGCTATCGCACTGCAAGAGCGCACTCGCTGGACGCAGGGTGGACGTGCGCATCGCCCCCGGCCTTCCACCGGTTCGCGCCGATCTGGAACGCGCGAAAGAAGCGCTTGGGCAATTGATCGACAATGCGAACCTCTATTCACCGAAAGACGCGCCCATCACGATAACAGCGGAGCTTACAGGCGATACCGTGACCACCAGTGTCGCGGACCGAGGTCCCGGAATCGATGATTTAGAGCAGACGATGATCTTTGACAAATTCTATCGTGGAAAAGATCAGCGGTATCTCGTCCGCGGTACGGGCATGGGCCTGCCCATCGCAAAGGCGATCATTGCGGCGCAACAAGGAAGCATGAGCGTGACGAGCCAGTTGGGCCATGGTTCTGTTTTTTCTTTCACCTTGCCTGTGGAGCGGGGCCCGAGGAACGCGCAGTGAACGCAGCCAACATCCTTGTCGTCGACGACGAACCACAGATCCGGCGTGTGCTGCGCTCTACTCTCTCCGCGCGCGGTTACGTAATTACCGAGGCCAAAACGGGTGAAGAGGCTCTCGAGTGGATACGCAAGGGGCCGCCGGACCTGATCCTGCTCGACATGAACATGCCGGGGATCGGAGGCATCGAGGCATGCCGCGAGATTCGGCGGGGTTCCGACGCCCCGATCATTATGCTCACGGTACGGAATGCCGAGCGCGACAAGGTGGCGGCGCTCGATGCCGGGGCGGACGATTATGTCGTCAAGCCTTTTGGAATCGAGGAGTTGCTTGCGCGCATCCGAGCGGCACTGCGGAGAAATACAGCGACTGACTCACTTCCGTCGTTCGTATCGAAAGATCTCACTATCGATTTCGAGAGCCGCGAAGTGAGCGTGCGGGACCGGACCGTACACCTGACGCCCAAAGAATATGACGTCCTCAAACACCTGGTCGCAAACCTGGGAAAGCCTTTGACGCATCGCCGACTCTTGCAGGCGGTGTGGGGCCCGGATTATGGCGAAGAAACGGACAGCTTGCGCGTGGTGATCAATCAATTGCGCAAGAAGGTCGAATCCGACCCCGCCCGGCCAAGATACATCGTCACGGAGCCGTGGGTTGGTTACCGTTTTCAGGCGCCTCGTGAAGGCTCTCCCAAAGCCGCGGGCCGAAAGACTTGACGCTTAGGGGGCTGGATGAACTGCGTCCAGGTCCAAATTGAGTTCAAGAACGCGCACGCGTGGCTCCCCCAGAAAACCGAGTTGCCTTCCTAGCGTATGTTTGCTGACCAGCGAGCGAACGTCGGTTTCGCTCATTCCGCGCGCGCGCGCTACTCGAGAAATCTGGAACTCAGCGGCTGCCAGCGAAATCTCTGGGTCGAGGCCCGAGGCGGAAGCGGTGACTAGATCTATAGGAATTGGGGCGCCATGGTTTTCCGCATGCAGCCTATCTACATCAGCCTTCACGCGCTCGATTAGTTGATGGTTCGTCGGCCCCAGATTTGAGCCGGAGGATTGCGCTGCATCGTAGCCCGTTCCTGCGTACGATGGGCGTGAATGAAAATATCCCGGCGAAGAAAATGGCTGTCCGAGAAGCGCCGACCCAATTACATGACCGTCTTTAACCAGCAAGCTTCCGTTCGCCTTTGAGGGAAACAGAAGCTGTGCCAGGCCGTTGACGGTCAGTGGATAAATGACGCCGAACAGCACGGTCGTAATCAGGGTGAAAAGAATCGCGATTCGCAGGTTGTTCTTCATGTGCAAGTCTCACGCAAAGTGCAAATAAGTGATCAGAAGATCGATCAGTTTTATGCCGACAAATGGCGCAACGACACCACCCAGTCCATACACGAGTAAGTTTCGCCGCAGCAGAGCGGCCGCGCCTGCAGGCCGGTATTTCACGCCGCGAAGCGCCAAAGGAATGAGCGCGATGATGATCACGGCGTTAAAGATGACAGCTGAGAGAATCGCGGATTGAGGCGTAGCCAGGCCCATAATATTTAATGCATTCAGTTGGGGAAAGGCTCCAGCGAACATTGCCGGAATAATGGCGAAATATTTGGCGACGTCATTGGCCACGGAAAAGGTCGTAAGCGCGCCTCGGGTAATCAGCAACTGCTTGCCAATTTCGACGATCTCAATGAGCTTTGTGGGGTTGGAGTCAAGGTCGACCATGTTGCCGGCCTCCTTGGCGGCTTGCGTGCCGGTATTCATGGCCACACCAACATCGGCCTGGGCCAGGGCCGGGGCATCGTTGGTGCCGTCGCCGGTCATGGCTACAAGCTTGCCTTTGGCTTGCTCGCGCTTGATCAGCGCCATCTTGTCTTCGGGACGCGCCTCCGCGAGGAAATCGTCCACGCCAGCCTGCCGAGCGATGGCTGCCGCGGTGAGCGGGTTGTCGCCAGTGATCATCATGGTGCGAATGCCCATCGCCCGCAGATGCTCGAACCGTTCGCGCATTCCCCCTTTGACAATATCCGTCAGCGCGACTACGCCCAGAATACGGGCGTTCTCCGCCACCAGAAGCGGCGTGCCGCCCCCGTTAGAAATATCCGCGACGCACTGTTGAGTTTCTTTCGGGACCTGCTGGCCGCGTTCGGCGACATGTTTCAGGATCGCTTCCGGAGCGCCCTTGCGAATTTGCAGGCCGTCGAGGTCCACGCCAGACATGCGGGTCTGGGCCGAAAAGGGAATGAAGATCGGATTGCGATGGCTAAACTCGCGACCTCGCAGTCCATATTTATCCTTTGCGAGTACCACAATGGAGCGCCCCTCGGGCGTCTCGTCTGCAAGAGATGCAAGTTGCGCCGCATTCGCCAACTCGGACTCAGTCACATTTGGGCAGGGATAGAACATCGTTGCTTCGCGATTGCCCAGCGTGATCGTACCGGTTTTGTCCAGGAGCAACACGTCGACGTCTCCGGATGCTTCCACAGCGCGCCCCGACATGGCTATGACGTTTCTTTGGATCATGCGATCCATGCCTGCGATTCCGATGGCCGACAAAAGGCCGCCGATTGTGGTCGGGATTAGGCACACCAAGAGCGAAACGAGCACAAAAATACTTTGCGGCGCCCCGGAATAGATAGCGAATGGCTGTAGAGTGATTACCGCGAGCAAAAAGATGATGGTTAATCCGGCTAAAAGGATGTTCAGCGCAATCTCATTCGGGGTCTTCTGCCGCGAAGCTCCCTCGACCAACTTAATCATGCGGTCCAAGAATGTTTCACCGGGATTCGATGTGATGCGAACTCTGATCTGGTCAGACAGTACGCGCGTTCCGCCTGTCACCGCCGAGCGGTCGCCACCGGACTCACGAATGACGGGAGCGGACTCCCCGGTAATCGCGGATTCGTCGACCGATGCCACCCCTTCGATCACTTCGCCGTCGCCGGGAATAAATTCTCCGGCGCTTACGACAACAACATCGCCTGATCGCAGCTTCGAGCTTGGCACAACATCCAACGAGCCATCCGCCCGCAAGCGATGTGCCTGCGTTTCGGCTCGTGCCTTCCGCAGCGTATCCGCTTGAGCCTTTCCACGGCCCTCGGCCATGGCCTCCGCAAAGTTCGCGAAAAGCACGGTGAACCACAACCACAACGTAATCTGCAGACCGAAGCCGAATAACCCTGTGTGATGCAAGGCATCCAGTACCAATTGCATGGTCGTCAGTAGGGCGCCCACTTCCACAACGAACATGACCGGATTTTTCACCATGATGCGCGGATGCAGCTTTGCAATCGAACCCACAATCGCGCGAACCACAATCTTCTTGTCGGCGAGGGGCTTGGATTTGACTTGGCCAGATGTACTCATTGTTCCTCAAAAGACCTTTCCTGCGGCCATGAGCAGATGTTCAAGAATTGGCCCAAGGCTTAGAGCAGGAAAGAAAGTCAGCGCTCCAACAATCAAAATGGTGGACACCAGCAGGGTGGCAAACAAAGCGCCGGTCACGGGAAAAGTCCCCGCTGATTCGGGCACCGTTTTCTTCCTCGCAAGGTTTCCCGCAATGGCCATGATCGGAATGATCATGAAGAAGCGGCCGAGCAACTGGGCAACGCCGGTGCTGGTGTTGTACCACATGGTATTGGCGTTGATTCCGGCAAAAGCGGAACCGTTGTTCCCTGCCGATGAAACGTACGCGTAAAGGATTTGCGACAGTCCGTGAGGTCCGGGATTGGAAACGCCCGCCGTTCCGAAAGGTCTAACGACGGCAAATGCGGAAAAGCCTAAAATCGTAAACGTCAAAATGAGAACGGCAAGCATGGCCATTTTGACGTCGTACGATTCGATCTTCTTGCCCAAGTATTCCGGTGTGCGTCCCACCATCAATCCCGCGATGAATACAGCCAGGACGATAAAAACGAAGATCCCGTAAAGGCCCGCGCCTACGCCACCGAAAACCACCTCACCGAGCATTATGTTGATCAGCGGTACCATTCCCCCAAGGGGTGTGTAGGAATCGTGCATGCTGTTGACCGCTCCGCAACTCGCGTCCGTAGTTGCGGCGGCGAAAAGAACGGAGTTCGCGATTCCAAAACGGGTCTCCTTCCCTTCCATGTTGCCGCCGGATTGCAGGGCATGCGCGCGTTGGTCGGTGCCCAAAAGGAGCGGATTGCCTTTGGCTTCTGCCCAGTACGTCGCTGTTACGGCCGCGAGAAACAGGAAAGCCATCGCCGCCCAAACGGCCCACCCATGACGTTCGGAGCCTGTCACGCGGCCAAGCGTATAGGTCAGGCCGGAAGGAATTGCGAAAATCAATACCAATTCGAAAAAGTTCGACAACGGCGTGGGATTTTCAAAAGGATGCGCGCTATTCGCATTGAAAAACCCTCCACCGTTGGTGCCTAATTCCTTAATCACTTCCTGGGACGCGACCGGTCCTTGCGCAATCACTTGCTGCGTGACTCGCTGGGTGCTGCTCTTGCCGTCCGCGTTAGTCACCTGCACCGTTTGAGGTTCGAGCAACTCGACCGTGGCATAGGGTTTGAAGTTCTGGATCACTCCCTGCGAAACGAGAACCATGGAACCAACTAAACAAAACGGTAGCAAAACCCACAATAGGCAACGGGTAGTGTCCACCCAGAAGTTCCCGAGCTTATCGGTTTCCCTGCGGGCGATGCCGCGAATGACCACGATCGCCAGCACCATGCCGACCGCAGCCGAGACGAAGTTGTGGTACGCGAGCCCCGCCATCTGCGTGAAGTAACTCATGGTGGTTTCCGGCACATACGACTGCCAGTTTGTATTTGTAGTGAAAGAAGCCGCCGTGCCGAAGGCAAGACCGGGTTCGACATTTGGAAGTTTCTGCGGGTTGAACGGGAGCCATTTCTGTGTGCGCTCGATCAGGTACAGAAGGGCCATGGAAACGCCGCTAAACAGGAGCATCGCGATTGTGTATTCCGTCCACCGCATTTCCCGATGTTCATCAACGCCGGTCAGCCGATATACGAGCTTTTCGACAGGGCGCAGCAGCGCATCAAGGAAGGTCTTCTCGCGATTGAACACCCGCGTCATGAAGACACCTATGGGCTTGGTGAGGAGCAAAATCACCAGCAGATAAAAGAGAATTTGAAACCAACCATTAGCCGTCATAGTCAAAACTGCTCCGCCTTCAGGAGTGCGTAAAGCAAGTAGCCGATGAGAATCCCGCAGATAATCAGAAGGAACGCCGTGCCCAAGCTCATGATTTTGCGCCCCTTATCCTCTCGCACGCGCGAACGTAACCGACCGCGATGAGGACGAACAACGCGATCGCAGCGATGAATACCATGTCCAACATGATTTCAACTCCTCTAGGGTTGAAGGTGAGAGTCGAATGTCACGATAACTCCCAAGATCAACAGATTTTGTGTTGGGGTCAGGCCAACAACCCCTGGCGCCACCTCACCGCCACGGAAGAAGCCGCCCCCAGGCCCGCGCGAATCGTCAATACGATGCTCCAACCTCACAATCGTGGTGGCCCGGCGATAGGGGATGCGATATTCGAGCGTTGTCGTGTTTGCCTTAACGGTTTGGGAGACGCCGGTCATGCGGCCGTCGCGGTCCCAATAAACCTCCGGGCGCACGGTTGCGCTCCAGTTCTTGGTGAAGACCCGGTGTAGGGGCAACTGCGCGCTCATCCAAAGGGCGCGGGGAGCCCCGAAGGTTGCAACTTTTTCCGTCCCGACATGGTATTCCAATGCGGTGGTAACACGGTCCGTCTTCCACTCGGCAGTGCTGTCCCACAGGAATCGCCAGAATTCAAATCCCGTATCGGATTGATGCGGGCCAAAAAGAACCGTTTCCTTCAAAGTCGTATGACCGGTCACTTTGTACGCGATTTGTGCTCCCGAATTGGGGACGTGATTGGCATTGGCGAGGTGCCAATACCCATTAACGACGAACACCGTTACCGTAAGCCTCTCTAAGAACGGGTAACTCGCGTTCACACCCATCATTAGATACGGCGTAAGGTCGGCTCCCCAAGGCCGCGTGTGGTTGAAGTTGTCTTTCGCGTACAACGAGTCGTAGCCAATCAGACTAGAGAAGATTCCCACTTGTACCGTTAATCCCTTCCCGAGCGGCGCTAAAAAGGAGGCGTCGGTTGGTCCAAGGTGCCGCAGCCACTCAGAACCGGGAAGATTTGGTGCGGTCGCTGAGAACCCGAAGATCCTGGAATCCTGCCCGCCCTGTAAAGTCACTTCCAGACCCCAGCGCGACGACTCGGAGGCGCTTTTCCGGAGGTATGCGGCGCCCATGTTCAGAATAGGTTCGTCAACCTTGTAAGCCGTTCCGCGACTTCGGAAGAGATGATTTGTCGGATGATTGAGATCCAGCAAATAGGCGGCATCGAGGAATCCACCATACCCCCACTGAGGATCCGATGGCTGTGTTGCTGGCGGGCTGCCTGGCGTATCTTGTTCACTCGCGGCGACCAGTTCATCACCCTGGTTTCGCACCGTCGGGCGATTTCCCTGAGCGGTTGAAGGCATTTCTGTGGTTTGGCCAAGTGTCGCTTGCGTCCAAGCGAGATTGCTCATGGTCGCCAGCAACACGACAGCTCCAGCTGTCCGCATTACCGATTCTTGCACCTTCGATCTGTCTTTGATCGATGGCTTCAGTGGTTTCATTAACACAACACGTCTTGACTTTGCTCGCCTCGCCGACAAGCCTAAAGCCCGATGCCCAAGTTGCTTTTCTCGCGCTGATTCCAGAAAAAACTGGACCAATACATACAACATGAAATCCAGCCCAGCGAACGCGATCGTGAGAAAAACCCACATTGGTGCTCTATTGTCGATCTCAAGTCTTCACGCGGTGCTCACTACTGGTCGTGCCCTAGCGGTCTAAGAATGTAGGGCAAGTTGTAAGGAAGTCCTAAGGAAGGGGTGAGGATTTCATCAGTATGAGGGGGAATAGACCGCTTTGCAGGAACGTGAACCGCCGCTTGCGGTCAAAATGCTTTACGACCCTTGCTATCTCTTCAATGGACGGGGGACTGATTGAGCTGTAAGTAATTGATTTTATGGAGCGGCCTATCGGAATCGAACCGACACCTGAACCTTGGCAAGGTTCGAGAAGTGAAATCTAACACGCTGGAACGGCGGCACTTAGCATCTTGGGGCAGGGTCTTAATTGGAAAATGATGGAAAACAAAAGCGCGCAGTTCCCTCTATTGTCAAAATCGGTGCTCTCGAGGCCTAGTTCGGGTATTCTCAGTGAGAGAGCACATCACGTGGAGAGCTTTTCAAACACTCGCTGGCGCCTGTCTAGAAGAGGCGAAAAACAGATGGAGAAACTCGATCGAATCACGACTGATCCTGCTCGGATGAACGGCGAGCCCTGCATCCGGGACCCCCGTCTTGCCGTCTGACGAGTACTTGAAGCACTCGCCATTTATCCTGACCGTGCCGAACTCATGCGCGAATACCCAGAGTTAGAGGATGAAGATATTCGGCAAGCGCTGGCCTTTGCGGCTGCTTTGGTTGACGACAAGGTCTTGCCCCTTCCCCACGCCCGATGAGGCTGCTGCTCAGGGCCTCCCGAGTTTCACAGTCCACCATCCCCCGTGGCGCAAGGGTTTTCTTCAGCAGCCGGATCAGCAGAGCAATTTCCGGTAAAGCGCGATATTTCCAGAACTCCCCAAGCCGCGAGCCGTGCAGCGCCTCTCCAATGCTGCGTGGGTCGTCCAGCTTGGCAACCCGTGCATGAAGGAACTTCAGGATGCGCTTGCTGTGCTGCGCGTCGAGTTTGTCGAGTTCCCGGTCAACCTCGGCTGACAACTCAACGCTGTAGGCCATGACGTTTCACGACGTCATTCAGCGGGATGGTCTGGTCTTCACCGCTACGGATGCGTTCCAGCGCGCCTTCAGCCAGATACATGTCCTCGAGATCCTCCAAGTGTTCGAGGATAGCTTCACGGACATAGTAAGTTTTGGTGCGCCCGGTGCGCCGGGCCAACTCCTCAAGTCGTTTTTCAATGGACTGCGGCAGTCGAATAGCCAGCATAAGTGCCTCGCTATACAGCATACCGTGAAGGTGGATCAAGGTGAGGGCGAACCTGGCGAAGGGCGGCGTGGATTAGTTGGAAGCTTACACACAAGCGCTTATCTGTAAAACAGAACCTTCCCGGAAGGATCGAGTTGTTGCAGGAAATCAAAATCAAGAACATTGCGGGTCAGCACGGAGCAGCCATGCTTTCTAGCTGTGGCGAATAGCAAGGCATCGTTCAACACCCGGCGTCGCTGGTCGCTCTTGTATCCCTGCAGCCGGGCGAGTGTACCGGACAGAATTCCCGCTTCACGCCATATTTCAGAATCAGTTGCGAGTGTGCGATGGCTTGGCCGCCGTTCGATCACCGCAACAACCTGTTCCATGATCCCGCGTGTCTGCGCATGTGCGGGGTCAAGTAGACCGCAGGTTGCCGCTAGTTCCGCTTCTGTTACAGGCGAATGCCACGCCTCGGCCGCCCGGAGCATGGCGTCTCCCCTTCGTGGAAAACGGTTCTGGAGAATGTCGATATAAACCGTAGTGTCGTACAGAAGCTTGGTGGTCCGACTGCCGGCGGACTCGATGAAGTCGAGTTCCGATTCGGGGCGCGGTTTGAGCGGTGTTCGGTGCTTTTCGGGCTTAAGACGTCTAAGGGTGCGCTGAAATTCAGAATTCAAGGTCAGCCTCTCGGTCGATGGTGCCACGGCGAGCGAGCAGCCAGTCAGCGTAGTCGTCAGCGACCGCAATGTTAGCCAACGCCAGCTCGATGAGATCGGTATCAGAAACAACTCCGGTGCGCCTCTTTGCCTGTGCCACCAGGGCCTTAGGCATTCTACCCCGGACCACTTGGTTCCTTTCCCCGCGCAACAAGCCTTGCTCTTCGGCGATGACCATCACCTCACGGAGCTTGCCAGGACCGCTAATGCTGGTGCCTTTCCGCATTCTCGAACTTGCAGACTTAGCAGCACGTTTCATATTGTTCTCCCAGCATTGCCATTCTGTAGCACAAACTAGTCTTCATTGTAGCACACATTTTGGCATTCATTACAGGTGAACCCAGCCGTGACCATCAACCATCGCGAGCCTATACCGATAGAGAACCGTTACAAATTCGACTGAATCACGACTGATCCTGCTCGGATGAAAGGCGAGCCTGCATCCGGGATCTGCCGCTCTGCTCATGGAAAAGCCTCGAAACCTTCAGCAGCGCGATTCGCGAATCCTCGAAGGTATCCACGGCGATTGCGCCGCCTAGCTTCCTCACTTCTTGCACTGGCCTGTTACGTCTTCCCGGACAACTTGATCGCCGCTTGAAGGATGGGCTTCGCCCACGGCGGCACAAGGGATAGCTCAGCTGAACTCACGATCTTGCCCCATTTCATGTGCAGCAGTAGTCTGGGTGACGGAGCTTGCCCTTTTTGTGGATCACCTTCTTCGGTGTTGTCAAAAACCTTGAGCTCGGTAAGGTGGGGCAGGAGTTCAATCAACTTCATCCTGCTCCGGGCGTACCGTTCACGTATCTTTGCCTCAGGGATGTCGTGCCCGCCCATGGCAACCCTGGACCGCACACGAGCGATGTGCAAATCAGCGCTTTCCAGGCCCACATACCAGATTCGCACTTCCATTCCCGCAGAGCTTGCCTTTTCAAGTAAGGAAGCCATCGTATTTCCACCGAGCGTGGTCTCAAAGGCAAAGTCCATACGCTCGTCGATGGCTCTTTCAAGTAATCGGCGGCCTTCCTGCCAAGCCAATGCATTTGCTTCTTCCTGGCCGATTTCGGGGAGTTTCAAGCGGAACTCGCGCGCGGCCGTGTCCGGATTATAGAACGTGGCGCCGGCTTCCTCGAGCATCGCCCCGCCAACGCTGCTCTTCCCTGCGCCGTTCACACCGGCCAGGACATAAATGCGTGGGGTTTGAGCAGGGTCAGGCACGCTTGCGCGCAAAGGTTACAGCGGCCTTGGCCAGCTGCTCTGGAGTCGCGTCAAACGCCGCTTGCATTCCCGCGCGAGCTTCTGGCGTCTGCATTCGCGCAAGAAGCGCGTCGAACTCGCCGCTCAACGCGTTGAGCTTGGCCTCCGTCGCACGAGAAAACTTCTCGTATTCCGCCATCGGAATCACGGCCGCTTTGGGAGTCTCATGTTTGGTGATGAGCACCACGCCGCCCTGCATGACCGTCTCCAGCACGTGCCCCAACTGGTTCTTTGCATCCGTCGCCGTAATCTTGATGGGCGTGAGGGCTTCCCCACGTCGAGCGAGAAAGGCAGGCACCACGTCCTGCCGTGCTCGTCTCATGCGCACGGCACGGCCGACCGTTTGCTTGAGACACGCGAGGCCGATCGGCTTGACGAGCAACTGCAGAGCTCCTAGCTCCGCGGCCTCGACCGCGATCTCGTTACTCTGTTTATCGACCATCACGATGAAGGGCAGTTCTGGAGAAAACGCATGCAGTCTTTCCAGAAAAGCGAAACCACTTGTTTGGGGAACCAGAAGGTCCGTGAGAACGACATCAAAAAGAGCATTTTCAAGACGCCGGAGAGCTTCGTCGCCGCTGTGCGCCTCGGTGACTTCGAATCCAGCGCTAGCAAGCGCACGGCTGTAAGACGCCAAGATCTTCGGCTGATCATCGACCAGAAGTACGCGGTCTCGGGGCATGGTCACTACCTCCGATAGCCATTCTAGCTATTCTAGTCACAATAGTCAAGAGACACGGACTCTGTTCTCGCTCGCAACGGCAAGCCGCAAGAGCGTCTTGGCACTCTCTCCGGGGTGGGAAGTCGAAGATCTAAATCGCGGTATTTCTATCGGATGAGGGAACGGACGGAATTCTTGCGCAACGCAGCCGGTTTGCAATCAGTTCTTGTGCTGATTCCCTTTGGAAACCTTCCGATAGGGATGTTCCAGACTCAAATAAACGAAAATACCCCGTTCTCCAGTGCTTGGCCCTATCCCAATTGGTACGCTGAATCCCGGAACAATCTGCAATCCGTTCCTGAGATTGTAGGCCCAGCGAAAACCAGGATTGAGCAGCAACGTGCTGCTCCATTGAGTTGTGTGGGGCGCAATCACCTCTTCGTTTCGGTAAAACACCGTTTCAAGCAGCAGATTGAAACGCGGGTGCGCCAGCCATACAAGGCTCTGGCCCAGGTTATATCCGAATGTGGGGGCCCTCGCTCCGGAATCGTTGCGAGCGTGAGGAATGACGGTCGCGCCCGCATTCCAGTGCGCGACGAGCTTCTTGGCTATCACCAGGCTGACAGGAAGCTGCGTCTGAACTCCCGTTCCTCCCGCGCCACGACCAAGCCGAGAGTCTCCCGTGGGCAGAAGCACGCTCACCCTGGGAGAAAAAGCCACCTTCGCGTCGCCGCCTCCCAGTGCCTGGTAGCGGTAATTGAGAACAACATCGCCGACTCCTCCGCTGGTCTCCGGGTGCTCACCGGAATGCGCCGAAACAAGCGTGTAACTGAGCTGGTGTCGCGGATTCGCGTCGACAGGCCACTCCTGCGTGAACGTGTAGGCCCAATCCTTGCTGTTCCAGAGCCGCTGAAACGTTTGAATGTGCTGCACTACTCCAAACTCCTGGTTGTAAGCCTCTTCTACCAAGAAGCTGTTGTCCTGAATCGCAGGAGTATCTTCCAATTTTGGCCCTTTTACCTTGTCTGCGTTCACACTGCTTTGCTCCCATCCAATGTTCTGCCGACAATCGAGCTTGCCCCGTTTGCAATCACTACTAGCCGCCGATGTAGCAGTCTGCGCCCAGCCCGCAGAAACCATCACGAATCCTAGGATCGGAAGCGCAGGGCACAGCAAGAAAAATGTTGTCATGGGCGCTCGGCTGGACTTCCGGTTTAGAATAGGCATGTAGTGTTCCTCAATTACATAGACGGCTAACGTTCGCGTTTTTGATCCAAGCCTGCTAATACCGCTGCCTGGCAACGGCGCGACACCAGCTCAAAAGGATCCTTAACTATTTGATTGCCACTCCCGCGAGGTACAGCGTCAGCATTCCCGTGAGGACACCAGCAAAGACCGTAACCGGTATGTGACGCTTCGCCATCTCCCTCCAAATCATCTGCCTGCTAATTTCATAGGCAACCTGGAAGACGGCTCCTGCGCCGATCGCCAGGAACAATACCGATAGCGGCTGGGAGTAAACCAGACCGCCGACCCAAGCACCCACAATGGACGGTCCGCCGCCAATCAAACCCAGCAAGGCAAGCGAGCGAATTGCAGGCTTGTCTTTCGAAATGGGGACGATGATCCCAAGCCCCTCGGTGATGTTCTGAATAATGAAGCCGACCACCAAAAAAGTGCCGAGTGCCGCCGCGCCCACCGCATAGGCTGCGCCAATGGCCAGTCCCTCGCCTAGATTGTGGAGACCGATGCCCACCGCAATCATCGTGGCCAATGTCATTCGCTGTCCGGCTTCGCTTCGCCCAACAATCATCTGTTGGCGGCCAACCACATCCAGCAGCAGAAACGTTCCTATGATCCCAATGCCGACTATTCCCGCGCCCTGGAACGCATCGCCCAGTTTCCCGCCGACTTCCAGCGCTTCCGTAGTCGCGTCAATACCCAAATAGACCAGAAGGCCTACCGTAGCCGACATCAGAAACATCATCGCGCTTGGTCCGAAACTCTTGAGTGTCGGCAGCCAGAACATCCCCAGCGCCACGGGGATTATCCCGACATAGATGCCGATCAGCGTGAAGCTCCAGAGCGTGTCACCCGACGCCGTAGCGGTCGTCGTCGCCACCGGGATCGAGGTCTTCAACGGAATCGAATTGCTGGAGAAGACCGTTATTTCGTACGCCTCGGCTTGCACCCAGGGATACTGGAGAACCAGGACCGCGGCGCCCAGACGCGCAATAGTGTTACCGGGAGAAATCGTGTACGGCCATGTCGCATCGTTGATGTTGATCTGGGCGATGGTGATTTCCTGAGGGCTGGTGTTCCGCAGATGAAGTTCGATACGTCCGGGCCCCAGGATTGTCCGTTCGAACTGCAAGCTCTCGATCGGCGCGGCGGGTGTGACATTTAATCCTGCGCCCTTGGTGAACACGAACAGCGCAATCACGCCAGCCAACAGGAGAAGCGGTACGAGCAGGAGCACGAGACCGCTGAGAAAGGACTTTTTTGACGGAACCGGCGTGGCAGTCGTTGTCATAAGCTATGCCTCCACCTGGAATACACCGGTCCACCCAAGTTCCGCGAACTCGGTCTTGTGCGCGTGGAACATGTACTTGCCGGGATATTTGTACCGAAATTCCAAGATGCCGCGCTGACCCTGCATCAATGAAATTGTGTCCGTGAACTCGCTCGGCGTCAGGCTGGTGCCGGTTGGATAGTAGTGAAAGAAATTCGCGTGGAGGTGAAACGAGTTGATGGGATCGAACTCCAGAACGTTCACCAGATAGATGCGCACCAGCTCGCCCACCTTGAGCCTGATCGGGTTTTTGTCGTGGTCGTAGTGAAATGGAATGCCGTTCACGACGTAAAAGTCGTTCTTCCCGTCGAAATCCACGTCGTACCCGCTCATCACCATAACAAACTCGCGGTCGACCTTCGGTCTACCCTTCTTGGGGTCGATGATGAACGCACCGTAGAGCCCTTTTGAAATGTGTTTGGCCAATGGAGTGGTATGGCAGTGGTAGAGGTGAACGCCAAACGGTTCAGCATCGAACTCATACGTGTATCGCTCTCCCGGTTGAACCACGCCCGAGGCTGCGTCAAACACACCGTCCATATTGCCTGGATGGATGCCGTGGAAATGAACGCTGTGCTCGTGATCGCTGGCGTTGAAGA
>Ga0209057_1000542_pt1 | contig 33867 bp, 31 predicted proteins | sample GraSoiAngelo_146_FD_185903 | JGI IMG/M metagenome (GOLD analysis project Ga0209057, IMG submission 185903) | Grasslands soil microbial communities from the Angelo Coastal Reserve, California, USA - 14_1009_05_30cm (SPAdes) (version 2) | ecosystem: Environmental > Terrestrial > Soil > Grasslands ... | reverse complement strand
GATCCCTCCGAGTGGAGGCTCAAGAAGCTCCCGGACGTGACGGTGAAGCGTTTCCCGGGATCGGGTCACCTGCTCCACGGATTCCGTCCGGAGCAGTTCATCGAGAACATCGAGCCGTTCCTGCGAAAGCTCCGCGAGGGCGGCTGACGCATCTACCGCTGATGCGGCGTTTCGTCATATGAGGCGGCGCTCGCGTCTTTCGCCTGAAGGTAGCTAAACAATTTACTCCGCGTCTCCGAGCGCTTTTTGGTAACGAACCTGCGACAGCCGCGCGCCAGATCTGCCCCTAGCCGCCCGCGAGGGCCGGACGCCCACCAGCCCGGCCCTCGCCCCTCGCTCAGGCGCAGAGGCGGACCGGATCCACCCTCGGCCACCGCTCCGCATCGCGCGGGCTGACAACGTAAATCGCCTCGTCCTGATCGGACAGGCTCACGTAGATCTCGATCGCACCTAAGCGATAGCCCGTCGCGCGCGCATCCGCGGGGAGCGTCACGTTCCGCGCGAGCCTGTCGCGGAAGGGGACGCCATAGACGCCCTCAGGGTCGCGGATGTACAGGCGTCCCGTGAAGTAGGTCGTCGCTGCGCTCCCCGGCGGCCAGACGATGAACAGCATCGTGGCGGACTGCCACCCGCAGTGGCTCGGCCCAGCGATCGTCTCCATCTCCTCGGACGCGACAGCGCGGCCGTCGCGCGTCCAGGTGTAGCCCGGATATGCCGGTGGCTGATCGAACGCGGTCGCGACCGACTGCGCACGGACGTCTAAGAGGTTGGACTGCCAGGCGAGGATCGCGAGGACGGCGACGGTCGCGAGGCCGATCCCTACGATGCAGCCTCCTCGGAGGAAGCGCATCCTCAGCCCGCTCCGCGCTCCCGCGCCTGCTTCGCAAGAGCGTCGGCCAGCTGTGTGATCCGAAGGTCCGCGGCATCCAGGCGCTTCGCGCACTCGGCGTAGAGACGCAGCCCCTCCTCGTAGAGCCGCACGGCTTCATCGAGATCGAGCGCGGGATCCTCGAGCTTGTCGGCGATGGACTCGAGACGCTCGAGCGCCTTGTCGAGAGAGACCTCGGGCTCAGCCATTGCGCTCCAGAGTCTCCACTACTGCGCCGGCGCGCCCATCGCGCATGCGGATCCGGACGCGCTCCCCGGCCTCGAGCGTCGCGACCGACGCACGGATGTGACCGTTCGCCCCTTCGACGATCGCGTAGCCGCGTCCGAGGACCGCGAGTGGCGAGAGCGCGGCAAGACGGCGCTGCGCGGACACGGCGCGCTGGCGTCGCAGCGGCACCGCTCGCGCGATCGCGCGGTCGAGCACGCGTCGCGCGTCGTCGATCCGCTGGCGTCGGACCGCAAGGCGCATCGCGGGAGCACGTCGATCGATCATTCGCCGGGCCGTTTCGAGGCGCCGGCGCCGCTCCTCGATCCGCTCGCGGACGCGTCCCGCCACACGCCGCCACGCGCGGTTCGCGCGCTGCTGCGAAGCGCTGGAGTCGGGCACGACGAGCTCTGCTGCGGCCGAGGGCGTCGGCGCACGCACGTCGGCCGCGAGATCGGCGAGCGTGACGTCGGTCTCGTGGCCGACGCCGGAGCACACCGGACGCGGGAAGCGCGCGAGCGCCCGGACGAGTGCCTCGTCGTTGAACGGAGCGAGATCCTCGGCCGCGCCGCCGCCGCGCGCGAGAATGACCACGTCGAGATCGCGGATCTGCGCGAGCCCATCGAGCGCGGCGATGAGCGATTCGACCGCGCCGACGCCCTGGACTTGCGCGGGCGCGAAGATGAGCTCCATGCGCGCGTCCCGGCGGGCGATGATCTGCTGGATGTCATGCCAGACCGCGCCGATCGGGCTGGTGACGATACCGATCCGCCGCGGCGCCGGCGGCAGCGGGCGCTTTCGCTCGACGGCGAATAGTCCCTCGGCGGTAAGGCGGCGCTTCAGCGCCTCCAGCCGGAGATAGGCGTCGCCCGCACCAGCCGGGCGGAGATCGTCGACCTGCAGCTGGCAGCGCCCGTCCTTTGTGTAGAGCTCGATGTACCCGTGCGCGAGAACTTTGTTGCCGTCGCGCGGCGTGAGCGCGATCTGCGCAGCCTTCATCGCGAAGAGCACGCATTGGAGCTGGCCGACGTTGTCGCGAAGCGTGAAGTAGACGTGACCGACGGGCGAGCTTCTCGCTTGAACCACCTCGCCCTCGATCCAGAGGTCCTTGAACTCGTCGCCCGACTGGATGTGCGCGGCCAGGCGCGTGACGACCTGGCCGACACGCAGGATCCGGCTAGGCGCGCTCGAGGTACTCACCCGTCCGCGTGTCGACCTTGATCTTGTCACCGCGCTCGACGAAGAGCGGCACGTTCACGCGAATTCCCGTCTCGAGCGTCGCGGGCTTCGTCGCACCAGTCGCGGTATCGCCCTTGAGCCCGAGATCGGTGTCGGTGACCGTGAGGACGACCGACGCCGGCATCTCGACGCCGATCGGCGAGCCCTCGTACTCGCTCAGGATCACGGTCATCCCGTCGGTGAGGTAGTTCGTCGCGTCACCGAGCTGATCATCGTCGAGCGCGATCTGATCGTAGGTCGCCGTATCCATGAAGTGGTAGTGCGTTCCGTCCTTGTACATGAACTGCACGTTGCGGTGGTCGAGACGCGCCCGCTGGTAGCGATCGTTCGCCTGGAACGTCTTCTCCACGAGATCGCCCTTGCGCACGTTGCGCAGCTTCATGCGCATCTGCGCGCTGCCGCGTCCGAGCTTGATGTGCTGGAACTCGACGATCTGGTACAGCACGCCGTCGAGCTCGATGGTCATGCCGCGCTTGATCTCCCCGGCGCTTATCACGTTTTCTTTGTCTCCTCGATGAGCCAGCGTAGGGCTAGCTCGTATCCCGCCACGCCTTTACCGATGAACTGCGACTCGGTCACCTCGGTCAGATAGCTCTTCTTCCGGAACTCCTCCCGCGCGGCGATCTCGCTGATGTGAACCTCCACCACCGGGAACGGGGAGTCCGCAACGGCATCGCGCAGCACGATCGAGGTGTGCGCGAGCCCGCCTGGATTGATGATCGCACCTCGCGCGTCGCGGTGCTGCTGTAGGAAGTCGATCAGCGCACCCTCGTGGTTCGACTGGAACGCCACGAGGTCGCACCCGGCCTCGCGCGCGATCTCGCGGCAGCGCGACTCGACCTCCTTCAGAGTCGTCCGCCCGTAGATCTCCGGGTCGCGGGTGCCGAGCAGGTTCAGGTTCGGACCGTTCATGAAGAGGATCTTCATGCCGGTCGCTCGACGATCCGAGCCGCCGCGCGAAGGGCGGCTTCGCTCGCGTCCGTCACCACGCTGAACTGCCCGATGCGGCGCGGCAGGATCCAGCGCAGCTTCCCGCCGCGCGCCTTCTTGTCCTGCAGGACGAAGCTCCAGACGCCTTTCGGAAGCCTCGCGCGCGTAGGCAGAGCCGCGCGGCCCAGGAGATCTTCGAGCTCCGGACGGACGGTCGGGGCGGTGAGCGCGAGCCGCTCGGCAAGAGCGGTCGCGTAGACCATGCCGACCGCGACCGCCTCGCCGTGCGTCACGCGATAGGCCGATGCTGCCTCGTAGGCGTGACCCATGGTGTGGCCGAAGTTCAGAAGCTCGCGCAATCCGGCTTCGCGCGGGTCCTGGCTCACGATTCCGCCCTTGACCTCGGCCGCGAGCGTGAGCGCGGCAAGTATTGCCCCCAGGTCGCCGGCGCGGACACTCTCGAGCGATCGCGCGAGCTGCGCCACCGACTCGCGATCCGCGAGGAACGCGCACTTCGTCACCTCGGCGAGGCCCGAGGACAATTGACGCGGCGGTAGGGTCGCAAGGACAGCGAGGTCGGCGAAGACCGCATCCGGCGAGTGGAACGCGCCCACGAGGTTCTTGCCAGCGGCGATGTCGACCGCCGTCTTCCCACCGATCGACGCGTCGGCCATGCCGAGCAGCGTCGTCGGGACCTGCGCGAGGCGGATGCCACGGAGGTAGGTCGCGGCGACGAAGCCGGCCACATCGCCGACGCTGCCGCCCCCGAGCGCGATGATCCCGCCGTCACGCCCAACGTGGGAGCTCGCGAGCGATGCCCAGAGCTGCGCCGCGATCCGGAGCTGCTTGCCGCGCTCACCGGCGGGCACGCGGAACGTCGCGGCGCTCAGGCCGACCGACGCGAGGGATCGCAGCAGGTCGGGCTCGTAGCGCGCCGCGGTTTGCGCGTCGCCCACGACCGCGACCTGACCGCGCCAGCCGAGGTCGGCAAGATGCGGCCCGACGTGCTCAAGAAGGCCGGCGCGGATCAGCACCCGGCAGGGAGACGCGCGCTCCGGGCTGGCCACATCGATTCGAACGCCTCGAGCGGAGACGAGCCACGCCGCAATCGCGCGCGCGGTCTCGTCGCCGGTCGCGCCATCAACGTCAAATGTCACGTCGGTGTCGGCGTAGGCCTTTCGACGCTCCTGCAGGACTTCACGTGCGCGGTCGCGCGGGGCGACGTTCTGGTACGGCCGTTTCGAGTGCGTCGCAGCGATCCCCGACGCGACCCGATCCAACGAGCCACGCAGCCCGATGATCAGCCCGAGCCTGCGCATGAGCGTGCGGTTCTCCTCGCGGAGAGGCGCGCCACCACCGGTATCCACGACGACCCACGAGGGTGTCGGCGCGAGCCGCATGAGAACGCTCGACTCGACCTCGCGGAAACGGTCCATGCCGTCGCGCTCGATGAGATCTTTGTTCGGCTTTCCGGCGCGTCGTTGGATCTCGCTATCCAGCTCGATGACCGCCGCGCCGAAATGGTGAGCGAGCAGCGGCGCCACGGTGGACTTCCCGATCCCGGGCGGGCCCACAAGGAAGAGATGCATTACCGCGAGTCGATGGGGCGGAGCCGTCGGCGGTAGCGCTCGACCGCCGCGCAGAGATCCTCGACGCTGTCGTTGCCGAACTTCTCGCAGAGCGCGTCGGCCAAAACGAGTGCGAGCATCGCCTCCGCGACGACGCCCGCCGCGGGTATGACGCAGACGTCGCTCCGCTCGACGTGCGCGGGCGACGGCACACCGGTGCGGAGATCCGCCGAGGGGAGGGGCTTCATCAGCGTCGAGATCGGCTTGAACGCGATCTCCAGCACGATGTCCTGACCGTTTGTCACACCGCCCTCAAGCCCTCCGGCGCGGTTCCGGCTGCGGACGAACGCGCCGCCCTCGACCGCGATCGGGTCATGGACCGCGCTCCCTCGCTCGCGCGAGGCGACGAACGCGTCGGCGAACTGCACGCCTTTCGCGCTCTGGATCGACATGAGCGCCTGCGCGATGCGGCCGTCCAGACGGCGGTCCCACTCGGCGAACGAGCCGAGACCCGGGACGACACCGCTCGCGCGCAGCGCGACGACGCCACCGAGCGTGTCCCCGGCGTCGCGCGCGGCGGCGATCGCCGCGACCATCGCCCGGCTGCGCTCCGGATCCGAGCACCGGACCTCGCTCTCCTCGATCGCGTCGCGAGCGAAGCGAGGCTCGCTGGAAACATCACCAATTGACTTCGTCTCGCTCAGCACGTCCGTCCCGACGACGTGCAGGAGCGCCTTCGCGACGGCGCCCGCGGCCACGCGCGCCGCGGTCTCGCGCGCGCTCGCACGCTCGATGACGTCGCGGACGTCTTCGTGCCCGAATTTCAGCGCTCCCGCGAGGTCGGCGTGACCAGGGCGGAGCCGCGTCACCGCATCGGGCGGCTCGGCCACAGGCTCGACGCTCATGACGCGCTCCCAGTTCACCGCGTCGCGGTTGTCGATCTGCAGGGCGATCGGCGCGCCAGTCGTGCGACCCTGGCGGACGCCGCCGGTGATGTGCACAGCGTCGCGCTCGATCTTCTGCCGAGCCCCGCGCCCGTAGCCCAGCTGCCGGCGCCGGAGGTCCGCGTCGATCTCGGCGGGCGACACCGCGAGTCCTGCCGGCACGCCGTCGATGACCGCGAGGACGCCCGGCCCGTGAGACTCGCCGGCGGTGAGGAACCTCATACCGGTCGAGGCAGCGCGGCGCGCATCGCCTCGAGCGGCGCGGGCACGCCGGTCCAAAGCTCGAACGAGCGCGCAGCCTGGTGGAGAAGCATGCTGAGACCGTCCACGACAGTGACATTCTCAGTTGCTTTCGCTCGCTTGACGAGCGGCGTCTCCTCCGCCGTCGGAACGAGATCTATCACCCACATCGGGAGCTGCACGTCCTCGAGGGCTTCTTCGCCGCTGAGTCCGAGCGGCGTCGCGTTCACGACCGCGTCGACGAGCACTCGGCCTCGCGGCCACGGCACGACCCTAGGGTGCCGGCCATCGACGTCGATCGATCGCGCGACCGCCTCGGCGCGAGCCGGATCGCGATTCGCGATATCGACGTCGTTGCCATGCTCCAGTAGGGCGAGGGCGCACGCGCGAGCCGCTCCTCCGGCACCGACGATGAGGATGTCGTCATCGGCAAACGGAAATCCTTCGTGCCACGGGACCCGCCGAGGCTGCACCTCGAGTGCCTTCTCGAATCCGTACTTGTCGGTGTTGTAGCCGATGAGCCGCGCCCCCCGGGAGACGATCGTGTTCACCGCACCGATCCGGCGCGCCTCAGGGTCGACCTCATCGAGCAGACGCAGCACGGATTCCTTGTGCGGGATCGTCACGTTCGCCCCGAGCACGTCGTCGCCGCGTAGTCGGGCGACCGTCGCGGCGAGCTGGTCGTCGGACGTCTCCTTCGCTTCGTAGCGATGCGGCAACCCAAGCTTCGCGAACGCCGCGTTGTGCATCGCCGGCGAGAGCGAGTGCGCGACCGGCCGTCCGATGAGCCAGACCTGCGCCACGGCCTACTTGTTCCCGTATTTGATCCGGTTCGCCTCGTGCTCCTCGAGGGTCCTCGCGAAGGCGTGGTCCCCGGTGCCGTCGTTCTTCGCGACGAAGTAGAAGTACGGGACTCGTGCCGGATTGGCCGCGCCTTCGAGCGCGGCTTGTCCCGGACTGCAGATCGGCGTCGGCGGAAGGCCGGCGACCTTGTACGTGTTGTAGGGCGAATCGATCTCGAGGTCCTGGATCGTGGGCTCGCGCCACTCGCCGACCGCGTACTGGACCGTCGGGTCGGCGTCGAGCTTCATCCCGATCTCGAGCCGGTTCGTATACACACCCGCGATGGTCACGCTCTCCTGCCGGTCGCGCGCCTCTCGCTCGACGATCGAACCGAGCTTCACGATGTCGTAGATCGTGGTCTTGCGATCAACGGCCGCCTGCCGCAAGGTCCGGCCAACGCGCAGCTCGAATTGGTCCAGCAGCGCATCGACGATCTGGGTAGCGGTCGCCGTGGGCTTGAAAAAATAGGTGTCCGGAAAGAGGAAACCCTCGAGCGATGTGTCTGCCGGGAGACCCGCGAGCACCGTGTTCTGCCGCTGCCCGACGACGGCCGTCTTCAGAAACTCCTCGACCGTGATCGTGGGGAACGCCTTGTTCACGGCAGCCGCGGTCTCGCTCAGGCGCCAGCCTTCGATGATCCGCAGGACCGTTTGCTCGCTCGGGGCCTTCTCGAAGACGCGCGCGAGCTCGCGCGGGGTGAACGCCGGGGAGACCATGTACGTGCCGGATTGGAGCGACGTCTCGCGACCGGTGTCATAGAGAACGAACGCGAACGCGAGGGCCGAGCGGATGAAGCCCTGATCCTGGAGGTTCTGGGCGATCTTCCCGGCGGTCTCTCCGCGAGTGATGACGAAGCTGCGCGATTCGGCGTGCGCATCTTTCGCAGTGTCGGGCTCCGCGCCGACGCGATCCGCGACGAGTCCGCGGATGAACTCCTGTTTCAGGAGCGTGTCGTGCTCCTGGACCTGCGCGACGATCGCGTCTTCGGCGACCGGCCGTCCGAAGACGACGCCACCGACGATCAGCCCGACGATGAGCAGAACGAAAATGAACGGACCGGCAGCCGAGCGCTGTCGGGCGGGACGCGGGGCGCGGATTCCCATCAGCGGGCGCGCTGCGCGAGGAAGTCTTCGAGCAGGATCGTCGCCGCGCCCGCATCGATGTCGCTCGCACCGCGGATCTCGGCCTCGGTCGAGGTATGCCGCTCGTCGTAAAGGCGCACCGGAAGGCCGAGTTTCTCGGTCGCCGTAGCGAAGCGGCGGACGCGCTCGGCCTGATGACCCTCCTCGCCGCGGAGCGTCAGCGGCAACCCGATGACGAGCGCATCGATCTGCTCATCGCGCGCGATCCGCTCGAGCTCGGCGAGATCTTTGACCACGCTCCGTCGGACGAGCGTCCGGAGCGGACGGCTGAGACCGTGCGTGTCGTCGCCAACAGCGAGGCCGATGCGGCGGTCCCCGATGTCGAGCGCAAGGTAACGCAAGCCTCAGGGCGCCCCGGCCGTGACGGGCGCCTCAACTTTGATCGTGATCCTCGAATCGAGGACCGGAAGAAGCGGCCACCACGAGGGCCATGTCTCCACGCTCAGCTTCTTGAACCCGCGGGCGGCGGCCACCGGCCCCACATCGTCCGGCGTATGGCCGGTGAGGGCGGCCTTCATCTGCGCGGCATCGACACTGGCGTACTGCTGGGCCTTCGCTACGACGCGCCACTGCACTCCGTTCTCACCGACGTTCGGTCCGAGAACGATGTCGACGGTCGCGCTGTCGTTGTCGAACGTCATTCCGGGGCGTCCGGTCAGCTCGTTGCGCAGGCTGCCGAGGGCGGCGGCTCGCGGCTCGCCGCTGGACACGCGGTACGCGGTCGCGGTTCCCGTCGCGGTGATGACAAAGGTCCCGTCCGCGGGCTCGGTGAAGACCACGTCGCTCGGTGGCGAGATGGCGGTTTGCTTCACCCAAACGCCATACACCCGAGTGTCCTTGGGGGCGGCTGGGTCGCCGTTCCACCTCGCCGTCCGGGCAAGCCCAGCTTCAAGCAGCGGTTTATCGGCCTGCGAGGCGGCCGTGTCGTAATCGAAACGCTGGACGATGGCGATCTTTTTCGTATCGCCGGCGGTCGTCGGCGTGGGATTCGTCACGAGCACCTCGCTATTGGCGGTTCGCGTGATCCGGTCGGCGGGCACGTTGCCTTTTGGACCTGCGTCCACCGCCTTGATGTTGATGCTGACGGTGCCGACTTTCGGGACCGGCAGGATGGTGCTCTTCGGCAGGACCTTCTCCTCCGTCGTCTGAAAACGGATGGGCGGACTGTCGTTGGTCCACACGAGCGTGCCGACCGGAATCAGGATGTCGCTCGTCGTGAGGTTCTTGAAATCTTCGACGCCCGTCGCATTGGTTTCCATAAAGCGAGAGCCGGTCGCGATCCCCTTCACCTGGGCCGTCACCGTATCCGAGAGCGTTACCGCGTCCTTTATCTCGCCCTGCGGGCCCGCGCGGAGGTCGTACTCATACGGCCCCAGCGTTGACGCCGAGGCCGCCACCGTGATCGTCGCGGACGGGGCGACGATCGCGAGGAGGAGACTCGCAGCCAGGAGCAACGTCACGAACACGGCGACCCCGCGGATCGGCGAAAGCCCGCGACGCGAGACCGCCGGCCGGACCATCGTCTTCATCACGGCGCGCCGGGCGTCCGAGAGGTGCTCGGTCGCGTCGAGCTCGTGCCGGTCCAGCGCGGAGATGCTCGCGAATGACTTCATGTGGACGGACGAGGCGAGGGATCGCGCCCGCGCTTCAGGCGAAACGAGCACGATCCGGCGATCCCCGGCGCGACGCCGGAGCGCCTCGAGGAACACCGCGTTGCGCGTCACCGGCGCGCCCGAGGGCACGACCAAGACGATGTCCGGCGACTCGACCGCCGCGATGCTTCTCGCGGCATCGAGGATCGTCGCGTCGGCGCCGAGGTCGATGACCGTACGGCGAGCGGCCGCGATCTCCACGGTCACGAGTACACCTCGGTCGCGAGCGCGGCGGCGCCCGCGGCCACGAGGTCCTCCGCGTTCAGCGGCACGTCCGAAAAGACGCGGCTCGTCACGTTCGGCGTGAGCGGGCCGATACGGGCCGGTCCTCTGCGAGCCTCGCCGACGATCTTCGCGAGCGCGTTCGGAAGCGGGAGGAGCGACTCGGGTACGCCGACGAAGAGCCACCGCTCCGGCGGGGGCGCGTCGTCGGAGCTGAGCGGGAGCGCGACGATCTCGGCCCACACGAGCGCATCGTCCTCCCGCGTCTCTTCGCGCGCGGCGAACGCGTCGCGCCCGAGCCCGAACACCCGCGTCCCCACGACGCGACGCTCGCGCACGATCGCGAGCGCGGTCACATCCGCGCCGACGCGGACGATGCCGGCGTCGGCGATGCCGGACGCGGCGACGAGGCGAGCCAGCGCGTAGATCCCCGGCACGGCCGTGGGACGGCGGCGCACAGCGACCGTTGCGAGCGCCGCGCCCGAAAGCACGAGTGGCGCGACCGCGACGTCGGTGTGTACCTCGAGGGCCCGCCCGTGATAGCCCTCGACGGAATCCAGCTCTCGCCCGTCCAATACCAACCCGGCGACATCATCGGTCAGGCGCGCCGTCGCGACTCCACGCAGAGCCGGATCGTCCGCGACCGCGGTCTGGGCGACGCGCGCCGCTTCCTCGCGCGCTTCGCGCACCGCGCGATCGGCCTCGGCGCGGACGATCGGCGTTCCCGACTCCTCGCGGTCGAACGGCGTTTTCACGTGATACGTGCGGACGTCGTCGCCGTCGATCGCGATCACGGTGCGCTCGGCCGGCACGCCCCGTTCCGCAGCGCTGAGCGCCGACGCGACGGCGGCGGTCACGACTCGCGGCTCGACGACGAGGCCGCCAACGACCGCATCCGGGGCGAGGGCCGCCTCGCCCCGTCCGATCACCCGGAGCCTTCCGCCCTCGGCCCGCGCGACCACGGCGCGCGCCATCCCCGCCGCGAGCTCGATGCCCGCGACCCGGACGCCACCAGCCGCATCGCGTGTCCGATCCCTAGCCACGCCCGTCTAAACGCTCCCGGACCACCGTCCGTGCCGCGGTGACCGCATCGCCGAGCTGCGCCGGGGATCCCCCGCCCGCCGAAGCGCTCTCCGGACGCCCGCCGCCCTTCGCTCCGAAGACGCCCTGCACGGCCTTGATGACCGAGTCCGCGCTCACTTTCGGGAGGACGTCCTTGGTGACCGCCACGAACAGCGCGGCCTTGCCGTCGCGCGACCCGCCGAGGATGACGACACCCGTGCCGATGCCGTCGCGCACGCGATCGGCGAGGGCCTGGAGCTGCTTCAGATCGGCCTCGCCGACGTTCGCCGCGACGACCTTCGTCGCGCCGAGCACCTCGGCGTTCGCCAGGAGTGACGACGCGGCCGAGTCCGCACCGCTTCGCTGCAGGGCAGCGCGCTCCTTGTCGAGCCGCTCACGCGACTCGACGAGCTGCGCCACGGCCTCCGGCAGCCGAGAAGGCGGCACGCGGAGCGCGGCGGCGGCTCTCGCAGATCGGTCGCGCATCTCGCGCACCTCACGCAGCGCGCCGACTCCGGTCACGGCCTCGAGGCGACGGACGCCGGCGCCGATCGACTCCTCCTTGGTTATGAGGAACAGGCCGATGTCGCCGGTGCAGTGGCAGTGCGTTCCGCCGCAGAGCTCGCGCGATGGACCCGCCTCGACGACGCGCACGACGTCGCCGTACGTTTCGCCGAAGAGCGCCATCGCTCCTGTCGCGAGCGCCTCCTGCAGCGGCATCGTCCGCGCATGCACGTCCGCGTTCGCCAGGATCGCGCGGTTCACTTCGTCCTCGACGCGACGGAGCTCGTCCGGCGTCAGCGCCCGTCCGAACGTGAAGTCGAATCTGAGATTGGGCGCGTGCACGAGCGAGCCGGCCTGGTGGACGTCTTCGCCGAGGATGTTCCGCAGCGTCGCGTGCAAGAGATGCGTCGCGGTGTGGTTGCGCATCGTGTCGCGACGCGCCTCCTCGTCGACCGCGGCGTGCGCGCGCGACCGAACGCGCAGGACACCATCGACCACCTTCGCGCTCATCACAATGACGCCGGGCGCGGCGGTCTGCGTGTCGGCGACCATCGCGCGGCCCTCATCCGTTGTGATCGTGCCGCGATCGCCGACCTGGCCGCCGCCTTCCGGATAGAAAGGAGTGCGGTCCAGCACAATTTCGACGTCGGTGCCTTCGTGCGCTGCCTCGACGCGCGATCCGCCGAGAACGAGCGAGACGATCGTCCCGTCGGTTTGGAGCTCGTCGTAACCGGTGAACTCGCTCCGCAGCTTCTCGTTCTCGCGGAGACCCGCGTAGAACTGGCCGAAGCGCATCGCATCCTGTGTGAACTTCGCGGTCGCGCGGCTCCGGCTGCGCTGTCCCTCGAGTAACTCTCGGAAGCCACGCTCGTCGACCGACAGGCCGGCCGCGGTCGCGATCTCTTTGGTCATCTCCAGCGGAAAGCCGTACGTGTCGGAGAGACGGAACGCCGTATCAGCGTCGATCCAGCGCTGCCTCTGCGCCGTCGCGCGAGCGATGGCCTCGTTGATCATCGTGAGACCCTGCGCAAGCGTGCGTTCGAACTTCTCCTCCTCCTCGAGGATGACCTGTGTGATGCGATCCCGCGCCGAGGTGAGCTCGTGGTAATGCCGTTGCATCGTCTTCACGACCTCGCCGCCGAGCTGCGAGAGCGAGCCCGTCTTGAGCCCTAGGCGGCGCCCGTGCATGGCAGCGCGCCGGACCAGGCGCCGCAGCACATAGCCGCGGAACTCGTTCGACGGCGAGATCCCGTCGGCGATGAGGAAGCACGCCGCGCGCGAGTGTTCCGCAACGATCCTGATGGACACGTCGCTCGCGCGATCGTCGCCGTACTTTTTTCCGGAGAGCGACTCGATCTTCTTGACGAGGGGCTGGAAGAGATCCGTGCGGTACGTGTCGCCGGAAACGCCCTGTAGGACCTGAGCGATTCGCTCCAGGCCCGCGCCGGTGTCGATGTTCTTTTTCGGGAGGGGCACGAGCGTACCGTCGGCCTTGCGGTCGTACTGCTGAAAGACGAAGTTCCAGATCTCGAGCCATCGCCCGCAGTCGTCGGCCGGACTGCAGTCGTGCTCGGGGACGCCCGGCTGCGGGCCGTTGTCGATGAAGACCTCGCTGTCCGGTCCGCAAAGACCGGTCGGGCCAGGCGCCCAGAAGTTGTTCGCATCGCCGAGGCGGAAGACCTTCTCGGGCGGAAGCAGCTTCAGGGTCTTCGTCCAGATGTCGTAGGCCTCGTCGTCGCTCGTGTGGACGGTCGCGACGAGCTTCGAGCCGTCGAACCCGAACACCTTCGTGAGTAGCTCCCAGCCCCACTCGATCGCTTCTTTCTTGCCGTAATCGCCGATCGAGAAGTTGCCGAGCATCTCGAAGAAGGTCTGGTGGTAGGCGTCCTTCCCGACCTCGTCGATGTCCGTCGCCCGGAAGACCTTCTGCACCGCGACGATCCGCTTGGCGGGGGGCTGCTTCTTGCCGAGGAAGTACGGCACGAGCGGCTGCATGCCGGCGCTCGTGAAGAGGACGGACGGATCGTCCTTCAGGATGAGCGGCCAGCTGGGCATGCGGGTGTGACCCTTCTCCTCGAAGAAGGAGATGAATCGCTCGCGAATGGTCGCGCTGTCCAGTTTGCCCTCCTCCTTTCTCATGGCAGGGGAGGTATCCCCTGCACCCCTCTCCGTCGGCGGCTTTAGCCGCCTCCTAAACGAAAACGCGGGGGCCACCTCGGCTCCCCGCGTTCCCCGCTTTGAAAAGAATACTCGTCAGTCTTGCTTGGTGGAGCCTCCGGGCGTGCTTCGCGACCCCGTCGATGCTCGTCCTGCCGAGCTGGAGTCCCACTGCTTCTTGGCCTCGTCGATGAGCTCGCGGCCCTTCACCGACGCGTCGTCAGCGAGCTTCTGAGCGATCTTTTGGAGCTCCTCCGCGCGTCGCCGGAGGTCCTCGGTCTGAGCACGGAGCTCTTCACGGGTGATGTCGCCGCTCTTCGGCGCGTACAGGAGCATGACGACGGCACCCGCCAACGCTCCGATGATGAAACCCATAGCTGCTCTCCCCTGTCTTTTCGAGCTAAGACGTTACCCCTTCGCGGGGCCTTCCGCGATGGCCACGGTTGCAGCCGCGATGCCCGCCGCCACGACCGCCAACACCAGCTGGGTGTCACCCAGCACCCCGAGCGAGACGCCGGACAGCTCACCGAGTGCTTGAGCGGCAAGGGCCAGCGCACCGGCGAGCAGCCACGCCCGGCCGAGCGAGCGCGGCCGGCCGAACGCGGCGCGGACCCCCGCCGGGACTCCAAGGGCGACGAGGCCCAGAACGACGACCGCTGGCGGCACGCTGAGCTAAGAGCGAGACGGCGCCGCGAAGATCGTGAGCCCTCGGGCGATCACGAGACAGATGATGCCTGCGATCGCCTCCAGGGCCGAGTAAGCGACACCGGCAGAAGCGGGAGCCCGCCGTTCGTGTGGTTAGCGAGACGGGGACGGCCGCGGGGACGCGGCTGGCGACGGACCGTCGATTAGTCCATGCGAGGTCATAACGCAGACCAGGGACGGCACGATGTCGCAGTCGGCGAGCCCGCGTGCGGACGTCCCGCTCTTCTCGACCTCCCAGATCTCGATAACCTGTTTCGGATGCAGTCCCTCGTCGCTGCTCGGCGCGACCCACCGCGCGACGAGGGACGCGTTGCGAAGCGCAGAGATCAGGGCGCGGTCGTGCGTGATGCGCCGGATGTCGTCGATCAGATCCGCCGTGACGACGACGTAATCGACGGAGCGCCACCCGTCGGTTAGGACCGCGCGGCGCGCGTCCGCGTCGTACGCGAGACGCCATTCCGTGTGGAAGTCCGCGAAGCTCGTCGCGCCGTCGGGCTCATGCAGATCCGCCCACATGTCATCACGGCCGACGATGACCGCGCCGGGCGGTACCGATCTCTCGATCCAAGCCACCGCCTCGCGGCCTGCAGCGCCCGGGCGGTCTAGATAGAGGTTGGCAAGGCCGCTCGCACTCCAGCACAGGACGAGCGCGACGCCACACGCGAGCGCTGGGCGGGCGGCGACCACCGGTAGCCTGACGCCGCTGATGAGGTCCAGGGCGCCCAGACCGAAGTTCAGTGCGAGGAACGGGATCGCTAGGGGCACGTGGAATTCGAGTACCAGCCCGCCGCGAATCAGAAAACCGAATGAGACGATCGCAAGCAGGCCGACCGCGCCACGCACGGGGTCGGTGCGCCAGCGAAGCGCGCTCGCGATCGCGGACGCGAAGCCGAGGAGTACGAGCGCCGCATCGCGGTGCAGCCAGTCGAGGACCGCGCCGTGCACCGCGCTAAAGGGATCCACCAGGTTGCCCCCCGGACGACCCAGTTGCCAGAGGATGCTGTCCATGAGCGAGCTGCCCGCGTAGGCGCGCGGATCATTTGAGGTCAGCGCTGCTCCGGTGGCCGTCGGCCAGAACTGGCCCTGTGCGAGCGCGTACAGGGGGTATACGGAAATGAGAGCGAGCGCCGGTGCTGCGAGCGCGAGGGCTTGCGTTCGACGCTTGCCGCGTGGCGCGCGGACCGCGGCGAGCAGCGCGTACGCGGGTATGAGGACTAGTGCCGGCTCCTTGCTCAGGATCGCGACACCGAGTGCGGCGCCCGCGAGCGCCATCATGCGGGGACCGCGCGCCGCAGCCAACAGAGCGAGCGCGACGACAAGCCAGAACGCCATGATGTTGTCGAGGATCGCCTCGCGCCCGTAAAAGACGGCGAGCGGCGAGGCGGCAAAGGCGAGTGCGCCGAGAGTCGCCGCCGCGGTGCGCATGCCGAGCCGGCGTGCCGCCAAAAACAGAAAGACGACTGCGGCGACGTGGAGCACGAGCATGAGTACGCGTGCCGTCGCGGTCACAGAGCCGAACGCGCGCGGCCCGACGAGTCCGAGCCAAGCTGCTATCTGCAGCCAGCCGCCTGGGACATGGTCGTACGTGTACGTGTAGGGCGAGAGCCGACCCTCTCTGAGGACCGCCCAAGCCTGCTGGACATACGTGCCCTCGTCGTCGGCGAGAGATGAGGCTGGATAATCGAACATGTTGATGCCGTGCGCGGCTATTGCGACGGCGCTGAGCGTGACGATGATCAAGATCTCGCGGCGCACGCCCTATCGCTCGCATGCCGCATGCCTAGCGAGCGACCGTCTCCTCGCGGGCTAGACCGCTTGACGCATTACGACGCCGCCCCCGATGACCTCGTCCCCGTCATAGAAGACGGCGGCCTGACCCGGCGCCACGAGGGCCGGGGCATCGAGCTCGAGCGTCGCGTGGTCTCGGTCCACGTCGACGTGTGCGGCAAGTGCGATGCCGCGGTAACGCAGAACTACGTTCGTCGCGAAGCGGGATGAGGGCGGGTCACCGGAGACGAACCGCACGTCGCTGAGTTGGTACGTCGTTCGCGCTATTTCGGCACGCGTACCCACGACCGCCGCGCGCCTGTCGGTATCGAGGTGCAGCACGTACAGGCGCTCGCCGGTCGCGACACCCACGCCCGTCCGCTGGCCGACCGTAAGGGCTCCGATGCCTGCGTGGGTCCCCACCACGGTGCCGTCCGTCCGCTCGACCGGGCCGGGAACGAACGCGCCAGGCGCACGCTCGCGCACGAGCTCGCGGTAGTCACCGGGAGCGAAGCAGATATCCATGCTCTCGGCCTTGGTGGCCGTCGCGAGGGCGAAGCGGGCCGCGATCGCGCGAGTCTCGGCCTTGTCCCGAAGCTCGCCGATCGGGAACTCGAGCCGCGTTAGCTCGCGCTGGCCGAGCATGTAGAGCGCGTAGGACTGGTCCTTCGACGCATCGCGCGCGCGCAGCAGATGCCGACGGCCATCGGAACCGGTCGTCGCACGCACGTAGTGCCCCGTCGCCAGGCGATCCCCACCGAACTTCCGCACGACGTCGTGCAGCAGCGCGTCGAACTTCACGTGCTGGTTGCACGAGACGCACGGATTTGGTGTTTCGCCGCTCGCATACGCGTCGACGAAATGGTCGACGACGCGCTGACCGAACACGTCGGCGTAATCGAGCGCATAGAAGGGAATGCCGAGCACCGCCGCGGCGCGACGGGCATCCTCCCCCGCCTCATCGGTCCCGCAGCAGCGCGGCGCATCCGCGTGGCCGCCCGACGGCACGAGGCGCATCCACACACCCACGACGTCCTCGCCGCGGTCCGCGAGGATCGCCGCGGCCACCGACGAGTCCACGCCGCCGCTCATGGCCACGAAGACTCGGCTCATGCGATCGCCTTCACGTGCGCGTCGACGATCGCGGCACGCAGCGCGCCGATCGCCGCGAGCACGCACCGCTCGTGCTCCTCGTCGACGGGCCCGATCTGTGCGGTGAGGTCGGAGGCGCTGATCCCGAGCGCCTCGCTGCGAGCGCGGCCGCGGGCAAGCCGCGCGAGCGCCGACGACGCCTTGGTCGACACCTCGCAGCCCACCGCGTTGACGCGCGCCTCCATGACGACGCCGCCCTCCAGATCCACTTCGATCTTCACACGGTCGCCATCGCGCGGATTGGTGTCGCTGCCGAAGCCGCGAGTCAAACCGCCACCGCGGCGGAATCGCGCAGTCGGGCCACGACCCGGGCGAGCGCGTCGATGAACCGGTCGACCTGGGCCTCAGTGGTCGATCGGCCGACGGTGACGCGCAGCGATCCTTTCGCGAGCTCGCGATCGAGTCCGAGAGCGAGCAGCACCTGCGAGGGCTCCGTCTCGCCGGAGGTGCACGCGGAGCCACTCGAGACGGCGAAGCCCTCGAGGTCGAGCGCGACGATCAGCGACTCGCCATCGGTGCCCGGAATGCAGAACGACGCGTTGTTCGGGAGCCGCTCGGTCCGATGACCGGTGAGGACCGTGTCAGGAACGCGAGCCTCGACGCCGGCGATGACCCTGTCACGGAGAATCGACTGGCGCGGCGATTCCGTTGCGCGACGCTCACGCGCGATGCGCATCGCAACGCCCAGGCCGACGATCCCCGCGACGTTTTCGGTCCCGGTGCGCCGGCCTTTTTCCTGGCCGCCGCCGGTCTGCATCGTCGCGATCCGCGTCCCGCGCCGGACGTACAGCGCGCCGACGCCCTTCGGCCCGTAGAACTTGTGCGCGTTGATCGAAAGAAGATCGACCGGGGTCTCGCGCACGTCGATGTCGAGCGCGCCCACGGTCTGCACGGCGTCGCTGTGGAAGGTCACGCCCCGGTCGCGGCAGAGCGCGCCGATCTCGGCGATGGGCTCGATCGTGCCGATCTCGTTATTCGCATGCATGACCGACACAAGCGAGGTGCGGTCATCGATCGCGTCGCGGATCGCATCGGGGTGGACGACCCCGTAGCGATCTACGCCGACGACATCGACGCGCACGTGCGCGTGGAGCTCGAGGTCGCGCGCGGTGTCGATCACCGCGTGATGCTCGATGGCGGTCGTGATGAGCCCGTCACGCCCGTCCTTGACCTTCAGCACGCCCCGTAGCGCGAGGTTGTCCGCCTCGGTCCCGCCGCTCGTGAACACGATTTCGCTCGGGTCGGCGTTGATCGCGGCGGCGACCTCGTCGCGAGCGCGGTCGACGGCGGCGCGAGCGGCCCGACCCTCGGCGTAGATGCTCGAGGGGTTGCCGTGCGTCTCGCGGAGCACGCGGGTCATCGCCTCGGCGACCTCGGGGTCGACAGGCGTCGTCGCGGCGTGGTCCAGATACACGCGGTCCATCGCTCAAATTCTAGGCCGCGGCCCGGACGGGAGGCCACGAGTGCCCGCCATCCAAAGGCTCACGGAGGTGTGATACGCTCTGATACCGTATTGGCGGTATATACCGTCATTGCCAGTGCCCTAGCCAGGAGGCGACATGGACGTGATGAAGATTCGCAGACAAGGCAACAGCCTTTCGGTCACCCTTGACCAGGAGACCTTGGGGGCGGCCCACCTGAGTGAAGGCGACCTAGTGACCGCGAGCGTTCGGAATGGCGCGGTCGTCCTCACCCCGGTCGAGATCCGTCCGCGCGTTCTTGATGTTGGCCGCAAAGTCATTAGCCGGAACCGGCGAGTCCTGGAGCGTCTCGCGAGGGACGAAAACCGGCAGGCGCCCGCTGTCCGACGCTAACGACGAATCCGGGTATGTCTACGTCGAGCTAGCCGAGGCCCTTGCTCTCTTCGCGGAGATCAAGGGCCTTTCGTTTGAAAACGCAGAGCGCGAGCTCCGGGATGAAGGCCTGCTCGAGTCAGCACTCGCGAGGCCCCGCACGTCGCCCATTATGAGCAGGCGGATCTCGCGTCTCAGGCCGCCGTACTCCTCTGGGGGATCGCAGAAAACCAACCGTTCGTGGACGGGCACAAGCGTATCGCGCTGGTCGTCGCGCTGACCTTCCTTGAGCTCAACGGGTATGTCACGGATCTGAGTGAGGACGAGCTATTCGAGTTAATGCTCGACATATCCAGCGGGCTTGCGCCAACGGAGGTCGCCAGCCGACTCCGACCGCGGCTTACCCAGATCAACGCGGGTCCTTAGTCGTGCTTCTCCGGCTTCGCGACCACGCGCAGCCCGAGCTCCTCGAGCAGCTTCGGGTCGGCTGCGGCGGGAGCGTCGAGGAGCGGGTCGTAGCCCGTCTGCGTTTTCGGGAACGCGATCGTCTCGCGCGCGTTTGAGAGACCGGCGAGAATCATCACGGTCCGGTCCATCCCGGTGGCGATCCCGCCTTCCGGGGGCGCTCCGTATTCAAGAGCGTCGAGCAGCGCGCCGAATCTCACGGCGGCCTCGTGCTTCGGCACACCCAGGATCTCGAGCGCTCGCTCCTGGAGAGCGCGGTTGTGGATGCGAATGCTTCCGCCGCCGAGCTCGTTACCGTCGATCACCAGGTCGTACTGCGAGCTGCGCGCCTCACCCGGATCGGTCTCCATCAGATTCGCGTCCTCGGCGGTGAGTGGACCCGCGAACGGGTTATGCGAGAACGTCCATCCGCCCTCTGGTGTCCGCTCGAACATGGGGAATCGGTAGACCCACATCGCGTGGTGGGCAGATTCGTCGGCGAGGCCGAGTGTCGCGCCGAGGTGCGAGCGCAGCGTGCCGATCGACATGCTTGCGGTGTGATAGTCCGCGGCCACGGCAAGCACGAGGTCGCCATCCTTCGCGACGCTCGTGCGCCGGAGCTCCGCGAGCTCGTTCGCCGACAGGAACTTCGCCACGGGCGACCGGATCTCGGATCCAGCGATGGCGAACGAGACGAGGCCCTTCGCACCTTTCGTTTTCGCGACCACCGTCCATCCATCGATGTCCTTGCGCGTCGCACCGGCCTTGCCTGGCACGACGATGCCGCGCACCGCGCCACCGTCCGCGATCACGTCCCGGAACACGGCGAATGACGTCGCGCGGAAAGCGTCGGTCAGGTCCACGAGCTCCATCGCGAAGCGTGTGTCGGGACGATCGCTTCCGTAGAGGCGCACGGCATCATCGAAGGTGATCCGCGGCCAGGGCTTTCGGTGCAGAGGCTTCTTGGCAAATCGCTCGAACACAGCCGTGTAGCACTCCTCGACGATCGACATCACGTCGTCCGGCTCGGCAAAGCTCATCTCAACGTCGAGCTGCGTCAGCTCGTAGATCCGGTCGGCGCGCGGATCCTCGTCGCGGAAGCAGCGCGCGATCTGAACGTACTTGTCGATCCCACCGACCATGAGGATCTGCTTCAGCTGTTGAGGCGACTGCGGCAGAGCCCAGAACTTCCCCGGGTAGTAGCGGGATGGCACGATGAAGTCGCGTGCCCCGGTCGGGTCGGAGCGGATCATCATCGTTGTCTCGATCTCCCAAAACCCACGCTCGACGAAAAAGTTTCGTATGAAATTCGTCACCTCGTGGCGCAGCTTGATGATGTCCCGCGACCGCTCGCGGCGCAGATCGACGTAGCGGTACTTCCAGCGAAGCGTCTCCTCGACCTCCGTCTCCTCATTGACGTAGAAGGGCGGTGTCTTGGACTCGTTCAGGACCTCGATCTCGCTCGCGGCGATCTCCACCTCGCCCGTCGGCAGCTTCGGGTTCTTTGTCCCTTCCGGGCGCGGCCGGACCGTCCCGCGGACACGGAGCACCCATTCGTTGCGCGCCTTGCCGAGCGCCTTGTGCGCCGCCGGGTTCTCCTTCGCGTGCGCGACGACCTGCGTGATGCCGTACCGGTCGCGCAGGTCGATGAACGTGAGCTCGCCGTGATCGCGGCGGGTGTGCACCCAGCCGGCGAGGGTCACTTCCTTCCCAGCAAGCGAGGCGCGCGCCTCGCCGCAGGTGTGCGTCCGCAGCATTTAGTCGCGATCGTCCTTGAGAAATGGCGCCTCGCCTGCGGCGCCCGGCTCGTGCTCGTCGGGGTTGCTCGGGCCTTCGTACAGCGGCGGCGTCCGGTGCTTGGGCACGTGCCGACCCACCTCGGTCACCACGGCCGCGAGCCGCGTGACGCGCTGGGTCTTAGCCACGAGGTCGCGAACGATGACATTGCCGCCACGCGCCTCGGGCGTCCCGCGGATGACGGCGACCTTCGCGCCATGCTTCACGGCGCTTTCGAGCTGCTTGTCGAGCGGGCGGTCGGAGTAGTCGATCGCCACGTTGAAGCCCGCCTGACGCAGCGGGTCGGCGATCTGCAGGCGATCGGCGCCATCGGCTTTCTCAGCCGACAGGACGTACACGTCGGCTTCGGTCGCGCCACCCATCCGCACACCCTCCTTTTTCAACGCCGCGTGGAGCACGTCGACGCCACCGGCGATGCCCACGCCCTGCACCGGCGGGCCGCCGAGCGTCTGGACGAGATCGTTGTAGCGACCGCCGGCCGCGACCGCGATGTCGCCGCTCTTCGTGAACTCCCGATCGGTGAGCACGAATTCGAACACGGTACGGGTGTAGTAGTCGAGGCCCCGCACGAGGGTCTGGGAGACCTTGTACTGATGGCCGAGCCGCTCGATGCCGGCGATGACTTGCGCGAAGTGCTCGCGGTCCTCGGCGCAGAGGAGCTCGTGCATCTGCGGCGCCGCCGCGACGAGCGCTCGATCCTTCGGGTCCTTCGAATCGAGGATGCGCAGCGGGTTCCGCTCGAGTCGCTCCTTGGACTCATCGGACAGCGCGTCGCGGTTCTTCGCGAAGTACGACGCGAGCGCCTCCTTCACTTTCGGCTGGCACTTCGCGTCGCCGATCGTGTTTACTTCGAGCTCGTACGAGCGAAGGCCGACCTCCGCAAAGAGGCGCGCGGTGAAATCGACGATCTCGACGTCGGCAAGAGCCTCCTCGGGACCGAAGCACTCGAGGCCCCATTGCCAGAACTGGCGGTAGCGCAGGAGCTGCGGCCGCTGGCCGCGGAACATCGGCTCGTAGTAGAAGAAGCGCACCGGTCGTGGCGCGCGGTGCAGTCCGTGCTCAAGGAACGCGCGGGTCACCGCCGCCGTGCCCTCCGGGCGCAGCACCAGGCCGCCCTGGCCGTGCAGCGAGACGTCGTACATCTCGTAACCGACGATGTCGCTCGCCTCCCCTACCGACTTCGTAAACACCCCACGGTCCTCGACGATCGGCGTCGCGATCCGCGGGTAGCCGTAGCGCAGGGCGCGCGCCTCGATCACGGCCTGCAGCGCGTCGAAGGCGGCCGCCTCTTCGGGGAGCAGGTCCCGCATCCCGCGCGGGGCCTGAAAAGTTGGCATCGGGACGCTGACGATAAGCGGTTATCGTCGAAGGCGAACAAATCGTCGCGGCATCGCGGCGGCTGGAGGAACGACAACGACCGAGCCATCGAAGGCCACCGTCGAGCTCACCAAGGGCGGATCTTTCTCGTTCACGTTGCGTCCGGACAAGGCACCGAAGACCGTCGAGCGCTTCGTCGCAAAAGCCCGCAGCGGTTTCTACGACGGCCTCACATTCCATCGCGTCGAGGATTGGGTGGTGCAGGGCGGTGACCCAAAAGGCACCGGCACCGGCGGCGAGCGCGTGCCCAGCGAATACAACGATCTCTCCTTCAAGACCGGCGCGTTCGGCATCGCGCGCGGCCAGGACGCCGCGTTCAACAACGATTCGCAGTTCTTCGTCGTCAAACGCGACTCCGATTTCTTGAATAAGCAGTACACGAACTTCGGTCAGCTCACCTCGGGCAAGGATGTCGTCGACGGTGTGAAGATCGGGGACAAGATCAAGACCATCACGATCGAGTGACGACAATGGACCGCCGCCGACTTCTTCTCGCCGCCGCCGCGAGCGCGGTCGCCGCAGCCTGCGGCTCGACTGGCGCCTCGGCGTCACCGTCGCCGTCGGCGACCGCGACCAAGGCGACCGTCGACAGCAAAGCCACGATCGAGCTCGCGAAGGGCGGGTCCTTCTCATTCACGCTGCGACCAGACAAGGCCCCGCAGACGGTCGCCCGGTTCGCGCAGAAGGCGCGGAGCGGCTTCTATCAGGGGCTCACGTTTCACCGCGTCGAGGACTGGGTTGTCCAGGGAGGTGACCCGACCGGGACCGGATCCGGTGGGAACCAGGTCGCGAGCGAGTACAACAGCCTGCCGTTCGTGGCGGGCGCGGTCGGCATCGCGCGCACGCCCAATCCGGCGCAGATGAACGACTCGCAGTTCTTCATCGTGAAGATCGACTCGCATCATCTCGACGGGATCTACGCGAACTTCGGTCTTCTGAATGCTATGGACATGCCCGTCGTTCAGGGCATCAAGATCGGCGACAAGATCAAGAGCATCAAGATCGAGTGACGACGCGCGGGTCGGTCGCGCTCATCGTTTCATTCGTCGCATTCGTGGCGATCGCGCTTCCGCTCGATCGATCGACCACGCTCCCGCAGCAGCTGGCGCTCTCAGCTCTCGCCTGGGCCTTTCTTGGAGTCGCGCTCGTGATCCAACCGCCGGCGATCCGCATACAAGTCGCTGGTCTAGTCGTTCTAGCGACCGCCCTCGAGTGCGTCGGCTCGCTCATCTGGGGTGCGTACACCTACCGGCTCGAGAACCTTCCGCTCTACGTCCCCGCGGGACACGGGCTCTTCTATCTCTCGGCGCTCCGCGCCGCATCGCTCCCTGCACTGCGGCGTCACGCTCGTGCGATCGTGATCGCCGTCACCGCCGGCGCGACCGCGTGGATGCTCTACGGGTTGATCGCGCGTCCGCTTCCCGATCTCCTCGGGTTCGTGACCTGGGCGATCTTCATCCGGTTCATCGTGCGGGGACGCTACCCGCTCCTCTACGCCGTGAGCTTCGTCATGACGACGGCGCTCGAGCTGTACGGAACTTCGCTCGGGATCTGGACCTGGTCGCCGGTGCTGCCGGTGCTCATGCTCCCCGCCGGAAACCCACCGACCGGCATCGGCGCGGGCTATGCCGCGATGGACGCGCTCACACGCCGCATCGTCGCGCGTATCGAGGGGCGAGCACGCGAGCCCGGGATCGCCGAGACGCCTTCATCCGTTACGGGGTAAGCGCTATCTCGGGGGCTGTTGTTCGTCGTTCGAAACACCGACCCCGCATCTGAATAGGTCCCTATGCCCGTGCCACGAGCGTCCTTACGATGGCTCGTATGGTCGCCTGGGCAATGGTCCGGATCACCTTCGCCGTGATGCTCCTCGCGGGGATGACCTCACCAGCTGCCGCCGCGAGCTCGTTGCCGTATGTCGAAGGGTCTCTATCGCGGCCACTCGTTCCCGTTACAAGCTTCACGTCGCCACTCGATGACATCGCGCGGAGCCAGCTCACCGCCGTTGTCACGTCCTTGGAGCTCGCCGAGGCGGTCAGCGCTGCATTTCCGCGCGCCACGGTGGTCGGTGCCGCCGATCCAGTCGCGCGCGTCCGCGAGAGCGGAGAGATCGCCCTTCTCCCGCCCGAGATGGTCGAGCCGAGCGTGAAGACGCTCTCCTTCGAGGGCAGCTACTTCTGGGACCCGGCGCTCGACTCGCGTCGTTACCCGCTCCGGGTCCGCAGCGCAGGCCAGATCGAACCACGACGGAGAACCTGGTCCCTCCTTGCCGCGGGAGAGATCATCTTCGGCCGCGGCGTGCAGGAACGTATCGAGCTCAAGCACGGCGGCGACGCGCGATCGGCATTCACGGAGGTACGAGACCTCGTGCGCGGCGCCGACCTCGCGGTCGCGACGCTCGAGGCGCCTCTCTCCGGCAACCACAACTTGTGGTGCGACAGCTGCATGCGGTTCGTTGGCAACGAGAGCTACGCGGCGTCGCTCGCGGACGCCGGCTTCGATGTCCTCTCGCTCGCCGCTAATCACATCGGCGACGGAGGTACGAAGGGGGTTATCGACACGGTCGCGGCGCTCGACCGCAGCGGCGTCGCGCATGCCGGCGCCGGGGCGAACGAGAGCGCGGCGCGAAAGCCGGCCATCACTCAGGTCGGTCGACTGCGTGTCGCGATGCTCGCCTACAACGACGTTCCGCCGGAGTCGTACGCGGCGTCGCCGACCCGAGCGGGAAGCGCGCGCCTGGTGCACGACGACCCGACCTACGCCTCGCTTCGCGCGGAGATCGCGGCGGCCGCCGGCATCGCTGATGTTGTGATGGTCCTCGCTCACTGGGGCATCGAATACGAGAACGCGCCGCGGCCGCAGATCGTGGCGGCGGCGCACGCGATGATCGAGGCTGGCGCGTCCGTGGTCATCGGCGACCATCCGCATTGGGTGCAATCGGTCGAGACCTATCGGGGCGGCTACATCACGTACGGCATCGGAAATTTCGTCTTTGATCAGATGTGGTCGATGGAAACGCGCGAAGGAAGCATCCAGCAGCTCTTCTTCGACAAAGCCAAGCTCGTGGCCGTCCGCGTCCGGCCGACGATCATCGAGGACTACTTCCGCCCACGGTTGCTACGCAGCAGCGAGCCCGCATACAAAGCCACGCTCGGCCGGATCTGGGAGCACTCGCTCTTCAGCGGGCTTCCACCTCTGAGGCTCGACTCACCGCCTCAGCGGCTGATATCCCGGTAGCCGGAAAGCTGAGCGTCTAGTCAACCCCGAAATGGTTACCGATCACTTTTGCCACGGGACCTCCCACGGACGGCGCACTTCAACAATCGGATCGAGCAAGGTGACCGTCACGAGGCACATGACTCGGAGAACCGGTCGGAATCCAATACCGCGGACGCACACGGACGGGGCCTCGCGCATCAGCCGACGAAGGCCCGCGCGGTCTGCTCGAAGAGCTCCGTCGAGAGCCGAAGCGACTCCTGGTCGATCCGCTCGTTGTTTCCGTGGAACATCTTCGCGAAGTCCTTGAACGAGATGCGATCGCTCATGAGACCGTAGCCGTACGAGGTCACGCCCTTGCGGCGGAAGTAGCGCGCATCGGTGGCGCCCACGATCAGAAAGGGGATCGTCTCGGCGCCCGGAATGAGCTTCTGCGTCACCTTCGTGAGCGTGTCCCAGAGCGGCGTGCGCGTCGGCGATTCGCTCCCGGGGCTGTCCCCCTCCGCGACGATCTCGACGTCCTTCCAGAGCGCGTCGCCGATCGCCTGGCGCAGCATCTCGCGCACCTTCGGGCCGTCGTCGCCCGCGATCGTGCGGATGTCGATGTCCACCTCGGCGCTGTCGGGTATGACGTTCAGCTTGACGCCGGAGTGCGCGATGTTCGGCGAGAACGTGGTGCGCGTGGCGGCGTAGAACATCGGCGCCGTCCCCTCGGGGCCACGATCGAGCGCCATGTCGAAGGTCGCGGCGTTGGTCAGCGCGAGCCGGGACGCCGCCGGCAGGTCAAGTCCGTCGATGAACTGGCGCCAGATCGGATGCAGGCGCAGCGGCGCGCGGTACTTCCCGATCCGGGTGATGAGCTCCGCGGCCTTGAGGAGCGCGTTGTCGGATTGGTACGGCATCGAGCCATGGCCCGGCGTTCCGCGCACGCGAAGACGCGTCCACTGCGAGCCCTTCTCCGCGGCGATGAGCGGCAGCCTCGGCGAGCCTCCGGTGAGCGGGAAGCGCATGCCGCCGAACTCGGTCACGAGGAAATCGGCCTTGACGTCGTCCCACGCGTTCTCGGTGAGCCACGCCGCGCCGTGGGTGCCGAGCGCCTCCTCGTCGGCGACCGCCGAGTAGATGAACGTTCCCTTCGGACGGAACCCCGATGAGAGGAGCCGCCGCACCGCGACCGCCATCGACGCGGTGACGCCGAGCATGTCGATCGCCCCGCGGCCCCATACCTCGCCGTCGATGAGCTCGGCCGCGAACGGATCGTGCCGCCAGCCGGACGGCGTGACCGGCACGACGTCGGTGTGCCCCATGAAATGGAGCGACGGCGCCTTCGGGTCGCTGCCTTCGATCCGCAGGACGAGACTCGCTCGCCCCGGGACGGGCTCGTACCGCTTCATCTCGACGCCGGGCACGCGCAGGTAGCTTTCGAGCAGATCCACGCTCCGGATCTCATGCCCAGACTCGGGCGTGCCCTCGTTCACGCAGGAGTTGCGGATGAGGCGCTGGAGCACGTCGGTCGTCTCGGCGGTCACGTCCGTCATCACCGTGCCCATCATGCCTCCATCCGGATCTCTTCGAGATCGAGGTCGCGCTCGATGTTCCGGAGCACGTCGTCGTCGATCGCCCCGCGGTCGCGCATCGCCCGCAACGCGTCGCGCTGCGCGTCGATGACATCACTGCGGATCTGCCGGTGCTCGACGAGCTCTTGCTCGGCCTCGTTGCCGGGTGCTTCGTGCAGCTGCTCCTCGTGCTCGGCGCGGTGCTGATAGCTCGTGCGGATCTGATCGATGAGCGGCTGGTGGGTCGGCCACTTCTTCTCGAGCTCGTTGATTCGCTGTAGCGCCTGCTGGATGAGCTCCTGCCGCGCGTGCGACTCCTCGTGGCCCTCGTCGTCGTCGCTTCCGAGACCCAGCCCTCGAATGACGAGCGGCAAGGTCAGGCCCTGACCGACGAGCGTCACAAGGATGACCGTGAAGGTGATGACGATGATCGCGTCGCGCGCCGGCAGCGTGCTGCTCGGCAGCGAGATCGGAAGCGCGAGTGCCGCGGCGAGCGAGACCACGCCGCGCATGCCTGCCCACGAGAGGACGATGGACTCTCGGAGGCGGGTGTGCCGCCGATCGTCGGTCAAGAGCTCGCGCAGGCTGATCCCGAGGGCCCACAGGGCGCGCACGGCAACGAGCGCGATGCTGACGAGGATGCCCACGGCGGCGAGCTCGAGAAGCGTGGTCCGATCCATTTGTCTCGAGATGCTCGAGATCTGAAAGCCGATCGACAGGAATACGACGCCGTTCAGAAGGAACACGAGGCTCTCCCAGACCGCGCGGCCGGCAAGGCGCGCCTCCGAGCCCATGATCTCGGAGGACCGCCTGCCGATGTAGAGGCCGGCGGTCACCGCGGCAAGTACGCCGGAAACGCCGAAGAGCTCCGCTGGAAGGTATGCGGCGTACGGCGTGATCAGCGAGACGGTGATCTCGACCGGCGTGTCCGTCAGGCGCGTCCGCACCCACACAGCGACCCATCCGATGACGAGCCCGACGAGGATCCCGCCGAGCGCCACGAACACGAAGCTCGCCAGGGACCCGATCACCGAAACCGCCGCGGCCGCTGCAGCCGCGCCCACCGCGGCGCGGTAGATCGTCAGCGCGGTCGCGTCGTTCAGGAGACTCTCGCCCTCGAGGATGCTGACGATCCGGCGCGGTACGGCAAGACGCTGGGCGATCGCCGTCGCGGCCACAGCATCGGGCGGAGAGACGATCGCTCCGAGCGCGACCGCGAGCGGCCACGTCATACCCGGCACGAGCGCCATCGCCAGGGCCGCCACCACCGCGGCGCTCGCAGCGACGAGACCGATGGCGAGGGAGCTGATGTTCTTGAGGTTCGTCCGAAAGTCGCGGATCGGTGTGAGGAACGCGCTCACATAAAGGAGCGGCGGCAGGACGACGAGGAAGACGATCTCTGGGTCGAGCTCGAACGGCGGGATCCCGGGAACGAGTCCGACGACGAGCCCGCCGATGAGGAGCAGGACCGGGTACGGCACGCGGATCCAGCGCGCGACAGTCACGAGGACAGCGACGATCACGAGGAGCGCGAGAAGAAGCTCAGCCGACTTCAGTCCTGGACGCCGCCTTTCGTCATCGGTAGCGGATCAAGAACGCGACGCAGATCCTTCTCGGGCATGATCTTCGCGTCCTTCGCGACGTCGAAGAGCGAGCGCCGCTCCGAGAGGGCCTGCTTCACCAGCGCGGCGGCCTTGGCGTAGCCGATGTGCGGCGAGAGCGCAGTCACGGCGAGCGACGGGCTCGCGTCCATGAGCTCCTGCGCGCGATCCTCGTCGACCTCGAGCCCCGCGATCGCCTTCTCGCGGAGCACGCGCACGGCGTTCGTGAGGATCGTCGCCGAAAAGCAGTTCGCGAAGTTGATGCCGGGCATCATCACGTTCAGCTCGAGCTGGCCGGCCTGGGCGCCGTACGCGACCGCCGTGTCGTTGCCGATCACCTGAAAGCACACTTGATTCACCATCTCGGGGATCGCGGGGTTCACCTTGCCCGGCATGATCGACGAGCCGGGCTGCACCGCGGGGATGCGCAGCTCGCCGAAGCCGGTGCGCGGTCCCGACACGAGCAAGCGGATGTCGTTGCAGATGCTCGACACCTCGATCGCTGAGGTGCGCATGCCGCTCGCGATGCGGACGAACGGCGCCATCGACTGCATCGCGGAGAAGAGGTTCTTCGCCGGCTTGATGGGCTCCCCGTACCACTCCGCCAGATACGCGCACACGCGGTCCCGGAACTGCGGATCAGCGTTGAGACCGGTTCCCGCCGCCGTGCCACCGATGCCGAGCTCGCAGAGCTCGGCGCGTCCCGCGCGAAGACGCGCCGCCGCGCCGCGAATGCGCTCGGCCCAGCCTGAAAACTCCTGACCGAACGTGATCGGCACCGCGTCCTGCAAGTGGGTGCGACCCGGCTTCACGGTGTCGGCATAGCGCGACGCTTTCTCGGCGATCGCATCGGCGAGCGTGTCGAGCTCCGCGCAGAGCGTCTTGGTGAGCTCGAGCAACGCGAGACGCATCGCCGTAGGGGTCGTGTCGTTCGTCGACTGCGCCATGTTCACGTGGTCGTTCGGGTTCACGTGCTCGTACGTGCCGAGGCCGCCGCCAAGTATTTGATTCGCGCGATTGGCGAGAACCTCGTTCACGTTCATGTGAAAACTGACACCCGCGCCCGAGTGGAATACATCGACAACGAATTGATCCATGTGCTTTCCGGCGAGCACCTCGTCGCACGCCGCGAGGATCGAGTCCTTCCGGCGCTCGTCGAGACGCCCTGCCTCGCCGTTCGCGAGCGCAGCGGCCCGCTTGATCCGAACGAAGGCTCTGATGAACGCCGGGAACGCGCGATATCCGCTGATCGGGTAGTTCTCGATCGCGCGCTGGGTCTGCGCGCCCCACAAAGCGGTGTCGGGGACCTCGATCTCGCCCAGCGTGTCACGCTCGCGACGAGAGCTCACCGCGAACGTACAATAAACGTTCCAAAGTGCAGAAGAACCGGCTGACCTGGATGATCGGCGGCCCCCAGGGAAGCGGAATCAACGCATCCGCCGAGGTGTTCGCCAAGGCTTGCTCGCGAGCAGGTCTACGCGTCTACGCGAACATCGAATACCACTCGAACATCATGGGAAAACACTCCTTCTATCGCGTCCGCGTGGACGACGAGGACGTGCGCTCATATAAGGACAAGGCCGACATCCTCGTCGCGCTCGACCTCGAGACCCTTGCCGGCGACGGCGACCATCGCCGCTGGGCCACGCACTGGGGCCACCTCGGCGAGATCAACGACGGCGGCGGCGTGATCTTCGACAGCGAGATCGGCTTCGACCCGGCGACGGCGAACCGGCCGGACCTGCGCTTCTACCCGGTGCCCTTCATGGAGATCATCAAGAAGGCGCTCGAGGAGGTCGGCAAGGGCGAGCAGGCGCGCCGGTACGAGGTCATGAAGAACACGGTCGGCCTCGGCGCATCGCTCGCGCTCTGCGAATACCCGTTCGATCTCGTCGCCGAAGTCATCCGCTCGCAATTCAAGGGAAAGCGCGCTGAGATCGGTGAGCTGAACGTGCGCGCCGCGAAGCTTGCCTTCGAGCACGTGAAGCAGCACGAGAGCGCGAAGGACTTCCCGTACACGCTCAAGCCGAACCGCGAGCCGAGGGCGCGCATTCTCGCGAAGGGCTACGAGATCCACGCCATCGCCAAACTGAAGGCGGGGTGCTCGTTCCAGACGTACTACCCGATCTCGCCGGCGACGGACGAGAGCGTCTTCCTTGAGCGGCAGCAGCGCGACTACAGCCTGCTCGTCGTGCAATGCGAGGACGAGATCAGCTCGATCAACATGGCCGTCGGCGCCGCGCATATGGGTGTGCGCGCGGCGACCGCGACAAGCGGCCCTGGGTTCGCGCTCATGGTCGAGGGGATCGGCTTCGCGTCGATCACCGAGTGCCCCGGCCCAGTCCTCGTCATGTACCAGCGCGGCGGTCCCTCGACGGGCATGCCGACACGGCAAGAGCAGGGCGACCTGCAGTTCTCGCTGCACCCGGCGCAGGGTGACTTCCCGCACATCGTCATCGCGCCGGGCGACCTCCGCGAGGCTTACCAGGACACGTTCTCCGCCTTCAACTGGGCCGAGCGCTACCAGATGCCGATCATCGTGCTCAGCGACAAGAAGCTCGCGTCGGTCTACACGACCATCGACAAGCTCGAGCTGAAGTGGGACCAGATCGATCGCGGCGAGCGCTTCACCGGCAGCGAGTGGACCGCGGTCGACGCGAAGGGCGCGAACGACGCCGGCACGCAGGCCGGTCACAACGGGAACGGCCACGGGAAGATGGACCTCGCGAACGTCAAGGAGTACCTGCGCTACGCCTTCGCGAAGGACGGCATCTCACCGCGCTCTCGTCCGGGCATCAAGGGTGGCCGCCACTGGATCACGAGCGACGAGCACGACCCGGACGGACACATCACCGAGGGCGTCGAAATGCGCGTCGCGATGATGGAAAAGCGCATGGGGAAGCTCAAGCTCGCCCAGAACGCGATCCCCGAGGAGCAGCAGTTCTTCCTCCATGGGCCGAAGGACGCTGAGCTCACCGTGGTCGGTTGGGGTTCAACGAAAGGCACGATCCTTGACGCGCTCAAGCTGCTCGAGGCGCAGGGCAAGAAGGTCAACTTTCTGCAGTGCCGCCTCATGCGGCCGTTCCCGGCGAAGGCGGTCGGCGACATCCTCCGCGGCGCGAAGCGGATCGTCTCGATGGAGGAGAACTACTCAGGCCAGCTCGCGCAGGTCGTCCAGGAGCAGACCGGCGTGATGATCGGCGAGCGCATCAACAAATTTGACGGCCGCCCGTTCAGCGAGGACGAGGTCGTGAACGCGCTCGCGAAGGTCTACGAGGGCGCGAAGGCCGAACCGGTGGTGACCCATGTCCATTAACGCGCCCGCAAAGCCGCTCGCGATCAAGGATTACAAGAGCGATCTGCACAACGACTGGTGTCCTGGCTGCGGAGATTTTGGCATCCTCACCGGTATCCAGATGGCACTGCAGCAGCTGCAGATCGAGCCCGACAAGCTCGCGGTGTACAGCGGCATCGGTTGCAGCGGGAAGACGCCCCATTACATCAACGGGTACGGGTTCCACACGCTGCACGGCCGCGTGCTCACCGTCGCGACGGGCGGGCGGCTCGTGAACACTGACCTCACTGTGCTCGCGCTCGGCGGCGACGGCGACGGGTACGGGATCGGCGCGGGCTACTTCGTCGGTGCGGGCCGGCGCAACGCCGACTTCGCCTACATCGTCCACAACAACAACGTGTACGGACTCACGAAGGGTCAGGCCTCGCCCACCCTGTCGAAAGGCAAGAAGACCAAGTCGATGCCCGAGCAGGCGATTCAGGACGGCATCAACCCCGTCGCCATGGCGGTCGCTTCGGGCTACACGTTCATCGCGCGCGGCTACGCGCTCGAGCCCAAGTACCTCGCGTCGATCATCGTGAAGGCGATTCAGCACAAGGGGTCGGCGCTCGTCGATGTCCTGCAGACGTGCCCCACGTACAACGACCTCTACACGAAGGAGTGGTACGAGGGCGCGGATCTTCCCGAGAAGCGCTCGCGCCTCTACAAGCTCGAGGACAAGAGCTACGACGGAAAGGTGCAGGACCCGACCGACGCGCAGGAGATCGTCGCCAAGAAGGCGGCGGCCGTCGCGCGGAGCTACGAGACGGACCCCATCCCGATCGGCATCTACTACCAGATCGAGCTCCCGACGTATGAAGACGCCGTCAGTCAGCGCATCCCGGCCCTAGCCGAGAAGCCGCTCGTCGACCAGGACGTTTTCCATCGCGACGTAACTCCGCTCCTCGAGGCGATGCGCTAGTCGCGTAGCGACTCTGCTACCTGGCCGACCCGCCCCGCGCCGCCTCGCTAGCTACATTTCGAGCCGTGGAACGTCCCGCTCTGAAGCCCGACTTGCCCGCGCCCGGCGCGGCGGTCGTCGCGCGTATGCCCGTATTCGAGCTCTGGATCGCGTTCGTCTTCAGCCTCGTCCCCCATGTGGCGGGTCTGGTCGTTGGTGGCTACGGGCAGATCATCACGAACGCGCCGCTCGCGGTCATCGTGACGATCATCGACGTAGTCGCTCTCGTGATTGCTTACCTGCAGTTCCGCGAAGACTCACACGCGAGACGCGCCTCGCACTGGCTCGTATGGGTGACGATCGGGGTCGGCGCCATCTGGTTCATATATGCGGTCTTCGTGGGGACGCTTCTCCTTCTCGGTCAGCTCTTCTGCATCAACCAGGACTGTCGCGGTCCCATTCGCTGAGCGGGGTCGAGCTCGTGCAGAGCTCGTGCGAGCCATCCGCGCGGGTGCGCTCGAAGAAGAAGCGAACTGAGTCGCCCACAACGACGCTCTCCACGTAGCGGACCGTTCCCGGTCCGCCCGCCGCACCAATCGCCGGCCCTGATCCGATCCGCTCCCACGCC
>Ga0209057_1000538_pt1 | contig 34061 bp, 36 predicted proteins | sample GraSoiAngelo_146_FD_185903 | JGI IMG/M metagenome (GOLD analysis project Ga0209057, IMG submission 185903) | Grasslands soil microbial communities from the Angelo Coastal Reserve, California, USA - 14_1009_05_30cm (SPAdes) (version 2) | ecosystem: Environmental > Terrestrial > Soil > Grasslands ... | reverse complement strand
CGAAGAGACCGCGGTCGCGCGGATCTACTACAACAAGCTGCCCAAGCTCGAGGGCAAGGTGCCCCTGCTGCTTGACCCCATGCTCGCCACGGGTGGCTCGGCCGCGCAGGCACTGGACCTCATCAAGGAGGCCGGCGGCGTTGAGCCGCGGTTCATCTGCGTGGTGGCGGCGCCGGAGGGCGTGAAGGTGGTCGAGGAACGCCACCCGGAGGTGCACATCTACGCCGCGGCGCTCGACGAGGGGCTGAACAGCAAGGCGTACATCGTTCCGGGCCTTGGCGACTTCGGCGATCGGCTGTTCGGAACCGGTGGCTAGCGCAAGTCCCTCCCCACCGTGGGGGGAGGTTAGGTGGGGGTGTCGAACCTCGCCGCGTAGGCGGTCTCGTTGCACGCGCGAAGCTCGGCCTCGGTCATCCCCATCTCGGCAGCCAGCTCGAACTCATGGCTGAGCGTCGTGCCGGCGACCGTGCGTGAGTCGGTGCTGATCGTGCATCTCACGCCTGCTCGCACCAGGCGAGGCAGGGGATGCTCTGCCAGCGCCGGCACTGCTTTGCACTTCCAGTTGGCCGTGGGGCACATGTCAAGGACGACTCCTTCCGACCGGATGCGCTCGACGATGCGCGGCTCCCGCGCGCCGATCACGCCGTGGGCGACGCGCTCGACGCCGAGAGCGAGTGCGTCTTCGACGTTTTTCGGGTCGCCCGCTTCGCCTGCGTGGCACGTAAGGCGCAAACCGGCGGCGCGGGCGGCCTCGAACGCCGGCCGCTGCGGCCCCGCCGGGTAGCGAATCTCGTCGCCGGCAAGATCGAAACCGACCACGCCCCGGCCAGCGTAGCGTCCGGCTTCTCGCGCCAGCCCGACGTTGTCCTCGACCGAGTGCTGGCGCATTGCGCAGACGATGGCCACCGCTCGAATGGGCCCTGACGTGAGCCCCGCCAGGACGCCCTCGATCACCTGGGCCACTGTCAGGCCGCGCCGCAGGTGCAGCCGGGGTGCCCAGCGCACCTCGAGGTAGTCGATGTTCTCGGCCGCAGAGTCGACGCAGACCTCGTACGCGATGCGCTCGAGCGCCGCTTGCGTCTGCATCACAGCGATCGCGTCGTCGAAATAGCCGATGTACTCGGTCTGGGACGGGCAGTCGTCAGGCGCCACCATCTGGGGCGGGCGGCCGAAGTCCCCCAGCTCGGCGGCGGTCGCCACGCGCACGGCACCGTCGAGATGGCAGTGCAGCTCCGCCTTGCGCCACGTCACAAAGTCCAACAAGAGGAAAATTGTCATACAGTGGGCGACTCCAATTCGTTGATCCTCGCGCGCCAACTCACCAAGAGGTTTGGCGATCTCACGGCGGTCGATGGCATCGACTTCGAGGTCGCCAAGGGCGAGGCGTTCGGATTTCTCGGGCCGAACGGCGCCGGCAAGACATCGACCATGCGCATGATCGGCGGGGTCTCGCCGGTAACTTCCGGGCTGCTCACCATCTTCGGCCTCGACCCGGCCGCGCATGGACCTACCATCCGCGCGCGTCTTGGCGTGGTGCCTCAGGCCGACACCCTCGACCTCGAGCTCACTGTGCGTGAGAACCTGATGATCTACTCGCGCTACTTCGACCTGTCCTGGCGCGAGGGTGCGCGGCGCGCCGACGAGCTGCTCGAGTTCGTGCAGCTGAAGGAGCGATCCAGGGACAAGGTCGACGAGCTCAGCGGCGGCATGAAGCGGCGGCTCACCATCGCCCGCGCGCTGATCAACTCGCCGGAGCTGCTCCTGCTCGATGAGCCCACCACCGGACTCGACCCGCAGGCGCGGCACCTGGTGTGGGACCGGCTCTACCGGCTGAAGCAGCGCGGCGTGACGCTGGTGCTGACCACTCACTACATGGACGAGGCCGAGCAGCTGTGCGACCGCCTGGTAGTGATGGACAAGGCGCGGATCGCGGCGGAGGGGTCCCCGCGCGAGCTGATCGACAAATACTCGACGCGCGAGGTGCTCGAGCTGCGCTTTCCAATCGATCAACAGCCCGTGCTCGACGGCAAGCTCAACGACGTCGCCGAGAGGATCGAGGTGCTTCCCGACCGCGTTCTGCTGTACACCGGCGACGGCGACCAGGCGATTGCCGCCGTGCACAGGCAAGGCCTGCGGCCCGAGACCGCACTGGTGAGGCGCAGCACCCTCGAGGACGTGTTCCTGCGCCTCACCGGCAGGAGCCTCGTCGACTGATGTCACTCATGGCCGGCACGCTGCACGTCGTCGAGTACAACGCGCTGGTATTCCGGCGCATCTGGCGCGGGTCGATCGCCGTTTCGTTTTTCACGCCTCTGTTCTTCCTGGCTGCCATGGGCATCGGCCTCGGCAGCCTGGTGAACCGGAGCAGCGGCGGCGTCAACGGCGTGCCCTATCTCGAGTTCCTTGCGCCCGGCCTCATAGCGGCCGCCTGCATGCAGACGGCGGCCGTCGAGGCCACGTACCCGATCCTCGCCAAGATCATGTGGGACAAGACCTACGAGGCGGCGCTCGCCACCCCGGTCACGATCCCCGACCTGATCCGCGGCGAGGTCGTGTGGATCACGATCCGGATGTTCATCGTCGCGAGCATGTTCTGGATCGTGATGTACCTGTTCGGCGTCGGCCACTCGCTCGAGTCGCTGCTGGTGATCCCCGCAGGCATCCTCACCGGTCTCGCCTTCGCGACGACCATCATGGCTTTCACAGCCACGCGCCGAAATGACAGCGGGTTCGCGGCCATCAACCGGTTCGTGATCATTCCTCTCTACCTGCTCGGCGGCACGTTCTTCCCGATCGCCAAGCTGCCGCTGGCGCTGCAGGTGTTGGCGTGGGCGACGCCTCTCGCGCACGGCGTGGCCCTCACGCGAGGCCTTGTGCTTGGAAACATCGCGGCGCCTGAGGCGGCGCTGCATGCATTGGTGCCGGTCGCATACTTTGCCGGCGGCCTGCTCATCGCTCGTGCGCTGCTCATGAAGCGACTCGCCAAATGAGCGTTCTCACCCGCCGCACGGCACCTTTGCGGGTGCCCACGCGCTCGATGCACATGGTCGAGCGCAACGTGATGGCCTACCGCCACAACTGGATCGTCATCCTGTCCGGGTTCTTCGAGCCGGTCCTGTACCTGCTCGGCATCGGATTCGGTCTCGGCTCGCTCGTGCCTGCCGTTTCCACGGGCGGCGGGCACACGGTGAGCTACGCAATGTTCGTCGCCCCGGCGCTGATGGCCACCTCGGCGATGAACGGCGCTGTGTACGAGTCGACCTCCAACTTCTTCTACAAGCTCCGCTACGCGAAGACCTTCGAGGCGGTGATCCAGACCCCTGTCGGCGTCGAGGACGCGGCGCTGGGCGAGGTGATCTGGGCGGTCATGCGCGGCTGCCTCTACTCGATCGGGTTCGTGGTGATCATGGAGGCCCTCGGATTGATCGCCTCACCCTGGGGTGGCGTGCTGTCAGTGCTGGCCGCGCTGTTGATCGGCTTCGCTTTCGCAGCGCTGGGCACAGTCATCACAACCTTCATGCGCCAGTGGCAGGACCACGAGATCGTCCAGCTGGCCCTGCAGCCGATGTTCCTTTTCTCGGCCACGTTCTTTCCGATCACGCTGTATCCGCCGATCCTGCAGGCGTTTGTAGCGGTGACTCCGCTCTACCGCAGCATCCACCTGATCCGCGGGCTGACCACCGGTCAGATCGACGGCGGCCTCCTCATCGACGTGCTCTATCTCGTGCTGCTTGGCCTGGTCGGTGTGGCGGTGGCTTCGGTACGGCTGCGGCGACGTCTGCTTAAGTGAGCGTGTAGATCCCCGGCAGCTCGCGATACAGGCCCGCGTAGTCGAGCCCGTACCCGATCACGAAGCGGTCGGGGATGACGAATCCCGTGAAGTCGATACTCGTCTCGACCTCGCGGCGTGCGGGCCGATCCAGGAGGGCGGCCAGCCGCAGCGACGCCGGCCTCAGCTTGCGCAGCCGCTTCGCGATGGCGCTCACCGTCCGGCCCGAGTCGATGATGTCCTCGATCAGCAGCACGTGCCGACCCACGAGCGGGCCTTCGACCATGTGCGCCAGCCGCAGCTTGCCCGGCGCGGTGCCCGACCCGTAGCTCGCCGCGCTGACGAACTCGAGCTCCGCCGGGATGCTGAGGCTGCGCAGCAGGTCGGCGGCGAAGACAGTGGCGCCTTTGAGGATGACCACGAGAACGAGCGGTGTGTCGATGTCCGCATAGACCTCGGAGATCTCGCGGCCCATGTCCTGGACGCGCTTGGCGATACGCTCGGCGGAGATGAGCGCGCGGCCGGTGGTCCGCTTGGCCGCCGGCTCGGTCGCGGTCGGAGCTTCCCCCACCAACAAATTATCTCGCCAAAAGTGTGAACCACTGGTTCACGAAGGCTTGCCCCACGATCGCAGCTCGATGAAAGTGGCAGCGTGCGCAAGATACTTGCATTCATCGTGGCCCTGGCAGGAGTCGCCATCCTGGCCCCTGGAGCCGCGCACCCCGAGACCGTCGGTGCTTGTGGCTGGTACCGGGAGTCGTCCAGCTTCAAAAACGTGTGGGTCTACGACTACTCGGTAAGCGGCTGGACGACCATCGACTACGAGCTGGACACATACAACAACGGCTGCGGAAACCGCTATTACGTGAGCACGGTGTGGACCGGAGACGGCACCCCGATGTGGCTGCAGTCATCCGAACGCGCGTGGGTGTGCGGCGGCTACGCAGGATCTCGCTCCCGCTCCGCCTACACGAACTGGATCCAGGTGTCGAGCCCGTCGCTCTTCTACGGCTTCTGCGGCCGGCAGGCTGACAACTACCCCAGCTCGAGTTGGTCCAGCGTGACGTCGCCTGCCACGACGAGCGCGTATCTGACCTCATAAGCGCCCTCGCGGCATCTTCGTGCGCGCGTCATAGTTGACGCTGCAACATGGACGACAAGCCGCGCGAAGTTGTCCGCTATCGGTACCGGTATCGCCGCTTCGGTTGCGGCGGCGGGTTCTTCCTGGTGCTGACGGTCGGCATCGTGATGGCGCTCTTCAACCTCGCCGTCGGCGTCGGCATCTCGGTGCGTGTGCCGTTCACGAGCGCCAACTTCACCATCGCGGCGTCGATCGGCCAGAAGGACAAAGCGGTCGCCGCGCTGCCGTCCTACACCGAGGGCCGGCTGGGCGGCAACCAGAACGTGTTCAACAACTCGACGACCATGACGATCGGACCGGCGGAAGGCGCCGCGGAGGTGATCCTGGGCCGCCAGGACGGAGCGCCCGTCTTCGACCTGCATCTGGACGTGCGCTAGGTCCCGAGATTTCTTCGTTTTGTATACAAACGCGGGTCAGAACGGCCCTGATTCAGGCGTTTGTATACAAACCGCGCGGGCCGCTACACCCCGATGGGGTGCCAGACCGTCTTCATCTCCATGAACGCCGTGATCAGATGGGGGCTCATCTCATCCGCGGGGCGCTTGACCACCCGCTTCACGTTGTCGGCCGCGGCCTTCTCGATTGATGCGACCTCTGCCGGCGTGCACCCCGCGACGTCGATCGCGTTCACGTCCATGTGCGCCGCGAGCCAGGGGAGCAGCTCCTTGCGATAGCCGGCGAGCACGTTCACCACCCCGCCGGGCAGGTCGCTCGTGGCAAGGACCTCGGCCAGGGTCAGCCCGGGCAGCGGGTGCGACTCGGGCACCAGCACCACCACAGCGTTGCCGCCGCATAGCGCCGGCGCGATTCGTCGCACCAGGCCGGCAAGCGCCGGCTCTTCCGGCGCGACGATCCCCACCACGCCGGTCGGCTCCGGGATCGTGAAGTTGAAATACGGCCCGGCGACCGGGTTCGTGTTGCCAGTGACCTGGGCCAGCTTGTCGGTCCAGCCCGCGTACCAGACCAGCGCTTCGACCGCCTGCTCGACCTCGCGGGCAGAGGCGCGCCCGCCGCCCAGCACATCGACGAACTGAGAGCGGCGGCCGTCCAGCATCTCGGCTGCCCGGTACAGGATCTGGCCGCGGTTCATTGCAGTGCGCGCTGACCAGCCGCCCACAGCCGAGCGCGCGGCTCGCACCGCGTCGCGCAGGTCCTTGCGCGAGCCGCGCGGCACGTTGACGGAGCCGTCGGGTCGGTACGCGCGCCCCGACTCGGAGCGCACGAACTCGCCGCCGACGTACAGCTTGTAAGTCTTGCGGACGTCCACGCTCAGCTGAGCTCCAGGTAGGGCAGCAGTCCGTGCAGCCCGCCCTCGCGGCCGTAGCCCGATTCCTTGTAGCCGCCGAACGGCGAGGTCGGGTCGAAGCGGTTGAACGTGTTCGCCCACACGACGCCGGCGCGCATGCGCTCGGCCATCCACAGGATGCGCGAGCCCTTGTCGGTCCAAACGCCGGCCGACAGCCCGTATGGCGTGTTGTTCGCCTTCTCCACCGCCTCGTCTGGCGTGCGGAAGGTCAGCACCGAGAGCACCGGGCCGAAGATCTCCTCGCGGGCGATCCGGTACGACTGTGAAACGTTCGTGAACAGCGTCGGCGGGAACCAGTAACCGCGCTCCGGCAGCTTGCACTCGGGCTGGAACAGCTCCGCGCCCTCCTCGACGCCCGACTCGACCAGGCCGGCGATCTTCTCCAGCTGCGCCTTCGAGTTGATGGCGCCGATGTCGGTGTTCTTGTCCAGCGGGTCGCCCAGGCGCAGCGTTCCGAGGCGGATCTTCAGCTTCTCCAGCAGGGGCTCGAAGATCGACTCCTGCACCAGAAGCCGGCTGCCCGCGCAGCAGACGTGGCCCTGGTTGAAATAGATGCCGTTGACGATGCCCTCGACCGCGGCGTCCAGTGGCGCGTCCTCGAACACGATGTTGGCCGCCTTGCCACCGAGCTCCAGGGTCAGGCGCTTGCCCGTGCCCGCGAGCGACCGCTGGATGAGCTTGCCCACCTCGGTCGAGCCCGTGAACGCGACCTTACGCACAGCCGGGTGAGACACGACCAGCGAGCCGGTCTTGCCGGCGCCCGTCAGGATGTTCACCACGCCGTCGGGCAGCTCGGCCTGCATGCAGATGTCGGCAAAGAGCAACGCCGACAGCGGCGTGGTCTCGGCAGGCTTGAGCACCACGGTGTTGCCGGCGGCCAGAGCCGGCGCGATCTTCCACGCCAGCATCAGCAGCGGGAAGTTCCACGGGATCACCTGGCCCGCGACCCCGATTGGCCGCGGCTTGACGTTCGGGAACGCCCACTCGAGCTTGTCCGCCCAGCCCGCGTAGTAGAAGAAGTGAGCCGCGCTCAAAGGTATGTCGACGTCGCGCGACTCCTTGATCGGCTTGCCGCCGTCCATCGTCTCGACGACCGCGAGCTCGCGCGCGCGCTCCTGCAGGATGCGCGAGATGCGGAAGAGGTAGCGAGCACGGCGAGAAGCACCGATGCGCGACCACGAGTCGAACGCCTTCGACGCCGCCTTGACGGCGCGGTCGACGTCGACCTCGTCGGCCTCGACCACCTCCGACAGCTTCTCCTCGTTCGAGGGGTTTATGGTCGGGAACCGCTTCTGGCTGTGCGCCTTCACCATGCGGCCGCCGATGAAGAGGTCGTAGCGCTTCTCGATCTTCACGTGATCGGTCGATTCAGGCGCGGGCGCGTACTCGAATCTCTGGGTCGCGAGCTCGGTCCGTGAACGCTTTGCTATCGCCATCGGCTAATCGATAGTGAAGTAATCCATGGACTGGTAGGCGCCGCTGCGCTCCTTCTCGATCTGCATCAACACGTCGTTCAACAGGCTGGACGCGCCAAGTCGAAACCGCTCCGGCGTCATCCACTCAGGGCCGAGCGTCTCGTACAAGACGACGAGGTATGCGATCGCCTGTTTGGAAGTCCTGATGCCGCCGGCAGGCTTGAACCCCACGGGCCTGCCGGTCTCGCGCACGAAGTCGCGGATGGCCTCCATCATCACGAGGCTGACTGGAAGCGTCGCCGCGGGCTGCACCTTGCCGGTCGACGTCTTGATGAAGTCGGCGCCGGCGGCCATGGCCAGGATCGATGCGCGCCTCACGCTGTCATAGGTGCCGAGCTCGCCGGTCTCGAGGATGACCTTCAGGTGCGCGTCGCCGCATGCCTCTTTGATGGCGACGATCTCGTCGTACACCTTCTGGTAGTCGCCGGACAGGAACGCGCCACGGTCGATCACCATGTCGACCTCGTCCGCGCCTGCGGCAACTGCCTGCTGCGTCTCGTCGATCTTCAGCGAGAGGAAGCTCTGGCCCGACGGAAACGCCGTCGCGACCGAGGCCACGCGCACGCCGCTCGAGCCGAGGTGCTCGCGCGCATCGGCCACACGCGCGGGGTAGATGCAGATGGCCGCCACGGACGGGATGGTGGGGTCGCCCGGCTTGGGCCGGATCCCCTTCGCGCACAACGCGGCGATCTTGCCCGGCGTGTCCATGCCCTCGAGGGTGGTCAGGTCCATGCACCGGATCGCGAGGTCGAGCGCCCACAGCTTGGAGGCCTTCTTGATCGAGCGCTTGGCCAGCGAGGCGGCCCGCTCCTCGGCGCCCACCTGGTCGACGCTGCGCACGCCGCGCATGAGTGAACCGAGGTGGGATAGGGATAGGGCCGTCGCCACGCGTCAATACTAGGAGCGCGTCCCGTCTGGTAGATTTGCCGCCAACAGAGGGGAGTAGCTGATTCCCTTCGCCGGTCCCGTCAGGACGGTGGCAACACCCGGGACGGCGGCGGACACCGCGGTCCGCGGCAAGACCTCTGATCGAATTTCGAGAGGAGGCGTATGGCCGAGAAACCCAGGACCACAGGAACCCCTGAGGTACGCCACTTGATGCCGCGCCTGCCCACGCCCTCGCTGCGCTGGCTTCTCATCTTCGTGCCCATCTCGATCGGCGCCCAGATCTCCGGCATGGAGGTGCTGACGTTCATCACGTCGGCGCTCGCCATCGTGCCGCTGGCCGGGCTCATCGGTGAATCGACCGAGCAGCTGGCGGTGCGCCTGGGGCCTCAGCGCGGCGGCCTCCTCAACGCGACCATGGGCAACCTGACCGAGGTGATAGTCGGCGTATTCCTCATCGCCGCCGGGGAGTTCGCCGTCGTGAAGGCCACGCTCATCGGTTCGATCGTGGGCAACCTGCTTCTCGTGCTCGGCCTGTCGTTCGCCGCGGGCGGCGTGCGGCACAAGACCATGGAGTTCAACCCTCAAGCGGCCAGCGTCCACGGTTCGTCGCTGCTGATCGCCGTTGCCGGCCTGGTTGTGCCGGCGCTGCTGCTGGTGACCTCGCCGAACGTCGGCTTCACAGGCAAGGAGGTCGTGAGCGCCGTCGTGGCCGGTGTCCTGGTCCTCCTTTACCTGGCCGCCCTCGTTTTCACCCAGATCACCCATGCCCACCTTTTTCACGTGCCGGCCCGCGGCGAGGTCGCGACATGGTCGACCAGCTGGGCGCTGGGAGTCCTGACCGCGTCGGCGGTGCTCGTCGGCATAGAGTCCGACTTCCTCGTCAAGTCGCTGCAGCCCGCGATCGCCGCGCTTCACGTCCCCGCCGTGTTCGTCGGCCTCATCCTCATCCCAGTCATCGGCAACGCGGCCGAGCATGCGTCTGCGGTCTTCTTCGCGGTCAGGAACCGCCTCAACGTCACGCTCGAGATTGCGGTAGGGTCGTCGACTCAAGTCGCGATGTTCGTGGCGCCGCTGCTGGTGTTCGTCAGCCTTCTCATCGGCCACCCGATGGACTTCATCTTCACCGGCTTCGAGATCGCGGTGGTCGGCATGGCCACGCTCATCGTCATCGTCATCTCGCTCGACGGGCGTACTAACTGGCTCGAAGGCGTGCAGCTGCTTGGCGCGTACCTCGTGATCGCAATCAGCGCCTACTTCGTCTCCATGTGAGAGAGATTTTGCGCAGCCGGAGCGGTGCCCTCCTGGGCGCGCTGTCGGTGTCGACGCTCACGATCGGCGTCATGTTCATCGCCATCCCGCTCGAGCTGCGCTCGCTGCACGCCGGGCCGCGCGAGATCGGCATCACGCTGTCGATGTTCGGCCTCGGTCTTCTCCTGTTCGAGTGGCTGTGGGGTGTCATCGCTGACCGGGTGGGCTACCGAGGCCCGCTCATCGCCTCGATGCTCCTGTACGCGGCCGGCGTCTTCTTCGTCGCTCGGTCGACCACGGTTCCCTTCATCGCGCTGAGCTACCTGCTGACGTCGGGCATGCTCGTGTCGGTCGGTCCGATCGGCCGCTCGTTTCTCGGCACCACGCTGCCGACAAACCTTCGCGCCACGGGCCTTGCGGTCCTTTCCGCCGAGTGGCTCTTCGGCGACGCGATCGGCGCCGGTTTGGGCGGTCAGCTCATCGAGCGAATGCCGATCCGCGACGTGCTCTACATCGCCTCAGCCCTGCCTCTGATATCCGCCTTGCTGCTGGCGCTCGTGTTCCGTGGATACACGGAGACCCACGGCCGGGCCACATGGTCCGACGCCGACGTGCGCGTCGAGCAGGCCCGCACGGGCCCGAGCGTCGGGCGCGTGCTGCTGGTGACGGCGGCGATCATGGTCCTGTTCCAGCTTGGCTTCGCGGGCGAAACGGCGCTGCTGCCGCTGCTCGTGACCGCGCACCTGAACCTGTCGGCCGCAAGCGCGGGAACGGCGCTCTTCGCCGCGGGAATGTTCGGAGGGGTGCTGCTGGTGCCCGGCGGCGTGGTCGCGGATCGCTGGGGCCGGCGCACGGCCATGGTCGCCGGCTGCCTGATCTCCGCGATCGGATTCGCCCTGTACGCCACCGCCGGCGCCTTCGGCGTCGTCATCGTGGCCGCAGCGGCTCGGGCGCTGGGCGGGTCGCTGATCTGGCCCGCGGCTACAGCCTGGATCTCAGAGGCGTCGCCGCGGCGGCGCCACGCTCTTGTCATGGGACTCTTCGGCGAGTTCGAAAACGTTGGCGTCACGCTGGGGCCTGTTGCCGGCGGCCTTGCGTGGTCGCTGTTCGGTATCCAGGCCGCTTTCGTCACGTACGCGGTCGCGGCGCTTCTGGCGGGAGCGGTGGCCGCGCTGATCGACCGCCTCGCGCCCGTTCCGTCGCAGCTAACATCGAATCCGGCCGTGTGATGGGGGACCAATCGCAGGAGCCGGCGAAGACTTGGCTGCTCTCGCTGTACAGGACGGAGCGCGACCCGGGCGGCCGCCTGCTGATCTCCGTCGCCTCGCCGCTCGGCCCGATCCTCGGATGCGCCGTGCCCGCGGCTTTCGGCGCGCTGGTCACTCTGATGTTCCGGGCGGCGGGCGCGAGCGCGCTGCTCGTGCTTTTCGCGGTGGTTGTCATCGGCGTGCTCGCCTACAACGGCTCGCGTCTCTGGGTCTGCGGGCCGGGCACGATCCAGCCGGCGCGCGCGTTCTGGGGCGTACGCCGCGCGGGCGCGACGCACACGGCGCGCTCGGTCGTTCTGCGCCGCGAGCTCTGGCGGGCTGACGCCGGCAGCACCGACACCGTCTACGTAGCGGACGACTCGTCGCGCCGCTTGAAGATCCTGAGCGTCCACAACTGGGTAGGACGCGAATCGCGTGTGGCGAGCGGCGGCATGGGGTCGCTGGCGCGCTCGGGACCGGTCATCGTCAGCGCACCGTCGCCGCTGCGCCCCTGGGCCAACGAGACGCTGATGCCGGCCGTCAGTGAGGCCGTGAGCGAGCTCGCGGCGATTCTTCATGAGGAGCTCGCAGTGCCGCTGGTGTACGAGTGCGAGCAGATCGGAGCCAAGCCGCGCGGCCGCTGACCGGAGATCACTGACGGGAACGTGGGACTCCCGGCCGCTGTAGTAGAGAAAATAGCGCGGCGTTGCTCTGGGTAAACCTCGGCCTGATCTGCCTGATCGGGGCCCTCCTGGTCGGGTTGGCGTCGCTCTTGCAGCCGCGCACCGCGGCCGTGGGCCGTGTGCTCGTGACTCTCGGCTTGCAGATTGGAGGAGTCCTGGTGGTGACCTGGCTTCTCGTGCAGCGCGGTCAGGCCATCTCGCGCCAGCTGCCGCCCCCGCCGGGCACCGAGACCGCGATCTTCGCCCAGATCGAGGCGCCGGCGGTGGCTTCGCTGCTGCTGATAATCGTGGCCCTGGTCTGGGGCACCGGATTCGGAACCGCCGCAGCGGCGTTCGCCGTCGGCGCCAAAAGGCCGAGGCTGGCGCTCCTGCTGGGAGTGGTGAGCCTGATCTGGGTCGTTCCGACCTTCCTGCTCGCCATCCTGGCCCAGGACCTGCAGACGCAGATCTACAACCTGGTGCAGGTCAACGTCAGCGGTGGCTACGCCACGTTCTCTGCAGGTCAGCTCGCGTGGAGCGCGGCGGTGCTGGCGATCCGTCCAGCCGCGTACGCGTACCGACAGGGTTCCATTCTCATCGCCGATCAATCACGCCAGCTCTTCGTGCGGACGGCGCTGTCCAAGGGTCTGCCCTGGGGCGTGATCGTGCGCCGGCACATCGTCCGCCCAGCCGCGGCGGGCCTGCTCCAGACCGGGTCCTCCTCGATCCGACTGATGTTCGGATCGCTGCCCCTGGTCGAGTTTTTCTTCGGCTACCCGGGCCTCGGCAATCTGCTGCTGAACTCCCTCGGCGTGTCGACCGGCGCGTCGTCTCAGCCACCTGACCCTGGCGTCGCGATCGCGTCGGCAGTCGTGCTGGCTTCGTTTCTCGCCATTCTCGAAGCCCTGATCAGAGTGCTGACGCAGAAGGCCGACCCCAGAGTTGCCGAAGCCGCGAGCGAGGCGGCGGCCTGACATGAGACTGCGCTCACGAATCCTGGCCGTCCTGGGGGTTGTGATACTGGCCGGCCTGGCGCTCCTTGTCGTGATCGGGGCACAAGTCTCCGATTTCTGGGCCACGCACATCTGGGCGGGCGGGTTCATCAACAACACGGCCACCCTCGCGCCCTTTCCGGCTTTCAGCAGCGTGGAGGTTTTCTCGCTCGACGACCCGAACTTCCATCAGGTGCACTACTACCTGCTGGGTTCCGACGCGGGCGGCCGAGACCTGTTCGCCCTGGTGGCGAAAGGCGCTTTGCCCTCGCTCGTGCTGGTTGCGCTGGCGCTCGCGGGGCGGATGCTCATCGGCGTGGTCGCCGGCTTCGGGATCGCCTCCGGCGCGACAGTGTTTCGGTCTGCGGCGAGGGCTGCCGGCGGCTGGATCGCCGGGTTCCCGTACCTGGCGCTGGCGGTCCTGGTCATCCAGGCGTTTACGGGCGGGCCGAGCACGCTCGCGCAGCCTGGACTTGCGCGCACTCTCGCATTCGTGATCGCGATCAGCATCGTGGGTTGGCGCGATGTGGCGGAGGTCGTCGCGGGCCGAATCGAATGGGTGCAGGCGCAGCCGTTCGCGATGGGCGCCCGCGCCGTCGGCTCGACCGGGCTCGACTTCTTCGGCCGCCACGTGTGGCCCTATCTGCGCCCCGCCCTGATGGTGGAGCTGTCGTTCCAGGCCGCCGCCGTTCTGGTGCTCCTCGCGGAGCTCGGCTTCCTGCAGTACTACCTCGGGGGATTCACCAACTACAGCGAGGACACGCAGGGAGTCGCCGGGTTCCACCTCGCCAACACGCCCGAGCTGGGCCAGCTGCTTTCCGACGTGCGCCTGTACGCGCTGCGCAACCAGTTCTTCCCGGTGCTGGTTCCGGCGGCCGCCCTCGCGCTCGCCGCGCTCGGCTTCGAGATCATCGGCCGCGCCTTCCGCGGCCGGACGGACCTTCCGGCATGAAGCGCGTCGCCGCCGGCTTGCTCGCGTTCGTCTCCATGTGCGGCTGCCAGGTGGCCTTCTCGACAGTCGGCAGCTGGACCAGGGAGAAAGGACCCCCCGCACCGATCTCAAACAGCGTTGTGATCCCGCTGGCGGATGGACGGCTCGGCATCTTCGGGGGCTTCCTGCTTGGGGGGCAGCCCTCGAACGAGACGGCAGTATATGACCCGGCGACTGGCGCCTGGACGAAGGGCACGCCGATGCCTGGGCCGGCTTTCCCCGATGTCTTCGCGCTCCTTCGCGACGGGATGGTGCTGGTGGAAGGCGGCCGCGACATCAACGGCAACCCCCAAGGAGCGACCTGGCTTTACGACCCGGTCCAGAACAGGTGGAGCCAGGCAGGCAGCGCCAATCTACCCCGAGTATTTCCAAGCAACGCGCTTCTGAGCGACGGTCGCCTGTTGATCGCCGGCGGCGGCGTCCCGCTCGACACTCCTGAGCAGCTGCCAAACGGGGAGGTGGACTTCAAGCCCACGCCGAGCGCCGAGATCTACGACCCCGCGACAAGGAAATGGTCCCCGGCCGGCCGGCTTCAGTCGGCGCGAGACGGCATCCGCCTCGTTGCCCTCGGCGGCGGTGGAGCGATCGCGGCCGGTGGCTGCCAGGGCTCCGCGGGCTGGTCGCCGCCGGTCGCCACGGCAGAGGTCTACGACGCCGCCACCAACGCGTGGTCGATGACAACCCCGCTGCCTGTGGCTATGTGCGGCGCCGACGGCGTCGGCTTGCGCGACGGTCGCGCGCTGGTCGTCGACCAGTTCGCGTTCCCAGGCGTGGAGCGGTACTTCTACAACTCCTCAGACGACGCTTTCGTATACGACCCGAAGACGCGTGCGTGGTCCGTGACTGGCGGCCTCGCCGGCGGTGGGACCGGCGCGTTGATGCTCAGCGACGGCCGCGTCATGGTGCCCGAGCTGCAGCAGGGCGCCATCCAGGGCAGGACGTTCAAGGTGCTCGTCGGCGGACAGATATTCGACCCCGCGACCGACGGGTGGACTTACGCGAGCACCACGTCGCTGGTGATGCCCCTCGGGTACATGTTCTCGGGCGGTTCGCCAATCGTGGTTTCGTTGCCCAACGGGTCTGCCCTCGTCATCCTGCAGACCGACGTGCTGGCGTTCCACCCAGAGAAGTCGCCACCATCGACGCAGCTGCTGGCCAGCACAGGGCTCACGATTCTGCTGCTTTCGATCGCGGCGGTGATCGGCTTGCTGATGCTGCTGGCGTACCGGCGCGCGAGCCGGATCGATCTCAGCAAGCTGGCATGATCGGCGGGTGTATGCGCGGCTCTTAAGGGATCCCCGTTTCGCCAAGCTGCTGGCTGGGCAGTCCATCAGCGAGCTTGGTTCGGCCGTCACCCAGATCGCGCTGCCCACCATCGCGGTCCTTGTCCTGCACGCCGGTCCCTTCGAGCTCGGGATTCTCATTGCGCTGCAGCGCATCCCGTTTCCGATCCTCGCTCTGTTCGTCGGCGTGTGGATCGACAGGCTGCCGCGACGCCGCGTGATGATCGTCGCCGACGTCTTGCGCGCCGCGGCGCTGGCGGCGGTGCCGATCAGCTACGGCGCCGGGTTCCTCGGCCTGCCGCTTCTGTACGCGGTGTCGCTCACAACCGGCGTGCTCACCATCTTCTTCGACCTCGCGTACCTCTCATACGTGCCCGAGCTCGTGGACCGCGAGCGCCTCAGCGATGCCAACGCAACGCTGCAGATGAGTCTCTCCGTAGCCAGCCTGGCCGGGCCGGGCCTGGGTGGATTGTTGATCCAGGCGGTGGGCGCCGCGCGCGCCGTGGGCATCGACTCGGCGTCCTTTGTCCTGTCATTCCTCGGCCTGGTGTGGATGGGGCCCGACAAGGTTCGGGCCGAGAGGCGTCAGTCGCCGGGAATGTTGAAGGAGCTCAGCGAAGGCCTCGGCCACGTGTTCGCGCACCCTCTACTACGCACGCTGGTCATCACGCTCGGCTGCGTGATCCTTTTCGGCCATGTCCTGGAACCGAACCTCTACCCGTTCGTTTACACGGACCTGCACCTGTCTCCGGCGACCCTGGGCTGGATCCTGAGCGCGGAGGGAGCCGGAGCCGTCGTCGGCGCGTATTTCAGCCCGCGCATCATGGGCAGGGTCTCGGCGGGGTGGATCCTCGCCGTGACGGGTCTGCTCTCCGGCGCAGCGTTCATCATCGTGTCCTTCGCCGGCGCGGGCCCGACGATCCTGATCCTCGGTGGCGCGCTGATCTTCAACGGCCTGCTCGACCCCATCCACAACGTGACCCAGTGGTCGCTGCGCCAGCTGCTCACGCCGGATCACCTCCAGGGCCGGATGAACTCGATCTTCCGCACCGTGTACTGGGGGGCGTGGCCGCTAGGGAACCTGGTCGGCGGATACCTGGGAAGCGTCTTCGGGCCGCGGCAGTCCATCTTCCTGGGGGGCCTGTTGTTTGGAAGCCTCAGCCTGATTTTCCTTCTGGGCCCGCTCCGCAAGGCGTCGCTCACCGTTCCCGCGGGAGAGCCGAAGATAGAGACGGTGTGATCAACAACCTCATCGCCGGAGAGCATCAACCCGCGGCCGCGGGCACTGGCTCCCTGCCGATCTTCAATCCGGCCACAGGCGAGGTCATCGACAACGTGCCGCTGTCGGGCGCGGCCGAGGTAGACGCGGCAGTTCGCGCCGCATCGCACGCTTACTCGCACTGGTCGAAGACGCCGGTGATGGAGCGGGTGCGCCTGATGTTCCGCTTCAAGGCGACACTCGAGGAGCACTTCGAGGAGCTGGCCGCGCTCGTCACGCGCCACCACGGCAAGACGCTTGACGAGGCGCGGGGCGAGGTCCGCCGCGGCATCGAGGTCGTCGACTTCGCGTGCGGCGCGCCCACTCTGCTCCAGGGGCGCACCCTGCGTGACGTCTCCGCCGGCGTCGACCAGGACCTCTACCGCTACCCGCTCGGCGTGTGCGCGGGCATACCGCCCTTCAACTTCCCAGTGATGATTCCGCTCTGGATGTTCCCGCTCGCGGTCGTCGCGGGAAACACGTACGTGCTGAAGCCGTCCGAGCGCACGCCCCTGGGCGGGTTGCGCCTGGCCGAGCTCTTCCTGGAGGCGGGATTTCCCGAGGGCGTGCTCAATGTCGTGCATGGCGCGAAGGACGCGGTCGACGCGCTGATCGCGCACCCGGATGTGCGCGCCATCTCATTCGTCGGCTCCGCGCCTGTCGCGCGCGACGTGTATCGGACCGCGGCCGCGAACGGCAAGCGCGTGCAGGCGCTGGGCGGCGCGAAGAACCACATCGTCGTCATGCCCGACGCCGACGTCGACCTCGCGGTCGGATCGATCCTCAACTCCGCTTTCGGCAACGCCGGCGAGCGATGCCTCTCGGGATCCGTGGCAGTGGTCGTCGGCCGGGCGGCGGGCAACATGCTTGCGCCGCTCGCAGACCGCGCTGCGGGCATGGTCGTCGGACCGGGCGACGAGCCTGGTGTGCAGGTCGGACCGCTCATTCGCGCGGAGCACCGCGACCGGGTCGCGGGCTACATCGACAAGGGCGTGGGTGAGGGGGCGAGGCTGCTGGTCGACGGGCGCAAGCACATGTCGAGACCAGGATTCTTCCTCGGCCCGACGATCCTCGACCACGTGACAACCGACATGTCGGTCGGCCGCGAGGAGATCTTCGGTCCCGTGCTGTCCATCGCCCGCGCCGGGAGCCTCGACGAGGCGATCGAGCAGGCGAATCGCATGGCGCTGGGCAACATGGCAACGATCTTCACCCAATCGGGTCGCTCGGCCCGCGAGTTTCGCGAGCGTGTCGAGGCCGGCATGACCGGAATCAACGTCCCCATCGCGCAGCCTTTCGCCTTCTTCCCGTTCAGTGGATGGAAGGGCTCGTTCTTCGGCGACCTGCACGTGCACGGCTCCGACGGCATCGACTTCTTCACCCGCAAGAAGGTAGTGGTCACGCGATGGTGAGCGGCAATGATGAGGTCGACGCCATGCGGCGCCGCGTCGTCGTTGCTCGGGCGAGGCTGAGGGCGCTCCTTCCCGCCGCCGCCGATCGCGAGCCGCCGGTCGATCCTCAGACCGGCGAGCGCTGGGACCGATTCAACATCCTCGGCCACATGAGCGAGTTCCCGACGTTCTGGTCGGCGGAGCTCGCGGCGGCGATCGAGTCTGGCGCAGAGTTCGGACGCCGGCCGGGCTCGACCAACCGGCAGGACGCGGTCGCGGGCGGGGCCACGGCCGGCGAAGGCGCGCTCAAACGGCAGGTGGCCAGGGGCATCGAGAACGTTCTGGCGCTGCTCGTCAAACTCCAACCCGCAGACCTTGACCGCACGATCAACATGCGGGGTCGCGGTGAGGTGACCGTTCGGTGGGCGCTCGAGAATCTTCTGGTCGGACACCTCGAGGAGCACTGCAATCAGCTTTACGCGCTGACCACCAAGGGATAGAAGAGCGGGCGGGACAGGGCCCGCCCGCACGGTAACGACTACCTGACGGCGACCGGGGTCTTGACCTCTTCGAGCTTGCCGCTCTTCACGTCGTAGACGAAGCCGCGCACGCTGGACTTGTTGGGGATGAAGGGACTGGCCTGGATGCGTGCGATCGACTGCCTGACGTCCTCCTCCAGGTCGGGAAACGCCTCGAGCGCGAACGCGGGACGGATGCCGGTATCGGACTCGATCTGCCGCTTCACATCGTCGTCTTTAAACGTGAGCATGCCGCAGTCCGTGTGGTGGATCAGGATGATCTCGTTGGTCCCCAGCAGGCGCTGGGAGATGACCAGCGATCGAATCGCGTCGTCGGTGGCGACGCCGCCGGCGTTGCGAATGACGTGCGCGTCGCCCTCGTTGAGCCCGAGGATCTTGTGCACGTCGAGGCGGGCGTCCATGCAGGCCAGCACCGCGAGGTGCTTGGCCGGGGGCAGCGGCAGGCTGCCCTTGTCGAACGATCTTGCGTACGACGCGTTCTTGCGCAATAGCTCGTCAGTGACGCTCATGGGTGACCTCCACGTAGGTAATTTCGGACGTGATCCGGGGACTAGGTCAGCCCGTACAGAGCGCCGATGAGCACCGGCCGTGATCCACGTCAAGGCGGCGGGTCAGGCGGTTTCGCATCGTGCAGACATTCTGCGGCGCGCCTGACGCCGGATGCAACTGCCGATCGTCAGGGGGTCGGGCTGAGCACGTCGCCGAGCACGAATCCCTGATCGTTGATCTCATAACTGTGGACGACGGGCCGGTGATGCATGGCGCGAGTTTTCAGGACGGTCAGGGCTCGCGCCAGCTCCGCTCCGCGCTGCACGTACTGAAGCAGGATCACGTTGTCAGCGAGGTGTGAGACGCCTTGCTCGGAGATTCGCTCCAGCTGGAACAGCTCGGGGACCTCGATGATCGACATCAGGCTGATGCCCTCGCGATTGAATCGCTGCGTCACCGAGAAGACCCATTCCCGGAAGCGGACCGGATCAGCGGCTGCGATCATCAGGTCGGCGAGGCTGTCGATGACGATCCTCTTGGCCTTGGTCTTCTCGACAAGGTCCAGCAGCTGGTAGACCCATTCGTCGATGTTCATCGCCACCAGACCGCGGCTCATGACGTGAACACTCGGGTTGTCGATCGACCAACCGAAGCTGGACACGATGCGGCTCAGCTGCGTCAGATTCTCCTGGAAGGTCGCCAGGATGCCCGGTTCGCCCACCTCAGCCCCGCGATACAGGAAGTGCAGGCCCATCAGCGTCTTGCCGATACCGGTCGGTCCTGCGACCAGCGTGGATGCGCCGGTCCAGAAGCCACCCTTGCCCAGCAGGTCGTCGAGAGCCGCGATCCCGGTAGGTGTCGGCTTGGGGCTCAGAGCGTAGCCAGCGCCGATCTGCGCGTCGGCGAGCCGGGGAAAGACCTCAATCCCAGCTCGCGTGACCCGATACATGTGCTCGCCACTCTGAAAGTCGCTGCCCCGCAGCTTGAGCACCTGCAGGACGCGCAGCTCGCGCTCGGCGATCTGCTTGATGTCAAGACCGATGATCGCGTCAGACGCGGAGAACTCGGCAGTGTCCACTGCCTGCTGGCGCGAGTACGGAGCATTCCAGATGGTGGTGACGGCGCTCGCTGTCAGGCGTCGCACGAGCGCGTGCAGAAACTGCCGAAAGCTGCTCAAGTCGGCAGCCAAGGCGTGGAAAGCACGGACGCTGTCGATGACCACGATGCCGGGCCTGCGCTCTTTCAGCTGACGGTCGATCGCGGCCTGAGCGTCGTCCAGCCCACCCTCGCCGAGCACCTGCCCGAGGTCCTCATACACCATCCGCCCGTCCTGCAGGGCCTTGGGGTCGAAGAATTCGAGGGAGGAGCCAAAGCGGACGATCTTGTCCAACGGCTCCGACATGGTCGAGAAGAAGAGTGCCGGGCGCTCGGTGGTGGCGTTCCGAAACGCCACCTGCTGGCTGAGGATCGTCTTGCCGCTGCCGGGCACGCCAACGATGAGGCTGATGGCGTTTAGCGGCAGCCCGCCGTGAAGGATCTCGTCGAGGCGGCGACTGCCGGTCGGAATCCTGTCGTTCACCGTTCGACGCGAGGCTGGTTCTCGGAGCGCACCAGCGCACTGGTGCCGGCCAGGTCACGCACTGTCGAAACCAGCGCGAGCGGCTCCAGGGGCTTGCGCATGAAGGCGGCCGCGCCGGAGCGCATGGCCTCTTCAGCACTGTCGATCGCCGAAACGGCCAGGATCTGGGCGGACTTGCGAGCTGCAAACTCGCTCACCAGCCGGAACCCGGCGCCGCCCGACAGCAGCAGGTCGATGATCACGATCTCAGGCGACTGCTCCTCAAACTTCAGCTGCGCCTGGGTCGCGTCGAGGGCGACGGCGACCTCCCAACCCTCGGTCCGCAGGAAGTACTCGGCGAGCTCGGCCGCATAGCCATCTCTTTCGGCGATGAGAACGAGCGGCCGCCTCTCCACCGCCGCCTCCGTGGTAGCGCGCGCTGCGGGCAGCTGGCCCGTACCCAGCTCCTGTGACAGCAGGCGGTGGGCGTCGGCTGCGCTGACGCCGGAATCGATCTGGGTCTTGATGAAACGCAGCCTCTCCACCTCTGCGCGCGAGTAGAGGCGCTGCGAGCCCACACTTCGGTTGGGCCGGACGAGCGCGTAGCGCTCCTCCCACGCCCTCAGCGTCGACGTAGGCATGTCCAGCATTCGGGCGACGGCGCCGATCGAGTAGATGGGCTGGTCGCCGCCGCCGCTCACACTCATAACGTACGCCTGCCAGGTGATCGATGCACTTTGTGCGGGAATTAGTGCGGAATAAGTGCGCGGTCAAATTGGAGTATTGCGCAAGTCTTGCGCGAGTGCTAGCGTCGGATCAGAGCGGGCCGGGAAACAGCGGATGTCAGTGCGGCGTCTGCTCAGGCCCGGATTGCGGGGGAGGGCGGCCTGCGGCTCGGATCCGCTCGGCGCGGATCCGCCGCCCCGGCCGTCACCGACGTGGGTGCGAGGGAAAGTGAATGAGCACAGCGATTGCTTCAAGCCCGGTTCGCAGGCGGTCAGGAAGCATGACGCGATCGGCCGGCCGAGCCGCGCGCAGGCTGGCGGCGGCCGAGCTGGCCGCGTTGTGCGACATCTGCGGCGGCAGGCGGGAAGGCGGCGAGGTGCTGGTCGAGGGCTGGACGTACTGCAGCATCGAGTGCGCTCACATCGCGCGCGACCGAACGCCGCCTGGGCATTACTTCGGGTAGGCCTTCGCCAGATTGAGCCAGGTGAACATGACTAACGGAAGTTCCCCCGGGGCCGGCAAGCGCCGGGTCAGGGTGCTGATAGTCGAGAACCATCTCCTCGTGTCCGAGGCGCTCTCCGCGATGCTGGCCGACCAGCCTGACATCCATGTCGTCGGCACCGCGTCCTCACGCGCGGAGGCGATGGCGCGGCTCAATGCCTTCAGCCCGGACGTGGCGCTCATCGACTTTCACCTCGCCGACGGCACAGGTGTTGCGGTAGCCGAGACCTTGCGCACGCTCAGCCAGAACATTCGGATCCTGTTTGTCAGCCGTAGTGATGGCGAGGCGGTCCGGTTGCAGGCTCTTGAAGCCGGCGCGAGTGGGTTCGTCCACAAGTCGAGGGCGGCCACCGAGCTTGTCTCCGCGATTCGCGCGGTGGCCAAGGGCTATGTGCTCTTCACTCCTGAGGAGGTTGCATCGCTGCTCTCATTGCGCCGGGAGCTCACCGCGCTCGAGGCGTTGACCGACCGCGAGATGGAAGTGCTGCGCCTGCTCCGCGACGGGCGTTCCAGCCACGACATCGCGCAAGACCTCGGCATCGCGTACGCGACGGTGCGGGTCTACATACGAGCCATCGAGCACAAGCTGGGAGCGCACGACAAGCTTGGCGCCCTGGCGCGTGCCCGCGAGTTGGGGCTGGTGGACTAGCCGCTACCCGAGGTAGTTGCCGGCGACGAACCTGTCCCGCGCCGTGTGAGCGCATTCGAAGCTGCAGTACGAGACCGGTCCGAACAGAACAGCGCCACCGCCGAGCGTGCCGCCGCACACCTCGCACAACGACGCGAGAGCGCGAGCGACCGCGGCGCGAGCTTTGTCCTTACGTGACGGCTCTCGGCGCCGGCGAGTGGACTCGGACGCGCCATCGACAACCAGGCTCAGCATGATTCACCCCTTGAACCCTCGACCCCCAACGACACTTCCCCGCCAAAACGGTACATCTGATCGCCCCAAAGCTCAAGCCACGCTGCCGTTCAGGTGATGCTTGACTCGCCACACGACGTCGGCGGGCTTGACCCGAGGCTTCACGAGATAGTCGACCGCACCGAGGCTCATGGCGCGGCGAATCGTCGCCCCGTCATCGGTGACGCTGAGAAAGATCACGGGGATGGTGAGGCCTCGCCGCCGCATCGCGTCGTACACGGCGAAGCCGTCGAGGTCGGGCAGCTGCAGGTCCAGGACCATCAGCTGCGGCCAGCCCGACTCGGCGATGGTCACACCTTCGGTGCCCGTAACCGCGACCCTGATGTCGAAACCCGCGATGTCGAACGCAAGCTGGTACATCGCAGCGAGGTCGCTGCGATCTTCCACGAGTAGGACGCGCGGTTTTAACTGCATGTTCCCGGTGAGCTCCTTCAAGCTCACCCCCCGAGCCGCTGGTCGCATGGTGCAACGGGCTGAGCATCAAAAGCTGCAGCAGTTCAGGCCGGCCGCAGCGCCTCGAGCGTCGCCACCGCCTCATCGAGCCGTGATCTCGGCAGCCGGCCGCTGACGACGGCCGCCCTGATGGCGTCGTAAGTGGCGTCGGCGGTGTCGAGGTGGTGGGCGACCATCACCATGTCCCCGCCGGCGATCAGAAACTCGACGGCCGCCTCTGGCGTCGGAGTGCTGGCGGTGATCGCGCCCATCTCCATGTCGTCAGAGAGCACCGCGCCGCGGAACCCGAGCTCCGTTCGCAGCTTCTGGACAGTGACCGGAGACAGGTCGGCCGAGCGGTGGGGATCGAGCGCCGGGTAGAAGAGATGGCCCAGCAGCACGAAGTCGACGCCGTGGCTGATGGCCGCGGCAAAGGGCGGCCAATCGCGTGCGGCGAGAGTCCCGAGGCTTTCATCGATGCGCGGCAGCTGCGTCTCCGAGCTCACGGACGTGTCGCCGTGTCCTGGAAAGTGCTTGGCGGCCGAGAGCATGCCGGCGGCGTGGATGCCGTCAACCACCGGCGCGACCGCGTTTGCGACCGCCGTCGGTTGGGTGCCGTAACAGCGGCCCCACATGATCGAGCCCTGCCCGCTGCACACGTCCGACACCGGGCCGAGGTCGAGGTCGAAGCCCAGCGATCTCAGCGCTGACGCCATCCGGGTGGTGTCGGCCTGGCCGACGGGCATCGGCGCGCACGGGACCGAGCTGATGGCGATGCAGACGAAGCCGCCTTCCTGGTCGGTGGCGGCGATCAGGCGATGGCGCGAGGTGGAGCGGATCGAGCTGGTGAACGATCGCATCGCGTCCGGCGAGGAGGCGTTGCCGTTGAGGTTCACGACCAGGAGCCCGCCAAACTGCCGCTGCCTCCAGTCGCTCAGCACGGCGTCGGTGAGCGGACCCTGGAACCCGACCATCATCACCGCGCCGATCTCCTCGTCGAGCGTCAGCCCGCCGGGCCCCAGCTGCTGGGTCGGAGAGGCTAGTGGGCTCGGCCAGGGGACTGCGACCGTCGAGCTCGAGCACGAAACGGAACCTGCGGCGACCGCCAGGAGCAAAGCGATTCGCCGCACGACCAGTCTTTTAACGCCCACAGCCGGCGAACGATACGAGTAGCGTGGAGGTTCGATGCGACTGGCCGTCGTGTCCGACATTCACGGCAACCTGGCGGCTCTCGAGGCGGTGCTCGCCGACCTGGAGCAGGCTCGGCCGGATGCGGTCGTCCTCGGCGGCGACCTTGCGCTGGGCGGGCCGCATCCTGTCGAGGTGGTCGACCGGCTGCGCCAGCTGCGCTGGCCCTCTGTGCTCGGCAACACCGACGAGGCTCTGGACGAACAACACCTGCCCGAGAAGTTGCGTGCGAGCTTCGTCGGCCAAGCGGCCACCCGCACACGCGAGATGCTCGGTCCCGAACGAGTCGCGTGGCTGACCAGCCTGCCCCTCGAATGGCGCAGTGACGGCGTGGCCGTCGTGCATGCGACGCCGGGTGACTGCTGGGCGATCGTCGCGCACGACGCGCCCGACGAGAAGCTGCGCGAGGTTTACGGCGCCGCCGGCGCGCCAAATGCGATTTACGGGCACATCCACCATGCGTACGTGCGCGAGCTCGGCGGCCTGAAGGTCGCGAACAGCGGCAGCGTCAGCCTTTCTCTCGACGGCGACGTGCGAGCCTGCTACGCGCTCATGGACGATGGACACATCGAGCATCGCAGGGTCGAGTACGACATCGAGCACGTGGCCTCTGATTTCGAGGCGATCGATTATCCGAACGCGCAGGTCTACGGCACGTGGCTTCGCACCGGCGAGTTTCCGAACCGGTGACGATCAGCGAGGTCGCGGACTAGGCTTCGATCTCAGGCTCTGTGACCGCGATCGCGCCGGCGCGAATCTGCTCTCGCAACCGCTGACGTGTGAACCGGCCCACGAAAAGCGGCACGAACTGCGGAACCTTCGAGCCCGCGAGACGAGCAAGCGACTCGCTCGCGAGTGCATCGATCGATTCTTCGGGCACGAGCCCGCGGAAGTCGTGCTTGATGTTGCGGACCTCTGCTTCAACGTGCTTCAGAACCTTGGGGTCGAACGAAACACTCATCACGGCCTCCCTGAACAACCGATGAGGTCAGGCCCTGGTCCGCCGGCCGACGCAGAGATCCTATGGGATGCACGAATTCTTAACCTTGGGTTAACAAATGGCTGGGCGACTCCAATTGACATTTGTACAAATGGCTGCTTGAATAAGCTCTGATGACGGCGACAGCTCGACGTGCCACCGAGGAAGTCGCCTGGCACGCCCTCTCCGACGGCAATCGTCGGCGCATCCTCGCGCTCGTCCGCGATGAACCGCGGGCGGTGGGTGAGGTCGCGGCGAGGCTTGGCATGTCGCAGCAGATCGCGTCGCACCACCTGCGCGTCCTGCATGGTGCGGGACTGGTCGTGGAGCGTCGCGACCGGCAGCGCCACATGTTCGTGGTCAGCACCGACGGGCTGGCGGCGGTCCGTGATTTCCTCGCTGACTTCTGGCCGGCGCAGCTGCATTCGTTGAAGCGCGCGGCGGAGTCAGCCGCAAGAAAGCCAAAGAGCCGGCGGCGCAGTGCCTGACTTCGCGACCTCCATCGAGATCGAGGCGCCGATCGAGATCGTCTTCGAGCATCTCGTCAAAGCGGATCGCATGACGAGCTGGATGGGGCAGCACGCGACGCTCGATGCGGTGCCAGGCGGCGAGTTCTCGGTCGACATCAACGGCTACCTGGTGCGGGGCAAGTACGTCGAGGTCGAGCGCCCGCGTCGCGTTGTCGTGTCGTGGGGCATGGCCGGCGTTGCGGACCTGCCGCCGGGCTCTTCACGCGTCGAGTTCGTCCTCACGCCGACCCCTCGGGGGACGACCGTCAACCTTCGACACACGAACCTGCCCGATTCGCGCTCAAAGGGCCACGCGACCGGGTGGGCCAACTACATCGACCGGCTGGCCGCGGCGTCGCGCGGCATCGATCCCGGCCCGGACACCTGGAGACCGGTCACCACATGAAGGAGAAGGACATGGGAGCCGCCATCACCGAGACAGCGACGCTCGTCCGCGCCTACTACGGCAGCTGGCAGAACGGGATCGCCACGTTCGACAAGAAAAGGCTGAGCGAGATCCTGGCCGAGGATCTGGACTTCGAGGGTTCGATCGCGGGCAAGCGCCGCGGCGCAGCGGGTTTCCTGATTGGCCTGCAGCGATTTGTCGAGGGCCTCAAGTCGCCCATCCACGTGCAGGAGCAGGTGGAGGCCGGCGACCTGGCGGCGGTGCTTTACGACGCCGAGATCCCTGGTGGATCCATGCGGTTCGCGGAGTTCTTCCGCGTCGAGCACGGCCGCATCTCGTCAATCAAGCTGCTCTACGACGCGGCCCAGTACCGCGCCCTGGGAGGTCGCTGAAGCAGCCTTCCGCGCTCCGGTACCATGCCCGTCGCTATAAGAACGCTGGAGGTCGCCGGGCGCCGGGCGCTGACTTCGAGTGCCTTCCGGGAGTTTCAGAAGGACCGGCTGGCGTTTCTGATGCGCTGTGCCGAAACGGCGGATGTGGTCCACGTCCGCCTTGGCGCTGAAGACGTTCTGGTCGTCAGCCGCCCAGAGCTCGCCACCGAGGTGATGCTCACTCGCCGCGCCGACTTCAGCAAGGCTTACCTCACGAGCATCATGCCGCCGTTGCTGGCGGGCAGCCTTCTGCTCGCCGACAGTGACAGCTGGCTGCACCAGCGCAAGCTGATGCTGCCTGCCTTCCACAAGGAGCGCCTCGACACCTATGCAGCGGTGATGGCCGAGGAATCCGAGCGCGCGATCGCAACATGGCAGCCAGGTCAGCGACGCGACATCCACTCGGAAATGATGCGGTTGACCCTCCAGATCGTCACCCGCAGCTTGTTCGGCCTCGACTTCTCGCATGGCGTGGAGGCGACCGAGCGGCTGATCGATGCGCTGATGGACGAGGTCAACAGCCGTATCGCAAGCCCGTTCCGGTTCCGCTACCCGCTTCCGACCTTTCGCACGCTGCGCCTGTACCGCGCGATGAAGGAGCTCGACGAGATCGCGTACACCGCCATCCGGGAGCGGCGGCGGCATCCCCAGGAAGACCTCATGTCGATGCTCGTCGGCGCCACCGATGAGGACGGCACACCAATGACCGACCGCGAGGTTCGCGACGCGTGCCTGGCCGTGTTCTTCGCCGGCCACGAGACCACCGCGTGCCTGCTGTCGTGGACGTGGTACGTGCTCGCCGGCCGCGAGGACATCGTGCAGAAGCTCCTTGCCGAGCTCGCCGGAGCCAAATCGGCGCCGCCGGCCGAGCTGATCGAGCGCCTGCCCTACATGCAGAACGTGCTCAATGAGGCCCTGCGTCTGTACCCGCCCGCGTATGCGTTCGGACGGCGCGCCGTGCGTGACACGAGGGTCGGCGACGATGAGGTCAAGGCCGGGCAGACCGTGGTCATGAGTCCCTGGGCCATGCATCGCGATGCCCGCTTCTGGGATGAGCCGGAAAAATTCACGCCCGACCGGTGGCAGAACAACCTCGCGGCCCGCCTGCCCAAGTTCACATTCTTCCCGTTCAGCAGCGGGCCGCGCCGCTGCGTGGGCAGCTCGTTCGCGATGCTCGAGGCGACGATCGCCATCGCGACCATCCTGCCTCGATTCAAGCTCAGCTCGCCTCCGTCGGTGGTCGAGCCGGCGCCTTCGATCACGCTGCGCCCGGGCGGCGGAATGCCCATGACCATCTCGCGACGAAAGAGTCTTAACTAGCTTTTACCCGGCGTCCCGATCCGCGAAGATTGGCGCGGCATGCTGCCGCCAGAGCATCTCGTCCCGCTGTTCCTCATCGCCGGGGGGATAGCGGTCGTGCTGGTGGCGACCAGGCTTCGGCGCGGCCCATGGGTCGAGCAGGGGGCCAAGGTGATCGCAGTGGCCGTCGTCCTGGCCGAATTTGCGTGGTGGGTCCTGGCCATCGCCCAGGACAGGTGGTCGCTCCAGTACAACCTGCCGCTGCACCTCTGCGAGGTGGGCTGCTTCGTGCTTGCGGCCGCCTTGTGGTGGCGCATCCCGTTCGCCTTCGAGGTGGCTTACTTCTGGGGTCTTGGCGGCACTCTGCCCGGCCTCTTCACGCCAAGCATCCCCGGACACTTCCCGGACGCGGTGTATTTCCAGTACTACGCCGAGCACGGCCTCGTGGTGCTCGGGGCGCTCTACCTGGTCGTGGCCCTCGGCATGCGTCCGGCACGAGGCGCGGTGCTGAGGGTGTTCACGGCCACGGTCATCTACGCAGTCGCTGTCTGGTTCGTGGACCTTGCGACCAACGGCAACTACCTCTTCCTCCGATACCTGCCGCCGACCAAGACCGCGCTGGACTACATGGGCCCATGGCCGTGGTACCTCATTACCGGGACCGTGCTGGCGATCATCGTCATGAACGCGCTGTACATGCCATTCGCACGCTCGGCCGCTCCTGCGCAGCAGCGCGCCGGATAGCCTTTCACCCGGGCGGTAAGCTGTTCGCCCAAAGGAGGGAAGGGTGACCAAGCAGCGCTGGATCCTGGCCGCGGCGGTTCTCGGCTCAGGCATCGTGTTCCTGGATTCGACGGTCGTCAACGTGGCCCTGCCGCGCATCGGGCGCGACCTGCCGCGTTTGTTCCTCGGCGTCCTCGAAGGTCAGTCGTACGTCTACAACGCGTACCTGCTGACCCTGAGCGCCTTGCTCATCCTCGCCGGCGCGCTCACCGACTACTACGGCCGCAAGCGGATGTTCATATACGGTCTGGTCGGGTTCGGCCTCACCTCGGCGCTTTGCGGCCTGGCGACCAACATGGAGATGCTCGTCCTCTTCCGGGTCCTCCAGGGCGCGGCCGGGGCGATGCTGGTGCCGGGCTCGCTGGCGCTGCTGACCGCGAACTTCTCAGGCGAGGAGCAGGGCCGCGCGTTCGGCACCTGGGCCGGCGCCTCGGGCGCGACCACCATCCTCGGCCCGGTGATCGGAGGCCTGCTCGTCGACACCATCTCCTGGCGCGCCGCCTTCCTTATTAATGTGCCGCTGGTGCTCCTCGCCGGCTGGGCGACATGGAAGCACGTGCCGGAGAGCCGCGACGACGAGGCGTCGCCCCAGTTCGACTGGCTGGGCGCCGGGATCGTGGCGCTCGCAGTCGGCGGCCTCGCGTTCGGGGCGATCTACGGCCAGCAGCGCGAGTGGAAGGATCCCATCGGCTACGTCGTGCTGGCGCTCGGCGTCCTCGCGACCGCGGCGCTTCCCTTCTGGATGCGGAACGCTCGCCATCCCCTGATCCCGCTGGACCTGTTCCGGTCGCGCAACTTCACGGTGACGAACATCTCGACCCTGGTCATCTACGGGTCGCTCTACGTCGTTTTCTACTACCTCGGCCTGTTCCAGCAGGGCACGCTTGGGTACACCGCCGCCGCGGCGGGAGCGGCAGGCATCCCGGGCACGCTGTTTCTGATCTTCTTCTCGCCCCGGTTCGGAAGTCTTGCCGCGAAGTACGGTCCGCGGATCTTCATGGCGGTGGGGCCCGCAATCATGGCTCTGGGCGTGCTGTGGTTCGCGCGCGTCCCATCGTCGAGCACGCCGTGGAAGCTCGACCCGGCCAACCCGAGCACCTTTGCGCCACCCCTGGCGTACTTCACCGACTTCCTGCCCGGCGCGGTGATCTTCGGCCTTGGGATCATGATCATGGTCGCGCCCCTGACGACTGCACTGATGACGTCGGTGCCCGTGCGGCGCTCAGGCCTGGGCTCCGCGATCAACAACGCGATCTCGCGCGTGGGCCCGCAGCTCGCCGGCGCTCTCATCTTCATCTTCCTGACCGCGTCCTTCTATTCGTACCTCGCGCCACGGCTCACCGGGTTCGACGTCTACTCGGCCACATTCCGCAGCAACGTCAGCCCGCTGAACACCCCCGCCGACCCCCACCTCATCGCCGTGGTGCGCGAAGCCTCTACCTCTTCGTTTCACCTCGCCATGCTCATCGGCGTCGTCCTTTTGCTGGCGGGCGCAATCGTCAACGCGGTCGGAATTCGCAACGCGCAGGCCAAGAAAGCCGACGTTGCGGTCGAAAGCGGCACCGCCGGCGAAGTCGCAGCCGCCAGGGAGTAGAGAGATATGGACGTGCGCGCCGAGGTCGTCGACATCCTGGCGGGCTTTTCACTTTTCGCCGACCTCACGACGCCAGAGCTCGAGAACCTGGTCGACACGTTCGATGAGCAGATGTTCAGCGAGGGTGAACGAGTCGTCCGTCAGGGCCTGTCGAGCGCCAGCTTCTACGTGATCCTCGACGGCGCGGCGACGATTCGGGTGGACGGCAAGGATCGCGCGACGCTGCGCCCCGGCGACTTCTTCGGCGAGATCTCCTGCCTGCTGGGCGAGGCTCCGGTCGCCGACATCGTGGCCCAGAAGCAGCTGCGGTGCCTCGTCCTGCCCGGCGAGTCGCTCGAGCGTTTTCTCGTCGGCCATCCGCGCGTGCTCTTCCGGCTGCTGCAGGGCGAGGCGCGCAAGGTGCGCACCACCACGAGATGGCTCACCTGACGGACAAGCCCTTTCCGCCCGGCCGTTATCCGCTGGTCGTGGTGGGCAGCGGGCCGGGCGCGATGCAGCTCACTTACTGCCTGGGCCGGCTGGGCCTCGACCATGCTGTGCTGAGCGCCGACGATGCGCCAGGCGGCATGTTCCGCCGCTGGCCGATCTTCCAGCGGATGCTCAGCTGGACGAAGCCGTTCGCCAACCACGAGAAGGCGACCCGCGCGTACGAGCGCTTCGACTGGAACAGCCTGCTGTCCGACGACGAACAGCTGCGGGCGATCATGCCGACCGTCATGGACGGCACCTCGTACTTCCCGTCGCGGCCGGAGATGGAGAAAGGCCTCGCCACCTTCGCGCAGAGGGCCGGGCTGCGCATTCGCCAAAGCGTCCGCTGGGAGAGCACCCGCGCTGACGGAAAGGACTTTGTGCTCACGACGTCCGACGGCGAGTACATCGCGCCGGCGGTCGTCTTCGCCGTCGGAGTTGCGCAGCCGTGGCGGCCCAATGTGCTGGCGCTGGAAGGCGTGCAGCAGTACGGAGAGCTGCGGCCGGCTGAGACGTACGCGGACCGCCGCATATTCATCGTGGGCAAGCAGAACTCCGGGTTCGAGATCGCCACCGGCCTGCTGCCATGGGCGCGGCAGATCGTGCTCGCCTCGCCGAGCCCGACCAGGCTGTCAGTGGACACGCGCTCGCTGGTCGGCGTGCGCGCGCGTTATGTCCAGCCATATGAAGACTGGGCGCTCGCCGGCGGGGTGGTGATCCTGGACGCGTCGATCGAGTCGGTCGAAAAGACGGGTGCGACATATCGGGTCCACACCAAGAGCCCCACCGACAGCAGCACGCTCGTCTTCGAGGTCGACGACGTCATCGCCGCAACAGGTTTCGTCGCGCCGCTGCGCGACCTGCCTCAGCTTGGCGTTTCCGTCTTCGGCCAGAGCCGGCTGCCCGCGCAGACGCCGTACTGGGAAAGCGCGACCCTGCCCGGGGTGTACTTTGCCGGAACGTTGATGCAGGCGTCGCTCGGCTTGAAGAGGCACGGCATCCCGAGCAACTCGGGCGCCGTGCAGGGTTACCGCTACAACGCGCGCGTCCTCGCTCGCCACCTCGCCGAGTCGCGCTTCGGCGTCACGCTCGAAAGACCCGCGGTGAATGCCGGCGACGTCGTCTCGCTCCTGCTCGATGAGGTGACGCGCGGCCCCGAGGTGTGGCACCAGCGCTCATACCTCGCGCGCGTCGTGAAAGTCGGCGGCGACGGCATGGTCGACGCCGGCATAGAGCCGCTGGCGCATTTCGTCGACGATGACTCCGGCCCGGACGCGGCGGCCATCACTCTCGAGTCGAACGGCAGGGACGATCCGTATCCGGCTGTGTACGTGCGATCGAAAGGCTCGGTCAAGGAGTACCTCCTGCCGCCGCATCCCCTGCTTGATTTCACCGGCGACCAGTACCGGAAGGAGCTGAGCGACCGCCTCCAGCCGCTGCTCGGCTCGGCGCTCACGAGGTCGGCGTCGTGACGGCCCTGCCCAGCGGCACGGTCACGTTTCTCTTCACCGACATCGAGGGCTCGACCAAGCTCATGCAGGAGCTGGGCGACAAGTACGTCCAGGCCCAGGTGGACCACCACGCCATCCTGCGCAAGGCCTTCCAGAGCCGGAAAGGCGCCGAGCTGAGGACCGAAGGCGACTCGTTCTTCTGCGTCTTCCAGAGCGCGCTCGACGCATGCGGCGCAGCCGCCGACGCCCAGCGCGGCTTCGCGACGCACAAATGGCCGGAGGGCGGCGCCATCCGCGTGCGCATCGGTCTGCACACGGGCGAGGCGCCGCTGGTCGGCAACGAGTACATCGGCCTCGACGTGCATCACGCGGCGCGAGTCGCGGCATCGGCGCACGGCGGCCAGGTGGTGATATCGGAGAGCACCAGGGCCCTGGTCGAGGAGAGCCTCCCGGCGGATCTCAAGCTCAAGGACCTTGGAGTGCACCGGCTCAAAGACCTCGCCCGCTCCGAGCGCCTGTACCAGCTCGTCGGCGTCGGGCTGGCCGACACGTTCCCCGCCCTGCGCACCCTGGACTCGACGCCGAACAATCTGCCCACACAGCTGACGAGCTTCGTCGGGCGCGAGGCGGATGTCGTCGAGGCCACGCGCCTGCTGGGGGGCACGCGATTGCTGACGCTCACCGGCCCCGGCGGCATCGGCAAGACGCGGCTCAGCCTGCAGGTGGCCGCGGACGCGGTGCAGATGTTTCCCGACGGCGTCTACTTCGTGCCACTGTCCGCCGTGACCGACCCGGACCTGATTCCTTCGGTGATCGCGCAGTCTATTGGCCTTTCTGTTTCAGGCAACCAACGGCCGATCGACGTGCTGATCGAGCACCTGCGTGGCAAACGCCTGCTGCTCGTGCTCGACAACTTCGAGCAGCTCATGCCCGACGGCGCGCCGGTCGTGTCCGGCATCCTGCGCGACAGCGCTGACGTGAAGGCGATCGTGAGCAGCCGCGCCGTGCTGCACGTGTACGGGGAGCAGGAGCTCCCGGTGCAGCCGTTGCGCGTGCCGGACGTGAAGGCGCTTCCGTCCCTCGCAGCGCTGTCCCAGTACGAAGGGGTCAAGCTCTTCATCGAGCGCGCGGTCGCGTCCAAACACGACTTCGCGGTCACCAACGAAAACGCGCCGGCGATCGCCGGGATCTGTGAGCGGGTCGATGGCCTTCCGCTCGCGATCGAGCTCGCCGCGGCGCGGGTCAAGCTCTTCAGCCCGCAAGCGCTGCTCGGCCGTCTGGAGACGAGCCTCAACGTGCTCGCCGGCGGCTCGCGCGACCTGCCGAGCCGCCAGCAGACGCTCAGGGGCGCCATCGCGTGGAGCTACGACCTGCTCGACGAGCCGCAGCGTCGACTTTTCGCGAGGATATCGGTGTTCGCGCGCGGCGGGAACCTGGAGCAGGTGGAGGCGGTGTGCGGACCTGCGTCCGAGCTTGGTGTAGATGTGCTGTCGGGTCTCGACGAGCTCGCTGATCAAAGCCTGCTCAGGCGCCTGCCCGACTTCGACGAACCGAGGTTGCTGATGCTCCATGTCATGCGCGAGTTCGCGGCGGAGAAGTTGGAGGAATCCGGCGAGTCAGTCGTGATCCACGACCGCCACGCAGCCGCCTATCAAGACCTGGCAGAAGCCGCGGAGCCGCACCTCTTCGGTTCCGACCAGAAGAAATGGCTCGACCGGCTCGAGATGGATTACGACAACTTTCGCGCTGCATTCGACTGGGCGCAGTCGAAGGGCGACTCGTTGCGCGCGATGAGCCTCGGAAGCGCGTTCTGGCGGTACTGGCAGATGCGCGGCCACCTGCGCGAGGGCCGCGCGCGTCTGGAGGCCGTGCTCTCCATGCCGAGCTCGCGCGAGCATGTCGAGGAGCGGGCCATGGCGCTGGAGGCGGCCGGCGGCATCGCCTACTGGCAAGGGGACATGCCGGAGACGCAGACCTTTTACGACGAAAGCCTGGCGCTGGTGCGGCAGGGCGGCAATCCGGAGCGCATCGCCAACGCCCTCTACAACGACTCATTTCCGTCCAACGTGACCGGAAAGGACATCCCCAAGGCGCGCGCCCTGCTGGATGAGGCGTTGCCGATCTACCGGCAGCTG
>Ga0209057_1000537_pt1 | contig 34072 bp, 36 predicted proteins | sample GraSoiAngelo_146_FD_185903 | JGI IMG/M metagenome (GOLD analysis project Ga0209057, IMG submission 185903) | Grasslands soil microbial communities from the Angelo Coastal Reserve, California, USA - 14_1009_05_30cm (SPAdes) (version 2) | ecosystem: Environmental > Terrestrial > Soil > Grasslands ... | reverse complement strand
CGGAGCTCGCGTGACGGGAGTGGACATACCGGATCAGCACCAGGTCATAGCGCACTACCCGATCATTGTGGTCAAGGGATCGAGGAACGCCGCGCTGGCGTATCGGTTTGTCGACTACGTCACCTCGCCCGCGGGGCAGCAAGCGCTCGGGGACTTTGGTTTCTCGCGGCCGTGAGACCCGAGCGCCCGCCGATTCTCATAGCGACGCTCGCGATCGTTGCCGTCGGCTTCTTCGTCCTGCCGCTCGTCGGGCTTCTCGCGAGGGCGCCCTGGCAGACGGCCATCAGCGATCTCACCACGACCGAGGCGCTGACCGCGCTGCGACTCTCGTTCGTCGTCTCCCTCGCAGCGACGGCTCTGGCCCTCGTGCTCGGCGTGCCGCTCGCGTGGGTCTACGCCCGCGTGCCATTTCCTGGGCGCGACGTCGTGCGAGCGCTGACGACCCTCCCCATGATCCTGCCGCCGGTCGTCGGCGGGGTCGCCCTCCTCTTTGCGTTCGGACGGCGCGGCCTCTTTGGTCCCGTACTCGAGGCGATAGGTATCCGCGTCCCCTTCACGACTTTCGGGGCGATCCTCGCGGCAACGTTCGTGGCGATGCCTTTCCTCGTCCTCACGGTGGAGGCGGGGCTGCGGTCGATGGATCGGCGGTATGAAGACGCCGCGCGGACCCTCGGCGCAGGCCGGTGGCTCGTGTTCCGGAGGGTGACCTTGCCGCTGATCGCACCGTCGGTCTTCGCCGGTGCCGTGCTGTCCTGGGCACGAGCCCTCGGAGAGTTCGGGGCGACGATCACGTTCGCGGGGAACCTTCCGGGGACCACGCAGACCCTTCCGCTCGCCGTGTACATCGCCCTCGAGACGCGTCCCGAGGTCGCGATCATGCTGAGCCTCGTCCTGCTCGCGGTGGCGCTCGCGATCCTCGTCGTCATGCGCGACCGGTACCTGCGCGCGTTCTGATGTTGACGGCCAGAGTCGCGGTTCGGCTCGGCACGCTCGACCTTGACGTCGCGGTCGACGCCGCGCCCGGGGAGATCGTGGCTCTGCTCGGGCCGAACGGCGCTGGTAAGACAACGTTTCTTCGTGCGGTCGCGGGACTCGTCGCGCTGGACCGCGGACGTGTCGAGCTCGACGACGTCGTCCTCGAAGATGCGTCGCGCGGCTTCCGTGTGCCGCCGGAACGCCGGCCGATCGGCGTGGTCTTCCAGGACTACCTGCTGTTTCCCCACCTCACCGCGCTCGAGAACGTCGCGTTCGGCCTTCGCGCGCGCGGGACTTCGGGGCCCGAGGCGCGGGTGCGGGCGGCATCCTGGCTCGATCGGCTGGGCCTCGGCGACTACGGGGAGTCGAAACCGCGGGGTCTTTCCGGCGGCCAGGCGCAACGCGTCGCGCTCGCACGAGCTCTGGCCATCGACCCGCGCGTGCTTCTGCTCGACGAGCCGCTGGCGGCGCTCGACGCGTCCGCGCGCGGATCGGTCCGGCGTGACCTACGGCGCCACCTCGGGTCGTTCGCCGGGATCCGCATCGTCGTCACCCACGATCCGCTCGAAGCCGTCGCACTCGCCGACCGTCTGGTGATCCTCGAAGGCGGTCGTGTCGTTCAAACGGGTTCTGCAGCCGAAGTCACGCAGCGGCCACGGTCGCGATACGTCGCCGATCTTGTCGGCGTGAACCTCTTTCGGGGAGTCGCGACAGCCGGGCACGTCGCGTTGGTCGGAGGCGCCGTGGTCCAATCTGCCGACGGGGTCGAGGGCGAGGTCTTCGCCACGATCCATCCGCGCGCTGTCGCGCTCCATCGCACGCGCCCGGAAGGCTCACCGCGAAACGTCTGGCGCGGTCGTGCGTCGGCGCTCGACTTTCAGGGCGACCGCGTACGCGTGGGTGTCGAAGGCGAGATGTCGATCGTCGCCGAGGTCACGCCGGCCGCGGTTCACGACCTCGATCTCGCCGAGGGCGGCGAGGTCTGGGTCAGCGTGAAGGCAACCGAGATCGGCGTCTACCCGGCCTAAACTCGCGCCATGCCGAAGAGCGCGACGAGCGCGAGGCCCGCGCCGAACCTCATGAGCGCCGACGACGCGCTCGCGCGCATCCTTGATGGAGTACCGCGGGTTCCCGCGGTCCAGACACCGCTCCTCGATGCGCTCGGCCTCGTGCTCGCCGAGGACATCGCGGCCGACCGCGACGTGCCGCCATTTCGCAACTCCGCAATGGATGGGTACGCGGTTCGCGGTGATGACGTCGCGTCGGCTCCGGTCGAGCTGCGGGTGGTCGGCGAGGTTGCGGCGGGAGGCTTCCCCGATCGGGAGGTCGGACCCGGCGAAGCGATGCGCATCATGACCGGCGCGCCGATGCCCGATGGCGCGGACACCGTGGTCCGGGTCGAGGACACCGACAATGCGAGCGACGTCGTCACGATCGGGGCCGCGACCCCGAAGGGGATGTCCATCCGTCAGGCCGGCGAGGATCTGAGGAAAGGCGAGCGCGTCCTCGAGGCGGGGACCGTCCTGCGCGCCGCCGAGATCGGTCTTCTCGCATCGGTCGGGCGCGCTCGCGTCCGGGTGCGCAAGCGTCCGCGGGTTGCGGTGTTCTCGACGGGCGATGAGATCGTTGACCTCGACGCGCCACTCGAGCGCGGACAGATCCGCGACTCAAATCGCTACACGCTCGCGTCGGCGGTCCGCGCGGCCGGCGCCGAGGCGTGGGTCCGTGGCATCGTCCCCGATTCGCCCGACGCGTTGCGGACAGCGCTGCGCGAGGGGCTCGCGGCGGACGCGATCGTGACAAGCGGCGGGGTCTCGGTCGGCGATCATGACCATCTGAAGCCGGTCCTCGCCGAGCTCGGAACGATCGACTTCTGGGCGATCGCCATCCGTCCGGGACGTCCCCTCGCGTTCGGCGAGCTGACAGACGGCGACCGTCGTGTGCCGATCTTCGGACTGCCGGGCAACACCGTGTCCGCCCTCGTGACGTTCGAGCTCTTCGTCCGCCCGGCGCTGCTTCGGATGCAGGGACGCGCGAACGTCGCGCGGCCGAGGGCCAAGGCGCGACTGGACGAGCCCGTCGACAAGTTGGGATCGCTTCGCTTCTTCGCTCGTGGCATTCACGACCCAGAGGGGGGCACCGTCCGGCTCACCGGACCGCAGGGCTCGGGAATCCTTCGCTCGATGTCGCTTGCGAACTGCCTCATCGATCTGCCGGTCGGGCCATCGCGCTTCGAGAAGGGCGAGGTCGTCGACGTGATCCTGACGGAGCAGCCGGAAGCGACAAGATGAGCGAGGAGCGATTCAGTCGCGACGAGCGAAAACAGCAGCGTGAGCATTTCTCCGCGGGTCGCTCTGCGCCCAGGGGCCCCTGCCCCTGGCCGCGAGATTGAGCAAGATGACCGCAAGAAAAAAGCTCACGCACCTCGACCGCAAGGGTGCCGCTCGCATGGTCGACGTCGGCGCGAAGGCGGTGACCGAGCGGCGCGCCGTCGCGCGCGGGCTCCTCCGCGTGTCGGCCTCGACGATCGCTCTCGTGCGCGACGGTGCGACGCCGAAAGGCGACGTGCTCGCGGCCGCGCGCCTCGCGGGGATCATGGCCGCGAAACGCACGAGCGACCTCATTCCACTCACCCACCCGCTGCCGCTCACGCACGCCTCGGTCGAGCTCGTCCTCGGTAAGGAGGCGATCGAGATCGAGGCGACGGTCGCCACGAGCGCGCGGACCGGCGTGGAGATGGAAGCGCTCACCGCGGTCTCGGTCGCCGGGCTCACGCTCTACGACATGCTCAAGTCCGTCGAGCGCGGAGCGATCCTGACGGATGTGCGTCTCGTCGAGAAGACCGGTGGAAAGTCGGGGACGTACCGAGCTTCGTGACTCTCCGCGCGGGGATCATCACCGTGAGCACGAGGGGCGCGGCCGGCGAACGTGCCGACGAGAGCGGCCCCGCCATGCGCGAGGCTCTCGTGGCCGCGGGAGCCGAAGTCGTCCACGAGTCTGTTGTGCCGGACGATGTGGAACGCGTGGCCACCGCGATCCTCGGCGCGGTGCGGGCCGGCGCCAACGTCGTCCTCACGACCGGGGGCACCGGCCTCTCGCCGAATGACGTCACGCCGGAAGCGACGCGGCGCGTGATCGATCGCGAGATCCCTGGGATCGCCGAGGCCCTGCGCGCGAAGTCGCTCGAGAAGACCCCGCACGGGATGCTCTCGCGCGGCGTCGCAGGCGCGGTGGGGTCGGCGCTCGTCGTGAACCTCCCCGGCTCGCCACGCGCAGTCCGGGAATCGCTCGAGGTCCTGCTGCCGGTCGTCCCCCATGCCGTCGAGCTCCTCGCGGGAGCAAGCGGCGAGCAGGGTCACGCCTCGGGCCGGCGATGAAGCTCTCGGTCGCACCCGAGGTCGCGAAAGCGCTCGAAGCGAATGCGCCGGTGGTCGCGCTCGAATCGACCGTCATCGCGCACGGGTTGCCGCGCCCGCGCAACCTGACCACCGCGAGGGCGCTCGAGACGGAGATCCGCGCACTCGGGGTGGTGCCCGCAACGATCGCGCTGCACGACGGTGTCGCGGTCGTCGGCGCGGGCGATGTGCTTCTCGAGCGGCTCGCGAACGAGACCGGGGTGGCCAAGGTCTCGATCCGCGACATCGCGCCCGTCCTGGCCGCGCGTTCGCTCGGCGGAACGACCGTCGCCGCCACCGTCGAGATCGCGGCGGCCGCCGGCATCCAGGTCCTGGCGACCGGCGGCATCGGCGGGGTCCACCGCGGGGCCGAGCAGAGCTTCGATGAGTCCGCGGACCTCGAGGCGATCGCCCGGCACGCGGTCGTGGTGGTGAGCGCCGGCGCAAAGTTCGTGCTCGACCTTGCCCTGACCTTGGAGCGGCTCGAGACGCTCGGCGTACCCGTCCTCGGGTACGGCACCGACGAGTTTCCCGCGTTCTACGTACGGTCGAGCGGCCTTCGGCTGCAGTACCGCGTCAACGACGCCCTCGGCGCGGCACGCATCGCGACGGAGCAGCTCGCGCGCGGCGCGGGCATGCTCCTCTGCGTACCCGTGCCCGCCGAATCCGCGCTCGAACGAGACGAGGTCGAGGACCAGGTCCGCGCAGCGATCGCCGCATCCGACCGCGACGGCATCCGTGGCGCCGACCTCACCCCGTATCTGTTGCGCGCACTCGGCGAGGCTACGAACTACCGCGCGCTCGACGCGAACATCGCGCTCCTGCGTGCCAACGCTCAGGTCGCCGCGCAGCTCGCATTGACTCTCTGCGCGTAGGGGCCCGCGCCGCTAGATTCGTCGCCGCCATGCGCACGCTCACCGTCCCGCCATCGCAGGACGAGGTCGCTCAGGCGGCCGATGAGATCTCTGGCGGCGCGCTCGCCCGCGTTCGCGTCGAGTCCTGGCCGCGCGGGCGCTCGCATCACGCGTACCTGCTCACGACACCCGGCGGGGAGCAATTCCTTTTCAAGGTCCACCGCCGCCCGCATCCGGGCCGGATGCGCCGGTTCCTGCACCTCGCCGAGCTCCTGCAGGAGAAACACGTCCCTCATCCGGCGGTGCGCTGGTACGACGTCGAGAAGCGCACGCTCGACGTTCCCTATTACATCCAGGACTTCATTTCAGGCGAGGATGCCGCGCGCTCGCTCAGCGCGCTCTCCTTCACCGACCAACACCGGGTTGGCGAGGAGCTCGGGGCGGGCCTTCGGGTGATGCATCGCGTCGAGTACGTCGACACGCCGATGCCGTGGTCGACCGAGCTCGACGACCGGCTCCGCACGCGCGCCGCGGAGTGCCGCTTCCTCGACGCGCTCGATCAGGGATCACACGAGACCGTGATCCAGCATTACGAAGAGCGGCGCAGCTCTCTCGAAGGCGTCGAGCGACGTCTCACGCATGACGACTTGAACCTCGCCAACCTGCTGCTCCAGCGGCGATCCGACGGCTGGCACTTCGTCGCGTTCCTCGATTTCGAGCGCGCGCGCGGCCGCGATCCGCTGCTCGACCTCGTACGCATCGAGAGCTGGACGCTGCCCGCCTGTCCGGCGATGATCGCGCCGTTCCGCGATTCGTACGCGCGCGTCGAGGACGACGCGAGCCGTCGTCGCGCCGAGATCTACGAGATCTACCTGCTCCTCGCGGGCATCGTCTGGTACCGCTCGAACGAGCTGCCGGAGCGCGAGCGCTTCTGCCGCGAACGCCTGGTGGGGTGGCTCGCGCAGCACGCCTGACGTTTCAGCACGCGGTCCTACGCCGCGACGTCCGCTGGTCGACCACTCTCGAACGACGCGACTCCAGCGAGCGCGGCTGCGACGGCTGCTCGACCATCCCGTCCGGTGACCGCCGGGGGGCGGCGCTCGAGGGCGCCGTCGATAAAGTCCGCAAGCTCCGCGCGGTAGGCCTCGGCGAATCGCTCGAGGAACCCCGGAAACAGGTCGTGCGTCGCTCCGGCCGGCGTGTAGACGGCGAGTCGGCTGCGCTGCTGATGCCCGATCAGCACGGCGCCGTTGGCGCAGACGATCTCTGTTCGAACGTCGTACGCGTACCGCGCTCCCCAGTACGTCTCGATGTCCGCGAGCGCCCCACCCGCGAACCGCACCGCGTTCAGCGCGGCATTCGGCGCGTGTCCGTGCGCGCCGCGCGTGTGACAGAGCACGGCAGCCGTCGTCGTGACACTCGCGATGTCGTCGCCGAGGAGGAACCGAGAGAGGTCGAAGTCGTGGATCGTCGACTCGAGCATCATGTCCGTGACGCCGCGCGATTCGGGCAGGTCCGGCGCCTCGCGGTCGCGATGGACCGCCCGGACGAGGAGCGGTTCGCCGAGCACGCCGGAGACGACGAGTCGTTTTGCTTCGGCGTACGCAGGGTCATAGCGCCGCATGAAGCCGATCTGAAGCCGGGCCGATCCGCGCTCCGCCGTGGCGAGGACGCGATCGCAGTCGGCGAGCGAGAGCCCCATCGGTTTCTCAAGCAACACGTCCCTGCCACGGGAGAGAGCCGCGACCGCTTGCTCGGCGTGGAACTCTCTGGGCGAGGCAATGACGACGACCAGGATGTCGTCGCGGCCGAGTAGCTCCTCGAGCGATCCGCACGTGTCGGCGTCGAGGTCGCGGCCGACGCGCGCGGCGAGAGCGCGATCGGCATCGAAGACGGCTGCGAGGCGTGCGCCGGGGATCCACTGAGCGGCGTTCTCAGCGTGCCGGCGGCCCATCATGCCCACGCCCACGACGCCGACACCGATGCGGTCGCGGGTCATCCGATCGCCGCCGCGACGAACGATCTGCTTGTAGCGGCGTCGAGCTTCGGCTGTCGTGCCGACCCGGGCGCGATGCGGATGTCCTGTTCGACGATGAGCCATCCATCGAACCTCGCCTCGCGCAGGATGCGGAGGAGGAGCGCCATGTCGATGGCGCCGGATCCCACCGGCGCGAAGACGTCCTCGCCGACAGCGGCGGTGAAATCCAGCTTCTGCGCCAACGCACGCTCGTAGCGATCGCGGTACACGTCCTTCAGGTGCACGTGCCGGATGCGCCCGGGATCGCTGCGCGCGAGGGCAACCGGATCGCCCCCGCCGTAGTACACGTGTCCGGTGTCGAGGCAGAGTCCGACGAGCCCCGGGTCGGTGCGCCGCAGCAGCTCCTTCGTCTCGGCCGGCGTTTCGACGTACGTCCCGGCATGCGGATGGAACGCGGTCACGAGGCCCATCTCCTCCGCTCGGCGCGCGATCTCGTTCGCACCCTCGGAAAAGCGCTCCCACTGGTCGTCGGAGAAATGCGGATCGCTGGCGCGCACGCGACCGGCGATGCGCTCGCGTTCCGCGTCACCAGCCTCCGCGAGTACGAGGACGGGCGCACCTAGATCGGTGAGGAGCCGGCAGGTCTGCATCGCGTACCCCATTTGCGCGTCGTAGCGCGCGGGGTCGTGCAGAGTCACCGGGCAGAACGCGCCGGCGAGCGCGAGGCGCCGCGCACCCAGTTCTTTCCCAAGCACGGCTGCGTCCTTGGGGAGATAACCCCATGGGCCAAGCTCGGTGCCCGCGTACCCGAGGTCCGCCATCTCGTCGAGGACGCGCTCGTACGGCAGCACCACGCCCCAATCGGGAAGCTCGCACACGCCCCAGCTGATGGGCGCCGTCCCGAGCTTCATCCGGGACCCGTTCCCCGCCATCGTTCGTAGACCTCCAAAAGCTCGGCGAGAGAGCGTATCTCCGCATCCGCGTGCACGTCGACACCTTCCGGCGCACCGACCGGATGCGGGCGCGGCGGCGGATGCCGAAGCCACACCGCGCGCATCCCCGCGCGCTGCGCGCCGAAGATGTCCTGGTAGGGCTCGTCGCCGACCATGAAGCTTTCGTGGGGCGACGCACCGGCGAGCGCGAGCGCGCGGTCGAAAATAGCTGGGTGCGGCTTCCGATACCCGGTGCTGTGCGAGGTCACGACGCCGTCGACGATCCGGCCGAGGCCGAGATCGGCGATGTCGGCGCGGAGCTCGTCGTCGCCGGTCCACAGCGTGTTGCTCACGAGGACGATGCGTACGCCATCTTCGTGGAGTCGTGCGAGCGACTCTTGCGCATCCGGCGCGACTTCGGTGCCGCTGGCGCGCGGGACCGCGACCGTTCGCCGCAGGTCGTCGATCTCAGCTCCCGCGAAACCCGCGTCTCGCGAGCTGAGCCAGCGCTCGAGGATCAGAAGGGTGCGCTGGCGCATCGGCTCGCCGGGATCATCGCCCAGCAGTTCCGTTAGGAGATCTGCCTCGAGCAGCTCCTCGTACCAGTTGCGGGGACCAAACCGCGCGGCGAGGCGGGCGAGCACGGCGCGCCGCTGGGCGGCGGCGTCGCCCCGGACACGAACGATGGTGTCGCCGACGTCGAAGAGCGCCGCGCGGATCAGCGCTCTATTCCTTGACGGCCCAATTGACCCCTCCTAGGGTAGGCGCGCGATACACAGGGGAGGCGGGCAGCATGAAGCGCTGGCTTCGTCCGATCACGTCGATCGTCGCCGCGCTCGTCGCGGTGACGGCCTGCGGCGGTGGCACACCGAGCGCGGGCGGAACTACCCAACCGAGCGCCGCCGCACAGGACACGGAGCTCATCTTCTACAGCGGCGGCGATACCAACGTCCAGGACCTGCACCAAAAGCAGATCATCCCGGCGTTCGAGAAGGCGACCGGAATCAAAGTCACCTTCACGTTCCTCGAGCATGGCACCGGCGCGCAGGGTATCTACGACCGGATCAAGGCGCAGAAGGACGCGGGCAAGACCCAGTGGGACATCGACCTCTGGGAGTCGGACACGGGCTATTACACGCGCCCGGATGACCTGTTCTTGCAGGTCAGCCCCACGGACATCCCGAATCTCTCGAAAGTCCCAAAACCGACGCTCGACTTCGTCCAGAACAAGGCGGTCCCGTACCGGGGATCCAGCGTCGTGCTCGCCTACAACTCGGACAAGGTCGCCAACCCGCCGCAGACGTACGACGACCTGCTCACGTGGATCAAGGCGAACCCCGGCAAGTTCGCGTATAACGAGCCGTCGACCGGCGGATCCGGGGACGCGTTCGTGATCGCGATGCTCTACAAGTACAGCGACTACAACAAGTACGTGACGCAGCCGTTCAGCGCGTCGAACGAGAAGGACTGGGACGCGGCCTTTGCCGCGCTCAAGGCACTTGCCCCGTCCCTCTACAGCAACGGCGTGTACCCGAAGGGGAACGCCGGCACGCTCGATCTCTTGAACCGCGGTGAGATCTGGATGGGCACGGTCTGGTCCGATCAGTCGACGCAAGCGCTCGCGGGGGGCACGCTGCCGAAGTCCGTCAAGATCACGCAGATCAACCCGGCCTTCAACGGCGGTGCCGCGTACATCGGCATCACCAAGAACGCGACGCACAAGCAGGCCGCGATGAAGTACTTGAACTTCCTGCTCGAGCCCGCGCAGCAGTCGTTCATCGTGACGGGCGCGATGTCGGGATACCCGGGCATCGACTGGCAGTACATGCCGGCTGACGCGCGCACCAAGTTCTCCGGCGCCGATAAGGAATACCGGCTCTGGCCCGGCGGCACGTACGGCCAGGACATGCAGCGCCTCTGGCACGAGAAGGTGGCGCAGTAGAGCGGAGGTAGGACCAAGAGGGACGGCGGCGTGGCGGTAGCGATCTCCGCTCGCGCCGCCGTCCGCCCTCGTCGGCTCGACCGCTCTCGCGCGGCCGGGCTCGTCCTCGTCCTGCCGTCGCTCGTTTACCTGACCGTCTTCGTCTTCATTCCCGTGATCAAGGCGTTCGCGACGTCGTTCACGGTGCGGGACCGCGACGACGCCGGTAACTACACCTACCGCGTTGGCCTCGACAACTATGGCCAGCTCGTCGCAAGTGACACGCTCCGCTCGAACATCCTCTTCACCGTGTTCATCGCGATTTCGTCCGTGGCAATCGTGTTCGTCATCGCGTACGTCATCGCGCTTGCGCTCCGCTTTGGGAAGGGCGCGAGCGCGCGCTTCCTGGGGCGCATCTACATCGTCCCGCTCTTCATCCCATCGGTCATCGCGAGCTACGCGATGATCACGTTCCTCGCGAACCATGGGTTCGTCGACGGGATCCTCCAGACTCTGGGCCTGCCCGACGGACTGTTCCCGAAGATCGTCTTCGACTGGAAGGGCATCGTCATCACCCAGGTGTGGCTATCGCTCCCGTTCATGACGGTGCTCCTCTCGTCGGTGCTCCTGGAGATCTCCGACGCGCTCATCGAGAGCGCGCGCGACGTCGGCGCCTCGTCCTGGCAGATCTTCCGCCACATCGTGCTTCCGCTGTCCGCACCCGGGGCGCTCATTGGCATCACGTTCATGTTCCTCGGCGTGATCGGCGGATTCACCGTGCCCTATCTGCTCGGACCGAACGCGCCCCAGATGCTCGGCGTGTCGATGGTCTACTACATGACCAACTACTTCGAGCCGTTCCTCGCGAGCACCCAGGCCGTCGCCATCTTCCTACTGTCGCTCGTCGCCGCGGTCTACTACGTCCGTCAGCAGTTCAAGCGCGAGGTCCGCTGATGGCGGCGCAGGCGCCGGCGATGCCGGCGATCCGGCTCACGTGGTGGATCGACGATCCGCGCATGCGACGGCTTCTGTTGCGCCTCTTCGCGGCCGCGCTCGCGGTCTTCATCGGCATCCCGCTGCTGACGCTCGTCCTCTGGTCGTTCGCCGGCGAGTGGTTCTGGCCGAACCTCATTCCGACGCAGTGGTCGCTCCGCTGGTGGCAGGAGGTTCTGGACAACCCGCGCGTCACGAACGCGATGTTCCTCTCGTTCACGATCGCGCCGGTCGTCACGCTGCTCACCGCGGTCGTCGCGATCCCCGCGGGGTACGCGTTCGCCCGCCTCGACGTCCCCTTCCGGAGGACGCTGCTGCTCCTCTTCCTCATCCCGAACGCTTTCCCACGGATCGGGCTCTACGTGTCGCTCGCCGTCCTCTACTACCAGATCGGCCTTATCGACACGTACTGGGGAATCGTCTTCTTGCACATGATCGGGACGATGGTCTACATGACGTGGATCACGACCGCGACCTTCCGCTCGATCGATCCGCACCTCGAGGAGGCCGCGCGGGACGCGGGCGCATCTCCCGTCCGCGCGTTCCTCTCGGTGGTGCTCCCGCTAGCGCTGCCCGGGATCATCGTGGCCTCGCTTTTCAGCTTTCTCGCCTCGCTCGACGAAGCCCAGGGCACGCTTATCGTCGGCACGCCCCACTACATCACCATGCCGGTGCTCCTCTATACGCTCATCTCGAGCTTTCAGCGGCCTGTCGCCGCGGTGTTCAGCGTGCTTCTCGCCCTGCCGTCGCTGCTGCTGCTCATCGTCGCCCAGCGTTACCTCCACAGCGAGTACGTCGCCGCCGGTTTGGGGCGGGTCTAGCGATGGCCGAGGTCGAGCTCCGCGGAGTCAGCAAGGCCTATAAGGACACGACCGCCGTCGACGATCTCTCGCTTGCGATCAAGGATCGCGAGTTCGTCGCCCTCCTCGGACCCTCGGGCTGCGGCAAGACCACGACGCTTCGGATGCTCGCGGGGTTCATCCGTCCCGACCGCGGCCAGATCCTCATCGACGGCAAAGACATCACCGAACTCCCGCCGGAACGGCGGCCGACCGCGATGGTGTTCCAGAGCTACGCCCTCTGGCCGCACATGACGGTGGCGGACAACATCGCGTTCGGCCTTCGACTTCGCAGGCTGCCGAAAGCGGAGGTCGAGGAGCGGACCGCGCGGATGCTCGCGGTCGTCGGGCTGCCCGGCGTGACCAAGCGCTACCCCTCGCAGCTCTCCGGCGGTCAGCAGCAGCGCGTGGCGCTCGCGCGAGCGCTCGTCCTCGGTCCGAAGATCCTGCTGCTCGACGAGCCGCTCTCGAACCTCGATGCGAAGCTCCGCGTGCGCATGCGCGACGAGATCCGACGTATCCAGCAGGAGCTGCAGATCACGACCGTGTACGTGACGCATGATCAGGAGGAAGCCCTCACCATGGCCGATCGCATCGCGGTCATGAACAAGGGCGTCCTCCAGCAGGTCGGCGACGCCCTCGACATCTATGACCGGCCGGCAACCGCGTTCGTCGCAGACTTCATCGGCTCGAGCAACCTTCTGAGCGGGACGCTGCGGCTCGCCGGGGCGCAAGCCGTGGCTGAGGTCGGCGACGCGCGCGTCGTTGTCGAGGCCGACGGCCTTCCCGACGGTTCTCGGGTCACCGTCTCGGCCCGCCCAGAGGACATGGAGGTCCTCCGCGCCGCGGCCCCGGACGCGTTCCAGCTGGACGACCCACGCCTCGTGAACTTCGGCGCGTACAAGCGGCTTCTTGGGCGGCACCCCGCGCTCGGCCAGCTCGAGGCACGGGTGCCGAAGGCGTTCGTCCTCGGAAACGCGCCGGTCTACCTGCGCTTCACGCGGGCACGGGCTTACAGCGGCGACGACGAGAGGCGCAGCTAGGCCGCCCGCTACGCGAGTCCGCGACCGGCCGCGGCGACCGCGCGAGGAGTGTTCGTGGTGACGATGTCGATGCCCGCAGCGGCGATACGCGCGAGCCGCTCCTGCCACCGGGGCGTGCCGGCGTCGAGCGTCCAGACGTCGACCTTGATCCCAAGAGCATGGAAGATCTCGGCCGCGTCGCCGACGCCGTCGTCGAGCATCCGCTCGAACATCGCAAGACGCACGTGTGCTTCGGTGACCCCCGGAACGAGCCGCATGATCCCGCCGAGCCGATCGCGCAGGTAATCGCGCGTGGCTGAGAAGCGTCCTCTCGCGAGCGGATGCGCATCGCGATACCCGTACGCGCCCATCGGCAGACGAGCCTCGGGGTCGTCCTCGGTATCGATATAGCAATGCGGATTCAGGCTCACCGGAACCGAGGCATCGACGGCGAGCAGCCGGCGCAGGTTCCAGTCGGCCGGGCAGCTGAAGTGGACGCGGCCCTTGATCGGCTGAACCGCTTTCGCGAGTGCCTCGGTCTGCGGCCAGGTGTAGGGATCGAAATCCTTCAAGTCGAGCTCGATGATCTTCGGGAACTCGTGCGCCGCGAGTAGTGCGATCGCTTCGGGAAACAGGAGCGGGTGCGTGCCGTCTTTGAAGCGTGCGCGCGTGGCTTCGGCCGCCGTGGCCTCGCACACAAGACCGCTCCGATCGGTCACGCGATCGAACCGGTCGTCGTGGAAGACCACGAATTCGCCGTCGCGCAGAAGCTGGACGTCGATCTCCGTGCGGAGCACGTTCTCGCGGCCGCACTCCTCGATGGCGAGAGGCGAGTTCTCCGAGTACGCACCGCTCCAGAGGCAGCGGTGAACCTTCAGCTCGACCGTCCTGCCGCGGTGTGCGAAAAGGGAATCGGGATTCGGCGGGGTACTCAACTCAAAGCCGCTCTGCCCAGATTGGATTGGTGAGCGCACGAACGTCGCCCGCAGGGCTCATGAGCTGCGCCCGGACAAAACGAGTGCCTCGAAGGACATCGAACGTCGCATCCCACGAGGGCCCGTCGATCCGGAAGCTCGCCAGCATTCCGCGGTCCCCGAGCAGCTGCAGGGCCGCGCTGGAGCCGTCGCGAACCTCGACCGAGACGCGACCGGCGTGCCCGGGGTCTGGGTCGAGGTAGACCTGCGGGCCAAGCGGCGACTCCGACACGAACGAGCGGCCCTCTTTTAACGCCGCGAGGATCGACGGTACCGTCGCCTCTGCGTGCACCCAGGTCGTCGGCGTTCCGAGCGAATCCGCATCACGGGCAGGGACGTCGCCGACGCGCAGGTAGTGCGTGTCGCTTCCGCCAACGGCCGGCGAACGCACACCACGGCGCAACAGTTCATCCCAGCGATCGAGCGCGGCTCGGTTGAGCCGTTGCCATGGGCCATTCCAGACCTCCACGGTGTGGAATCCACCGTCGATCGCGTACTCCCATGGCGGCCCGAACGGTTTCGGATGGTTGATGCTCACGACCGCGCCGCTCGCCGCGGCCGCCCGCATCGTTCGCTCGACCGCCTCCGCTCGAGGCTCGCGGAACTCCCACCACCGATCCGTGCCCCACGCGTTCCAGTGCCCGCCGTACGTGGTGACCTCGACCCCTGGGATCACGATCGGCTGCCCGCGGCCCCCGGGGCCATACGACGCGTGGTGAGCGACGTTGTTGTGGTCAGTGACACCGAGGAAGTCGAGGCCCGCCGCGCTTGCGGCTTCGAGCATCTCGACGGGCCACGAATCACCATCCGAAAAGAGCGTGTGGCAGTGGAGATCGCCGCGTAGCCAACCCGGGCGCTTCGCCGGAAGCGATGGATTGTGCCCAGTCCCCGCGAGATAGGTCTGCTGAGGCGCCGGCAGGCCCGGATCGAACCAGATCTCGACCTTCCACTCGCAGCCGCGCGGACCCACTTTGTATGGACCGAGCAGGACATGCCATGTGCCGGCGCCGATCTTCCCCTTGCGGTACGGCGGCGTCGCCCACGCCTCGTCGATGGTGACGTCCATCTTCTCGCTGCCACTCCACCCGCGGAAGCCGGGGCTGGACTCGGCAATGCCGCGCTCGTCAAAGACGCCGATGTCGAGCGTGTTGCCACCGGTGATCAAGGGGTCGGAATCGATCTGATCGTTGTATGCGTAGCGGACGTGCAGTTGATGTAGCCCAGCCGGGACGTCGAAGGGCACGTGCGCGTACCGCCGCTCGTGATCCTTCGCGAACGTCCCCGTGAGGACGCGGTCGGGAGCGCCGGTCGGAGTGGGCGGCGTTCGCCGCTCGCGTCCGTCCCTCAATTCAGCGCGGCGCCGCTCGACGCGTCGAAGAGCCGGATCCCCTCCGGCCGCGCGCGGAGGAACACGCGAGTCCCCGGATCTGGGCGGACCTCCGGTCCCGTCCTCACCTTCAGCAGAGCATCGCCGAGCGTGACGTTTACGATCACCTCGCTCCCGAGGGGCTCGGACACGAGGACCTCGGCCGGCTGCGCCCCCGGCGCCGGCGTGAGCTCGAGCTGGATCGCTTCTGGCCGCAGCCCGACCTTGACGCCGTCCTTGGCGGCGACCCCGCGCGGCGTCTCGACTCGCCAATCTCCGGCGAGCACGAGCGCTCCGCCGTCGCGACGAGCGTCGATGATGTTCATGGGAGGGCTCCCGATGAACTGCGCGACGAAGAGATTTGCCGGCCGCTGGTACACGGTGTCCGGCGAGCCGAGCTGCTGGAGCCTGCCTGCGTCGAGCACGGCGATGCGGTCGCCCATGGTCATGGCCTCAGCCTGGTCGTGGGTGACGAAGATCGTCGTTACGCCGAGCTGCTTCTGAAGCGCTTTGAGCTCGGTCCGGGTGTGCGTGCGCAGCTTCGCGTCGAGGTTCGAGAGCGGCTCATCCATGAGGAACACTCGCGGCTCGCGGACGATGGCGCGCGCGAGGGCGACACGTTGCTGCTCGCCGCCGGAGAGCTGGGCGGGCCGCCTCGGTAGGAGGTGGCGGATGCCCAGGAGCTCCGCGACCCGCTCCACCTTCCGCGATTGCTCCTCGGGACTGAGCTTGCGGATCCGCAACGGGTACTGGATGTTGTTGCGCACCGACATGTGCGGGTAGAGCGCGTAGCTCTGAAAGACAAGGGCAACGTCGCGATCCTTGGGTTCGAGCCGAACGACACTCCCGCCGTCGATCAGGATGTCGCCCTGATCCGGATACTCGAGCCCCGCGAGCATGCGCAACGCAGTCGTCTTTCCGCATCCAGAAGGACCGAGCAACACCAGGAACTCGCCATCGGCGACGTCGAGATCGAGATGATCGACCGCCGCCCGGTCCTGGGTCGGGAAGCGTTTCGAAACGTCGTCGTACTCGACGCGCGCCATCTCAAAGGCCTCGCGAGCTCGCGACGAGGCCACGCACCATCATCCGGCGGGTGGCCAGGAAGATGGCCATCACCGGGACCGCGTAGAGCACTCCCATCGCGGCGACGAGACCGTACTGCACCTCGGTGTAACCGCCCTGCGTGCGTAACGTCTCGTAAAAGGCGAGCGGCACGGTCTTCAGGTCCTGCGAATCGATGAGAATGATCATCATCAGGACTTCGGCCCACGCGGCCAGGAACGAGAGCCCAGCAACGACGCCGATGCCGTTGCGCGCGACCGGAAGAACGACCTCAACGAGCGCGCGGAGCTTGGATCGTCCATCGAGCCAGGCGGCTTCCTCAAGATAGCGGGGGACGTTGTCGAAGAAGTTCTTCATCAGCCAGATGAGGAACGGCAGCTCTATCGCCGCGTGAATAAGGATGAGGCCGACATACGAGTTCCGCAGCCCGAGCGCGCGAGCCAGGCCGTAGATCGGCACCATCGTCGCGGACAGGGGCATCGTTTGGAGCAACAGAACTGCGTACATGATCCAGGACTTGAAGCGCAGATCGAGCCGGGACAGTGAATAGCCGGCGAGCGAGACCGCCACGACGTCCAGGACCATCGTTGACCCGGCGACGAAGACCGAGTTCACGAGAGCGCGCCCGAAGTCGTGTTCGGTGAAGATGCGGACGAAGTTGTCGAGGGTCGGCTTTGCCGGCAGACGGATGTAGGCGACGGCGTCGGCGTCGAAGGCTGACGTAAAGAGCCAAAGGAACGGCACGAGGAAGAACAGCACGACCACTCCGAACACGAGGTGGGCCGCGACCGTCTCGACCCACGACGCGCCGCGCGGCGCTGCGGTCGATCTCGCGGCGCGCGATGCCGCTCGCGTCGTCATGCTCGCGCCCGCGACCAGCGCAGATAGAGAATGGCGAACGCGAAGTTCAGAGCTAGCATCACGACCGCGATCGCGGAGCCGTACCCGATCGAGAACGACTTGAACGCGGTGTGAAAGGCGTAGAGCGCAATGACCTCGGTGTTAATGCCGGGCCCACCGTTGGTGAGCGTCTGGATCACGATGAACGTCCCGAAGGTCGACATGGTGATCGAGAGCAGGGCGAGCGCCGCGATCGGTCGCAGGCTCGGGAGGGTGTGGTCCCAGAAACGACGCCAGGCGTTGGCGCCGTCGATGCGAGCGGCTTCGTAAATGTCAGGCGGAATCGTCTTGAGGGCGCCGAGAAAGATGATCATGGTGAAGGCGGTCCCCCGCCAGATGTTGGCGACGATCACGGCCGGCATCGGAAACGACCCCAGCCAGTCGACCGGGCTCGCCCCAAGCGAGCTCAGGAAGACGTGGTTGAGCGAGCCAAAGAAGAAGTCGTACATCGCGACCCACAGGAACCCGGCGATCAGCGTCGGGTTGACCCAGGCAAGCAGGACGGCGCCGTACGCGAGGGTGCCGAGCCACCAGCGCCTGTGCTCGGCGTGGTCGATGAGAAGCGCGAGCCCGAGGCCGAGGCCGAACTGCCCGATCACCGCGGAGCCCACGACGAACGTGACGGAATTGCGGATCACGGTCCAGAAGTCCGGATCGGCCAACAGCCGCGTGTAGTTGTCGATCCCGACGAAGCGTGGGTTCGCCGCGTCGATGCCGACGAGCGCGAGGTTCGTGAGACTGGAATAGAGCGCCCACAAGGCGGGACCGACAAAGAAAAGGGCCAGGAGCGCTGCGGCCGGCATGACTCCGGCGACGTACGTGGAGTTCCGCCCGACCACGTTCAGAGGATAGGCCGGGCCGCGGAGTGGAGGCGCACTTGCCTCCGCTCCGCGGTCCACTGGTTATTGCTCGATGACCTTGTCCGCGCCGATCGCCTGCTTCAGGTCGGCGGAGTATTGCTTCGCGGCATCGTCCGGACTCGAGTCGCCGTTGGCGACCCGGCCGGTCGCCTTCTGGATCGCGGTCGTGATCTTGCTCAGATTCGGGTCCGGCGGAAGGAACTTCGCCTTCTCGAGCGACTTCGTCGAGTCGACGAGGTACTGCTGGGCCTTGAATTCCGCAACGTCCGCCGAGTCGCTGCGCGCGACCGGGTGCGGGTCTTCGATATTGATCTTGGCGACCGTGTCCTTGTTGTTCCAGGTCTTGATGAACTCCCAGGCGAGGTCCTTGTTCTTGGACTTGGCGGTGATGTACCAGCACGTGCCGAGACCGCCGATCGTGAACGATGGCCCACCGTTCTCGGTCGGGTGCAAGATGTACCCGACGTTCTTCTGCGTGCCGGCCTGATCCTTAGAAGCCCAGCCGCCGTAGACCCAGCCCCCCTCGAAGAGGAGCGCGAGGCTTCCGTCGCCTAGCTTCGCGCGCATGGCCGTCCAGGGTTTGGTCGACGTGAGGATCTCTTTCGGCGAGAGACCCTGGGTGTAGACCGTCTGGTAATAGGTCAGAGCCTTGCGGATCGCTGCGCTGTTGCCAACCCACTTGCCGTCGCTGGTCACGACGTCGCCCCCGTACGCCCACACCAGCGGCACGAAGGCGTGGTCGCGAGCACCGTCCGACGCCGCGGCACCGGCGTACAGCGCGTAAGGCTGGACGTTCGCCTCTTTCGACTTGACCGCGGCCGCCGCGGTGACGACGTCAGCGAGCTTTGTTGGCATCCAGTCGGCAGCGAGACCCGCCTTCTGGAGGTCGTCGCGCCGGAAGTAGAGCCACCGCGTGTCCATCCCGTACGGGATCGCCCAGACGTGGCCCTTGTAGGTCGCGCCCTGCTTGATGGAGGCGGGGTACTGACTCCAGTCCGCCCACGCGTTCACATAGGTGTCGAGAGGCTCGATGTACCCCGCGTCGGCCAGCTCACCGATACTGTCGCCGCCAAAGTGGAATACGTCTGGGACGTCGGCGCCGCTCTGGAGTGCGAGGAGCAACTTTGGGTAGTAGAGGTCGTCTGAGATCTTCTGAAGGTCGACCTTCACTGTCGTGCCGGAGTTCTTGGTTTGGACCGCTTGCGCGGCCTGGTCCACGTACTTCGGTTTGACTCCGAGCTCATCCGGATAAGAGACGGTGATCGTGCCGGTCAGCCCCTTGGCCTGGCTCGGTGCAGCACCTGAGGGCGAAGCAGACGGTGAGGCCGCAGGCGCGCACGCGACAACAAGACCGGTGGCAGCCGCAACTTTGAGAAACTTCCGGCGAGAGTATGTAGACATTGATCTCCCCCCTTGGCGGGTCCGAGTATTGCACGCGTCGACGACGTCGGAGCCCGTACAGGAAAATTCGCTTCCGCGATAATCCGCGCTCATGCCCCCGGACCACAACCGCGTCATCGCCGAGGCACGCCGCGTCCTTTCAGGCAACCGGCAGCGTGGTGTCTCGGACTGGGGAGGCCGTCGTTATGACTTCGTCTGCCCGTCGCCGAGGACGTATCCGTTTCAGTGGTTCTGGGATAGCGCGTTCCACGCGATCGCCTTGCTCCACGTCGACCCCGAGCTCGCAAAGCAGGAGATTCGCTGCCTCATGCAGGGCGCGCAGCCCGACGGTTTCATCCCGCACATGATCCTGTGGGAGAAGGGCACTCACGAAGAGGCGCTGCGAGAGGTTCAACCGATCTGGCTCGCGGACCCCTTCTTTACCGCGACGATCCAGCCACCGGTCGTCGCGCGGGCGGTGCAACGGATCTACGACGTAACACACGATGCGGACTTCGTGCGCGAGGTGCTCCCGCCGATCCGCCGCTTCTTCCGCTGGCTCAAGGCGGTGCGTGATCCCGATGACGATGCGCTCGTAGCACTCATCCAGCCCGACGAATCAGGCCTCGATGCGAGTCCCAAGTACGACGCGCTCATGGGCATCGCGCCGGAGTCGACCGAGGAGACGCTTCCGCAGCTGCAACGCTCGATGCAGCGGCTCTATGACGCCTACGTTCCCTATCGAAGTGAGCCCGCCCGCATTCCCGCGCTCGACGTCTTCACGTGGGAGGACGTCATGGTGAACGCGATCTACGCGGACGGTCTCCGCTGTCTCGCGAAGCTCACGGCGGTCGCGGGCGACCCGGGCCGCGAGGCGGAGGAGTTCTCGGCACGCGCAGAACGCGTCCGCCACGCGCTCGAGACCAAGTGCTGGGACGAGGACGCGGGCGTCTTCTGGGACCTCGCGGGCTGGGCGGAGAAGCCCGCTCGGACACTGACGTTCACCTGCCTCTTTCCGCTCATCCTTGAGGACCTCGATCCGCGAAAAGCCAAACGACTCGTGGACGAGCACCTCCTCAACGAAAAGGAGTTTTGGCTTCCCTATCCAATCCCGAGCGTCGCCGCCAGCGAGCGCGCGTTCGATCCCGGCTGGCGCGCGAAGACCACGTGGCGCGGGCCAACGTGGATGAATGTGAACTGGTACTTGTACTGGGGCCTTCGAGCGCACGGGCGCGGCGATATCGCAAGCCACATCGTCGAGCGTTCAATAGCGATGATCGAACGGAGCGGCATCCGCGAGTTCTACGATCCGCGCACCGGCGAGGGAGAGGGTGCTCGCGACTTCGGTTGGACCACGCTCGTCCTCGACCTCATCGCGGCCGAGCGCAATACCGGCTGATCCGCGGCTTCAGCGCCGACCCTGGGGAGCCACCATCTCCTGCATCCGCACGTAGCCGATAACCGCCTCGCGATAGAGCACGCCGACGAGGCGTCCGTCCTTGACGACGGGCAGCAGTGGTAGATCGGTGGCGCCAAAGCGCTCGAGCGCGGTACCAAGAGCATCGTCGGGCAAGACCGTGGCGAGCTCCGATTCCGGAGTCATCACCTGGTCGACGGGGGTCATTGCCCACCGATCCTGCTCGACCTTGCGAAGGTCGCCGATCGTGATGAGACCGATGAGCCGGTCGCCGGAGACGACCGGGATCGCGCGAAGGTTCATCGGGAGCACGAGATCGCGTATGACCTGCCCGACCATGACGCCGGGAGGTGTTGACCGGAAGTCTGTGGTCATGAGAGGCGCCACCTTCGCGCCGCCGACGACCGATGCGAGCCGCTCCTGCTGGAGGGACGAGCTTGCGGCGTTCCAGAGGAAATAACCGATGAACCCGTAAAGGATTCCCTGGACCTCGCTCTGCGGGACGACGATGCCGAAGACGAAAGCAACGCCGAATGCAAACACGAGTCCGGCGAAAAGCTGGCCACCGCGGGCCGCGATTCGCGTTGCCTGACCGCGGTCATTGGTGATCCCCCAGATCGCGGCGCGGAGCACCCGCCCGCCGTCGAGCGGAAATCCGGGCACAAGGTTGAACACGGCGACGACCAGGTTGATGGGTCCGAGGTACCCAGCCACCCCGGCGACGACTTGCAGCCCGGGCACGCTTGCCTGAGCCGCGTTGGCAGCGAACGCGATACCGACGCTCGCGAGGCCGATGACGATGCTTGTGAAGGGCCCCGCCGAGGCCATGAGGAACTCAGCCCTGGCCGACGGAGGCTCGCGCGTCAGGCTGGCCACACCGCCAAGCATGAAGAGCGTGATCGACGAAACGGTCATCTGAAAACGGCGTGCGACGAGCGAATGCGCGAGCTCGTGAGCGACGACTGAAGCAAAAAACAGCAGCGCGCTGACCGCGGAGACAACGAAGGTTTTCTGACGCGACCATTGTGGGAACTGGTCGGGGTAGAAGGACTCGGACAGATTCGTCACGAGGAAAAAGAAGATCACGATCCACGAGAAATGGATGTTGATGTCGATGCCGAAGATTCGCGCTACGCGGATCGAGCCGGGCACGTTTGCGAGCATACCGGGGGTTCCGTTGGTCTTGCCGCCAGGCGACCAAGTGGCTCGGCGAGATCTGATCCGAAAGGTGCGCGGGAGCGTACGTTAGTCGGATCAGCTCAACTCGGGGAGGTGTGAGTATGCGCAGACTCGGGATCGCATTCAGCACGGTCGTTCTGATGTTCGGGGTAATGGCGGGCACGGCAGCCGGGGACCAGCCTGCGGCGAGCACTTTCATCGCTGTCCTCAACTCCGACAACGAGACGGGGGTGTGCGCCGGCATCTCGAACTCCGCACGCGGAGTCGCGGTCTTTCACGTGACCGACGAGGCGACGGGGACGGTCGAGTGGATCCTCGTCGCAAACAATTTGCCGGGTACGACCTTCGCCGCGCACATTCACCGCGGGCAGCCTGGTGTTGCGGGTCCCGTCGTTCAGCCGTTAACTTTCCCAGCCGGCAATGAGAACGGCGTTATCGGGACCGGAGCATTCACCAACGCGGCGCTTCTCGCCGCCATCCGCGCCGACCCTGGCAACTATTACGTCAACGTTCACACCACGCCCAACTGCCCCGGCGGCGTCATCCGCGGGCAGTTCGGAGATCACGGACCATAACTGAGAGATGAGGCAGGCGGCAGTTACGCCGCCTGCCTCAATATCTCGGGTGATGGACGCTTACCTGGCTGTCGTTGCGAAACGCGAAGTCCGCGAATACACGGATCGTCCCGTGCCCGAGGACGTCCTCACGAAGATTCTGCAGGCGGGTCGAGCGGCCGGAAGCGCCAAGAACAGTCAGCCGTGGCGCTTCATCGTGCTCAAAGACCGGCAACACCGGCACGATCTCTCCAGCGCGATGATGGCGCCGCGGAATCTGGACCGCTGCGCGGTCGCGATCGCAGTCGTTCTCCTGAACGAACGCCAGCGTTTCGACGCCGGCCGAGTTGCGCAGAACATGATGCTTGCGGCGTGGGCCGTCGGAGTCGGGAGCTGCCCGAACTCGGTGCGGCCCGATGAGCACGATCGGATGCGCCAGGACTTGCGCGTTCCAGCCGATGCCGCGATCGCGACGATCATCACCCTCGGTTACCCCACCCCGGGCCAGCCACGTCCCCGACCGAAGGCTGATCCGGAGAAGATCGTCGCCAAACTGAATCGATTTCCGTTGGAAGAGCTCGTTCACCGCGAGCGTTTCACCGGTTAGCATGTAAATCAAAACCGGAGAGACATTGACCCTCGCACCACCGACCGCTCGCTTCGGCGAGCTCGCGATCCACCCCGACATTTCCCGCGCCATAGACGAGCTTGGCTTCATGGCGCCGACGCCCGTACAGACGCGGGCGATCCCGGTCCTGCAGGCGGGCCGCGACCTGTTTGCCCAGGCGCAGACCGGCACCGGCAAGACCGCCGCGTTCGCGATCCCCATCCTCGAAAAGGTCGAAGCGGCGTTGAAGAGGCCGCAGGCTCTCGTCGTGGTCCCGACGCGCGAGCTCGCACTCCAGGTGACACGGGAGTTCGGCGCGATCGGCAAGTACCGCAAATCGCACGAAGTCGCGATCTATGGCGGCGTTCCCTACGGTCCGCAGGAGCGCGCTCTCGCGCGCGGTACGCAGATCGTCATCGGCACGCCGGGCCGCCTGCTCGACCACATCGAGAAGGGAAATCTCGATCTGGGCGGTCTGTTCATTGTCGTGCTCGACGAGGCCGACCGCCTCCTGGACATGGGCTTCGCACCAGAGGTGCGGCGGCTGCTCCGGCGCGCGCCTGAACGGCGCCAGACCGCCCTCTTCAGTGCCACGCTTGTTGCAGACGTGCGTGAGCTCGCCGGGCGGTTCAGCCACAACGCGGTCGAGGTCGCTATCGAGCCGGAGAAGCAGAACGTCGACAGCATCGACCAGGTCTATGTGGAAGTGCTCGAACAGGACAAGGTCCGCGCGCTCGAGGAGCTTCTGCGCCGCTATGAGACCGATCAAGTGCTCGTGTTCCGGCACACGAAGCGCGGGGTCGACGATCTCGAGGACAAGCTGCGCAAAAAAAAGCACAACGTCGCCGCCATCCACGGGGACATGACGCAGCGGGAACGGGAGCGCACCCTCGAAAGCTTCCGCGAGGGCAACCTTCACGTGCTGATCGCGACGAACGTCGCCGCCCGAGGGCTCCACATCGAGGACATCAGCCACGTCGTGAATTACGACCTCCCCGAGGACGCCGACGTATTTACCCACCGCGTGGGGCGGACCGGCCGCGCCGGCAAGACCGGGGTCGCCGTCACCTTTGTGGGGGAGTGGGACTTCGACGAGTTCGATCAACTTCGTGCCAAGGCAGGCGTGCCCTTCCGCCGGGAGATCCTCGAGCTCTACGACCGCTAGTAACCTCTCGGCGTGGCAACGACACGTACCGCCGACCAGCAGGACGCGTACGCCGTTGTTCGTCTCGACTCGTTCCGCAACTTCACACCGCGCCCCGAGAACGTGAGCGTCCGCCGAGTGGTGCACCACTTCGCGGAGGCCGAGCTCGAGGTCCGGCACCTGAACATGACGGCCCCGACCGGGACCGTGTATTTCATCCAGCGAACGACCGTCGCGCCTCGCATTGACGCCGTCGTTGTGCCGCTCTCCCCGGCGGTCGCGATCGCGGAAGCCCCCACGTCTCCTCGCTCGCGCAAAGCGCGCGCCGAGAAAAAGAGCGGGAAGAAGGGCAAGAAGGCCAAGCGCAAGTAGAGGAGCCGAGGCCTTGTCTCCGCGCCAACGCAGCCGACGCGATCACTGCTCTAGTCGAGCGTTATCGATCCAACCATCTCCTGCAGCGTGCGCTCGGTCACTCCGTGCGGGCCCTCGGCGCCCGGTCCCGTCACATAGCGAAGGATGAGCATTCGGTCGCCGCGGACAACGTAGTAGGCGTGCATGCGCTGCGAAGGTGAGATGGGCCACGAAACGGCGTATGCAGGGGACTGACTCAAGGTGGTCTCGCCAACGACGCACGGGTTCGGCCCGCACCCGTCTGCCCGCGACCAATCCATTGGCAAAGTCCCTCGCCGGTCGTGCACTTCGACGACCAGATCCCACGGAGCCACCACCTCGAGCCCGACCAGATGCGTCCATTCGTCCGGGCTCTGGCCTGTGAACTCGACGCGGTCCAGTTCGCCGCGAGGCGGCGTGGCACCGCGAAACGCAGGGGCGACGCGCCAACCCGCTGGTAGAACGATCCCGTACCCAAAGGCATCGTTGCGATAGACGTTGCACCCTCCGCGAAGACAGGTCGGCCGGGGAAGATTGACGAGAGGGGTCGTGACCACTCGCCGGCCCGTCCCCGCTGCGTCGCCCGCTTCTCGAGCGGTCAGAACCGCGCCGAGCACGAGGACCGCCGTGGCGCAGATGACCAAGGCGGTCAGCGGCATCGAACGTCGCATCGAGAGCCCGTTCGGGACCCACGAACTTTCCGGCGGTAGGGGAAGGGAGTCGATCTCCCGGTGGATGATCCGCTCGATGCTGAGTTCAGGAAACATTCCTCACCTCCGCGCGCATGCGCGCTTTCGCTTGCGCGAGCGTCGCGCTGACCGTCCCCGTCTTGACTCCGAACTGCCGAGCGATCTCGCGGTGGTCGAGACCGAGATAGAACTGAGCGACCACCATCGCCCTCTGGCGCTCGGTCAGCCCCGCGAGCAGCCGCCCCACTTCCATCCGGTCCAACAAGGCTTCGATCTCGTCCGTCGACACACGCGATCGGGCGTGGTCGAGGCGCAGCAACGATCGCCCGAAGCCGCGTCGGCCGGAACGCACCGCGACGACGAAGAGCCAGCCGGCGAGGTCATCGTCCTCGGCGGGCGGCCGACGCAAGCCCGCGACGAACGCGTCGTGAATGGCGTCGAGGGCGCGGTCGGGGTCGCGAAGCACAGCGAGCAGCGCGCGATACACCCGCGCGAACTCGAGTCGGTAGAGCTGCTCCCAACGTTCCGCGCTGATCGTGGTCGGCACCGTCAATGAAATGGTCGCGAACCATCAAAAACGTTAGTCCGCTACGCCGGGACTTTCGCGAGCTCCTTACGGACGACCTTCGTCGCTTCGACCACGGCCACGCACTTCTCGACGCATTCCTCGACGGTTCTCGTCTTGAGCCCGCAGTCGGGATGCGGCCAGAGCTTTTCCGGCCGGACGTAGCGCAGACCCTTCCGGATCCCCTCCGCGGCTACGTCGACCGTCTCCGTCTCGTGCGCATGCACGTCGACGATCCCGATCGCAAGCTCCTTCGTGAAGGGATTGCGATCGAACAACTCGAGCCAGCGGTAGCCGTAGTTCGCCATCGCGAGGTCCAGCTGGTCGACGGGAAGGTCGAGCACTTGCGGGTAGATCGCCGCGAAGTCGCCGTAGCAGATGTGCGAGATCGTTTTCGCCGACAGACCCGCGGTCACGATGCCCATGGCCTCGATCGCGATCTCGATCTCCTCGGGCCGTGCGTGGATCGCGGGCTCGTCGATCTGGATGTACCTGGCGCCGGCACGCTCGAGGTCACGGGCCTCGTCGCGGACGATCTCCGCGAGAGCGAGCACCGCGTCGCGCCGCGTCGGATAGGCCTCGTTGTACGACCAGTCGAGGAGGGTATACGGACCGGTGAGCATTCCCTTCACCGGCTTCGACGTCAGTGACTGAGCGTATTCAAACCAGCTGACCGTCATTGGGGTAGGACGCGCGACCTTTCCCGCGATCACCGGCTTGTGGTAGTAGCGGTTGCCGTACGACCGCACCAGCCCGCCGATCTTGAAGCCCTCGAGACGCTCGGCGAAGTACGCGACCATGTCACCCCGGTACATCTCGCCGTCGACGAGGACGTCGAGGCCGATCTCCTCCTGGCGGCGGATCCATTCGGCCGTTGCTTTGCGCTCGAGCTCCTCGAGCTCCGTGGCGCCGAGCTTGCCCCGGGCCGCTTGCGCGCGGGCCTTCGTGAGGTACTCGGGCTTCCCAAAGGAGCCGACCGTCGTCGTTAGCAGCAGGTTGTCGGTCATGCGATCACCTTTTCCCCAGTCACGAGTCGCGCTCCCCCGACGAGCGCAGCGAGCTTGGCGCGGGCCACATCGCGCGGCAGGTATTCGAGCGACGTGGTCGTCGCGAGCACGAGTCGCTCCTCCGGCACCAGCTTGAGCGCGCGCTCGGCATAGCCCGCGACCTCCTCGGCCGTTTCGAGCCGGGTATTCCGTGCGTCGACCACCCCGAGCAGCAGGTACTGCGTGCGGAAGGCGTCGAGACGTTCGAACGCCGTCGTATCGCGGCTACGCACGTCGATTCCGACCACACCGACCGGGAACGACGCGAGCGACTCCAGCACCGCATCGGGTGGCAGAAAGTACGTGACCAGCGCGAGCGCGTGGCCTCGACCCGCGAGGCGCCGGTAGGCCTCGCGTGCCAGCTCGATGTGCCTCGGTGCAGCGACGACGGCGGGGTCTTCGATGTCGATCAGGTGCGCGCCGGCCGCACTCAGCCCGGCGATCTCCTTGCCGATCGCGTCCGCTACCGCGAGCACCCGCTCCTCCAGCGAACGGTAGTGGTCGTCCCGAGCTGTGAGCGTCGCGAAGGTGAGGGGTCCGGGGACTGCCGCCTTGAGTCTCGCCTTCGCAACCCCTCGCGCGAACGTGAAGTCGCGCACGAACGAACGCCCCTCGGTCGAGATCGGGCCGGTGATGACCGGTTGGCGGTAGTAGGTGTTGTTGTCGTAGAAGCGCTCGAGCGGCCCCGCCTCGACCCCGCTCCATGATCGCGCGAACGGCGCGAGAAGGTCGTCCCAGCGGATCTGCCCATCGTTGATCGTCTCGACGCCAGCGGCCTCGATCTCGCCGATCGTCGCGCGCGTCACTTCGTCGAACACCTTGTCCAGATCAGCGTCGCCGATCTCGCCGCGGTCGTGACGATGCAAGGCACGCCGCAACTCCTGCCCGTCGAGGCCCTCGCCGATCTTTGGATACGCGCCGATGACCGTGGTCTTCAGGGTCATGCCGGCACCCTCGCATCGGGTCTCGGGAGAAGTCCGGCCGCCTCGACGACGCGCGCGACCGCCTCCGGCCAGTCGATCGCGTACAGATGCACGCCGCGCACGCCGGGAAGTGCCTTGAGCGCTTTCACCATCTGAACCGCGATCGCGATGCCCTCGGCCTCGGCGTCAGCGGCCTTCTTCAAACGATCCAGCACCTCCGGCCCGATGGCGAGGCCAGGGACCCGCGCCAGCCGCTCGGCCTGGTCCGGCGAGCGGAGGATGAGGACGCCGGCGAGCATCGGCACCTCGCGGGAAGCGCTGCGACGCACCTCGACAAGCCAGCGACTGAATGTCGCGAGGTCGAAAACGGGCTGCGTCTGCAGGAAATCGGCACCGGCCGCGATCTTTTCTAGCGTTTTCGTCACGTCCGCTTCCATCGGTTTTGTGAATGGCGAGGCGGTCGTGCCTACGAGCATCTTCGGCGGTTGCTTGATCTCGTCGCCCGAGAGGAACTGCCCACCGTCGCGCATACCGACAGCCATCTTGACCAGACCGACTCCGTCGAGGTCCTTCACGAAAACGGCGTCGGGATGGTTGCCCTGCTTCGGGTCGTCGCCGCTCATGAACACGAAGTTCTCGATGCCGATCGCCGCGGCGCCGAGCACGTCGGCCTGCAGTGCGATCCGGTTGCGATCTCGGCCGGTCATCTGAACGATCGGCTCAAGGCCGACACTCCGCACGATCGTCGCCGCGGGGATGGCGGCCATCGCGACCATCGCCCGGTTGCTGTCCGTGACGTTGACGGCGTCGACAACGCCCTTGAGCGCCTCGGCCCGACGCCGCACGACGCCCGCCGCGGCGCTCTTCGGCGGGTTGAGCTCCGCCGTAACGACGAACTCGCCGGATCTGAGAAGGCTCGCCAGTGAGCTCAAAAGAAAAGACCTCTCCTTCTATCTATGACGAGAGGTCTCCCAGTTCGGTCGACCCTCTCATCTTTCCCTGGGTTCATCCATCGGGACGGAATTGGCACCGCAGCGGGACTCCGCCGGTTGCCGAGGCGTCATCGGGCCGTTCCCTCAGCCTCTCTGCATGAAAGGGATCGCGTATGAAGTTTCGACGAATGCTAGCACGTACACTTCGCCCCCGTCCCCATGCCCGATCGATTCATCGAACACTCGCTGCGCGCGTTCAGCGACGATCTCTCCTCCGATGCGCCGGTGCCCGGAGGTGGGAGCGCCGCCGCGTATGCGGGCGTCATGGGCGCGGCACTCGCGGCGATGGTTGCACGCATCTCGATGAAGAAGGACCGCTCGGAAGCACTCGAGGCATACATCGAGGAGACCGACAACCTCCGATCGGATTTCCTACGCCTCGTCGAGGATGACAGCGCCGCTTACGCGCGCGTCGCCGAGGCGATGAAGCTTCCGCGCAAGACGGACGAAGAGAAAAAGGAGCGCCAGGAACGCATGCAGGCCGCGCTCCTTGCCGCATCGCGGGTCCCGCTCGAGGTCGCCGAGACGGCGCGGCGGCTTCTCGATGCGTGCGAGCGCGGCGTCGCGAGCGCCAGCCCGATGACGGCGAGCGACATCGGCGTGGGCGCGCTCATGGCGGAGACCGCGCTTCGCGGGGCGGCCCTCAACGTGATGATCAACCTCGCATCGATAAAGGATCCCGCCCAGGTGAAGGCCATCTCGGAGCACCTCGATCGCGCGGTTGACGGCAGCGACGAGCAGCGCCGGCGCATCATCGATTTCGTCGAGTCGCGGATCGCCCGGTAGCACCGTGCGGCTGCTCATCGGCAAGCCACTCGCCGAAAAAATGCACGAGCGGTCGCGCGAGCGGAGCGCCGCTCTGCATGCGCGCGGAATTGCGCCGCGACTTGCCGCGGTTTCGGTCGGTATCGACCCAGCGGCGAACGCATACCAGCAACGACTCGCGGCACGCGGGAAGAAGCTCGACATTGCGATCGACGAGATAGATCTCCCCAGCGACACGTCCGAGCGCCAGCTCGTCGTAACGCTCGAGCGTCTCGGCACCGATCCTCGGGTCCACGGGATCCTGCTGCTCACTCCCCTGCCCGGAACGCTCGACGAGGGGCACATCGTCGACCACATCGTTCCCGCCAAGGACGTTGAAGGCATGAGCCCGTTCAACGTCGGCCTGCTCGCCGACGGACGGCCGCGCTTCGTACCGTCCACGGCCGAGGCTGTGATCGAGCTGCTGAAGTTCCACGGCATCGCCCTTCGCGGTGCGCGCGCGACGGTGGTCGGACGCAGCACGGTCGTAGGCCGCCCTGTCGCGTATCTCCTCCTCAACGAGGACGCGACGGTGACCGTCGCGCACAGTAAGACGCCGGACATTGGCACGATCACGCGGGATGCGAGCGTGGTCGTGGTCGGCGTCGGTCGTGCCGGCTTCCTGAAGGGCGACATGCTCGCTCCCGGAGCGACCGTGATCGACGCGGGAATCAACGTGGCGCCGCACGGAATCGTCGGCGATGTCGATGTGGAGAGCGTGTCCGCGGTGGCGGCTGCGCTAAGCCCAGTGCCGGGCGGCCTGGGCGCCGTGACTACCGAGCTGCTGCTCCGAAACGTGCTGACCGCCGCGGAGCGCCAACAAAAAGACTGAAACCAAGGGCAGACCGCGGGCGCCTTGAGCAGCGTCGGGGTCTTCTGAGCGAGCGGCCCCTTGACGGCGGTCCATCACGATCCCACCGGGGCCGAGCGAAGAGGACCCCGGCGCTGCTCACTACCAACGCGCGGTCTGGAGCCACCGGCTTAGACCTCGACGTTGGCGCTCTTCGGTTTGCTCACTGCATAGGCCTGAGACGCGTAGCGCTCCGCGGCACGCAGATCTCCGTGCTTCTTTGCCGAGCGCGACAGCCGCATCAGGACATCGCCGAGCTCCGCCTTCGCATCGAGACCTTTGTAGATCACGGCGACGTCGCGCATCCGCTGCTCCGCTTTCGCGGCATCGCCGTCGCGTAGATCCAGCTCGGCGAGGACGAGCGTCGCGCCCGCGACCGCGCGGTCGGCATCGGCGCCACGCTCCCCGACCGCCGCGATCGCGGCCTCCGCGCTTGAGCGCGCGAGAGGCGCGTCTTTAGCTTTGAGCGCGACCTCGGCCCTGGTCGCGTAGCAATGGGCGAGGTACGCGGCCGGTCCCGACACGCGCGCGATCTCGATCGCGCGCGCCACGTGCTCGTACGCGGCCTCGATGCGACCGGCGTCGGCCGCGATCACCGCGAGGGCGTTGCGCATGATGAGCACGCCGACGAGGTCCTTCCCGAGCTCCGCCGAAGCCAGCGCTTTCTGGTAGTGACCGGCGGCCGCGTCGTGGTCGCCGAGCGCGCGATAGGCATTTCCGAGGCCCTGATGGATGAATGCGATCCGCGCGAGGTCGCCGATCTCACTCGACCACTCAAGGGCCTGCTGGTAATAGGTGGTCGCGGCTTGCGGCTCCCCCAGGTCCTGCGCGCAGCCGCCCATAGTGATGAGCACGCGGAGCCGCAGGAGCTGATCGGGAGGCTTCGCTGTCTCGATCCGGCGAAGGAGCGTCTCCAGCGCCTCGCGCGCCCCGCGCGGATTCCCCGCGATCCGGGTGGCCACGGCGAGCTGATAGTCGGCCGCGCGGCCGAGCGGCTCGTCGCCCAGCTCGCCCGCGAGGCGTTGCGCGACGGTCAACGTCTTGATCGCCTCGCGACCGCGCTGGAGAAGATTGAGGGCCGAGCCGGCGTGCAGCCGTACTCGAGCGGTGTCGCGCACCGAGAGACTTCCCGTGTCGAGCGCCTTCTCGGCGCGGCGCAGCGCCTCCGGAGCCGATGCGAATGTGAGGAGGCCCGCGATCGCACCGATCTCGAGTTCTCTCTCGCTACGCGCACGCTCAAGATCGGCGTCGTCGAGGAAGTACGAAGCCGGCTTGTCGAGCTTCTTCGCCATGTGCTCAAGCGACCGCATCGCCGGACGGATCTTGCCGAGCTCGATCGCGCTTACGTGTGCGCGTGTGAAATACGGCGCCCCGAGCTGGGCCTGCGACATGCCCGACGCGATCCGGGCGTCGCGCAGGCGCTCGCCGAGCTTCTTGAGCGACGGCGAGAGCGGCGCGGGTCGGCGCCTTCGCGTGCGCGTGGCAGGCATCCGAAGAAGCTAGATGGAGACCTTCGCCATGTCAATCCAAAATCGACAGTGTGCCGCTTCCCGGCCCGACCTAGACTGCCAACGGTGCCTGGGGAAAGGATCCGGGTCCTCGTAGTCGACGACCATCCGTCGGTGCGCGAGAACCTCCGCTATCTCGTAAATGCCGAGCGCGACATGGACTGCATCGGCGTGGCGCGCGATGCCCCCGAGGCCGTCCGGACCTGCCAGGAGCTGATGCCGGACGTCGTCATCCTCGACGACGAGATGCCCGGCGGGCGCGGCGTCCAGGTGCTCGAGTGGATCACGAGCGAGCTCCCCGACACGCGCGTCGTGATGTACACGCTCGACGCCGAGGTCTGCGATGTCGCGCGTGCCTTCGGCGCGGGCTGCGTCCTGAAAGACGCGAACTACGAAGTCCTTATGCGTGCGGTCCGCAACGGGGCCGCGTCGCTGCCGAGGTCCGCCGAGACGTATTAGCGGCGGGTCATTCCAGCCGGATGAGCGGCGGGTGATCGATGTCCTCGAAGTGCGTGGTGTCGATGAACCGCAGCTTCCCCATCAGCCGGTCGAGCAGCAGTGAATGCGTTCGTGCGCCGCGCGCGAAGAAGTGCACTCCTTTCAAGACTTCCCCATCGGTCACTCCGGTCGCCACAAATCGGATGTCCGTGCCGCTCGCCAGGTCCTCGGTCCGGTAGACGCGCTCTTCATCAGCGACGCCCATCTTCTTCGCGCGACGCCGCTCCTCATCGTTGCGGAAGCGCAGTCGGCCAAGAATTTCCGCACCGAGGCACCGGAGCGCAGCCGCGGCGAGCACGCCCTCAGGCGCGCCGCCCGTACCCATGACGGCGTGCACGTCCGTTCCGGCGATGGGCACGGAGAGTGACGCCATGAGGTCGCCGTCCTCAATGAGCTTGATGCGCGCGCCGGCGGCGCGCACATCGTTGATCAGCTTCTCGTGCCGGGGACGATCGAGGATGACGATCGTCAGGTCGCTCACATCGCGGTTCAGCGACTGCGCGATGATCCGGAGGTTCTCCGCGACGGGTCGATCGAGGTCGACCTTGCCGCGCGCAGGCGCACCCACGACGAGCTTCTCCATATAGGTATCTGGCGCATGCAACAGCCCACCCGGCTCGGAGACGGCCATGACAGCGCACGCATTTGGGCGGCCCTTTGCCACAGGGTTCGTGCCCTCCAGAGGATCGACGGCAATGTGCAGCTCCGGTCCCTCGCCCCGTCCGACGCGCTCGCCGATGAAGAGCATCGGCGCTTCATCGCGCTCGCCTTCTCCGATGACGATCATTCCGTTGAAGCGCGCGTCCTCCATGGTCTTCCGCATAGCTTCGACCGCTGCCTGATCGGCCTCGTTGTTGTTGCCGTGGCCCATCCAGTGTGCCGCGGCGATCGCCGCGGCCTCCGTTATCCGTACCAGCTCGAGGCTCGGCGTGCGATCGACGGGAATGCGTTCGAGCGGAGGCGTTGCTTTGACCTGCATCGGCGGCAACGCTAGTCCGTAACCGGCGCTCGCGCACGCACGACGCGCTCTGCGGCGCGTTCGATGAGCGGCAGCGGCGCTCGCATCGAGTCCGCGATCGGAACACCCTCACTTGCGATGGCGATCGCATCGAGACCGAGCGTCTCGTGTCCCGCGCCGAGACTGCCCGCGACCGCGACGACCGGCACTCCGGCGCGCCGCGCGGCTGCGGTGACCGCACCCGTGAGCTTGCCGTATCCGCTCTGCTGATCGACGCGGCCTTCGCCGGTCACCACCAGGTCGGCGCCTGCGATGCGTTCGGCGAATCCGACCACGCGAAGGACGAGCTCGGCTCCCGACACCAAGCGCGCGTCGAGGAAGGCGAGTAGGCCTGCGCCAAGTCCACCGGCCGCGCCCGCGCCGGGCACGTCGCGTATCGGCCTGCCGACGAAGGCCTCGACCACATCCGCGTACCGCGCGAGCCCCGCGTCAAG
>Ga0209057_1000534_pt1 | contig 34126 bp, 36 predicted proteins | sample GraSoiAngelo_146_FD_185903 | JGI IMG/M metagenome (GOLD analysis project Ga0209057, IMG submission 185903) | Grasslands soil microbial communities from the Angelo Coastal Reserve, California, USA - 14_1009_05_30cm (SPAdes) (version 2) | ecosystem: Environmental > Terrestrial > Soil > Grasslands ... | reverse complement strand
CTCTGGGTGCGCGCGGCTCGCCGGGTCACTTTCTTCCGCAGCTAATTGTTGTAATGCGCTAAAGTCTTCGATGTCGCGTTCCAGTTCTTGAAACGGATTAATCAGCGAACGCAATCGGGAAACCTCCTCGACATTGGCCTGAGCGCGTTCCCGATTCGACCAAAAATCGGGCGCAGCCATGCGCCCTTCAATTGAGGCTAGATTTTTCTGGAGCTCTTCGACGTCAAAGAAACCTCCGCAGCTCGCGGACACGCGATTTCAGGTCCTCGGCATCGGGGATGGAGATTTCCATTGGCATTGAGAAACATAGTTTAACTCACAGAGAATCGCAAAAGGTGTAGCGGCGTTTGTGTCAAACGCGGACGTTTCCGGCAGGCGCCCGCCGCGGCGAACGCCTCTACACTCATTTGCGCGCGGAATCGCTGGGCGGTTTTGGCTTAGCGCGCGCAGTCTCGAGGCGAAAGATTGTTTCGCCTTCCTTCATCAAATCAAGCCTATCACGCGCAATCGTTTCCAGATACGTCGCGTCAGTCTTGAGCAAATTGACCTCGCGCGTCTGACGGGCGAGCAAACTTTGCTGTTCATTCACCTGTTGTTGTAGGTTGTCCATCTCCGCTCGGCTCTGCGTCAATTTTTTGTAAGGCGGAACAAACAAGCTCACGATCACGAGCCAGATCGCGATCACGAGCAGAACGAGAAGAATCCGGTTCAGTCGCTGCCAGACGGTAGCTTCGCGACGCGCGCGGAAATCGCCGTAGCTGTGATGCACTCAGCGGAGTGTAGTGCCGTACACAGCTTTGTCACCAAGTTCCTCTTCGATTCGCAACAACTGATTGTACTTCGCTATCCGATCGCTACGGCTAAGCGACCCGGTTTTGATCTGACCCGCATTGGTCCCCACCGCGATGTCGGCAATGCTTGCGTCTTCGGTTTCACCGGACCGATGACTAATTACCGTCGTGTAACCGTTCGTCTTCGCCAGATCAATCGTCGCCAGTGTTTCCGTCAGCGTGCCGATCTGATTCACCTTGATCAAAATGGAGTTGGCCACGTGTTCGGCAATTCCTTTGCGGAGAAATTCGACGTTCGTCACAAAGAGATCGTCACCGACCAATTGAATTTTCTCACCGAGTTTTTTCGTCAGTTTCTTCCAGCCGTCCCAGTCGTTTTCGGCACAACCGTCTTCAATGGAAATGATCGGGAATCGCGCACAAAGATCGGCATAATAGTCGATCAATTCTTCAGCAGTTTTTTTTGAACCATCCGACTTCTTAAAAATGTAAAGATTCCTTTTGTTGTCGTAGAACTCGGAGGCAGCGGGGTCGAGCGCGATAAAGATTTGTTCACCCAGCTTGTAACCGGCTTTCTCGATCGCTGTCGAAATTGATTCCAGGGCTTCCTCGGCGGAATTGAGCTTCGGCGCAAAACCACCTTCGTCGCCGATCGCCGTTGAAAGATGTCGCTCTTTGAGGACAGATTTGAGTGCGTGAAAAACCTCGGCTCCATAACGCAGCGCTTCTGAAAAGCTCGGCGCGCCGCACGGCATGATCATGAATTCTTGAAAATCGATCGGCGCATCCGAGTGCACGCCACCGTTCAAGATATTCATCATCGGCACTGGCAACACTCGCGCTTCATCTCCCCCGAGATATCGAAATAGCGGGAGATTTTCCGCTGCGGCGGCGGCGTGGGCGATCGCCAGTGAAACTCCGAGCAGCGCGTTTGCGCCGAGATTCTTCTTATTAGGGGTACCATCGAGCTCGATCAATTTGTTATCAATCTTCGCCTGATCTCGCGCGTCCCAGCCTTCGAGAACCGGCGCAATTTTGTGGTTTACGTTGGCAACAGCCTTCCTTACGCCCTTGCCGCTGAAGCGGCTTTTATCACCATCACGCAATTCCCATGCTTCGTGTTGGCCCGTGCTCGCCCCGCTTGGCACGGCAGCTCGTCCCAGCACGCCGCCTTCAAGGCGCACATCGACCTCAATTGTCGGATTGCCGCGCGAATCCAAAATTTCACGGGCATGGATTCGACTAATGCTGGTGCGCGCCATACAGATTCTGGCGGATTAGAACAGCTTTCGTCTCGCGAAGCAAATCAGCTTTTGGCCCTATCGCGAACGATTGACTGGGGCAATTAATTTAGTGGTGCATGTGTAACAGAAATAATTGTTTATGGGAGGGTGAGCACCAGTCTTCGAAGAGTACCACCAAGGTCGCACGAGATTCCCATTGGCATTTTGACCGATGCGCGCATAATCATGAGCGATGATTCGTCTGGTAAACCTTGTTGTGCTTACATTATTCACTGGCGTCTTCGCAGCCGCGGGCGCCGGGGAGACCGGCCATCTCTCGGCAGAGCAACTGGCAAAAGCTGTTAGGAGCGATTCGATCAGCATCCCGACACCGGGCGAACTTTTCGCCGCGCTTGGAAAGACGGGAAAGACAAACTGGGCAGGTCAGTATCGCGGGCCAATACCGGTGACGTACAGCAATCGCGCGCAAATTGCGCTGAACCTGGGCGGTTTGATTGCCGACGGTTTTATTGCTGTCGAAGCAAAAGACGGGCAGCAAGTCAAAAACATCGGATCAGACATCATCAAGCTTGCAAAGGCGCTCGGAGTTAGCGAGAAGCTGCTTGGCCGCGGCAATAGCATCAACGAATTCGCTGACCAAAACGAGTGGGATACGCTACAGGAAGAACTGGAAGCGACGCAGAACGAGGTAAAATCCTCAATGCAATCCCACGCTGACCAGGACCTGGTGATTCTGGTGACTCTCGGTGGCTGGATTCGGGGCACCCAGGTGGTCACCACCGCAATCGTCAAGGACTACAATGAAGGAAGCGCCAGAGTCCTGCGGCAACCAGCACTGGTTCACTTCATGCAGTCAAAGATTAATGAAGTCTCACCCGAATTGCGCGGGGAAGCTCTGGTGAAAGATGTGAGCCAGCAGCTTGGGGAAATCGAGAAACTCGTTTCTTTCCCGCCGGGCAAGGCGCCCACTGTGGATGAAGTGCGAAAAATCAACACAGCGGTTGGCAAGATGATGACAGAAATAGAGAGCAAAGAACTGCCCAAATGAAACGCCGTATTACAATTTTCATCTCGCTTTTTGTGTTGGGGACCAGCCTTGCAGCGCGCGCCGAGACAGATGCGGAGGTGAGTGCGCGCAAAGACGCGCTCGACATTGCTGGAGCGTTTTCAAACGATGGTTTCAAGATCCGAGATGGACATTGGTGTGGGGTTGTTAAGCCACACGACCACTCTCTGATAGCCGTGAATCTTTATGCGGGAAACCAGTACTGGTTCTCCGTCGGCGCGACCGAACCGGTGAAAAAAATTGCCGTCACCGTTTATGATGAGGCCGGAAAACAGGTGACTACAGAAAGCTACGATAACGGGAATAAGGCGGCGGCCGGATTTTCACCGCCGAACAGCGGTCAGTACTTTGTGTCTGTCGATCTGGTTGAAGGCGAGGAAGGCAGCTTCTGTTTGGTCTATTCGTACAAGTGAACCGATGAAGCGAGACCAGGTTCTCGATGCGTAGCGTGGCGTCTGCCGTCCAACACGCAGCAAAAGCTGAAAAGCCGGCGACTATGATTTCGCTCCAAGTTTTCTATGAGGGAAATGTGCAAGGCGTGGGGTTCCGCTGGTCGGTACGCCACGTAGCCAAGGGCTTCGACGTCACCGGTTGGGTCCGTAACCTGCCGGATGGCCGCGTCGAACTTCAGGTTACGGGAGAGGACGAGGAAGTGCGCGCGTTCCTCGACCGCGTCGCCAAAGGCGAACTGCACTCGCTAATTCGTAAGCAAACCGAAAATAGATTGGAGAAACCGGTCACTGCGCGCGGCTTTGAGATTCGCTATGACTAATCCGGCGGTCGCTGTTCACGGACTAACCAAAATTTTTCCCGTTCCGTTTCATCGACAATCGATCGTCGCGGTGAAGGACCTGAACCTTCGGATCGACCCGGGCGAGGTGTACGGGCTGCTGGGGCCGAATGGCTCCGGTAAAAGCACCACGCTGAAAATTATTCTCGGCCTGGTATCTCCAACGCGCGGCCGCACGGAAATTTTTGGAGGTGATAGCCGGCTTGTAGAGAGCCGCGAGGCCGTCGGCTTTCTTCCGGAGAACCCGTACTTCCAGAAATTTCTTACCGGCGAAGAAACGCTGCATTTTTTCGGGCGGCTTTGCGGGCTGCGAGGAGCCGCGCTAAAAAATCGCGTCAACGAATTGCTCCGCCTCGTCCGTCTCGATAGGGCACGTAATCGCCGACTCGGCACCTATTCAAAAGGGATGCTGCAACGCATCGGCCTCGCTCAAGCGCTAATCCATGATCCCAGGCTTGTGGTACTCGATGAGCCCACCGCCGGTGTCGATCCGGCAGGCTCACGAGAAATTCGCGATTTGATCCTCAATCTCAAAGAGCGCGGAATTACCGTACTGCTCTCTTCGCATTTGCTCGCACAAGCACAGGAAATTTGCGATCGCGTCGGTATTCTCGCGGATGGCGTGCTGGTGCGCGAAGGACATTTGCAGGAATTGATCGCGATCGAAAATCAAACCGAGCTTGTCGTTGCCGATGCCTCCGACGAGCTTGTGCGGGATATCGAATCGCTCCTAAGCCGGTCAAACGCGAAATTGATCGAGCGGCGAAAATCGACCACCACACTGGAGAGATTGTTTCTGGAAGCGACCAAGAATGACGAAGGAACGACGAAGCAAAAATGACGAACAGGGAAAACGCTTCAACGCTTCAACAGTTCGACGCTTCAACGCGCGCGAAGCGATATCGTGCTCTTTCTCTGTCGCGGATCCTCACCATTACCAGGAACACGCTAATCGAGTTGACACGCCTGAAGGTGTTCTATGTACTGCTTGTGTTTGCGCTTCTTTTGATCGGCAGCTCGATCTTCATGGCGCAGTTTTCTTTTCAGCAGGAATTCCAGATCCTGAAAGATGTATCCCTTGGCGCGATTTCGATTTTTACGTCGCTGCTGGCAATCGTTGCTACTGCGCGGCTGCTTCCACAGGACATGGAGGACCGCATAGTTTACACAATCCTAGCGAAGCCGGTGCCGCGCTTCGATTATGTGGTGGGGAAAATTGCGGGAGTTCTTTTATTGTTGGCGATCAGCACACTCGTAATGGGTGCCGCGTTCCTGATTGTGCTCTACATGCGCGAGCAGGCGGCGCTACACGCGACAATGAGACAACTGTCTGGCGCACCACCTGATCAACTTGCCGATGCTCTACGCGCGGTACGATCTTCTGCTTTCGACGCCGATCTGTTTCCCGGAATTGCGATCATTTACCTAAAAGCCTGCCTGCTCGCGGCGCTGACGCTGTTTGTCTCCACATTCGCCACATCAACCATTTTCACCGTGGTGGTTATGGCTTTCATTTATTTTATCGGACATTTGCAAGCTACTGCCCGCGAGTATTGGCTCCAGGAACATGGCAACGCCCTGATTACTCGCGTTTTTCTCGCGGTGGTCACGCTGTTATTTCCCGACTTGCAGGCGTTCAATTTGGTGGATGACATCGTCGCCGGCACCGCCATTTCGCTCGCGGTTTTTGCCAAGACTGCCGTGCTTGGCATTTTCTACACCACGATCTACACGCTGTTGGCTGCCTTCGTGTTTTACGGGAAAGAATTATGATGCGAGCCGTCGTGGCGCTGGCAGTGCTGATCGGGCTCGGGCTCCTCAAATTGCCAATTGAACGCAATCTGGCGGCCCTTCATCGACAGGAGCATTTCCGCGGCGTCGAATTTAATCTCGACCTTCGGGAAAAAATCGGGCAACTCGGGTTCATTGCGGCGTTGAGCGGGTTTCGAGCGATCGTTGCCGACGCTCTATATATCCAGGCGCATGCCGCGTGGGAAAACACCGAATGGGGCCGAATGTTGTTATTGTTCCGCCACATCACGACGCTCCAACCACGAGTGCTGTTGTTTTGGGACACAGCTGCCTGGCACATGGCGTGGAACGCGAGCGTGGCGGCGATGAATGATCAAAAGCAGCCGCGCCTGGCGCTGCGAGTCAAAGCTCAGCGTGAATATTTTGCGCTAGGCAAGGACTTCCTCGAACGCGGCATAAAAAACAATCCCGATCGACCGGACCTCTATGAAGCGCTTGCCCGGCTATACACGGAGAAATACAAAGACCATGAGCGTGCAACGGAATATTACGCAAAGGCAGCGACCTTGCCCGGAGCGCCGACATTCGACAGGCGTTTCTCGGCCTACGAGCTTTCCTACTGCGAGGGACGTGAACGGGAGGCTTACGAGCGTCTGCGCGGACTCTATGACGAGGGAGCGCAGGAACGGCTGCCTACTTTGATCAAGCGGCTGAAGTTCCTGGAAGAAAAACTTGGTATCCAAGAAAACCAACGAATTCCGGACAAGGAAAACAAAACCGTTAAATAGCGAAATCGTTTGATCGGTGCGTTCTTGGCGGCGACCGACTGCCGCCATTGTAACGTTTTAACCTTTTAACGGTTTAACTTTTGATAATGCGTTTCGCAATTTTAAGTGATATCCATGCTAACCTCGAGGCGCTCGAAGCGGTACTGGCGGACGCGCGTGAGCGTAGATGCACTCATTTTTTGTGTCTGGGCGACGTGGTAGGTTATAATGCGAACCCGCGAGAATGCATTGAACGTGTTCGGGAACTCGATTGCCCCGTGGTGAAAGGCAATCACGACGAGGAGGCAACGCTTTCCACATCTTCGGAACGGTTCAACGAATTGGCCGAGCATGCCATCCAGTGGACCCGCGACAATTTGACGGATCAGGACAAGGAATGGCTGCGGAACTTGCCGTTACAGAAACGAGTACACGATTTTACAATCGTGCATGCCACACTCGATACCCCTGGCCAATGGGGCTATGTCTTTAGCAATCTCGATGCTGTCGCTAGTTTCACGTATCAGCGTACTGCGGTCTGTTTTTTCGGCCACACGCATGTACCCATGGTGTTTCTTCGGGACCAGGGTGTTCGACAGGAAAGGATCGAACACGTCCGCATCGAGCCAGCCAAAAAGTATTTCATCAACGCAGGCAGCGTCGGCCAGCCTCGCGACGGAAACTGGCGCGCGGCATACTGCATTTATGATATTGAAAACAATCTGGTCGAACTGGTGCGCGTAAAATACGATCTGGCGACCGCACAAAAGAAGATTTCTAAAGCCGGTCTGCCACAGCTCCTCGCCGAGCGGCTTTCAATGGGCCGCTGACGCTGCGCCTTTGACGACAGGCAACGTCAATTCGCGACAGAGTCCATCCGTTGTTTCAGAACAAATTCAGCAAGCGCCAAATCTCGTGGATAAGTAATTTTGAAATTAAAATCATCGTTGAGAACGAGAGCGATTTTGCGGCCGAGCCGCTCGACTGCTGAAACCTCGTCCGTTACAGAGATATTTTCTGCATAAACCACGCGATACGCCTCCTCGATCAATTGACGTTCGAAAATTTGCGGCGTTTGCATCGCATACAGCTGATCTCGATCCACTGAACCGCTGACCAGAAGATCGCTACCTGCTCGTTTCAATGTGTCCTTAATGGGTTCTGCCAAAGCGGCAGCGCCACGCCTTGTGCATTGCTGGAACACGCGCTCGATCTGCTCCGGAGTAATCAGCGGCCGCGCAGCATCGTGCACTGCGATCCACCGCGTACCTGAATCCAGATGATTCATCCCGGCTTGTACAGAATCCTGCCGGTGTTTCCCACCCGGAATGATCGACCACACCTTTTCGAACTTTTCTTCGCGAACGATCGCCTTGATACCATCGTGCCGGTCTTCGCGTGTGACGACGACAATGCCTTCGACTGACTTCGCACGCTGAAATGCACTTATCGTGTGCGCGATGATTGGTTTGCCGGCAACCACCGCAAACAATTTATCAAAGCCCATGCGGCGACTATCGCCCGCGGCGACGATGATGGCTGTGAGCATAGTTAAAACCGTTAGAAGAGTTACAGCGTTACAAGGGTCGGCAACCTCAAGAAGTTTCGTTTTGACCTGCAACTCTTGTAACTTTTTAACCGCTCAACTGCTTTTGCACTTCCGCGCTCAGCGTTTTGCCGTCCACGCGACCGGCGACTTTCACCTGCAATGCTTTCATCACCGCGCCCATTTGCGCTTTCGATGTCGCGCCGACTTCGACGATGGTTTCCCGCACAATTCCTGCCACCTCGCCTGCGCTCATTCCCTGCGGCAAATACCCGTTCAGGATCGACAACTCTTCTTTTTCCTTGTCAGCCAGATCCGCGCGTCCGCCTTTCTCAAAGCTCTCGATGGAATCCTGGCGTTGCTTTGCCTGCTTGCGAATCACCTGCGCGGCGTCGGCGTCGCTTAGCTCCGTTTCTGCGCCTGATTTTGCAATCGCTGCGTATTTCAAGGCCGATTTTAACATGCGCAGAACGCCCCGCTTTGTGGTGTCTTTAGCACGCATCGCTTCCTTAAGGTCCGAATCGACGCGTTCGATGACAGTCATGTACTGAAGTTATGTAGCCGAAGACGGTTGTCGACGTTGTAGCCACGGCTTTGTGAGCTACCCGATTCCACCACCCCGGGAGACTCTCGTTTTGACCGCGCGCAGGGCAGTGGTTAACAGCGCCTTGGCACACTTGCGAACCGATTCGGCGTCACTCACCGAGATCACACCCATGTCTTTGCGACTGCGTCGCAACAAACCAGCCAGCACACCGCCCGGTCCCAGTTCGATAAAAAAATCGCAGCCGAGGTCGACCAGCCGCTCCGTGCAATCCAGCCAGCGCACCGTCCCCGTGACCTGGTCCTGCAATGTGCGGCGGATTTCAACAGGGGTCGCCACTTCCATGCCGGTCACGTTGCTGATTACAGGAAAACGCGGCGGTTGTATTGGAACATGCTCAAGCACCGCGCCAAGCTTTTCATAGGCGCTCTCCATCAAACGCGAGTGATATGCACCGGCTACGTTTAACATCATCGCGCGCCCAATGCCGTATTCTTTCGCCACACCGACAGCCGCCTCGACTTTCGCCAGCTCACCCGTAATGACGATTTGGCCAGGCGCATTGATATTGGCGACATCGACATCTTCATCCGCGGCAAGCCGACGGACGTCGTTCTCCATGCCGCCAATCATTGCCGCCATGCCACCAAGAGTAGCCGCGCACGCTTCCTCCATGAATTGCGCGCGCAGCTGCACAAGCTTCAGGCCGGTTGCAAAATCGAATGTGCCTGCCGCTGCGTGCGCAGTTATTTCCCCTAACGACAAGCCCGCCGCGCCGCCGACGGGAAAATTGCCGCCTATCTCGCGCAACGCTGCCAGACACGCCAGCCCATGAACGTAAAGCGCAGGCTGACAATTTAACGTCTTGGTCAACTCCTCGATTGGGCCGTTCCACGCAATGCCACTCAACTTTCGGCCGAGAATTTCGTCGGCCTCGCGGAATAAGTCCGCTGCAACAGGAAATTCCCCAGCGAGATCGCGTCCCATCCCAACGGTTTGCGCGCCCTGTCCAGCAAAGAGCAGCGCATTTTTTTCCGGCATGATATTTTAGTTAATCGCGTTTCGTCATAGGCGCGAGCGCGATTGTGCGTTTTCGAGAGCACCACGCGCCAGCCTGTCCGGAAAGATTCGCCCGGCGAAATTGCTTGCGCGCGCTGGTTCACTCGCCAGCGTAAAACCTTTAACATTGTAACTCTTCCCATGCCTTTCACCGTCCGCGAAATCGAATCGCCAGATGCGGTCACCCGGGTGGCGGCAGCCGACGCTGCGTTGCGACCACCGGAGGACGATATCGGCGAGAAAATGGTGCTTAACATGGGGCCTTCGCATCCTGCTACGCACGGCGTTTTGCGGCTCGTGCTGGAACTCGATGGCGAGATTATTACCAAGGCCACACCCGACATTGGTTTTCTGCATCGTGGTGACGAAAAAATCGCGGAGAACATGCAGTACAATCAGTTTGTCCCTTACACAGACCGGCTCGATTATCTCGCGCCACTTTCAAACAATGTGGCCTACGCGTTGGCGGTGGAAAAACTGATGGACTGGGAGGTTCCAGCGCGTGGAAAGGCGATTCGCACCATTTGCTGTGAAACGTCACGCATCTCTTCACATCTGATGGGTCTTGGCGCGATGGCGCTCGATCTCGGAGCGATGACGGTATTTCTCTACACTTTCACCGAGCGCGAAAAACTTTACGATCTTTTCGAGTTGCTTACCGGTGCCCGCTTTACCACCTCGTACACTCGCGTCGGCGGCCAAATCCGCGATCTGCCCGAGCGCTTCATTCCCCAACTGAACAAATTCCTCGACGATTTCGGGCCGAGCCTGAACGAGTGCGACAGATTGCTGACTCGCAACAAAATTTTTGTCGATCGAACCAAAGACATCGGCGTCATATCGAAGGAACACGCGATTGCGTATGCTCTCTCCGGCCCAAACCTGCGCGGCAGCGGGATTGATCACGATTTACGGCGCAAACATCCGTACCTCGATTACGACAAATACGAGTTCGATGTAGTGATCGGCAGCGCGGGCGATTGTTATGATCGTTATCTCGTGCGGATCGAGGAGATGCGCCAAAGCGTGAGGATTTTGCGGCAGGTGATCGATAAACTGCCAGGCGGCCCGATCAACGTCCCGGACTGGAAGAACATGACTCCCCCGAAATCGCGCGTGATGACAAAAATGGAAGAGCTAATCCATCATTTCATCGTGGTGACCGAAGGACTTGATGCGCCGCCTGGCGAAGTCTATTTCGCAGCGGAAAATCCCAAGGGTGAGCTTGGCTTTTATATTAACAGCAGAGGCGGCGGTGTGCCATATCGATTGAAAATTCGAGCGCCGTCATTTGTGAATCTCAGCATCCTCCCTGAGCTTTTGCCAGGCTGCATGGTAAGCGATGTGCCGGCAGTACTGGGCAGTCTGGACTTCGTCATGGGCGAATGCGACAGATGATGGGAGAATGACGAATGTCGAATGTCCAATGACGAAGAAAATCCAAATGACGAACGAGCAAACGACCAAGGAGCATCGCCGCGGGATTTCGGCATTCGTGCTTCGTCATTCCTTGGTTATTCGTCGTTCGTCATTCGTCATTTTTACGCGCTTCGTCCTCATACTCCTGCTTGTGCTCGCCATGTCCTGTTCCGGCAAACGCATCACAAGGGCGAATGTCGATCAAGTAGCGGAAGGGATGTCGAAAAAGCAGGTGGAATCGATCCTGGGTCCGCCCAGTTCCCTTACTACTGAGGATTTCGTGATCACGAAAAAGACGACTTACGTTTACCGGCAGGGCAAAGACACAGTCACAATCGTTTTTAAGGATGACAAGGTGCAGTCGAAAGACAGCACGTTGTCCAATTAATCTGCTGTAGCGGATTACTCTCCCAAGTGACAGACTCGACGAGCATACGCGTTCCCGCCGAGCTGGAGCGGAAAATGGATGAGGCGATTGCGCGTTATCCGAGTGATCACAGGAGAAGCGCGGCCATGCCGCTATTGCATCTGTGGCAGGAACATTTTGGGTTCATCGGCGACGAGGCCATGCTGTGGATCGCGACAAAGCTCGGTTTGCAGCCGATCAACATTCTCGAGCTGGTCACCTTCTATCCAATGTTTCGACAACACCCGCCGGGCAAAACCCACATTCGCGTCTGCCGCACACTTAGCTGCGCGATGGCCGGCGGCTTTGAGGTGATGGAAAACTTATGCACGGCGTTTGGAATTCCACCTCCGCCTGACCGCGAGGGATTGCACAATCCGATCACGGTCAGCGCCGACGGAAATTACAGCGTCGAGTTCGTTGAGTGTCTCGCCAGCTGCCACACCGCGCCGGTATGCATGGTGGGCGAACAGTTGCACGAGAACGTCGATCCAACTTCTGCGGCAGACCTTGTACGACACCGGCAGTCCGCGAGAAGTTCACCCGCGGCGACGGGGAATCCTCATTCATACCCCCCTCATCCCCTGGAACACCGTCTGATTTTCCAAAATATCGGACGCCCGGATTGGACAATCGATATCGACTGTTACTTACGCGACGGCGGTTACGAACAGTTGAAGCAAGCGGTAACCATGTCGCGAAGCGACATCGTCAACAAAGTTAAAAACTCCGGTCTGCGCGGCCGCGGTGGGGCCGGCTTTTCCTGCGGCTTGAAATGGAGCTTTATCAAGCTGGACGAAAAACGGCCGGTCTATTTGATTTGCAACGCAGACGAATCTGAGCCGGGCACGTTTAAGGATCGCTACATCATCCACGAAGATCCGCACCAACTGCTCGAAGGAATCTTGATTTCGTGTTACGCGCTCAACGCGCGCACAGCGTACGTCTACATACGCGGCGAATTCCCGGAAGGCGCGAAAATTCTCGAACGCGCCATTGAAGAAGCGCGCACGCACAATTTTCTTGGGAAAAATATTCTCGGCTCCGGATTCGACACAGAGGTTTACGTTCATCGCGGAGCCGGCGCTTACATTTGCGGAGAAGAAACTGGCTTAATCGAGTCGCTCGAGGGCAAGCGCGGTTATCCGCGAATCAAGCCACCTTACTTTCCAGCAGTGCTCGGCCTCTACATGTGCCCGACAATCGTCAACAACGTCGAAACGCTGTGCCATATAAGGCACATTATTGCCATAGGCGGCGCGGAATATGCCCGCCTCGGCCGCCCTAACAACACGGGAACGCGAATCGTGTGTGTGAGCGGGGACGTGCAGCGGCCAGGCTACTTCGAAATTGAAGTCGGTGCGGTGACGATGGGCCAGTTGATCTACGAAATGGCGGGCGGGTTAAAGCCAGGCCGAAAATTGAAGGCAGTCATTCCGGGCGGAAGCTCTGCAAAAGTTTTACGTGCCGATGAGCGGTTTAAGCTCAAGCAGAGACAAGCCGATGGCTCAACGATCGAAGTAGAATCGTCCATCGACGACATCCCGATGGATTTCGATTCACTGACAGCGGCCGGTTCGATGGCCGGTTCTGGCGGCGTGATCGTGCTTGATGATTCCCGCGACATGGTCTGGGTACTGAACAATATCAATGAGTTTTACGCGCACGAGAGCTGCGGCCAATGCACACCGTGCCGGGAAGGCTCTCTTTGGATGAAGAAAATCACCGACCGCATGTTGCGTGGCGGCGGAGTTGTGGAAGATCCGAAAACACTCAAGACCATCGGCGATAACATTGCCGGCCGCACCATTTGCGCATTTGGCGAAGCATGCGCCTGGCCGACGCAAAGTTTCGTTGAGAAATTTCCAGAGGAATTTGCGGCACGCGCGCAGAAACCAGTCCCCCCGCCGCTTCCGCCCGAGTACACGCCCGAAGAGTTGATTGAGGAAGAACTGATTCCCACCGTTCCCATGGCACACGATCCCGGATGGGAAACAGCCGGCGCTAAAGGAACAATTTAGAGTATGTCTGAGGAAAGCAGGAATGCAGGAAAAGCATTGAGGGATTCAGAAATCACTGAGTCAATCATCGCAGCGGCGATCGCGGTACATCGCGAGCTTGGGCCAGGATTTCTGGAAACGGTATACGAACAGGCACTGGCTGTTGAGTTTGCGATCCGCGGGATTGCCTTTGTACGACAAAAATCGATCCCTCTTTTTTATCGGGATCATCAAATCGGCGAGCACAGAATTGATTTTCTGGTTGAAGACAAAATTGTTGTTGAACTAAAGGCAGTCGAGGCGTTGGAGAAAGTGCACTTCGCCATCGTCCGTAGCTATCTGAAAGCCGCGGGATTGTCCGACGACCTGATCCTGAATTTTTCTTCAATGCCTTTGACGATGAAGCGAGTTCGTCGAGAGCGAGGCTTCGAAGGGATCGACCTACAATTATAAGAGATTTCCTGCGTTCCTGCTTTCCTTAGATATGCCTGATCCGAGTACCCCAATGTTCAATGTCCAGATTGATGGCGCATGGCATCAGTTTCCCAAGGGCACACGCGTGATCGAGGCGTGCGCGCAGGTCGGTGTTTTCGTCCCGCGCTACTGTTACCACAAGAAGCTCAGTTCGCCCGGTAATTGCCGGATGTGTTTGATCGAAATGGGATTCCCGCGCCTCGGCCCGGATCGCAAGCCGGAGCTCGGCGCGGATGGCAAACCGATCACCAATTGGATGCCGCGTCCGCAAATTTCCTGCGCTCAGGATGTATCCGAAGGCATGGCTGTTCGCACCAACTCGCCGCTGGTGAAGGAATGTCAGCGCGGCGTCATGGAATTTCTCCTCATCAATCATCCGCTCGATTGTCCGATTTGCGATCAGGCTGGCGAGTGCCGTTTGCAGGAATTCAGCGTCGATTTCGGTAACTCGAAATCGCGTTTTCTCGAGCACAAAGTCAAGAAACCGAAAAATGTGTTGATCGGTCCGCGCGTGACACTGGATGACGAGCGTTGCATTCTTTGTTCGCGCTGCATCCGTTTTTGCCAGGAAATCGCACACGATGACGTCCTCGGGTTCGTTGACCGTGGCAGTTACACGGTGCTGACAGCGCATCCAGGCAAGCGGCTGGAGAATAATTACTCTCTCAACACCGTCGACATCTGTCCGGTAGGCGCGCTCACGTCAACGGATTTTCGCTTCAAAATGCGCGTTTGGTTCCTGAAAGAAACGAAGAGCATCTGCACGAGTTGCGCTACCGGTTGCAACACCATCATCGGCAGTCGTGAGGACGTGATCTATCGGCAAACACCGCGAGATAACGATCACGTCAATTCCTCCTGGATGTGCGATTATGGCCGGCTCAACTTCAAATATCTTGAAGCTGAAAACCGTCTGCTCGAACCGCGGATACGTTCCGGTGGGAGACTTTTCGCGGTGGATTGGCCGACGGCGATCGAGCAGGCGGCGCTTCAACTAAAGCAGTTTTCGGGCGCTGAGATTGCCATCATCGCCTCCGGCCGCATGACGAACGAGGAGCTGTGGCTGACGTTGCAATTGGCGAAGTCCTTAGGCGTGCAGATGATCGATATCGTCCCCAGACGTGGCCCCGGTGACGACATTTTGCTGAGCGAAGATCGCAATCCAAACACCAACGGTGCGCGACTCATTCTTGGCTCCGAGTCTGAACCTGGCGCGAAACTCATGTCGATTGCTGACGCGGTAAGGTCCGGACAAATCAAAGCGCTGGCGATCTTCAAAGAAAACGCGATGCACTTGGGCATACCGGTCGAACAACTCGCCCAGCTCCCTGCATTGATCGCCATGAATATTTTGCCGAATGATGCGACCGAAAAAGCGACTGTTGTTCTACCCGCGTGTGGTTTTGCCGAAAAACGAGGCTCAATGGTAAACGGCAAAGGACGATTGCAGCGATTGAATCGTGCCGTGCGTCCGCCCGGCAATGCGCGCGATGATTGGGAAATTTTACGAGATCTGCTCCAGGCGGTTGGCGGAGGCGACTCGCTTCTTTCCATCGAGGATGTTTTTCGCCAGATCAGCGAGACGGTTCCGCAGTTCGCCGGGTTAAGCTTGAGCAAGATCGGCGACCTGGGGGTGCACATTCTACAAATGGAAGAGTTGCCGCCAATGCATCCCAGCGACGAAGCAAAGATCGAGGAAGCGGTCGCCGTTCAGGCCTTACGCCGCGCCGTCCGCTCGCACTGAGATGGATTCTGTTTTCCTCATCACGTCCCTGCTGAAAATCATCGGCATGTTGTTTCTTGTGATTCTGCCGATGGTGTCCTACGCCGTGTACGCCGAACGGCGCGTGAGCGCGTTTATTCAAGATCGCCTAGGACCGAATCGCGTCGGGCCAGCCGGTCTATTCCAGCCCATTGCGGACATGTTCAAATTGCTGCTGAAAGAAGATTTCACGCCCGCCAACGTGAACACTTTTTATTACTGGCTCGCACCGTGCCTCGCCGTGATGCCGGCCATCATCACAATCGCGGTCGTTCCCTTCGGCAGCACACTTTTCGGTGTTCCGATGGTGATTGCGGATGTAAACGTAGGAATTCTTTTCGTGTTCGCTATCGCGTCGCTTGGCGTTTACGGAATCGTGATCGGCGGCTGGGCATCCAATTCCAAATACCCATTCCTCGGCGGTATCCGTTCGAGCGCGCAAATGCTCTCCTACGAACTTTCGCTTGGCCTGGCAGTTATCCCGGTTTTTCTCCTGGTTGGAAATTTACGCCTGACCAGCGTGGTGAGTTATCAGATTGAGCATGGCTGGTTCATCGCGCCGTTTGTTGGCGACTGGACGAACCCGTGGAAATGGCTGCTCACTGTTCCCATGGTGATTTCCTTCCTTGTGTTTATGATTGCCATTTTCGCAGAGACAAATCGCCTGCCATTTGATCTGCCGGAAGCTGAACAGGAGCTCGCCGGCGGCTATAACATCGAATATAGTTCGATGAAGTTCGCCTTGTATTTTCTCGGCGAATACGCCGCCATGATCACCGGCTCGGCTGTGATCGTCACATTATTTTTCGGAGGCTGGCATTTCCCCGGGATTCCCGACGGCTCACACGGCTGGATCTTTGGACTAATCAATATCGCAGTCTTCTTCGCCAAGGTGACCATCATGATCTTCATTTTCATGTGGGTGCGCTGGACGCTACCCCGTTTCCGGTGGGACCAGCTCATGCGGCTTGGTTGGGTCTTCTTTTTCGAAATTGCGTTGGTAAACATTTTCATTGTCGCGGCAATTTTGCCTTTCATTCGCCCCTAATCTTCCTCTTCCTCTTCCTCTCGCTCTTAATCTCAATCCAAACCTGATCTTACTTCCTATGGGGTTCCATCACGAGAAGCTGACTGTCTATCAACGAGCATTAGAATTCGCGACTTGGTCGCAAGATCTGATCGAATCGGCAACGAAAAAGACATCTACCCGCGATCACTTGGAGCGATCAGGCGACAGCGTTGCCCTGAATATCGCTGAAGGAAATGGAAAGTTCTCCCGGAAAGACCGCGCTCGCTTTTTCCAAATTGCGCATGGTTCGGCCTTGGAGGCTGCAGCGTGCCTCGATCTATTGGTCGCACGGCACTGCTGCGCTGCGGATGCGATTGTAAAAGGAAAGACAATCCTCGAAGAAATCGTAAGAATGCTTTTTGTAATGCTCGATCAATTGGGTTGCCGGATCGCCGAAGATTCAGCCGAATACGGAGAGATAGCAGACGAAAAGGAAGAGGTAGAGGAAGATTAGAAATGGCTACCGTCACCGTTCCACGACCGAGATTGAACTGGCGCGAGCGACTATATCTACCTGCGATCGTCGCCGGTCTTACCATCACGCTTAAGCATTTTAAGAACATGCTGTTCGGCCGCACCAAAGTCACCATGCAGTATCCGGAGGAAAAATGGGACAGCAGCCTGCCTGATCATTATCGCGGCGCGCCTGCCCTGGTGCGGGATGAGGATGGCCGCGTGCGTTGTGTCGCGTGTCAACTCTGCGAATTCATTTGTCCGCCACGCGCGATCAAGATTATTCCTGGTGAGATTCCTTCAACGGATCGCTTCGCCAAGGTGGAGAAATATCCGGAGGCATTCGATATAGACATGATCCGCTGCATTTTCTGCGGGATGTGCGAGGAGGTTTGTCCCGAGCAGGCGATTTTTCTGCGCAAAGACTATGCCATCACCGGATTCACGCGCGCGGAAATGGTGCACCACAAGGAGAAGCTGCTCGAAATCGGCGGAGTAATGCATGGCGTTGTCTTGAAATGGAACGAGAAAAAATAGTGATGTTTTCTTTCCGCAATCCGCAGCCGAGGCGAGGGATCGCCGAGACAGAAGGCAAAGCCGCGATGGGTAGCGGCGAGCGAGCGATGGAAGCGACCGAGTTTCAATCCCCAATCGGCAATCGATAATGTCGTCATTTTTATTTTGGGTCTTTGCGCTGATGACGTTGATTTTTGGCGCAGCTGTTGTCATCAATCGCAATCCTGTGGCAAGCGCGCTCAGTCTCGTTGTTTCGTTCCTAGGACTCGCTGCGCTATTCATGTCACTCAACGCCTATTTTGTCGGCATCATTCAGGTTCTGGTTTATGCGGGCGCCGTAATGGTGCTTTTTCTTTTCATTATCATGCTCCTTAACCTGCAGGCCGAAGAACGACGTCGAATCAATTGGCTCGCTGCCGCGGGCGGGATCGCCGTGGCGGTCATTTTGCTCATTGAGATTTTCCTCACGATCGGGCGCTTCGAGGCCGCGCGACAGACTTTTCCGTCGCTTTCGGAATCGACGACTGACGATGTGCGGAGCATCGGCGCGGCGCTCTTTCGCAATTACAATCTGCCGTTTCAAATCGTAGGAGTTCTCGTGCTGGTGGCGACCATTGGCGTGGTGCTCTTAAGCAAACGCGAGCCTCGATAAAGATGGTCACGCTCGGCGATTATCTCCTCGTAAGCGGCATTCTTTTTTCAATTGGGTTTGCCGGCGTGATGTTACGACGCAATCTCATCATCATTCTCATGTCATTGGAGTTGATGTTGAACGCGGCGAATCTGTCACTCGTTGCGTTTTCGCGATTCCGTGTCGATTCAAGCGGCCTGCCAAATTACAACGCGCAGGTATTTGTCTTTTTCATCATCACCGTGGCGGCTGCAGAAGTTGCCGTGGGTCTCGCGATTCTCGTCGCGCTCTACCGGGTGCGCCAAACAACGGACGTCAAAGATATCAGGCAACTAAGATTTTGATCCCGCGAATCACGCGAATGAACACGAATAGCTAGACGAATGTCGCGTGACTCGCGGGCACTAATTGTATGAACTCACTCTTGCCATGGATCGTTCTGCTCGCGCCGCTGGTTAGCGCCGCCGTAATCACGCTGTTCACCCGTCGATGGAAAATGTTGAGCAGTTCGATCTCTATTGCTGCAGTGCTCGTAAGCTTCATCTGCAGTTGTTTCATATTTGCGCATGGGACTCAAGGGGCCGCTGAGTTCATGTGGATCAGCATTAGTGGTGTCTTTCAAGTCCCCTTAGGCCTGACGCTGGATCAGTTGAGCAGGACAATGGCTGTCCTGGTTTCGGGCGTTGGAGCGGCCATCCACATTTATTCGCTGGGTTACATGCGAGACGACGAAGGCAAGGCCCGTTATTTCGCAGCGCTGTCGCTCTTCATGTTCGCGATGCTCGGCATCGTTTTGGCGAATAATTTCGTCATGCTTTTCATCTTTTGGGAACTAGTCGGCTTTACCTCTTATGTCTTGATCGGCCACTGGTTCTATCGGGATGCCGCTGCGGATGCGGCCAACAAAGCATTCATCACAACGCGCATTGGCGATTTCGGATTCATGATTGGAATCCTGATGCTCTGGATGGCGACTGGCTCCGTTGTTTTCACTGAGGTTGCGCCGCAGATGTCGACATTAACGGGGCATCCGATGTTTCTGACAGTTGTCGCCCTCTTGATTTTCTGCGGTGCGATTGGCAAGTCGGCCCAGTTTCCGCTGCACGTCTGGTTGCCAGACGCGATGGAAGGCCCGACGCCAATTTCCGCGTTGATTCACGCCGCGACGATGGTCGCAGCAGGTGTTTACATGCTGGTCCGCGTTGCGTTCATCATCCAAGGGTCCCAGACGGCGCTGCTAGTGATTGCTTGGATCGGCACAATCACGGCAGTGATGGCTGCGTTAATCGCAACGCAGCAGAACGACATTAAGCGAATTCTCGCATACTCCACGTTATCACAGCTCGGTTACATGGTGATGGCCGTCGGTCTTGCTTCGAACGACGCAGCCATGTTTCACCTGTTCACACATGCGTTCTTCAAAGCGCTTCTGTTCCTCGCCGCCGGCTCAGTCATTGTGATGCTTCACCACGAGCAGAACATCTGGCAAATGGGAGGCCTTTCCCGGAAACTCCCGATCACATTTATTACCTTCGTTGTCGGTGCGCTGGCGTTGATCGGCTGTCCGCCGTTTAGCGGCTTCTTCAGCAAAGACGCAATTCTTGCGCTCGCCTACGAACGCAACACGCCGATTTTCGCCGTGGCGTTGTTCACGGCGTTCCTGACCGCTTTCTACGTGATCCGCATGCTCGTGATTGTCTTCTTCGGCAGACCACGCAGCGACATAGCGCGTAACAGCCGCGAATCACCACCGGTAATGACTGTGCCGTTAATCGCGCTCGCGCTCCTGGCGACTTTTGGTGGATTTTCGTTCTTTGCGCGAAAGTTCCTCGCACTCCCAGTGGAAAGGGAAGTTGCAATCGTTGTTCCCGCGCTTGCGATCGTCGCCCTGATAGCGGGAACCGGGCTGGCGATTGCTCTTTACGGCAATCGAGCCACTGAACCCCTGAAGGACTTGGAGCTGGTGCGCCACAAATTCTATTTCGACGAGTTCTACAACTGGCTGATTTACTGGACGCAGGAACTCCTCGCGCCCGTGTCAGCCTTTGTTGATCGATGGATCATCGACGCATGCGCGGTGGGCGGGAGTAGCCGCGGAACATGGGGAATCGGCGCTCTTTTGCGGCTGGTTCAAGTGGGAAATCTGCAAGGTTACGTCTTTGTCTTCGGGCTTGGTGTTGTTGCCGTCATTTACTTCGCTGTGTTTCGTTAAATGACCGTGAAAGCAATGCCGAATGACGAATGTCTAATGACGAAGGAATGACAAAATCCGAATACAGGACACGAATGCCGGGCGCGATTTCGTCATTTGAGCATTCGGGCTTCTTTCGTCATTCGTCATTCGTGCTTCGTCATTCTCCTTGTCCGCGTGTTTTCGTGTGTTTCGTGAGCAATAAGCTTTAACCCGTTTGTCTTTCACTAATGGTCCTTTTCATCATTTTCTGTCCGATCATTGCGGCCATTTTGATCATGGTCGGCATGCCCGCCCGTAAGACGGCGTTAGCCGCGTCAGTTTTGACGTTTTTAGCGGCGGGCTTTCTCCTTGCCTCATTCGGACACGGCCAGAGCGGTTTTCAACACGTCACCTCATTTACCATCTCTCGCGAGTGGCGACTCAGCTTCACGACGGGCATCGACGGCTTGAGCCTGATAATGGTGCTGCTTGCCACTATTGTTACGGTGGCTGCGGTCTGGTTTGCCGGCGCTATCGAGAGATATGAAAATGCATTCTATGCCTGCCTTTTATTTATCTCCGGTGGCGCGATCGGCGCATTTGCTTCAATCGACCTATTCTTCTTCTATGCATTTCACGAGCTAGCGTTGATTCCTACATTTTTGTTGATTGGAATCTGGGGAAGCGGAAATCGGGCCGCGGCGGCATGGAAAATTACAATCTACCTGGCGATCGGAAGTTTTATTTTGCTGCTTGGCTTGATCCTGCTGTATCAAAGCGTTCCGGCAGCATCACGCAGCTTTGACATTCGCGCGTTGCAGACTGCTGCGAGCGCGGGACAAATCACAGCAGACGCACAACGCCACATCTACCTGCTGTTGCTTATCGGCTTCGGAATTCTCGTTTCGCTCTTTCCATTTCACACATGGGCGCCGGAAGCCTACGCTTCGGCCCCGGCGCCAGCAGCGATGTTGCACGCCGGAGTGTTAAAAAAATTTGGGCTGTACGGACTTTTGCGTCTCGCCGTTCCGCTGCTGCCGGAAGGCGCGCGTCACTGGACGAATCTGCTCGTGATCTTGCTGCTCGGTAACATCATTTATGTAGGGCTGGTTACAATCGCCCAGAAGCGGCTCGATTGGATGCTCGGTTACTCGAGCGTGATGCACATGGGCTACATTTTTCTCGGGATTGCCAGCGCCGGCATTCTTGGTGTGACCGGTGCCGCTGTTTTGATGTTCGCTCATGGTCTTTCAATTGCGCTGCTATTTGCGCTCGCAGGTGAATTACGACAGCGGACAGGCACATTGGTCTTCGATGAACTTGGCGGCCTTGCCAAGGTGATGCCCTTCGCTGGGCTTGCGTTTGGATTTGGCGCTTTTGCTGCGGTCGGTCTTCCCGGCCTGGCGAACTTTGCCGGCGAAATCATGATCTTCTTCGGCGCCTTCAAGAACGGCTGGGTTATGGATAGCTTTCATATTTTTCAAATCGCGACCGTGCTTGCGCTTTGGGGAGTGGTGATTTCGACGGTTTACATGCTGCGCGCCTATCGCAAAATGTTTATGGGCACGGTAAGTGAGCGGTGGAAGCAACTGCTCGATCTTCGTCTGGCGTTGCGCGTGCCGGTTGCCCTGCTGGTGGGCGCGCTTCTTTGCTACGGATTCTTTCCACAATCCTTCGTGCGAGTGGTGGCGCCCAGGTTCCGGACTTATCTCAGCGCAAACAGATGATGAGGATCACAGCGCCAGAACTTGAGATTGCGGTGCTGGTGCTGGGAATGGTGATCCTGCTGGTCGAAACATTTGCCACGAAAATTGATAAGCGAATTCTGGCCTTCGCTGCAATTGCTGGTCTGGCGATAGTTCTTCTCGCCAGTTTCTTCGTGGCTCCATCTCCCTCGCCGGACCAAGCGACAGGTTTCTGGAGTTTTTACACCGCAGATCGCCTGTCGATCTTCTTCAAGCAATTCGCACTGGTGACCACGATCTTCGTGCTGATCATGATGGCGGATTACGCCCCGGTAGTCCGCCGTTCCTTTCCCGGCGCGGCGCCGCAGTCAGGTCTCGGCGAATTTCTTACGCTGCCTATTTTCACGTGCCTCGGACTGATGTACCTGGTATCGGCAATTGATTTCGTCTTTATCTTTGTCTCGCTCGAGTTGGTTACGATTTCGTTTTACGTGCTGGTCAGCTTTACCCGGCGCAACCCGATCACTCTGGAAGCGGGCACGAAGTATCTGGTGCTCAGCGCACTCTCCACAGCGTTTCTTGTGTATGGAATCGCCTGGATCTTCGGCGTGACCGGCCAGACAAATTTGTATAGGCTCACTGAGGCGCTGGCAAATCCGGCTATTAACCACAACGCAGCGTTATTGGGGATGGGTTTCGTTCTGGTCGCCCTCGGCTTTAAGATCGCAGCTGTCCCATTTCAAATCTGGGTGCCGGATGTTTATCAAGGTGCACCCACGCCGGTAACTGCGTATCTCTCCGTTGGTTCGAAGGCGGCGGGGTTTGTGGTGCTGCTCCGTGTGTTACAGCCGTTCCTGGTGCTGCCGGAAACGCAGCGGCTGGTCGTTCTGATCGCGCTGCTCACGCTGATCTACGGAAATCTTGCAGCGCTGCCGCAGGCGAACCTAAAACGGCTGCTCGCGTATTCCAGCATCGCGCATGCGGGCTATCTGCTTATCGGTGTGGTCTGTTTCGATGTTCGCGCCGTATCTTTCTATCTCGTCGCCTACTTGCTGATGACGCTCCTCAGTTTCGCTGTCTTGATAATTGTTGCTCAGCAAACTGGCGAAGAAATTTCCGATTTCGATGGTCTTGCCAGACGTTCGCCCTTTCTCGCCTTCGCGATGCTGATCGGGATGGTCTCGCTTGCTGGGGTCCCTTTCACGGCGGGATTTTTGGGGAAGTTCTATATCTTTTACGCAGCAGTTCTGCAGCGTCAGGTCGCGCTGGTCGTTGTGGGCGTGCTCACGGTAGGCTGCGGATTTTATTATTATCTCAAAGTCGTTCGCGCGATGTATTGGCAATCCACGACAAACATTGCCAAAATACCTGTGAACGGGCTGTCGCGTCTGGCAATTAGCGCGCTGATTCTCTGTACGATCTGGTTCGGTATTTACCCGCAACCGATCTTGGACGCGTTGAAGCGATAACCAGTTAGAGCGATGAAGCGGCGGCTCCGCTTTAACGGTTCAACCCTTCAACGAATCACGGGCGAATTGAGCGATGCTAATCACTCAATTCCACATTCCAATACGCGAGGTCGACAAAGTGCTTCCAGAGATCGTGCTGTGGAGCAGAGAACGTAATCTGGACGAACGGCCGCCATTTTGGCCGTTTTGGTTTGCGGATCAAACTCATGTGCGCTTCGCGCGGAAGCCGGTTGCCCTTGCGCGTGTTGCACCCGATGCATGAGCAAACTACGTTTTCCCACGTGGTCGTTCCGCCGCGGTCGCGCGGCACGACGTGATCGAGATTGAGTTCGCTCCGATCGAAAAGTTCACCGCAGTATTGACACGTGTTCTTGTCGCGCTCGAAGACATTATGGCGGGTAAATTTTACCTCCTTCTTCGGAAGCCGATCGAATACCAGCAGGACGATCACCCGCGGGATCCGAATCTTGAACGAAATAGTCGTGACTACTTCGTGGTCCGGCGCGTTCGCGGATAGATCGCGCCAGTTTTCGAAATCGTGGGTCAAGAAATTGTTAGCGTCATCGGACGATACAATCTGAGCGTGACCGGCATACACCAGCGAGAACGCGCGGCGGGCGCTGCAGATATTCACCGCCTGCCAGAGCCGGTTCAGCACCAAAACCTGACTGTTTAACGATGTATGCAAGTCTCTATAATCAGCTGCGGTATAACCCGCCTTTTGCGGACTTCCGCGTAAATTTGCGCGACGGTACCACTGACATTTTTGGCTGTCAACGTGCCGGGCATTTCACGTCACGGGCATTAGCCAGTGGATGTAAATTTCCCTGGCACGGGTGATCCATCTGTGGTTCATCCTCGACACGGCTCTTTTCAAGCCGCCGAAATAGGGTGTTGTAGGGCGTTTCTGTGAAACGCCGGTAAATCCTTTTGGCGTCTCACACAGACGCCCTACAGTTCGAAAGCCGAACAATGAAAGCGCAATTTCCAGCCGAGCAATCCGATTCGGGAGAATTTCAACGCCAGGAAGACGCATTCCGTGAATGGATCTCGGCCGATGGATCGACATCGTATCCCGCTGTCGCGGGTCGTTATCATCTTTATGTTTCGCTGGCGTGCCCATGGGCCAGTCGCACGATCATTTTTCGAAAGTTGAAAGGACTCGAAGAAGCGATCGGTATGACAGTTGTCGATCCTATTCGGGATGAGAAAGGCTGGGCGTTTCGCGATCCATCCGGCAAGATATCGCCCGGTGCACCTTTTGATTCCACGGATACGGTCAATGGCTTCCATTTTTTGAGCGAAGCTTACAAAGCAACCGCACCAGATTATGACGAGCGCGTCACTGTGCCAGTGCTCTGGGACAAGCAAACGAACAAAATCGTCAATAACTGCGAGGACGACATCTGTCGGATGTTCAACGACGTCTTCAACGACTTTGCCGAGCATAAAGATCGCGATTTTTTCCCGAAAGACATCGAAACCGAGCACGCGAAGCTCTCGGATTTTCTGTACGACAACATCAACAATGGCGTTTACAGAGCGGGTTTTGCAACGCGCCAGCAACCCTACGAAAGAGCGTGCCGCAGAGTTTTTGAAGCGTTCGATCGACTAGAAGAGCGCTTATCAAGAAGCCGCTTCCTTTTCGACAACCGTATCGTCGAGGCGGACTGGCGACTTTTTTGCACGCTTATTCGCTTCGACGCCGTCTATCACGGCCATTTCAAATGCAACCTGCGCCGTATCATCGACTATCCAAATTTGCAGGCTTATTTGATGGATTTGTATCAGCAGCCTGGCATTGCCGACACCGTCAATTTCGATCACATCAAGCGTCATTACTACATGACGCACACCGAAATTAATCCCACACGCATCGTTCCCATCGGACCGGTTCTCGATCTGGAGAAACGGCACAATCGCGAACGGCTAACCTAGTGTGGTAACAGCTACACTTCGTTGCTTTACATCAGCGCGTTAATCTCGCCTCTCTCTTGCCAAGGGAGAGCGCAGGGTGAGGGTTTGCGACTTTGGGTTTCTGTGTTCCTCGCATGCCCCCACCTCAATCCTCTCCCCTACAGCAAGAGGAGAGGCGAGCAGAACGCAGCGATTTTATCGGAGCCTTTATATGCAACGTAACTTGTGGCGCACTATACCAAGAGCTTCAATTGGGCGTCTGGCGATGGCGACGATCCGTTCTCCAGAATGCTTCGATCTCTTCCAACGTGCGGCCTTTCGTTTCCGGAGCCAGATAATAGGCAAAGAGCCACGACGCCACTGACGCAAACGCATAAAGCAGAAACGTTGAGCTCGCGCCGAGTTTCTCGACCAACGTCAGAAACGTGAGTGAGACCAACAGGTTCGAGCCCCAGTTGAATGTGGCAGCCATCCCCTCGGCCAACCCGCGAATTTTTAGTGGATAAATCTCGGCGATCATGAGCCAGAAGATTGGCCCGAGGCTAATTGCAAACGAAGCTACGTAGCCCATCAGGCAAATCACAGCAATCCAGGCGAGCTGTACCGATTGGTTTGAAATGCGAAAACTCAAACCGAGCATGCCGAGCGTGACGATCATTCCGGCGATACCGACCAGTAACAGTGGCCGGCGCCCGGCGCGGTCAACCAAGAACATCGCGATAATTGTCATGCTGACATTTACGACACCGACGCCGGCGGTCGCGAGAATTGCACCCGAAGCGGAATTGAATCCAGCGGCCTGAAGAATTTTTGGCGCGTAATAAATGACCGTGTTGATGCCGGTAATCTGTTGAAAGATGGCGAGGCCTAATCCAACAATGAGAGCAGGGCGCACTTGCTGGCTCAGCAAATCGACCCAGCGTCCGCTTTCAGTCTGTTGGGCCAGGCTCGCCTTGATCTCTTCGATTTCCACATCGACATCGGCAAGTTCGCGGATGCGAATGAGCACCCGGTGCGCGACTTCATGTTGCCCGCCACGAATGAGCCATCGCGGCGTTTCCGGCAGAAAAAACATGCCAGCGCCGAAGACCAGTGCCGGAACGACGGCCAGGCCTAGCATCCATCTCCAGCCTTCCATGCCAGCGAAGGCGTAATCGGTCAGATACGCAATGACGATGCCGATGGTCACGGCGAGTTGAAAGAGCGATACGACCCAGCCGCGCGCACGCGCAGGCGCAACTTCGGAGAGATAAACCGGAACGTTCGTTGAGGCGAGACCGATCGCCAATCCGAGAACGACGCGGCTAACGATCAGGATCGCAGGTGATGGCGCTATCGCGCTGGTGAGCGCGCCGATACCGAAGATTGCCGCAGTCACAAGCAAGACCCTTCGTCTCCCGAAAAAATCGGCGGCTTTTCCACCAATGATCGCGCCGATGGTGGCGCCTAGCAGAACGCCGCTGACAACAATTTCCTCGGCTGCCGTCGTTAGGCCAAATTCGCGTTTGATAAAAATGAGCGCACCCGAGATGACGCCTGTGTCGTAGCCGAACAGAAGCCCGCCCAATGCCGCAAACAATGCTGCGATGAAAACGAACCTCGGGCCGCGGAGATGCGCCTCGGCTAATGTGGCAATCCTGGTGCCGGCCATAATTTTCGATCTTACTCAGCCATAGGGCCGTGAGAAAATCCGATAATCGAAATTCGGGTTTCAAAGTTTCCTAGCAAGCGAACTGTGCCGCGCAAAGACGGCAAATAGCCTTTGCCAGCGCGGCAATTCTTCATAGAGTCGTGCGCTTCAACTCCGACGCGATGATGAATTTTCTGGCCTTAAATATTCTCAACGCAGGGGTGCCACTGTCGATGGTCTGCGCCGCGATCGGTCTGGCATTTGCGTTCTTTTTGATCGCAGCAGTGAGCCGGGCTCCTTCGGGAAACGAGCGGATGCGAGAGATCGCGGGTGCTGTGCAGGAGGGCGCCAGGGCTTATTTGAATCGGCAAGTCAAAACGATCAGCGTGATTGCAGTCGTGATTTTTATTTTGCTCTTCATATTCAAAGATCACTCGACGGCGATTGGATTTGTAATCGGCGCCTTTTGTTCGCTAGCGGCAGGTTTCATCGGCATGCGTGTGGCTGTGCTGGCAAATGTTCGCACGGCGCAGGCCGCCACAGTCGCGCGACTCAATGCGTTACGGATGGCGTTCAACGGTGGCTCGGTGACTGGTTTGCTTGTAGTTGGGCTGGCGCTTCTCTCGGTCTCGATCTTCTACATGATCGCGGCAAAGCTCATCGGAAGCGACGCGGCCGTTCGCAGCCTGGTTGGACTCGCGCTGGGTGGCAGTCTCATTAGCGTTTTCGCGCGATTGGGCGGCGGCATTTACACAAAAGCTGCTGACGTAGGCGCCGATCTGGTCGGCAAGATCGAGAGCGGTCTTGAAGAAGACGACCCGCGCAACCCCGCAGTAATCGCCGATAATGTCGGAGACAATGTCGGCGACTGCGCCGGCATGGCTGCGGACGTTTTTGAAACTTACGCCGTCAGTTTGGTCGGCGCGATCTTGGCCGGTCTGTTGACACTTTCCGGAAATCCAGCGGCCATCGTTTATCCGTTCGTCCTCGGTGGAATTTCCGTGCTGGGCGCGATTTGCGGAATTTTATTTGTAAACGTAGCGCGCGGTAAACCGGCAGCCGTCTTGATGGGTGCGGTCATGATCAACGCGCTGATCTCTGCAATTTTGTTCTGGCCGGCCACGCGCAGCCTCTTCCCAGGCGGAGTAACAATCGACGGCATCTTGCGCTCTCCCGCTCAGCTCTATTTTGCTTCGCTGGTCGGTCTGATAATGACTCCGGTCATCGTCGCGCTCACAAATTACTACACATCGTCCCATTTCCGGCCGGTTAAAAAAATCGCATACGCATCCGAGACCGGTCACGCCACGAATATCATTGCTGGGTTGGCGGCCGGAGAACACGCCACTGCGCTGCCTGTGCTATTCATCGGAGCAGCAATCCTGGTTACTTTTCATTTCGCCGGGCTCTATGGAATTGCGATTGCGGTGATGTCGATGCTGTCCATGGCGGGCGTCATCATCTCCCTCGATTCATTTGGTCCAATCACAGATAACGCCGGTGGCGTGGCGGTAATGGCCAAATTGCCGAGGGAAGTTCGCGTTGTGACGGATGACTTGGATGCAGTTGGGAACACCATGAAAGCTGTCACAAAAGGTTATGCGATCACTTCAGCGGGACTGGCTGCGCTGGTTTTATTTGGCTCGTATGTGGAGGAATTGCGCGGACATATCAACGCTAGCGGCGGAGTGTTTTCGTATCAATTCTCCCTCAGCGACCCGAAAGTGATCATCGGACTTTTCATCGGTGGACTCCTGCCATTCACGTTCACGGCATTTAGCATGGACGCGGTAGGCAAAGCAGCCGGCGCGGTCGTGCGCGAAGTGCGTCGGCAATTGCAACTGAAGCCGGGAATCCTGACCGGACATGACAGGCCCGAATACGGGACATGCGTGGACATTGTAACCAAGGCGGCTTTGCGAGAAATGATCGTTCCCGCATTGTTGCCGCTGGTCGCAGTCATCCTGGTGGCGATCATTAAACCGCTGGGACCGGTCGTCCTGGGCGGGCTGCTGGTTGGCACGATCGTGACCGGATTATTCATCGCCATCGCGATGACATCGGGCGGGGCCGCATGGGATAACGCGAAGAAATTTATCGAGGAAGGAAATCTCGGTGGCAAAGGCTCTTTCGCTCATGCCGCAGCAGTCACTGGTGATACGGTGGGCGATCCTTATAAAGACACCGCCGGGCCTGCAATCAATCCGATGATCAAAGTCGTCAATATTCTGGCGATCTTGATCATCCCTATCTTTTTTTAGGTAGAGGCGACTTACCTCAATCGCCCGGACGGTTCGCGTGAACCGCTGTACCAAATCATCAAATCGCTTGGTTTAATTAAAAACGCGTGGCAGAATCCACGCTCTCTTGTCCATGCGTAGCGTTTCAGTATCGCCCGCACGAATCAAATTTTGGGGGACGCGCGGCTCCATAGGAGTGCCCGGCGTCGGCACCGTCCGTTACGGCGGCAATACCACTTGTGTAGAGGTGCGGGCAGACGGCGAAATCATCGTGCTTGATGCCGGGTCCGGGATCCGTCCGCTCGGGAGTACATTGCACAGGGAATTCGGCGCGAAACCGATCAAGCTCTCGCTGTTAATAACCCATGCGCATTGGGACCACATTCAGGGACTGCCTTTCTTTTCGCCGGTATACGACAAGAAAAATGAGATCCGCGTGCTTGGCTACAACGGTATCGATACAAGCTTTAGCGAAATTCTCGCTGAACCGATGAAAGCGCCATTCTTCCCGGTAGCGATGCGCGAGCTCTCCGGCACCGTGGACATCAAAGCGCTGACCGAAATGGAGTTCACTATTGGTAAGGTGCAGGTGCGCGCCATGTTCGTAAATCATCCAGGCGTTTGCGCCGGCTATCGCCTTCTCACCAGTGCTGGTTCAATCGCTTTCCTGCCTGATCACGAGCCGTACGATTTTCTGCATTCCGCCCGCGGAAATCAGATGAGTGCGGAACAGGCGAAGAAAATTGGCGCGGAAGAGCGGGCCAGCCTGATTCAATTTCTCCATGGCAGCGATATCTTGATTCTTGATGCGCAATACACCGACGAGGAGTATCAACGGCACATTGGATGGGGACACGGTTCGGTCTCAAGTGTCGTTTCGCTCGCCCTCGACGCGGAAGTCCACAGGCTTCTGCTTTTCCATCACGACCCTGGCCATGACGATCAGATGGTAGAGAAAATGGTGAAATGCGCGCGCGAGCTCGTAGCAAAAAGCGGAAAACCCTTGGAAGTCGAAGCTGCTCAAGAAGGCGCTGAGATCCTGCTCGAGCGGACGATCGCGGTGACATAAATCATCCGCGAGCGCGACTGCGCACGTTTGCAGGCCGCCTTATCTCTTTTAGTTTTCTTCTCTCGTTGCCTCGTGGTGTAACGGTAGCACTAGAGACTCTGGATCTCTCTGTCTAGGTTCGAATCCTAGCGAGGCAGTTTATTAAAGTGGGAACACCTACACTAGAGTGTAGTGGGAACAACCACCAGGAATGCCCCATTCAGTGCGCCCTGGTTGGCCGCTGTAGCGCGTTTGGCAAGCCGGGAGTATTAAGTAGCGGCCCGCCGCGATCAGGATCGCGCTAGAATCGTTTTTGGTTGCTGGATAGTGAATGATGCGGCCATGATCTCATCGACGATTCCATGGAACTCAAATTTGAATGTCCGACCTGTGGTCAACACCTCTCTGCGACGTCGGAGCAGATCGGCCTCACGGCAGCGTGCCCAAATTGCAATAGTTCGGTCACCGTTCCGGCGCGACAAGACGATGAGCAAACGGTGTTTCTTTTGCCGACAAAGCTTCCTTTCTTAAAATCAGGCCGGAAAAGAATCTTAGAGGCGAAAGTGAACGAACTGGTTTCGCTTGGACCGATCGATGAGTCAACCGAAGCTAAACTTCAAGACTTTGCAGTCGGCTTAGGTCTTGGAAAAGCGGACGCAACGGCGGTCCTAACTGGGCGCTTCACGGCAGAATTTGAACCGATCAAACGACGGACGGAATCTTCATTCGTCCTGACCGACTCTGATCTTGAGGAGATCGAGATTCTAAAGAAAAAATATAATGTAAACCTCACGCTAAAGGGCAATGCCCCACTTTTTCGCGCTATCTATTTACTTGAATCAAAGCACGAACTCCCGCCGCCAGTTTCAGTCGCCCTGTTTTTAGACGCAAATGAGACATGTTATTACACAACGCCAACAACTTGGCATCAGTCGCGAGTTCAAACGCGTGGCTATTCGGGCACTTCTATCAGTTTACCAACCGGAGTTAGGGGCGTCCGCTTTAGATTCGGGGGTTTTACTCCAGTTAGGGCCGAACAGTTGATGGCGCTGTCCGCTGGGACACTGTTTGTAACGTCGAAACGATTACTGTTTAATGGCGAGTCAAGAAACACGAGCATTACGTTCACGAAAATTGTCGATGGTCATGTGTATTTAGATAGCGTTAGAATAGAAAAAGGTTCCGGGAAGCCGGACTTGTTCTCGATGAATGCAGCGCAAGCGCGTTTTGTGCTCTCTCTCGTTAGCGTTTTGAAAGAGCACTAAATGCACGTTTACGAAGTCCGCCCACGCAAAGACAAACGCGGCGTCGATCTAATTTCCTATGCGCTGCCATTCGGTCGGCTCTGGAATTGCGCTAGAATCGTTTTTGATTGCCGGATGACGAATGATCCGGCCATGATGTAATCAAATGATTGCGGCAGCTAGTGATGAATTGGGCGGTTTCGGCATCCTACTGCTCGGGCTCTTGATCCTCGTGGTGGCGGTCATATGGATTCTTTTCCCGATAATGGTGTGGATCAAACTCAACGAACTAATGGAAGCCCAGCGTGCCATTCATCGTGCGCTTCTGGCGGCGAACACCGTGCGGGATGAAATAGCGAAAGCGTTACAGTGGATGGTGAACAACTGGCGGGATGATAGTAAACCGCCGCCACCGCCGGGCTAAACGCGGCGTTGATCTAATTTCCGACGTTCTGCCATTCGGTCGGCTGTGGTACGGCTTCACGGGATCGCGCCAGAATTCGTTTTTGATTGCCGGATGGTGAATGATCCGGCCATGATTTCATCAAATGCTTGCATTGGGCGGCATTTCAATATGCAAAGAAAAACTGCATTTGAAGTTCTCTCCACTGGCGACTCAGTCGAAATTCACAGTTGGTTGAGGACTGCTACGGTCAAGGAGTTACGCGATGCCCTTGAGGCCGTTAAACGCCACGATACATGGGGAAGTCACGTGCGGGATGCTCTCGACATCCGCGTTGCAGCTAATAGCCAGAGAACGGCCAATCTCGTTCTTGCTCTTACATCGTGGCGGTGATTTGCGGGGCGATTCAGGCGCTCGGCGTATTCTGGATGATTTTTCACATGCATTGAAATCAGACAACGTGACCGAGACGCACGAGCACGCTGGCGAGTTTAAAGAGTGGTGACATTTGAAATGGCGAACAGTTACGGAATATCTGAGCGGGATGAACAGAGAATCCGGGCTAGGGATAAGCGTTGCGTCTATTGCGGCGCAAAGTTCAGGAAGTCGCCACGGCGCTATTGGCCGACCATCGAGCACTTCAATAACGACGGCCCGTTCGATGAATACTTTAACATTGGTTTGTGCTGCTGGGGCTGCAATTCAAGCAAACGCCGTCAAAGCCTTTCTGCATGGTTGGATTCAGACTACTGCCGGAGAAAAAAAATTACCCGCCGCAGTGTGGCAAACGCTGTTCGTCAATATCTCCACAGAATAAAAGGCCGACCAAACAAAGACGCGGCCATGATTCGCGTTTACGATGAAGCGGGCAACGTGATTGAGACGCACGAGCACAAGGGCGATTTCACAGGACCGTAAGATGAGCAATCCAGCCCAAAGACTTCACAAGATACTTACGCGCTCAAAACAGAAAGATCTGCAACACAAGCAGATGCTGGTGGGTTGGCGTGCGGTTTTGAGCCTGGACGACGACGTCGACGATCTCATTGTTATAAGCAAGATTGGGAAAGTTTTTACTCTGCCTTCAATAATTACGACCCAGATCCGGAGATTCCCCGATATTCCTGAGGAGCTTTTCCTCGGTTGGCGAAAGGACCTCTCGTCCGCTTTTCGTGGTATCCATTTCAACACAAGCTTCGGCGAATTCAGCACGCGTTTGCCTGATTCATTACTTACTGCCATTAGCTTTTGCGCGCACGAGCTACACAGGTGTATGCCTGAGAAGGATGTCGCTCGAGAGGAGCTTAAAGCCATCCGCGAGTCTGCTTGGGCATTATACGAGGAAATTCTCAAATCCGATCTGCCGCCTAATCTCGCTCGCTATCTACTCGATTATTTGTATCTCGTTATTGAAGCCATCGACGATTTTGAAATCACAGGCGCGGCTGGTCTAGAGCGATCCCTCAACGCAGTCGTTGGTACTGTGGCGACAGATACAACGACAGCAAAACAGGCGAGCGCGTCTCCGTTTGGCGAACGCTTTTGGGGCGTAGTGACGAAGGTTGCAGTTCTGCTGAAACTAGGTAAGACCGCACTAGAATTAGAGGAAGGACTTCGGAAGTTCCTTCATCCATATCGTTCGCCCGCTCGCATCCAGCGTTGAGACATAACCCAAACTTGAACCGACTTTCGTCAGATTGTCGGTGATAATTTCCCAGTAGTACTTCACTGGATCACTTCCATTTTCATTACCGGATGAATTTCCCATACCGCGTAATCTTTCGGCGAGCGTCGCCGGTTGGAATGATCCGCGCGGGCGCGTGGCCAATGTCATAATAAGCTTTTCCCGTGACCGTGATGACATGTTGCTCGCTCATTTTAAGCGTGTGCGCGGTCTTGACTGTGAATGGAAACTTCTGCGTCGTCCAGCCGAACACAATTTGTCAAATCTCACACCATTTTGGGCCAACTGGAATCTCCGCGCTCTTTGATCGACAATAAGATTCCGCGATCGCTACGCAGCGCGGT
>Ga0209057_1000532_pt1 | contig 34178 bp, 31 predicted proteins | sample GraSoiAngelo_146_FD_185903 | JGI IMG/M metagenome (GOLD analysis project Ga0209057, IMG submission 185903) | Grasslands soil microbial communities from the Angelo Coastal Reserve, California, USA - 14_1009_05_30cm (SPAdes) (version 2) | ecosystem: Environmental > Terrestrial > Soil > Grasslands ... | reverse complement strand
TCAAACAGCATCGGGGCTCAGCGCCTCCCGCAAACAGAAAACCGGCTGGAGCCCACCCCAGCCGGTCGCGGAGCGTTCGCTACGACGACGCGCTCTGCCGCTTGTATTTCCGCTGAAAGCGCTCGATGCGCCCGGCAGTGTCCACGAGCTTCTGCTTGCCGGTATAGAAGGGATGGCACTTCGAGCAGATCTCCACCCGGATGTCGGGCCGGGTCGAGCGGGTGCGGACGACCTCGCCGCACGCGCACGTGATCGTCGTCTCCACGTACTCCGGATGAATACCCACCTTCACGATCGCCACCTCCCGCGAGAAGACAACGATACCAGTACGGGACGAAAAAGGCAAAGAGCGCAGGAACTTGGCCGCTTCGAGCGCGGGCTCTGCGAGCACCTCCCCTAAAAGGGGGAGAGGGAAGGCGCCCTCCGACGTGGTTACCCCAAGCTGTGCATGGAGGCCAGGAATTCTTTGTTCGTCTTGGTGAGCTTGAGCTTGTCGAGCAGGAGCTCCATGGCCTCCACGGGGTTGAGCTGGGAGAGCGCCTTGCGAAGGAGCCAGACCTTCTGTAGCTCGTCCTTCTCGAGCAGGAGCTCTTCCTTCCGGGTGCCAGACTGTTCGATGTTGATGGTCGGGAAGATGCGTTTGTCCATCAGCCGGCGGTCCAGGTGGACCTCCATGTTGCCCGTGCCCTTGAACTCCTCGAAGATCACATCGTCCATCCGGCTGCCCGTGTCCACGATGGCGGTGGCCATGATGGTCAGCGAGCCGCCCTCCTCGATGTTCCGGGCCGCGGCGAAGAACCGTCGGGGGCGCTGCAGCGCGTTGGCGTCGAGCCCGCCCGACAGGACCTTGCCCGACGACGGGATGACGGCGTTGTGGGCGCGGGCGAAGCGGGTGAGGGAGTCGAGCAGGATCACGACGTCGCGTTTGTGCTCGACGAGCCGCTTGGCCTTCTCGATGACCATGTCGGCCACCTGGATGTGCCGCTGTGGCGGCTCGTCGAACGTGGACGAGATGACCTCGCCCTTCACCGACCGCTGCATGTCGGTGACTTCCTCCGGCCGCTCGTCGATCAGCAGCACGATCAGGTACACCTCGGGGTGGTTCGTCGCGATCGCGTGGGCGATGGACTGCAGCATCATCGTCTTGCCGGTGCGCGGCGCAGCCACGATCATTCCACGCTGCCCCTTGCCGATCGGGGACAGCAGATCCATCACCCGGGTCGTGAGGTTCTCGGGATCGTACTCGAGGCGCAGCCGCTCCATCGGGTAGAGCGGCGTGAGGTTGTCGAAGAAGATCTTCTCGCGCGCCTGGTCCGGCGTCTCAAAGTTGATCGCCTCGACCTTCAGGAGCGCGAAGTATCGTTCCGTGTCCTTCGGCGGCCGCACCTGGCCCGAGATGGTATCGCCGGTGCGCAGTTCGAAGCGCCGGATCTGGGACGGCGAGACGTAGATGTCGTCGGGACCCGGCAGGTAGTTGTAGTCCGGCGCTCGAAGGAAGCCAAAGCCGTCGGGCAGGACCTCGAGGACGCCTTCGGCGTAGATCAGGCCGTCCTTCTCCGCCTGCGACTGGAGGATCTTGAAGATCAGCTCCTGCTTGCGCAGGCCGCCGATGTTCTGGACGTTCAGGTCGCGCGCGATCTGGTTCAGCTCCCCGATCGTCTTTTCCTTCAGCTCGGAGAGGTTCAGGCCGGGCGCATCGGGGTGCTGCGTCGGGTTTCCTTGACCTCGCTCTCGGCGGGCGCTCATCAACGGGCTCCGGGCGCGGCTTCTAGAGGCCGCGTGCTAGTGAAATGGTTACGCGACGACAGCAGATTTCCTGCGGGGTTAGGAAGATAACGGCAAGCATTAGCTTCCCATCCTGGCGACGAATTGTCAACGATTTTTCACAGGCGGACCTCGATGACGGCCCGCTGCTTGATTTCTTTGAGCCAGGCCTCCAGGCGCGCTTCGTACTTCTCCCGGAACAGGATCTCGCGGATCTGCGCCTTGGCCCGGACCAGCCCCTCCCCCTCGAGGCTCTCCTTTGACTCGAGCCGGAAGAGATGGTAGCCGAGCGACGACCGGTACGGGTTGGAGACCCCGCCCGGCTCCAGGCTCAGGATCTGCGCCTCGATGTCCTGAGCCAGCTCGCCCCGCTTGAGTATTCCGAGGTCGCCGCCGTCTTTAGCGCTGGCGTCGCGCGAGTGCCGGCGAGCGAGCTCGGCGAAGTCGGCCCCCTGAACCAACTGGGTGCGGAGCAGCTCGCCCCTGATGCGCGCGGCCTCCCAGGCCGCGTCGGAGGGGCCGCCCTCCGGCACGATCAGAATGTGCCGCGCATGGTAGGCGAGGCCGGTTTCGAGCTTCTGCCGGTTGGCCTCGACGTACTTGGTGATCTCGGCCTCGGTCACCGAAATCCGGAGCCGCACCTTCCTGTTGATCACACGCGCCACGCGGAGCTCGTCGCGGACCCGCTTCTTGATCGCCTCCATGGTGAGGCCCTGCGCCTTGAGGAGCTTCTCGAACTCCTCGCGACTCCGCACCTCCAGCTTCTTGATCCGCTCCGTCAGCTCCTCCTCGACCTCGGCCTCATCCACCGCGATCTTCTCGCGCTCGGCCTCCTGGACCTGGAGCCGGTTCTCGATCATCTTCGTGAGGAACTGCTGGACGAACTCGTCCGAGGCCGGTGCCTCCTGGTGAGTCTGGTACCGGTACGCGGTGATGGCCTCCTGGAGCTCGCCCAGGGTGATCGCGTCGTTGTTGACCACGGCGACGACGCGGTCGGTCACGTCCTCGTCCTTGGGCTTCGCCGCGGCGCCCGGCCCCGGCGGTCGCGCCTCCTTCGGTGCCTCCGGCGCCTCCACCGCGGCGACGATCGGCGGGGGCTTGGGTTCGTCCTTGGTCCTGCCGAGCCACGGCATCCACGACGGCGCCGCGCAGCCGCCCAGCGCAAGCGCGAGCAGCCAGGCCGCCGCGGGCCGACGGATCACGGGCGGCCGAGCCCCTCGAGGAGGCGCAGCAGCGAGGCGCGGACCCGCGCCCACTCACCCCGCTCCACGACCGCCTCGATTGTGAACTCCCGCTTCATCTTGAGCCGCCCCCGGCTTCCCTCAATCGCCCGCACCAGCCGTCGTGGGTCGAGGGGTGTCCCCGGCGCGAACGTGACGAGCGCCACGCCCTCGCCGGCTTCGAGCTTCTCCACGCCCAGGCTGCGCGCGGCCACCCGCAAGTGGACGATGTCGAAGAGCTGCTCGGCCTCCGTGGGTGGCGGGCCGAACCGGTCCAGGAGCTCCGCGCGCAGGTCATCGACCTCGGCGTCGCTGACCGCGCTGGCGAGCCGCTTGTAGAAGGCGAGGCGCTGGTTGACCTCGGGGACATAGTCGTCAGGTAAGAAACCCTCCACCGCGACGCTGATCACGGGCTCGACGGCCGCGGCGGTCGGTTCGCCCTTCAATTCTCGCACGGCCTCGGCCAGGAGTTTCGCATAAAGATCGAAGCCCACGGCCGCGATGTGCCCGTGCTGCGCGGCCCCGAGGAGGTTGCCCGCTCCGCGGATCTCGAGGTCCCGCAGCGCAAGCTTGAACCCCGAGCCAAGCTCGGTGAACTCCTGGAGCGCCCGGAGGCGGCGCTGCGCCTGCTCGTCCACCCGCCCGTCGGCGGGCACGAGCAAGCACGCGTACGCCTGCTGCCGCTCCCGCCCCACGCGGCCCCGGAGCTGGTAGAGCTGCGCCAGGCCGAACCGATCGGCGCGGTTCACGACGATCGTGTTCGTCGCCGGAATGTCGAGCCCCGACTCTACGATCGCGGTCGAGGCGAGCACGTCGGCCTGGCCGCTCACGAATTTCACCATGGTGGCCTCGAGCTCGCGCTCCTTCATCTGGCCGTGCGCCATGATCACCCGCGCGTCCGGCACGAGCTCCTGGATGAAGCGCGCCACCGAGGGAAGCGATTGCACACGGTTGTGGACGAAGAACACCTGCCCGCCGCGCTCGAGCTCGCGCTCGAGCGCTTCCTTGATCACCGCCGTGCTGAACCGCCGGATGATCGTCTCGACGGGCAGCCGGTCGAGCGGCGGGGTCTCGATCACGGACATGTCTCGGACGCCCGAGAGCGACATGTAGAGCGTCCGTGGAATCGGCGTCGCGGTCAGGGCGAGCACATCCACCGACGCGCGGAGCTGCTTCATGCGCTCCTTGTGGGCGACGCCGAACCGGTGCTCCTCGTCCACGATCAGGAGCCCCAGGCGCTTGAACGCGACGTCCTTCGAGAGCAGGCGGTGGGTGCCGATCACGACGTCCGTCGTCCCTTGCCTGAGTCCCGCGATGACCGCCTTCTGCTCCTTGGGCGACCGGTACCGCGACAGCAGCTCGACGCGCGCCGGGAAGGGCGCGAACCGGTCGGCGAACGTCGTCCAGTGCTGCTGGGCGAGGACCGTCGTGGGCACGAGCACCGCCACCTGCATGCCGTCGGCGACCACCTTGAACGCGGCGCGGAGCGCCACCTCGGTCTTGCCGTAGCCGACGTCGCCGGCGACCAGCCGGTCCATCGGCCGGGGCGACTCCATGTCGCGCTTGACCTCTTCGATCGCGCGCAACTGGTCCGGCGTCTCCTCGAAGCGGAAGGCCGCCTCGAACTCGCGCTGCCAGGGCGTGTCGGGGGAGCACGCGTGCCCCTCCGCGACCGCGCGCTGGGCGTAGAGTCGGAGCAGCTCCTCGGCCATCTCGCGGAGGGAGGCGCGCACCGACTCCTTCACGCGCGGCCACGCGGCGCCGCCCAGGCGGTCGAGGCGCACGGCGCTCGCGTCGGCGCCCAGGTACTTCGAGACGAGGTCGAGGCGCTCGACAGGCAGGTAGAGCTGGTTGCCCTCCGCGTACTCGAGCACGAGGAAATCGCCGTCGCGGTCGCCGACCGTCATCGTCTTGAGGCCCAGGTAGCGCCCGAGCCCGTGGTCCTCGTGGACCACGACGTCGCCAACCGCGAGATCGGTGAATGCCGTGAGCGCGGCGCCGCGCTGGTACTTCGGCCGCCGCAGCAGGCGCCGCCGAGCGCCGAAGATCTCGCCCTCGGTGAGGACGATCACGCCGAGTGCCGGGATCGAGAACCCGGCGGAGACGTCGCCAACGACGAGCGCGAGCGGCGTGTCCCCGTCGAGCGTCGTCGCCGGGAGAGCCTCGAGCTCGTGCTCGCGCAGGATCTGGCGCAGGTGCTCGACCTGGCGCGCGTCGGACGCGACGAGGCGAATCCTGAACCCCTCGCCGCGCCACCGCCCGAGCTCGCCCGCGAGCTGGGCGAACCTGCCGCCGAACTGGGGAACCGCCTGCGTTTCGAGCGTCACCTCGACGGCCTCCGGCAGCGGTCCCGCGAAGGCACTCGACGTCCCGGCCACGAGCGAGAGTTCGACGAGCTGGCGCCCGGAGAGCCGCTCGCGGAGGGGAGGGCTCCCCGGCACGTCCTCGCGGGTGGCGTCGAGCACACGCGCGACGTCGACGACGATCGGCGCCGCGACCGGCACGTAGTCGGTGAGCCGCGCCAGCCGCGCACCGTCGCCCTGAGTCGGGAGGGGCAGGACGAGGAGCTCGTCGAGGGGCGCGCTGGAGCGCTGGGAGCTCGGGTCGAAGAGGCGCATCGCCTCGATCTCGTCGCCGAAGAACTCGACCCGCGCGGGGCTCACGAGGCTCGGCGAGAAGACGTCGACGATACCGCCGCGGAGGCTCCACTGCCCGACTTCGACGACGGTGTCGACGCGCTCGTAGCCGGCGCGCTCGAGCGCCGCGAGCAGGGGCTCGCGGTCGAGGGAGTCACCGACCGCAAGCCGCAGCGTGCGCGCCGCGAACTCCGGCGGCGCCGCGAGCTCGGCGTCGAGCGCCGCGGGGGTGACGACGACCACCACCGGCTCGTTGGCGGCGAGCCGCCAGCAGATGACGGCGCGCTCGGCGTCGGCCTCCCGCTGCCGCCCCCCGCGCCAGAGCCGGGGCTCGGGCTCGGGGAACTCGAGCGCCGGCGCACCGAAGAATTTCAGATCCTGGGTCCAGCGGTGGGCGTCGGGCACGGACTCCACGAGAACCACCGCGGGCCGCGGGTGCGCCTGGACGAGCTCGGCGACGGCCAGGGCGCGGGCGGCGCCCGTCAGCCCGGCGATGCGCAGGCAGACCGGTCCCTCGGCGAAGGTCTTCGCCAGGGCGTGAAAGGCCGGCCACTCTCTCAACATCGAACGAACAACCCTACCCTACCACGCCACCGGCGCCGCTTCGGGGCGACCGCTCGCGGATCCGGCTAGCGCGAGCCCTTCGCCAAGTAGAAGCTGAGGGTCTCCAGCTCGATCGAGAGGTCGACGTTCTTGAGCCGGACCTCGCGGGGGACCTTGAGGCGCGTCGGCGCGAAGTTGAGGATCGCCCTGATCCCCGCCGCCACGAGCTGGTCGGTGACGGTCTGGGCCGACTCGGTGGGCACGGCGATGATCGCGATCTGGGCGCCGCGCGCCTTGATCTCGCGGGCCACGTCACGACTCGTGACGATCGGCACGTGGTCGACCTCGCGCCTGGCCTTCGCCGGGTCGTCGTCGACGATCGCCACGATGCGGAAGCCCTGGCGGGCGAACCCCTTGTAGCGAAAGAGCGCCGAGCCGAGGTTGCCGAAGCCGACGAGAACCACCGCCCACTCACGGTCGAGCCCGAGGATCTTCTGGAGCTCGGCCTTCAGCCCCGACACGTAGTAGCCGATGCCGCGGACGCCGAACTCCCCAAAATAGGCGAGGTCCTTGCGGACCTGCGCCGAGTTGAGGTTGAAGCGATCGGCGAGCTCCTGCGAGGAGACGGTCTTGACGCCGTCCTCCTCGAGCTGGAGGAGGCAGCGCGTGTAGACCGAGAGACGACGGATCGTCATCTCGGGGATCCTGGGAAGCCGAGAGCTCGGGCGTGGTGCCATCTCTTCAGGCGGCGCATCGCGCGCCGATGCGCGCAATGCGCCGATGCCCCGGATCGTCGCTACCTGATCGGCTGCACGAACAACAGAATAATGCCGATGACCAGCATGTAGATCGCGAGCGACTCGATCAGCGCCAGGCCGATGATCATCGCGGTCTGGATGCGCGCGGCCGCGCCCGGCTGCCTGCCCATGGCCTCCACCGCCGCCGCGATCGCTCGACCCTGCCCGAGCCCGCAGAGGCCGGACGCGATCGCCATCCCGAGCCCCGCGGCGATGACCGCGAACGGCCCGATCCACCCGCCGCCCGCCTCGGCCGCGAACGCCAATCCCGGAACCCCGAGTACCGCCATCCCCGCCAGAATCAGTGAACGTCGCACGAACGCCTCCTGTGTACGTGTGGTGTGCTAGTGGTGGTGAGCCTCGTGCCCCTCGACCGCCCCCGCGATGTACACCATCGTCAACAGCACGAAGATGAACGCCTGGAGGAACGCCACCAGGATCTTCAGCGGATAGATGAGGACGATGTTGAACGCGACGATCATCACGGCGCCGACGCTGCCGAGGACTGCCCCGGCGACGCTGCCCGACAGCGCCCAGCCCAAGAGGCCGTCCAGCCCCATGAGGAAGAACATCATGGCGAGCAGGATGTGGCCGCCAAACATGTTGCCGAAGAGCCGCACCGTCAGTGACAGCGGCCGTGCCAGGTGGGTGAACATCTCGATCACGAACATCAGGGGCTTCAACAGAAGCGGCACCGGCCCCGTGAAGTGCTTGAGGTACGCGATGAGGCCGTGCTTCCGGATGCCGATGTAGTGGTACGTGCAGAAGACGACCAGCGCACAGGCGGCGGTCGTGTTGAGGTTGGCCGTGGGTCCCGCCAACCCCGGGACGAGCCCGAGAAGGTTGCCGCAGAGGATGAACAGGCCCAGGGTCGCGATGAGCGGCAGGTAGGGGCGCCCCTGGGGCCCGATGACCTCGTCGATCAGCTGCTCGCACTGCACGAGCACCACCTCGAGCACGTTCTGCACGCCCCGCGGCACCAGCTCGAGTCGACGTGACGCGACGAACGCGAGCGCCGTCAGGACGATCATGACGAGCCACGTGTACGTCACGTGGTCCGGGACGTAGCCCGGCCAGAAGATCCCGGGCAGCCGGACGATCGGGGGATGCTCGATGATCTCCACGGTCAGCGCTCCCGGCTCGCCGCGCGCAGCCCCTCGACGATCACCGCGCAGGGAAGCACGCTGAGCCCGGCCAGCAGCGCGACCGGATGCGCCCACTCGAGCGCGAGCAGCACCGCGCACGCCGCGGCGAACGCGGCGAGGCGGAGCCCGGCGCCGACCAGCCACGCCCCGCCCGCGACGCCGGTGCTCGACGCGACCGCGACCGCGCGCGCGGCAAGCCAGCGGAAGTTCACGACGGCGAGCGCGCCCCCGGCGAGGACGCCGAGCGCGGCTGTCGAGCCCCCGAGCCACCCGGCCGGGGCCGCGAGGAGGGCGACGAGCACGCACGTCGCCGCCGTCACACGCGCCGTCATGTTACTTGGAGTCATCGAGCTCCCGCTCCGCACGGCTGACCGACCGAAAGAGATTCACGAATCCGGCGGCGATTCCCATGCCGAGGCCGAGCAGCGTGAGCCAGGGTTTGGTGCCGAGCCAGCCATCCGCATAGTACCCGGCGCCCAGGCCGATCACAGTCGCCAGCACCAGCGTGAGTCCGATCGAGGACAGCTCGCCGAGCGCTCTCCAGGTGCCCTTTTCCCCGGGCGGCGCCATGTGAAGAAGGACACTAGCACATCGCTACCGCCCACACAAGCTGGCGCAAGTGGCTGATTTTCCAGCAGCGTTGCGGCATCCTGGCCAGCCCCCTCGGCACAACCTACCCGAACATCCCGCCCATGCGCGCGCCGGCGATGCGGTTGATGACGACGACGCTCACGGCCGCGACGAGAATGAGGATCGCGCCGAGCGCCGCCGCCTCGTTGGCGCTGCCGGCGATGTAGAAGGAGAAGATCCCGACGGTGATCGTCTCCCACCCGCCGAGCGAGAGGAAGAGCACGGCGGACGCCTCCTGGAGCGACGTCGTGAACGAGAACAGCGAGCCGACGAGGACGCCGCGCCAGATGAGCGGCAGCGTGACGTCGCCGAACGCGCGGAGCCCGCGCGCGCCGACGCTCGCCGCGGCCTCCTCCATGGCGGGGTGCACCAGCAGCAGCGACGCGTAGGAGCCCCGCACGGTGTACGGGAGCCGCCGGATCGCGAGCACGAGCGGCAGGATGACCCAGAAGCTCGTGAGGCCGCGGTCGAGCCCGGGCAGCGCGACGTGGAACGCGCGGATGTAGGCGATGCCGATCGCGGTGCCCGGGATTGCGAGGATCAGCGTGTTGAGGCCGTCGAGCACGTCGCGCCCGGGCAGCCGCGTCCGCGCGAGGATCCACGCGATCGGCACGCCGATGGCGACGCACCCGAGGACGGCGAGTCCGGAGTAGAGGAAGCTGTTGACGATGTACTTCGGTGCCTCGACGATCACGCGCTCAAAGTACTGGAGCGTGTACTGGACGGGGAACGGCGTCAGGGACCAGCCCTTGCCCACCGATGCCAGGCCCACGCCGAGGTACGGGATGAACGAGAGCAGCATGACCAGCGACAGGAAGGCGACCACCCCGGCCTGGCCGAGCGGCGCGAGCCGCCGTCGCGCGATCCGCGAGTAGGCGAGCGACGAATAGTCCTTGATCGCGACGTACTGCCGCGCCGCGACCAGGAAGACGACGGCGAGCACGACCATGAGCGCCGAGATCACGATGCCCATGCGGAAGATGCGGCGGTCCACGAATTGCACGATGTTCAGGTAGGCCTGCGATGCCAGCAGGTCGTGGACTCCCAGCACGAGCGGCGTCGCGAAGTCCGAGAAGGTCCAGATGAAGACCAGGAGCGCGCCGGCGACGTAGCCGGGCGTCGTGAGCGGCAGCGTGATCGTCCGCCACGTGGTCCACGCGCGGGCGCCGACGCTCTCGGCGGCCTCCTCGAGCGCCGGGTCGATCTTGGCAAGCGCGTCCACGACGTTCAGCGTGATCATCGGGAACAGGTGCAGGGTTTCGACGAGCAGGACGCCGTGGAGGCCATAGACGAAGTTGATCGGCTTCGCCAGCCCGAGCCAATCCTCGAGCAGCACGTTCACGGTGCCCGCGCGCCCCATGATGAACGTGAACCCGAGCACGCCCACGAGCGGCGGCGAGATGATCGGGATCAGCGTCAGGTAGCTGAACAGGTTCCGGCCGACGAAGTCGAAGCGCACGAGCAGGAAGGCGACGGCGAAGCCCACCACCGACGCCGCCACGACCGTCCCGAGCCCGAGGAGGAGCGAGTTCACCAGCGAGCGGACGTAGAAGGGGTCGCGCGCGAACGCGACGAAGTTCGCGAGCGTGATCCGTCCCGCGTCGTCGCTGAAGGCGTCGTAGAAGATCCGGAGGAGCGGGTAGACGAGGAAGACGAGGAGGAAGAGCCAGATCAGGACGACGCCGAGAGCCGGCAGCGCGGCTCCCCCACCGCGTGCCGGCACGCTCAGTCCTCCGGCAGGGTCAACGCCGCGGAGGCCGGGAACGTCACGCGTACCCGGCTCCCCGATGGCAGGACCTCGTGATGCCACGGATCGCCGACGTCCACCTTCAGCACGACGCCCTCGCCCACCTCGACGTCGTAGCGCAGGGTGTTGCCGAGGTACGCGGCGAGGACGACGCGTCCGTCGAACGTGTTCTCGTGCCCGGCGCCGAGCGCGATGTTCTCGGGCCGCACCGCGAGCACGCATTGGTCCCCCGGCCCCACGCGCGCCGTCGGGCTCGCACCGACCACGCCGATTCCCGTCTCGACCGCCACCCCGCCCGCCGTCGGTCCACGGCACACGCCCGGCAGGAAATTGTTGGTGCCGACGAAGTCGGCCACGAACCGGTTGGCCGGGCGTTCGTAGAGCGTCTTCGGCGGGGCGAGCTGCAGCACCTGGCCATCGCGCATCACGGCAACCCTGTCCGCGAGCGACAGCGCCTCCTCCTGGTCGTGCGTGACGTAGACCGTGGTGATGCCGAGCTCCTGCTGGAGCTTGCGGATCTCCGCCCGCACCTGGACGCGGATCTTCGCGTCGAGGTTGGACAGCGGCTCGTCGAGGAGCAGGATGTCCGGGTTGAGCACGAGCGCGCGTGCGAGCGCGACCCGCTGCTGCTGGCCGCCGGAGAGCTGGCCCGGATAGCGGTCCTCGAGCCCGGCGAGATTCACCTTCCGGAGTCCCTCGGCGAGCCGCCGAGCGATCGTGGCGCCGTCGAGCTTCCGGAGCCTGAGGCCGTAAGTGATGTTGGCGCGCGCGGTCATGTGGGGCCAGAGCGCGTAGTTCTGGAAGACCATGCCGATGTTACGCTCGTAGGGTCTCAGCTGGTCCACGCGGCGCTCGCCGAACCAGATCTCGCCGGTGTCGGGTGCCCCAAAGCCCGCGATGAGGCGGAGCAGCGTCGTCTTGCCGCAGCCGGAAGGCCCGAGCAGTGTGAAGAGCTCGCCGTCGGCGATCTCGAGCGTAACCCGGTCGACGGCGGTCACGCGGTCGAAGCCCTTCGAGACACCGCGCAGCGAGATGTTCATTGGACCGGGGTCCGCGAGACCGGCCCACTCCGTGGGTGGCCTGAGACGAGATGCGTCCTCACGTCGCCTTTCACTCCACCGGAGTCCACGGTTCTCGCGGCCGCGCGAGCGGCCGCACGGTTACGGCTTCTTCCAGACCGCTTCGATTTCCGTGCGGAACCTCGTCTTGAGCGCGTCGGAGCGCTTCTGGGCGACGCTCTCGTCGTAGACGTTGGAGACCTCGCGGTCGAAGTAGGAGCGCACGCCGCCCGTGAACTCGACGGCCATCTCCGCGTTGGAGCCGGGCGCTCCCTGGACCTTGTACCTGGGCGTGATCGGGAAGAGCCCGCGCTCCGTGAAGACCCTCTGCCCGCGCTCGGTGAGCAGGAACTCGATGAAGGCGCGCGCCGCCTTGGGGTTGCGCGCTCCGGCGAGGATGGCCATCGGCTCGGGCGTCACGAAGGCGTTCTTCGGCGCCACGAACTTGATGTCGAAGCCCGCGAGCTTCTCCTCGAACGCCATGTACGACGGGACGGCGAAGCCGGCGCTGTACTCGCCTTTGGCCACGACCGTCGGCACGTCCCGGCTCCGCGCGGTGAAGTGGCCGGTGTTCGCGGCGAGCTTCTTGAGCCACTCCCAGCCCTTCTCCTCCCCGTGCATCGACAGGATCACCTCGTACGTCGCGTTTGACGACGACGAGCGCGTGGGCGCGCACTGGGTGACCTCGCCCCGGAGCCTCGGGCTCAGCAGGTCGTCCCACTCCTTCGGCGGCTGGATGCCGAGCCGCTGGATCTTCTTCGGGTGATAGACGAGCCCGTACGGCTCGAGCGCGGTGCCGACCCAGAACCCCTCCGGGTCCTTCAGGGGGATGGGCCTGGGCGTGCCGATCGCCGCCGGGATCGAGTCCCACACCTCCTTGGCGATCTCCACCCTCTGCAGAAGCTTCTGCTCGGTGAGCTTCTCGAACAGCGCCGACTCGCCGCCCCAGAAGACGTCCACCTCGGGCCTGCCCTTCCACTCGACGATGCGCCCGTAGGCCACGGGCGTTCCCGCCGGGATCGCGCTCACCTTCACCGTGACGTTCCACTTCTCCTTCGCGTAGTCGGCGAACGCCTTGAGCGCCGCGTCGTGGATGAACTTCGACACCGGAGTGATCAGCGCCAGCTCGCTCTCGATGGGCGCCTGGGCCGCCGCGCCCACGGCCGCACCGAGCACCAGCATCAGCGGAAGCGCCAGGAGCCGGAGTCGTCGCATGGGTCCTCTCCTCATTGGGGTCGCTCGTCCGCCCAGCCCCGCGCGCGCTCCACCGCGCGGCGCCAGCCCTCGCAGCGCGCGGCGCGCGGCGCGGGGTCCATCGCGGGCGTGAACGTCCGCTCGATCGTCCAACGCCGGCTCAGGTCGTCGAGCGATCGCCACAGGCCCGCGCCCAGCCCCGCCAGGTACGCGGCGCCGAGCGCGGTCGTCTCGATCACGCTCGGCCGCAGCACCGCAACGTTCATGATGTCCGCCTGGAACTGGCAGAGAAAGTCGTTCGCCGCGGCGCCGCCGTCCACCCGCAGCTCCCTCACGCCGATTCCGGCGTCGGCCGCCATCGCCTCCAGCACATCGCGGCTCTGGAAGGCGATCGCCTCGAGCGCGGCGCGCGCCAGGTGCGCGCCCGTCGTCCCGCGCGTCAGCCCGACGATCGTCCCGCGCGCGTACATGTCCCAGTACGGGGCGCCGAGCCCGACGAAGGCCGGCACGAAGTAGACGCCGGCCGTGTCGTCCACCGACCGGGCCATCGCCTCGCTCGCCGCCGCGTGCGTGAAGAGCCCGAGACCGTCGCGCAGCCACTGGATCGCCGCGCCGGCGATGAACACGCTGCCCTCGAGAGCATACGTCGTGCGGCCGCCGATCCGCCACGCGATCGTCGTGAGGAGTCCCCGCGACGAGGCCACCGGCGTGGTCCCCGTGTTAAGCAGCATGAAGCACCCGGTGCCATAGGTATTCTTGGCCGCGCCGGGCGCGTGGCACGCCTGGCCGAAGAGCGCCGCCTGCTGGTCGCCGGCGATCCCGGTGACCGGCACGGCGCGCGGGAGCCACCCGAGGTCCGAGGTCTCGCCGAGGGTGCCCGCGGAGGGGAGAACCGCCGGCAGCACGGCGCGCGGGACCCCGAGGAGCTTCAGCATCTCGTCGTCCCAGTCTCCCGTCTTGAGGCTCAAACAGAGCGTCCGCGAGGCGTTGCTGGCATCCGTGGCGTGCACGCGGCCGCCGGTGAGCTTCCAGAGGAGCCACGCGTCCACGGTGCCGAACGCGACGTGCCCGCGCTCGGCGCGGGAGCGCGCGCCGGGGACCTCGTCGAGCACCCAGCCGATTTTGGTGCCGGAGAAGTAGGCGTCGAGGACGAGCCCGGTACGTTCTCTCACGAGCGGCTCGGCCCCCTCGGCGCGCAGGCGCTCGCAGATCGGCGCGGTCCGTCGGCACTGCCAGACGATCGCGCGGTAGAGGGGCGCGCCCGAGGCACGGTCCCAGAGGATGGTCGTCTCGCGCTGGTTGGTGATCCCGATCGCCGCCACCTCGGCGCCTGCGATGCGCGCCTCCCCGAGCGCGGCGCGCGCCGCTCGCTCGACGGTCGTCCAGATCTCCTCGGGGTCGTGCTCGACCCACCCGGGCCTCGGGAAATACTGCGGGAGCTCGGCATAGCCGCGCGCGAGGACACGGCCGTCGGGGTCGACGACCAGCGCCGTCGAGCCTGTCGTGCCCTGGTCGAGCGCGAGAACGTAGCGGCGGGCCGTCATCGATCGGGCGCGCGGCGCGCGGTCATCGCCCCCGCAGGCGCTTGGCGAGGCCCGGGCGGTCGGTCATCACGATATCCACGCCGAGGTCGATCCGCGTGCTTCACGGCGCCCGCCCGAGCACGCGCCTGGCCACGTCGGGGCGGTCGGAGGTGAGGACGTCCACCCCGAGCTCCACGAGCCGCCGCATCGCAGGCTCCGCGTTCACCGTCCAGACGCCCAGGAGCAGCCCGGCGGCCCGCGCCGCCTTCACGACTGCGTCGTTGACGAGCGTGTACTGGAGGCCGGCATCGGTCGCGCCGGCCGCCGACGCCCAATCGACCGCGTTCTCGGGGCGCGCGCCCGCCTGCCTGACGTGGCGGGCCGCCACGAGGAGCGCCGTGCGCTGGCCAGGGACGAGCGCGCGGATCGCGGTCACGACGTCGGGGTTGAACGCCATGATGGTCGACCGCGCCAGGAGCCCTGCCCGCCGGAGCGACGCGACCAGCCGCGCCTCGAGGCCCTCGTAGCGGGCGCCCGGTACGGCGGTGGAGCGGCGACCGCGCCGCTCGTAGCGGACGCCGAAGCCCGCGACCGGCCCCTTCACCTCGACGAGGAGCCCGGTCCGCGACGGCGCCACGAGCGCGAGCACGTCCTCGAGCGTGGGCACACGCTCGTCGGTGAGCGCGCCGTCGGGCCCCTTGAGCCGCGCGCGGCCGACCTCGGCCGCGGAGCGCGCGGCGACGGGCCCGGTCGTGTCGGTCGTCCGGTCGAGCGTCGGGTCGTGGATGACCACGAGCACGCCGTCGGCGGTCTGGTGGACGTCGAACTCGACCAGGTCGCTCTCGAGCGCGAGTGCCTGCCGGAAGGCGAGGAGGCTGTTCTCGGGCCAGAGGGCCGCGCCACCCCGATGGGCCGCGAAGCGCGTCATTTCTCGGTCTCGATGAGGCCCTTCACGAACCAGCGCTGCATGACCACGATCACCCCCACCGGAGGCAACAGCACCATCATCGCCGCCGCCATCGCAACGTTCCACTCCGGCAGCTGCGAGGTTCGCGGCACCAGCGACTCGATGCCGATGACCGCTGTGCGCATCTCCGGGGTATTGGTGATCATCAGCGGCCACAGATAGTCGTTCCAGCCATAGACGAAGAGGATGACGAAGAGCGCCGCCATGTTGGCCTTCGACAGCGGCAGCAGGATCGACCAGAGGAAGCGCATGGGGTGAGCACCGTCGAGCTGGGCGGCCTCGGCCAACGAGTCCGGCATGGTCTGGTAGAACTGCCGGAAGAGGAAGGTTCCGGTCGCCGACGCCATGAGCGGTACCGTGAGCCCCCAGTAGGTGTTCACCCAGCCGAGCACGCTGATGACCTGGTAGGTCGAGACGATCCGCACGGGCACCGGGAGCATCAGCGTGACGAAGATCATCCAGAAGACGACCTGCTTGCCGCGGAAGTTGAAGTACACGATCGCGAAGGCCGAGAGCAGCGAGATGGCGATCTTGCCGAACGCCACGCCGAGCGCCACGATCGCGCTGTTGAGCAGCAGCCGACCCATGTGCGCGCGCTGCCAGGCCTCGGCGTAGTTCGAGAAGAGTGCCGTCGACGGCCACGGCCGCGGTGGCAGGCTCGTCACCTGCGAGAGCGTCTGGGTGCTGATGACGAACGCGTAGTAGAGCGGAAACGCCAGCACGGCGACGGCCGCGAGCAGGATCGCGTGGGCGATGATCCCGCTCCAGTCGCGCGCCTTCACGCGCGATGGCGCGCCGATCGCGAGGGCGGTTGGCGGTGCGAGCGTCCGCGCCATCAGTAGGTCACCCTCTTCTCGGCGAAGCGGAACTGGAAGGCGGTGAGCAGGATCACGAGCGCCATCAGGACCACCGACTGCGCCGCCGAAAAACCGAGCTGCAGCCCTTCGAAGCCGTCCTTCCACGCGCGGTAGACCAGGATCGAGGTCGCGTCGCCGGGCCCACCCTGCGTCACCGAATGGATCAGGCCGAAGGTATCGAAGAACGAGAAGGTCATGTTGAGCGTGAAAAGAAAAAACGTCACCGGCGAGAGCAGCGGGAAGGTCACCGCGAAGAAGCGCCGGATCGGCCCCGCCCCGTCGACGCTGGCGGCCTCGAGGACCGAGGCCTCGATCGCCTGCAACCCCGCCAGGTAGAAGGCCAGGTTGTAGCCGAACTGTTTCCAGATGGCGGCCATGACGATGAGCGTCATCGCCACCCAGCCCTTCAGGAACCAGTTGAACTGGTAGGCCGTGACGAATGACAGGACCCACGGCAGGATCCCGTAGGAGGGATGGAAGATGAAGAGCCAGATGATGCCGGCGATCGCGGGTGCGATGCCGTAGGGCCAGAGGAGCAGCGAACGGTAGACCGCCAGGCCGCGGATCTTCGCGTTGGCAAACGAGGCGAGCAGCAGGGCCAGCGCCAGCCCGGCGAACGTCACCACGAACGAGAACACGAAGCTGGTGAGCGCGCTCCGGAGGTAGGCGGGGTCGCGGAAGAGCCGCTCGAAGTTGGCGAAGCCGGCCCAGATGAGCCGGTCACCGAAGGGCGAGGCGCGGTAGAGCGAGAGCCGGAGCGAGTCGAAGGCGGGCCAGAAGAAAAAGGCGAGCGTGACCGCGACCTGCGGCGCCACGAGAGCGTATGGCAGCCACCGGTTCCGGAAGACGAAGCGCTTCATCGCGGGTGGCCGTCCCGCCCCTCACTTGTAGAGCGCGGCGAACTCCTTGAGGATCTCGCCCGACTTCGCGACCGCGTCGTCCAGCCCCTGCTTCGCCGCCTTCTTGCCGCTGAAGATGTTCTCCATCTGCTCCTCGATGGCGTCGCGGACGGAGGCGAAGTTGCCAAGGCGAATGCCCTGACTGTTCGGCGTGGTCTTGCCGCCGAGCATCTGGGTGACGGCGGTGCGCTGCGACGGGTTCTTCTGGAAGTGGCCGGAGGACTCCATCGCCTTCACCGCCGCGTTGGTCAGCGGCAGGTAGCCAGTGACTCCCGCCCACCACGCCTGATTCTCGGTGGAGGCCAGGTACTTGAAGAACTGCGCGACGCCCTTGTACTCCTCGGGCTTGGCGCCCTTCATCACCCAGAGCGTCGCGCCACCGATGATCGAGTTGCCCTGCGGGTAGCCGCTCATCCGCGGCAGCGGTCCCGTCCCCCACGTGAACTTGCCATCGGAGGCGCGTGTCAGGTTGCCGATGTAGGCGGACGAAGAGAGGAAGATGCCGCACTCGCCGCCACCCATGTTGGCCTCGGCCTTGTTTAACCGGCCGTTGTAGGTGAACCAGCCCTCCTTCGCGCCCCGCTGGAGGAGCTCCATCATCGCGACGCCAAAGGCACCGTTGATCTGAAGTCGGGTGGCGAGGCCGTCGAACCCGTTGGCGTGATCGGCAAACGGCTGGTCGTGGAGCGCGTACATGTTCTCGACCAGCGTCCACGACGGCCAGGCGGCGCTGAAGCCACACTTCGCGCCGGCGCCGGTGAGTTTCTTCGCGATTGCTTCCACCTCGTCCCAGGTGGCCGGTGGCGTGTCGGCAAGGCCCGCTTTCTTGAAGAGGTCCTTGTTGTAGAAGAGGATCGGCGTCGACGAGTTGAACGCCATCGAGTAGAGGTTGCCGGCCGTCGAGTAGTAGCTCTTGACGGGACCGATCAGGTCGTTCCAGTCGACGGCGATCCCGTTGTCCCTCATCAGCTGGAAGACCGGATACACCGCGCCCGAGGAGAGCATCGTCTGCGTGCCGACCTCGAAGACCTGCACGATGTGCGGCGGCTGCTTGGCCCGGTAGGCCGCGATAGCGGCGTTCAGCGTGTCCGGGTAGGAGCCCTTGTAGATCGCCTTTACCTCGTACTCGTTCTGAGAGGCGTTGAACTTGGCGGCGATCTCGTTGACGCGCTCGCCGAGCACCGCGGTCATCGCGTGCCACCACTGGATCTCGGTCCTGGCGAGCGCGGGCGCGGAAACGCCCACGAGGAGGACCACGGTCAGAACGAAGACGATGCCGGCGCGGCGCTCCATGAGTGCCTCCGTGATCAACCACCGGTACAGGTGACGTGCCAAGTGCGCCGCACTATAGCACACGCGCGCCACGGTCCTACGCCGTCTTGAACCTCTGCGAGCGCGCGACGTGGGCGCCGTAGGCGTCCAGCTCCGCCTCGAGCCGCCGCGGCGTCCAGCCGAGGAGCTGGCCCATCCGGCGTCCGATCGGCTCCGCGCAATCCGTCCCCTGGCAGCGGCTCGTGCCGATGCCCGTGCGCCGGAGCAGGAAGTCCTGCAGCGACACGGCCATCTCGTCCTGCACGGCGAGGTGAAGCTGCGCGACGATGTCGGGATTCCGGGGGCACAGCCGGTCGGCGCCGCCGGGGACTTTGCCCGCGAGGTCGATGACGCGCGGATACGCCCGCCCGTAGAGCATCACGAGCGTCTCGAGCGTCTCGCGGGCGAGCCCCGAGCTCGCGACCTCGGCGGACACGTCGAGCCAGGTGTGCGCCTCGACGCGCCCAGGCTCCTCGTCGAGCCCGTCGAGCGTAAACCGGTCGGTGCGCGCGGGCGCACGGCGGCCGAAGGTGCGCATGACGCGATCGCCGAGCTGGGCCGCGAGGCTCCGGAAGCAGGTGAGCTTGGTCCCCGTGATCGACAGGAAGCGCCCGCCCGCCTCCGTCACGACCTTGTGCGCGCGCGAGACGTCGGACTCGCGCTTGCCCTCCTCGTACGAGAGCGGCCGCACACCCGCGTACGTGTAGGCGACGCTCTCCACGGCAACGCGCGGATCCGGCAGCACCCGTCGCACCTCGCCGAGGAGGTAGCTCACCTCGTCCCGCGTGGCGTGCACCCGCTCGAGGTCACCATCGAAGTCGGTGTCGGTCGTGCCGACGAGCGAGAACTCACGCCACGGGATCACGAAGATCATCCGGCCGTCGCTCGTCGAGTAGTAGACCGCGTGGTCCGTGAGCCTGGGGAGCAGGCAGTGGATGCCCTTCGTCCGGCGGACAATGCGTCGGCCGCGCTCCTGGACACCCGCGAGCGCCCGAAGCTCGTCCACCCACGGCCCCGTCGCGTTCACGAGGGCCCGCGCCCCGAGCGTCGCGACGCGGCCGGTGACGAGGTCGCGCACGCGGACGCCGGCGGGGGCGCCGCCCGGCGCGTGGACGACCTCCTCCACCTGCGCGTAGTTGAACGCGCGTGCGCCGTGCCGGCAGGCCGAAAGCACGTTCTCCAGGCAGAGGCGCTCCGGGAAGACGAGCAGGTCGTCGACGTAGTAACCCGCGCCCCGGAGGTTCTCGGCGCGGATCGCAGGCTCGAGGCTGAGCGTGTCGATCGGGCGGAGGACGCGGTACCGCTCGCGGCCCCGGCCCGGCGCGAGCCAGTCGTAGAGCGTGAGGCCGATCCGCACCTTGATGAGGCCCCGCGAGGCGTCGCGGTAGATCGGCACCAGGAACGGGAGCGGCCGGACCAGGTGGGGCGCGAGCCGGTTGAGCGTCTCGCGCTCGCGCAGAGACTCGCGCACGAGGGCGACGTCGAACAACTCGAGGTATCGGAGCCCGCCGTGGATCAGCTTCGACGAGCGGGACGTGGTGGCCCCGGCGAAGTCGCCCTTTTCGACGAGCGCCACCGAAACGCCGCGCAGCGCAAGGTCGCGCGCGACGCCGGCGCCCGCCATGCCGCCGCCGATCACGACGACGTCGTAGTCACCGTCGGCGAGGGCAGAGGGCCGCGTCATGTCGTGTGAACAAGCTCCCGGACCGATCCTAGCACGGCGTCGGGCGCGATCTCGGCGATGCGCGGGTCGTCGGCGCGCGTGACCCCGCTGAGCACGAGGACGGTCGCGAGCCCGAGGCGCTTGCCCATTACCATGTCCGTCTCGACGCGGTCACCGACCATCGCGCACTCGCGCGCCGGCAGGCCGAGCCGCTCGAGCGCCACCTCGAGGATGATCGGTGACGGCTTGCCGACGATGACCTCGACGCGAGCGGCCGTCACGGCCTCGACGGCCGCGATCATGCCCGCGCAATCCGGGATTTCGCCCTCCTCGGTCGGGCACGTCCGGTCGGGGTTGGTCGCGATCAGGCGCGCGCCGCCCCGCACCGCCTGGAGCGCCGTGCAGAGCTTCGCATAGTCGAAGGTGCGGTCGAACGCGATCGCGACCCAGCGGACGCGCGCGTCTGTGCGAACCTCGAAGCCATGGGCGCGGAGCTCGGCGACGAGCGGCGGCTCCCCGATCACGAACACCGGGGCGCCCGGATCGAGGCGGCGCAGGTGGCGCGCCAGCACGAGCGAGGAGTTGATCACGTCGTCCGCGACGGCGGGGATCCCCAGGCGCGTCAATTTCTCTGCGTAGCCGGCGCGCGTGTCGAGCGGCTTGTTGGAGAGGAACGCCACCCGCCGCCCAGCCGCGCGGAGCGCCGCGATCGTCTCGGCGGCGCCCGGGATCAGCGCCTCGCCCCGGTACACGGTGCCATCGAGGTCGAAGAGCCAGCCGCGGTGCGGCAGTTTGAAGGACGCGGAGCGCGTGGCTCGGACCCGCGGGTTCATCCCTCGGCGCTAGCGCACGAGCGGGGCGACGGCGGCCTGCGCGAGGTCGACGAACGGCGCGGGAACGACTCCCAGCGCCACGATGCCGACCAGCGCGACGACCAGCGCGAGGGCGCCGGCGAGCGAGGGGGTGTACGCGACCGGCGTGCTCTCGGGCGCGCGCATGTACATGTAGACGACGACCCGCAAGTAATAGTAGGCGGCGAGCGCGGAGTTGAGGACGGCGGCGACGGTGAGCCAGAGGTACCCCGCCCGCACCGCGGCAGCGAAGACGTAGAACTTCCCGACGAAGCCAGCGAGCGGCGGGACACCGATGAGCGACAGGAGGAAGAGGCCGAGCGCCGCCGCGAGGACCGGATGGCGCTCGGCCAACCCCGCGTAATCGCCGACCTCCACGGCCTCGTCGCGCGCGCGCTCGCAGAGGGTGATGACGCCGAAGGCGCCCGCGGTCGTGAACGTGTACGTCAGCAGGTAGAAGAGCACTGCGCCCGCGCCGCTCATCCCCCCGGCGACGAGCCCGACGAGCATGTAGCCCGCGTGCGCGATCGAGGAGTAGGCGAGCATCCGCTTGAGATTCGACTGCGCGATCGCGGCGACGTTGCCCACGGTCATCGTCAGCGCGGCGACGATCCAGAGCAGCGCCGTCCAGTCGGGCTGCGCGCCGCGGAACGCCACGGTCAGGACGCGGATCAGCGCCGCGAACGCGGCGGCCTTGGACCCGGTGGCGATGAGCGCCGTCACGCTCGTCGGCGCCCCCTGGTAGACGTCGGGCACCCACATGTGGAACGGCACCGACGAGGTCTTGAAGCCGAGGCCGACCAGCAGGAGACCCATCCCGATCATGAAGAGCGGGTCGTGGCTCCGCCCGGCGGCGGCCGCCGCGATCCGGTCGAGGTTCGTCGTCCCGGTCGCGCCGTACATCAGGGCGATGCCGTAGAGCAGGAACGACGAGGCGAAGGCGCCGAGGATGAAGTACTTCATCGACGCCTCGCTCGACGCCAGCGCCTGCGTGAAGAGCCCCGCGAGGACGTAGAGCGACAGCGACATGAGCTCGAGGGCCAGGAACAGGACGACGAGGTCGCCCGCGGCGGCGAGCAGCATCATGCCGGCCGTCGCGAAGAGCACGAGCGCGTAGTACTCGCCCGACTCCGCACCGCTCCGCCGCAGGTAGTCCATCGAGAGCAGCAAGATCAGCGCGGCCGCATAGCAGATCACGACGTTGACGAACAGGGCGAAGTTGTCGAGCACGACCATGTCGGAGAACGCCCGGCCGGGCGTGCCCCAGCGTGCGAGTGTCGCGAGGAGCGCGCCCACGACGCCCGCGAGCGCGACCGGCCCGATGAGCTCTCTGGCCTGGTGAAGCGGCAGCAGGTCGAGAAGCAGCACGAGCGCACCGGCCGCCAGCACGATCAGCGTGGGCAGGAGGGGCCCGAGGAGGACCACGGGAAAGACGAGGTCGGCCGTCACTGGGCCACGCTCGCCTTCGCCCGCACCTGGGCGATCAGCGCCTCGAGCGTCGCCTCGGTCTTGCCGGTGAAGGCCGTCGGGTAGACGCCGATCCAGACGATCAAGACCACGACGGGCACGAGCAGGGCCCACTCGCGGGGCGAGAGGTCGGGAAGGGAGCGGTTCGCCTGGTGGGTGACCTCGCCGAAGATCACCCGCTGGTACATCCAGAGCAGGTAGACCGCCGCGAAGACGATGCCGCTCGTGGCGACCGCGGCGAGCCACGGGCTCGTCTGGAACGCCCCGACCAGGACGAGGAACTCGCCCACGAACCCGTTGAGCCCCGGCAGCCCGAGCGACGACAGGACGACGACCATGAACAGCGCCGAGAAGGCGGGCACCACGCTCCAGAGGCCGCCGAAGTCGGCGATCAGGCGTGTGTGGCGGCGCTCGTAGATCATGCCGACCAGGAGGAACAAGGCACCCGTGCTGAGGCCGTGGTTCACCATCTGGATGACGCCGCCCACGAGCCCCTGCGGGGTGAGGGTAAAGATGCCGAGCATCACGAAGCCGAGATGGCTCACGCTCGAGTACGCGACGAGCTTCTTCATGTCGGGCTGCACGGTCGACACCCACGCGCCGTAGACGATTCCGATCACCGCGAGTGCGAACACGAGCGGGCCGAACCAGAGGCTGGCGTCGGGGAACAGCGGCAGGCAGAAGCGCAGAAAGCCGTACGTCCCCATCTTCAGGAGGACGCCCGCCAGGATCACGCTGCCCGCCGTCGGCGCCTCCACGTGCGCGTCCGGGAGCCATGTGTGGAACGGAAACAGCGGCACCTTGATCGCGAACGCGAGCGCGAAGGCGAGGAACATCACGTTTTGCGCCAGCCCCGGCGGGATCACCCAGCGCGTCAGCGCCGGGAGATCGAAGGTGTAGGTGCCGGTCGCCGCGCCGTGCTGGTAGTAGAGCGCCAGGATCGCGACGAGCATGAGGACGGAGCCGACCATCGTGTAGAGGACGAACTTCACCGCGGCGTAGATACGGTCGGCGCCGCCCCAGACGCCGATGATGAAGTACATCGGGATCAGCATCGCCTCCCAGAAGACATAGAAGAGGAAGAGGTCGAGGCTCACGAACACGCCCAGCATCCCCGTCTCGAGGATCAGCATGGTGACCACGAATTCCTTCCACCGGTCCTCGATCGCGTGCCACGCAGAGGCGAGGGCCACCGGCATGAGGAACGTCGTCAGGAGCACGAGCAGGAGGCTGATGCCGTCGATGCCGAGGTGGTACGAGATCCCGAAGTCCGGCATCCACGCGCGGGCCTCTTCGAACTGGAAGTCGGCGACGTCGCCGTCGAAGCCGACGTAGAGCGGCACCGAGAGCAGGAGCGTCGCAAGCGTCACGACGAGCCCGCCGACCTTGAACGCCGCGGCGACACGCCGCGGCGCGAGGAGCAGGACGAGGCCGCCGAGCGCCGGGAGGAACGTCACCGCCGTGAGCAGCATCGTCACTCAGCGGCTCAGCAGGAATGCGACGACGAGGACCGCGCCGGCCAGCATCGTGAGCGCATAGTTCACGACGTAGCCCGTCTGGAGCCGTCGCGTCGCCGCCGCCCACGCGACGACGGCGCCGCCCAGTCCATTGACCGCCCGGTCGATCACCCCGAGGTCGAAGGCGCGGGCGAGGACCGTCGAGAGCCTGAAGAACGGGCGCACGAAGATCCAGTCATAGAGTCGATCCACGTAATAGGCGTTCAGCAGCAGCGCATGCAGCGGCGTTCGCGGCCGGCCGATCGTCTCCGCCCGCACCCGTGAGGACACGTACATGAACCACGCGAGCGTGATCCCCGCGGCGACCACGACCACGGAGAGGATCAGCAGCACGTAGGAAACAGAGCCGCTGTGCGCCTCCGCGTGGAGCGGGAGCACCGGATCGAGGAACCGGGCGAAGCGTGTGCCGCGCTCGGACGGGATCCCGACCGCCAACCCCGCCACCGCGGTGAGCACCGCGAGCGCCCAGAGCGGGAGCGTCATCACCGACGGCGACTCGTGGAGGTGGTGCGCAGCCTCCTTGGACATGCGCGGAGCGCCGTAGAACGCGAGGAAGAGCAGACGCGACGCGTAGAACGCGGTCAGGAACGCGCCCAGCAGGAGCAGGCCCCAGATCGCCCGGTGACCGCCGTGGAACGCGGCGGCGAGGATCTCGTCCTTCGAGAAGAAGCCCGCGAGTCCCGGCACTCCGGCGAGCCCGAGGGCTCCGATCGTCGTCGTGATCGTCGTGGTCACCATCCGTGACGAGAGCCCGCCCATCTTTCGGAGGTCCTGCTCGCCCCCGAGGCCGTGGATGACGCTGCCCGCGCCGAGGAAGAGGAGCGCCTTGAAGAACGCGTGCGTCACGAGGTGGAAGATCCCGGCCGCGTAGGCGCCGAGGCCGACGGCCGCGAACATGTACCCGAGCTGGCTCACGGTCGAGTACGCGAGCACCCGCTTGATGTCGGTTTGCACGAGAGCGATCGTGGCGGCGAAGATCGCGGTCGCCGTCCCGACCCACGCGACGACCTCGAGGGCCACACCCGAGCGCTCGAAGAGCGCGCGGCTCCGCGCCACCATGTACACGCCCGCGGTCACCATGGTGGCCGCGTGGATGAGCGCGGAGACCGGCGTGGGACCCTCCATCGCGTCGGGCAGCCACGTGTGGAGCGGGAGCTGGGCCGACTTGCCGCAGGCGCCCATGAACAGGAGCAGCGCGATGCCCGTCGCCGTCGCGGGCGAGAGCGTCTCCGCGTCCCTGAACACCGCGACGTAATCCAGGGTGCCCAGCGCGGTCCAGAGCCACATGACGCCCAGACCGAAACCGAAGTCGCCCACGCGGTTCACGATGAACGCCTTCTTCCCCGCCTGCGCCGCCGCCGGGCGCGTGTACCAGAAGCCGATCAGCAGGTACGAGCAGAGGCCCACCGCCTCCCAGAAGACGTACAGGACGAGGAAGTCGCCGGCCAGCACGAGCATCGTCATCGAGAAGACGAACAGGTTGAGGTACGCGAAGTAGCGCGCGTAGCCCGGATCGTCGTGCATGTAGCCGACCGAGTAGAGGTGAATGAGCGCGCTGACGCCGGTGACGACGAGGAGCATCACGCCGGTGAGCGGATCGACGAGCGCGACGACCGACGTCTCGAAGTCCCCCGCGACGATCCACGCGAAGAGCGGGCTCGTGAAGCTTCCGCCGTCCCACACGTGCGCCAACACCGTGCACGCCGCGAGAAACGAGCCCGCGACGGTGGGCACCGCGACCCAGTGAGCCCGCCGTCCGATGCGATTGCCGAAGAGGATGTTGCAGAGCGCGCCCGCGAGCGGCAGAGCGGGGATCAACCAGACGGTGGACACCGCGTCATGCTAGCGAGAGGTCGCTCTGGGTGTCAAGCAAGCGCCCGGCCGGCAGCATGGTATCATTCAGTTCTCGTGCCCAAGCGGTCTCGCTCGAAGGCCTGGCTCATCGTCGTCCTGCTCGTGCTGCTCGCCGCCATCGGTTCCGTGTCGTATCTCGGCTGGCGCCAGTCGGTGCGGGGTGTCGTGTCCGTCACCACACCGCCGCGGTTCGTGGGACACAAGACCGCGTTCGTGTTCACGCTCGAGGCGGCCCGCGGCAACGTCGCGCGCGTCGAGATCCGCATCGTCCAGGGCGGCAGCTCCTCGGTCGTCGCCAAACAGGAGGGCACGTTCGGGCAGCGCGTCGAGATCCCCTTCGTGCTGGAGAGCGCCACGCTCGGTCTGCGCGAGGGGAGCGCCAGCCTCGAGGTGTGGGCGCGCGACGATTTCTGGCGACCGCTCCGCCCGCACGAGCGTGCGATCGCGAGCTACCCGGTCACGGTGGATCTCACGCCGCCGAAGATCGAGCTCCTCGGCGCGACGCGATACCTTTCTCAGGGCGGCAGCGGCCTCGTGGCGTTCCGCGTCACCGGCGCCTCGCGGACGACGGTGAGCGCGGGCAAGCTCGTCGAGCCGAGCTTCGCGTGGGGCCCGCCGGAGCGCGGGACTCGCGTCGCGCTGATCGCCCTGCCCTGGGACCTCCCGCCGGGCACGGCGCTCACGATCACCGCGGAGGACGAGGCCGGCAACGTCGCCTCGCGGGGAATCCCGTCGGAGCTTCGGCCGCGGCGGTTCCCGCGCGACTCGATCGAGCTCAAGGACGCGTTCCTCGAGGCGAAAGTGCCGGAGCTGCTCCCGCAGCGCCAGCCGTCGCAACCCCTCGTCGACAGCTTCCTGATCATCAACCGCGACCTCCGGCGCCAGGCGGAGGAGACGAAGCGCCGGATCGGCGCGACGACCGCCGACCAGCCGCTCTGGGAGGGACCGCTCGTGCCGCCGCGCAAGACGAAGGTCTTCGCAAACTTCGCCGAGACCCGCACCTACCGCTACGCCGGCCGCGACATCGACACGCAGGTGCACTACGGGTACGACCTGGCCTCCACGAAGCAGTCGCCCGTGACGGCCGCGAACCGCGGCGTCGTGGCCTTCGCCGACCCGCTCACGATCTACGGCAACACCGTGATCCTCGACCACGGGCTGGGGCTCCAGACCCTCTACGCCCACCTCTCGTCCATGGAGGTCAAGGTCGGCGACGAGGTGGCGAAGGGCCAGGAGCTCGGGCGCACGGGGGCCTCGGGGCTCGCGCTTGGCGATCACCTCCACTTCGAGGTGCTGGTCCATGGGGTGTCGGTGACGCCGATCGAGTGGTGGGACGCGAGGTGGATCCGCGACCACATCACGAAGCCGCTCCTCGACGCGGGGCTGTCCGAGATCGGCAGCCGCGAGGAGCCGGGCGGGCGCGCGCCCGCGCGGAACGCCCAGCGTCCCACCCCCTAGAAGCGCGTCGGAGGATCGAGGAGCGCCACGGCTTAGCCGGGGTGCTCCGAGCGTTGGGGGGCTTGGGGGGCCATCTCGGGGCCCCCCATTTCCTAGAAGGACCCGAACTTCTCGTACGCGTCGAGCGGCGTCATCCCCCGCCGCACCGCGGCGCGCACCTTGTTCTCGGTCCCGACGAGCTTCTCGCAGCGCACGAGGACCTCGTGGGCGACGCGACGCGGGACGACCACGACCCCGTCCCAGTCGCCGACGACGATGTCGCCGAGCGCCACGCGCACGCCGCCGATCGTCACCGGCTGCCCCCAGTCACGCACCCGCCAGCGGCCCACCGAGTCCTGCGGCGTACGGTAGCGGACGAACGTGGGGAAGCGGAGGCGGGCGACGGACGCGGCGTCGCGCGTCGAGCCGTCGATCACGGCGCCGCGGACCCGGCGCGCGCGGAACCACGCGGCGGAGAGCTCGCCGAAGTGGGCCGCGGTGTTGTCGCTGGATGCTAACACCAGGACCGAGTCGGCGGGGACCGCGCCGAGCATCTTGAGGAAGAGGCGTAACGTCGCGTCACGCTCGCGCGGCGTACCGCGGTGGGGCCGTCCCCGCGCGGTGAAGGCGTAGCCGGCCAGCCGCATGTCGACGGTGAGGGGCTGGATCGCCGCGGGCAGCGTCTGGCGCTGGAGCCCCAGCTCGTCCAAGACATCGGTGATCGCGGGGGTATAGATCCGCGCGAAGCGGCGCGGCAGGTTGTCCGATCGACTCGTCATCCCTCGCCCTCCCGGGCAGGGATTCTAGCGCACGAGGCCAGTCACGAGTGCCTTGGGTGGGACGAAGTCGCCGATCACCCCGAGGAGGACATCCAGAAGGCCCGGTCGCTGCGCGAGGACATGGGCGGTGAGGTTCGCGAGACCGCGGTGCGAGATGACGAACTGGAGCGCGCGCGTCACCCGTGCCTTGCCGCCGAAGGCCAGGCGCCGGGCGCGGCGATAGGCGGCGAGGGCTTGCCGCGAACAGTCGCCGCTGCGAAGCGCTCCGACCGCCGTCTCCACCGCGAGCTCGGCGCCGCGGAGCGCGGCGTAGATCCCCTCGCCCGTGAATGGGTCGACGAACCCCGCGGCGTCGCCTACGAGGAGGACACCGCCCACGCGCGGCGCGTCCACCTCGTATGCGAGCGGGCCCATCGCGCCGACCGGCGCCACGATCCGCGCGCCGGCGAGCCGCCGGGCGAGGTGCTGGAGGTGCTTGGCCCGCGCCGTGAAAAACGTTTCGAGACGCCCGCTCCACGGCGCCGCATGCGCGAGCGGCACGACGATCGAGAGGTTCCCCCGGTCGGCCGCGACCGGATTGATGATCGCGTAGTCGGGGGGGTCCACGAAGACCTCGCCGTAGTCGCGACAGCCGTCGAGACCCGACACGTAGGTCACGAGCGCCATGCGCTTCAGACGATGACCGTGCCGGAGCCCGAGACGCTCGGCGACGACGGAGGCGCGGCCGTCGGCGGCGATCACGAGCCGCGCGCGCAGCCGCGCGGCGCGCCCATCGCGGTCGACCGCCACCACGCCCCTGACCTCCCCGCGCTCCACGAGGACGTCGATGACGCGCACGTGCTCCCTGAAGTCGATCGGGAGGGCCCGCACGCGCTCGACGAGCGCCTCGTCGAGCCGCGCGCGCTCGATCGCCATCGCGTGCTCGCGGTACGGCCGCCAGTCGCCGACCGTCCGGTACGTGCCGATGACGACCGTGCCGTCAGGCGCGGTGATCCGCATCCCGGCGAGCGGCGTGGCCAACCCATCCACCGTCTTCAACACGCCGAGGCGGTCGAGAACGCGCGGCGCCTCCGGGCTCAGGTACTCGCCGCAGATCTTCGGGCGCGGGAAGCGCGCGCGGTCGAGGAGCTGCACCGCGACGCCGTGCTCGGCGAGCAGGATCGCCGTCGCGGCGCCCGCGGGCCCCGCGCCAACGACGATGACGTCGGCCGCCCCGGTCGTCACGCCGCGACCGCCACGAGCCTGCCGTAGAGAGGATAGGCGCGGACCGTGAGCGTCGTGATCCCCGCCTTCTGCGCGAGCGCGGCGAGCTCGGCCGCCGAGTACGCGCGCCGCACGGAGAGCGGCCCGTCATGGCGCGAGATCGGGTGGCATCGGAGGAGCCGCGTCGCAAGCCACACGAGCCCGAGCGCCAGGCGCGTGCGCAAGAGGTCGTTCACGATGACGGCGCGCCGCGCCGCCGCCGCCATCTCCCGCAGGCTGGCCACGGCCGCGTCGGGCTCGAGGTGGTGCAACGTGAGCGCGCTCGTCACGACGTCCGCGGCGCCCTCTCGGAGGGGCAGCGCCGTCGCGTCGGCGACGACGAGCGAGATCTCCGGATAGGCGGCGCACGCGCGGCGCGCCAGCGCCAGGGTCTCCACATCCCGATCGACCACGACCACGCGAATCGCCCGGCGCGCGCCCCGCGCCCAGTCGACCAGGCGCACGCCGAATGCAGCGTGGCCGCCCCCCACGTCCACGGCGACGAGCGCGTCGCCCCCGGGGATCGCAGCGACGACGCGGCGGATCTCGCGCAATGTGAGCGCGTAGCCGCCGAACCAGGCGTTGAGCCGGTCGATATCGGCGAGCGACGCGACCCGGTCCGCCAGCGCCACCGGGCGGTCGAGGATCTCCAGCGCCCCGTCGGCCCGGTCCATCAATTGTAGCGAGGTCCGCGGGGGCGGTGACACTCCCGGGTGGCCTGAGCGAGGTGCGAGCGGCTCCGTACCGTTATCACCATCGCTCGAAGCCCCAAGGCCGGTCGCACTCCCGGGTGGCCTGAGCGAGGTGCGAGCGGCTCCGCACATCTCCTACCATCGGAGCAGCGCACCTTCAGCCGCGAAGCCGGGACCGAGACCGACCATGAGCCCCCATTCGCCGTCGAGCGGCGACTCGTTCCGGAGCGTCTCCTCGAGCACGAAGAGGATCGTCGCGGAGGACATGTTGCCGTAGCGACGGAGCACCGCGCGCGAGTGTGCCACCTGGGCCTCGCTCAGCTCGAGGAGCATCCGCGCGCGATCGATCACGCGACGTCCCGCCGAGTGGAGCACCCAGTAGCGGACGTGCTCGCGCTTGAGCCCCTGCGTCGTCAGGAGGGCCTCCGCCATCTCGCCCATCATCTGAGCGCCGATCTTGCGGACGTCCTTCGACAGGACGACGCGCGGCCGCCCACCCGGATACTCGAACCCCATCGCGTCCAGGTGCTCGGGGCGGAAGAGCGTGCGGTGGGCGACGATCGTTGGCCCGGCGCCTTCCGTCGCCAGCGTCGCGGCCCCCGCGCCGTCGGCGAAGATCGCGTTCGCGACGGCGCTCTCGAGCCGGTCGTCGAGGAAGTAGGTGGCGGAGCAGATCTCCGCGGAAACCACGAGGGCGCGTCGGCCGGGAAACGCCCGCAGGTAGTTCGACGCCTGCTGGAGGGCCACCATCGCCGAGGCGCAGCCCGTGTCGCCCACGTGGACCCGCTGGATATCGGGCCGGCAGCCGAGGCGGCCGATCAGGTGAGCGTCGAGGCTGGGCGTGAGCCGTCCGGTGCACGTCGTCGTCGCGAGGAAATCCACGTCGCGCGGCTCCCAGCCGGCACGCGCGAGCGCACCGCGCGCGGCCGCCTCGCCCAACTCGAGCGCGCCGCGCCGGAACCTGTCTTGCAATCCGTCCACGCTCTCGTCCGGGCGGAACGTGGCGGGGTCGATATAGAGGCAGCGCCCCTCGATCTCACTCCGGCTGAAGAAGCCTCGGCGCTGGGCGTCGCCGTAGCCCGCGAGCGCCAGCAGCTCGGCCTGCGCGAAGCGATGAGGCGGCGTCGCGGTCGCGACGCCGGTGATGCGCGGGAGCGCCATTCGACCTTCCCTCCCTCGAGGCTTCGAGTAAGATGAGAGCACTCCGAGCATACTGCGAGGGTCGAGACCATGCCACTGTTCAGCTTCGAGGGAAAGAGCCCGAAGGTCCATCCGTCCGCCTTCGTCGCGCCAACCGCGGTGCTCGTCGGCGACGTCACGGTCGAGGAGAACGCGTCCGTGTGGTACAACGCCGTGCTCCGCGCCGACTTCAACCCGATCGTCGTCCGCCGGGGCGCGAACGTGCAGGATTGCGCGGTCGTGCACGTCACGCCGCGCCAGGGCACGGAAGTCGGAGCGGGAGCCACGATCGGCCACAACTGCACGGTCCACGCGGCCACCCTGGGCGAGGAGTGTCTGATCGGGAACGGGGCGACGGTCCTCGACGGGGCCCGCGTCGGGGCGAGAGCGATGGTGGCTGCGGGAGCGCTCGTGACACCAGAGACCGAGATTCCCGACGGGATGCTCGCGATGGGCACGCCGGCGAAGATTCGCGGGCCCCTCGCCGGCACGCCGGCCGAGTACTGGGTGCGCGTCAACCCCGAGGCGTACCAGGCGCTCGCCCGGCGCCACCAGGCGTCCGTCAAGCCCAGCTGACGCCATGGCGATCAAGCGGATCGCGTTCCTCGTGTTCCCACGGCTGACGCTCCTCGACTTCGTCGGCGCCTACGACGCCCTGCGGCGGATCGCGGCGATGTCCATCGACCCGGCTGTGACGCACCGGATCATCGGCACCGAGCCCGAGATCATCGATGAAACAGGTCTCGTGATGAAGCCCGACGCGGTGTACGAGGACCTCGCGTCCTTCGATCTGCTCTACGTGCCCGGAGGCTTCGGCACGCGGACCCTGATGGACGACAGGCACCTGCTCGACTACCTCAAGACGTGGGGCTCGGAGCGTCCGCTCGCCTCGGTCTGCACGGGCGCACTGCTGCTCGGGCAAGCGGGGTACCTTCGCGGCCAGCGGGCGACGACGCACCACCGCGCGTTCGATCTCTTGCGCCCACTCTGCCGCGAGGTCGTGACGGACCGGCGCATCGTGGACGAGGGACAGGTCGTGACCGCGGGCGGCGTCGCCTCCGCGCTCGACCTCGGGCTCTACTTGGTCGAACGGTTTTGGGGCCTCGCGGCGCGCGAGAAGATTGCCGCCCAGATGGAGTATCGCGCGTACTCCGCCGTCTGAGCGAGGCGGCGGTTCGAAAGGAGAGCGTCGTGATGATCGATCCCGCCGTCCTGACCGCGCATCACAAGGGCTGTCTCCCCGAGCTCTTGGGCATGCGCTTCGTGGAAGCGACGAAGGACCGCGTGGTGGCCGAGCTCGCGGTCCGCGACGACCTCAAGACTATCGGCGGCAGGCTCCACGGCGGCACCCTCATGGCCCTCGCCGACACGGTCGCCGCCTCGGCCACGTTCCTCAACCTGCCGCCGGGCGCCGGCACGACGACGCTCGAGTCGAAGACCAATTTCTTCGCGGGGGTGCAGGAGGGCCTGGTACGCGCCACCTCCACGCCGCTCCACCGGGGCCGGACCACCATGGTGTGGGAGACGCGCGTCACCGACGCGTCGGGACGCCTGCTGACGCTGACGATCCAGACCCAGATGGTCCTCAGCGCCCCTGGAACTTCGGCGGCCGCTTCTCCTTGAACGCGGCGACGCCCTCGGCATGGTCGGCGGTCTGGCGGACAATCGACATGTGCGAGCTGACGAGGTCGAGGTGCGTCCTGAGGTCGAGCTTGAGGCTCTGGTAGACGAGGCGCTTGATCATGCGGATCGGGATCTGTGGGCCGTCGGCAATCTGCCGTGCCAGGGCGTAGGTCACCTCCTTCAGCTGCGCGTCCGGCACCAAGCGCTGCACGATGCCGAGCCGGTGGGCCTCGGGCGCCTCGATGAAGTCGGCAGTCCACAGGAGCTCGAGCGCCCTGGCCGGCCCCACCAGGCGGGGCAGAAAAAACGTATCGCCGTCGCCCGGCACGAGGCCCACGCGCACGTAGCCCGTGGAGAAGCGGGCCGACTCCGCGGCCACGCGCATGTCGCACATCACGCACATGCCCATTCCCGCGCCGACCGCGAGCCCGTTGACCATCGCGATGACCGGCTTGTCCATCGCCTCCAGCGCCTTTGGCACTCGGTGGACGCCCTCCCACAGGCTGTTCTTACCGTCGAGCGCGCTCGGCTCACCCTGCCGCATGCGTCCCACGTCGCCGCCCGAGCAGAACGCGCGGCCGGCGCCGGTGACGACGACGACGTTCACGCTGTCGTCGGCCTGGGCCTCGCCGAGCGACTTCGCCCAGGCGTCGATCATCCCCGCGGTGAAGGCGTTGAGCTTGTCGGGGCGGTTCAGCGTGATCGTCGCGACCTTGTCCTTGACCTCGTAAAGTAGCTCACTCATGGCGAGTCCTTTGGAAGCCCGAGCACGCGCTCGGCGAGGATATTGCGCAGGATTTCCGACGTGCCGGCGCGAATGCCGCTCGCCCGCGCCAGCAACTCGTAGAACTCCCACTGCCCGTCGTCCGGCGCCCAGGGCGAGCCGGGGGCGATCTGCGAGTAGGGACCGATCACCTCGGTGGCGGTCTGCGCCAGGTCCTGGTCCACCTGGCTCCAGAAGAGCTTGGAGGTCGAGCCCTCTGGCCCGGGTGCGCCCCCGCGCAGGATGTTCGTCAGGCTCCGGTAGCCGTTGAGCTGGAGCGCCTGCTCGCTGGTCCAGAGGCTGGCGACCTTCTGGCGCACGATGGGGTCGGCGCTCTTCTTCTGCTGCTGGACCAGGCGGACCAGGCGGTGGAGCGCGTTGCGGAGCGATATATGTCGGATGAAGGTCAGGAGGTCTCTCTCGTATGCCAGCGTGGTGATCGCGACGCTCCACCCCTCATCGAGTCTCCCCACAAGGTGTTCCGACGGTACGCGGACGTTGTCGAAGAACACCTCATTGAACTCCGCCTCGCCCGTGATCTGTCGGAGCGGCCGGACGGTGATGCCCGGCGTCTTCATGTCCACGAGGAGGAAGCTGATGGACTTGTGCTTGGGAGCTTCTGGACTGGTCCGCACGAGGAGGAAGCACCAGTCGGCGACGTGGGCCATGCTCGTCCAGACCTTCTGGCCGTTGACGACGAAGTGGCCGTCGTCGTGCACCGCGCGGGTCTGGAGGTTGGCGAGGTCCGAGCCCGCGTTGGGCTCGGAGAAGCCCTGGCACCAGAGCTCCTCTGCGGTCAGGATCTTCGGCAGGAAGCGCC